>Ga0105048_10011263_pt1 | contig 14116 bp, 13 predicted proteins | sample MAT05_FD_78382 | JGI IMG/M metagenome (GOLD analysis project Ga0105048, IMG submission 78382) | Freshwater microbial communities from Lake Fryxell liftoff mats and glacier meltwater in Antarctica - MAT-05 | ecosystem: Environmental > Aquatic > Freshwater > Ice > Liftoff microbial mat | place...
CGCGGCGCCATCCGCAAGGAGGCCGAAGGCAAGGCGCACGAGCAATTCCGGCTCAAGGATCTGGAGAAGGACAAAGTCATCGGCGACCAGAAGGCCGCGCTCGAGGATATGAAGCGCAAGCTCGAACAGCGTTCGATGGAGACGCAGGGCGAGGTGCTCGAACAGGATTTCGAGGCACGCTTGCGCGACTTTTTCCGGCACGACGACATCCAGCCCGTGCCGAAGGGAATCCGCGGCGCGGATCTGATCCAGATCGTCCGCAGTGCCACGGGCTCGGATTGCGGCGTCCTGCTGTGGGAGACGAAGAACACCAAGGCGTGGAGCGGACAGTGGATCCCAAAATTAAAGGACGACATGATCGAGGTCCGCGCGACGATCGCGATCCTCGTCACGGTGGTCCTGCCCGAAGGCGTGAACCGCTTCGGCATGGTGGACGGCGTGTGGGTTTCTGATCCGCTCTCCGCCATCCCGCTCGCCGCGGCGCTGCGGCAGCAATTGCTCGCGCTCGAACGCGAACGGCAGTCATCCGTCGGCAAGAGCGAGAAGATGGAGATGCTCTACCACTACCTCGCTGGCACGCAGTTCAAGCAGAAGATCGAGGGCATCGTGGAGGCATTCACCGCGATGCAGGACCAGGTGAACCGCGAGCGCCGCGCGATGGAGAAGAACTGGAAGGAGCGCGAGAAGCAGATCGAGCGCGTGATCAGGAACACCACCGGCCTTTACGGCGACATGCAGGGAATCATCGGCGGCGTCATCCCGCAGATCCCCGCGCTGGAACTCGCCCCGACACCCCCTGCCCTGCTGGAGGGCGAAACCGACGATGATGCCGAACCCGCGTGATGTGGGTCCGGTCCGGCATCAATGAAGATCAGACAGCCAGGAGTGTTCGCCTCACAAACAGCGCCGCCAGAGGTATTCCATCGCAAGTGATCGAAGTTTCTCCACAATCCGCGATGATTCATCGCATCGTCCCGCGATGAATTGGTTCCAACTCGAATTCGGCGACTTTGCCCAGGCATTCCTCAGCGTGCTGTTTGAAGGCGCGCCTTTCCTCCTGCTCGGCGCGCTCATCTCGGGATTCGTCGATGTCTTCGTCTCCTCCGAGCGCATCACGAAGCTGCTGCCGACGAAGCCCGGCCCCGCGATTTTTCTCGCGGGAGCACTCGGGCTGATTTTCCCGATCTGCGAATGCGGCAGCGTAATCATCGTGCGGCGTTTCATCCGCAAGGGGCTGCCGCTTTCCGCCGCCACGGCCTACATGCTCGCCGCACCGATCGTCAGTCCCATCGTGGCGCTGAGCACCTTCAAGGCGTTCACCGGACAGAATCCCTGGCTCATGGTCTGCCTGCGACTCGGCCTCGGGTATGCCATCGCCGTGCTCGTCGCGCTCATCGTGCATCAGCTCCCGAAGAACCGCGTCGCGCAACCCGGCATGATCGGCGGCGGCGCGCGGCGGCGCACCGGGCTGAGTGTCTCCGGCGAAGAATCCGCCGAGACCGGCACGCTGGATTTCGCGCAGATCGTCGCCTCGGCTTCACCGTGGCGGAAGGTGATGCTCGCGATCCAATCCGCCACGGCGGACTTCCTCGATGTGGCGTTCTTCTTCGTCATCGGCACCGCGATCACCAGCGTCTTCGCCGTCGGCGTGAATCGCGAAGCCATCGCTCCGCTCGCGCAATCGCCTTTCCTCTCGGTCGTCTCGATGATGGTCCTCGCGGCGCTGCTCGCCCTTTGCAGCACGACGGATGCATTCATCGCAGCCACACAGTTTCCGGCGTTCTCCGCCGCGGCAAAGCTCGCCTTCCTGCTCTTCGGGCCGGTGTTTGATCTGAAACTCTTCTGGCTCTACGGCCTCGTCTATCGCCGCAAATTCGTCGTCTGCATGGCCATCGGCCTCTTCGCGATTATCGCCTTCATCTGCTGGCTGTGGGCCGGCATGGAGACCGGCGCAGGAAGTCCGCGACCCTCTGGCGGAACGCATATTTGCCTCCCGGCCCAAACCTCCCTACACTCCTGACCATGCAACAGATCTTCGCCCGCTGGCTGCCCGCTGCGACACTCGCCACGTGGAGCGCAGTGCTCCTTTACTTCCACTTCTCCCAGCGGATGCAGTCCATGCTCGCCCCGGAATTCCGCATCTACGCGATGATCGCCGCCGTCGTGCTCGCGATCATGGCCGTCTGCTTCGTCATCTTCAAAGGCGACGCCACCTGCTGCTCCTCCGGCGAATGCGGGCACGGCCTCAGCCGGCTCGCCTCCGGGAAACTCCTCACCTTCCTCGTTCTCCTCGTCCCGATCGCCGCCGCCGCGCGCTACACACCGCGCTCGGGATTCAGCAAATCCTTCGTCGAGAATCGCGGCACCGACACCTCCTGGCAGCCTTCCTTCCAGCGTGCGGCGAATAAATCCCCGGTCGAAAACCGCACGCCAGCACCCGTCGAGCAACCCGCCGTCACCGCTGCCCTGCCCCCTGGTGGAACGCTCGACACCAAGAAGCCGGTGGACCTTTCCCTGCCGAACAAGGACGGAACCCCGCCCGCAATGCCTCCGACCACACCGGCTCCCGCTGCGGAAAAATCACCAACCGATTACCTCGTGCGCACACCCGATGGCAAAATCGTCGCCGAAGTCCTCGACCTGCTCTATGCCGCGCAGGACACCGTGCTGCGACAGGATTTCGAGGGCAAGCAGGTGGAACTCATCGGCCAGTTCATGCCCGACTCCTCGAACAATCCCGGCGCCAACCGCTTCAAGGCCGTGCGCATGTTCATGACCTGCTGCGCCGCCGACGCGCGCCCCGTCGCCACGCTCGTCGAGAGCGAGAAGCTGCCCGATTTCCCCGAGATGACCTGGGTAAAAATCACCGGCACCCCATCATTCCCCATCGAAAAAGGCCGGCGCATCTCAGTCCTCAAGGCGGAGAAAGTGGAAAAGACCGAGCCTCCGCCCGAAGCGATGATCTACTGAAGCGCCGAGAGCAATGGATGTTCGGCTGCGGACGGCGGGTCCGTGGCAGGCGGCTTCGGCTTGTCGTCAGCACGCGCGGAAATGGCGTCGATGCCGAGGAGCACGACGGCCGGCCCCAACTGACGGAGCAGCGGGAGGAGTTGGACACTCATGGGCGGGCAGAGACGTTGCAGTTGGCCCGCATTTCTCACACTCATGGCGTGGGACGTGACAGGGTGTTGCGCCGCCTGCTGCACACCTGCGAGACGGGCAGCGTTCCCGTAGCGTGGCTCTCCAGAGCTGCGCCGCAGTGAACGTCGGCACGGCGCAGCTCTGGAGAGCCACGCTACAAACGCGGCTTGCCTGCGGAGTCTGAGAAATGCGGATTAGAATCTCTCTGCCAAACAACGAACACGTTTTCGACGTTCTTGTGGGGCGCACAAGGAGGGCGCCTGAAAGCGCCCTCTTGATGCGGTCGCTCCGCGCCACATCGAGCCGATGATAGTAGCCGACGACGTGAGCAGGCGGGCTGATCTTCCAATCCGCAATTCAGAATGCCCGCCTCCCCACGTCGTCGGCTACAGGCAATCGCTGTCCCCCTTTGTCCGCACTTGATTCAATGGGAGTCCAAAGGCTGGTTGCCGGCCAAAGCTGAGCTGCGCGTGAGCGCCGCGAGGCTTTGGACTGCGGCGGCTTGACCCCCGCTTGACCCCGCTTTGCCTTCGCGCAGGAGCGATGGGCGAAATCGCGGCATGCGGTGCGCGGACGATAGGCGCTGCGTTGCCGTGCGGGACAACGGTGAATTTGCGCGTCGGACCCGGGGTGAAGGGAAAAGCGGCGTCAAGCCGCGCGCAGTCCAAAGGCTGGCGCCACGCACGGCGCCACCACCTTGCCTAGCCGCTGGACTCACTTTCAATCACACCCCTTGTCCGCTCCCGCAGCACCCGCATTGACGGCTCACGCATGACCTCGCATGGTGAGGCGATGCTCCCAGCCGTAAAGCAACTCCTCGTCGTCCAAGACCGCGACCGCAAACTGCGCCAACTCAAGCTCGAGTTGAAACGCGCACCGCTCGAACGGAAGGACATGGAGTCACGCACGGCGGGTACGACGAGCGCCCTTGATGCGGCCAAGCTCAAGGCCAAGGAGATCGAGGTGAAGCGCAAGGAACTCGAGAACGAAGCGGGCACGCGGCGCGAGCGCATCAACAAGTATCAGGGGCAGAAACTGGAGACGCGGAAGAACGACGAATATCAGGCGATTTCCCACGCCATCGATTCGCTGGAAAAGGAGATCAGCGCACTGGAGGATCAGCAACTGGAACTGATGGACGCCGCGGAGAAGCAGAAGCCAATCATCGCCACCGCGGAGAAGGAAGCCGTGGCGACCAAGGCCCAGGTGGAGCGTCAATTTGCCGACCTCGATGCGAAGGTGAAGGCGATCGACGCGCAGATGCAGGAAGTGCAGGCCGAGCGCGCGAAGCTGGCGGCGGAGATCGAGGAAGATCTCCTCGATACCTACCAGCGACTCTTCGACACGAAGGACGCGCAGGCGGTAGTCGGGCTGACAAATGAGATCTGCCAGGGCTGCCACGTGAAGTCGCAGACCCACGTGATCCACGCGGTGAAGGCAGGAAAAGCCGTGACGACCTGCCTTTACTGCGGACGCATTCTTTATCCGGAAAACTGAGCATGAGCCGCCGCCATCGAGTGCGCCGGGCGGTTCTCCGCGAGACACCGGGTTTGCAGATGTGAACCGGATCGCGGGCATCGAGACAGAATACGGGTGCCTCGTGACAGGCGCCGAGGAACGCGGGGATCCCTGGCCGGCGCGGGTGAGGAATCATCTCTTCAAGAAGTTGCGCGTCGGCGTGCTCGACCAGCATCACCGCGATTACGAGGAGCCACCGGGAAATGGCGGATTTCTGCTCAATGGCGGACGCATCTACATGGACATGGGGCACCTTGAATACGCTTCACCGGAGTGCCGTTCGGTGCGCGATCTCGTCGCGTGCGATCTGGCGGGTGATGCGATGCTGCAGGGCGCGCTCGAAGCGATGGGGATCTGCGACACAGTGTCATTCCTCAAGAACAACATCGACCACGCCACGGGCGCGACTTTTGGCTGCCACGAGAATTATCTCATGCGGCGCGAGACGGAATTCAACCCGACCAATATCGCCGGCCTGCTGAGTTTTCTCGCGACTCGGCAGATCTTCACCGGTGCCGGACGCGTGGGACAGGCGAATCCCCTTGCCTTCGAAATCGAGCCGCTCCCTCCGCATGGAAATGTGGACTTCCAAATGAGCCAGCGGGCCGATCACATCGTGAACGACATCTACCAGTGGGTGCAGTTCAACCGCGCAATCATCAATGCCCGCGACGAACCGCTGGCCGATTATCGCCGCTACCGGCGGCTGCATCTGCTCATCGGAGATTCGAATATGAGTCCGCTCGCGACGGCTCTGAAAATCGGCACGACCCACCTCGTGCTCTGCTTGCTCGAGGAGAATCGCCTGCCGCGGAATGTTGCCTTGGAGGATCCCGTGCTCGCCACGAGGTCCGTCTCACGTGCTTGCAGCGTCGATGCCGTCGTGCCGTGCGACGATGGCCGCACGGAGACTGCGATCGGAATGCAGTTCAGATTCCTGGAAGCCGCACAAATTTTCGCCGGCCGGGACGAAGAGACGGACTGGCTGCTCGAACGCTGGGCCTGGGTGCTGGATGCGTTACGGCGCGGCGCAACGGAGGAACTCGTCGGGGCCGTGGACTGGGTGTCGAAGAAATGGCTGCTCGAAACTTTCCGCGCGGAACAGGGCATCACCTGGGGTGACCCGTGGCTGGAGAGCCTGGACCTCGAATACCATAACCTGAATCCGGCGCGCGGCCTTTTCCATGCGCTGCCGACCCAGGGTGAGGTCGAGGTTTTCAACCGCGCGGCATTTCAACCCGCTTTCCTGCGCACGGCTCCCCGAGACACCCGCGCCCACGGACGCGGCGTCGCCGTCGAGCACCTGATCGAGACCCAGACATCGTGCGTCATCAACTGGGATTCGCTGACGTTCGAGGGCGGCGTCGCCGTTCCGATGCCAAATCCCCTCGCAGACTACGCGACGGAAGTCCGGCGCGCACTGGCGAGCCGTTGAGCGCCGGCCGACACGGCAGACGCGGAACCAAGCGGAGTGTTGGAGTGGGGTGTGATTGAAAATGAGTCCATCGATGGTTGCCGATCGTTTCCGTGCGGCGCATGAGTGCCGCAAGGCCTTGGACTGCGGCGACTGGCCGCCGCTTTTGCGGGGGGCGCAGCTTGCTGCGTGCGGTGCGGAGCAAATTGGGGCGCGCGCACTGGCTCCGCGCCACGGGCAGCAAGCAGCCGCCTCCGCACAGCGGCAGCATGCAGCCGCAGTCCAAGGCGCTGGCACCACGCGCGCGCACCCCAGCCCACTCCTCCAACTGGACTCACTTTTAATCACACGCGTTGGAGTGCCGGTCCGATAACGAAACGACTTGGAACAGTCTGTATCTTCGGGAGCTTCTTTCCGTCAGCTTCGTCCATCGCCCTCTTCCGGGAGCGGCTGGCCCTTGGTCTCCGGCAGGAAAATGAGTGCGATCAGACCGAGCAGGAAAATCGCGCTCATATAGCTGCCGGCGCTCCGGAATGCGTTCAGTTCCGCGGTGGCCTTCATGGCGGCATCGGCGGTGGCTGGCAGCGCAGCGATGGCCTTTTTGCCGATGCTCGACTGCAATACACCGAGGGTGACCGGGCCGCTGGCCGCGATGAATCGGCCGACATTGTAGCAGAAGCTGACGCCAGTGCTTCGCAACCGGGTGGGGAACAATTCCGGCAGGTAGATCGCGAAGCCCGCGAACAATGAGAGCTGGCAGACGCCGAGCACGAAACTCATCCAGATGTCGTTCCGCGTATTGAACTTCTGGTAAAAGAAAATCGTCGCCGCCATCGCCGCCAGGAATGCCACGACGAACACCGGCTTTCGCCCGAACCGATGCGCGGCTTTGCTGAACGCGATCATTCCGACGAAGGCCCCGATGTTCAGCACGATGAGATTTGCCGCCGACCACCATTGCTTGGCGGTGGTGATTTCCTTTGGCGAAAGATTCTGGCTGGCGAGCGAGTCGGCGATGGCGGCCGCGACGAGTTTGTTGCTGAAGAAACCGATGCCCCACAGACCGACGACCGCGGCCACGCAGAGGAGCATCCCGAAGATCGCAGGTTTGCGCCAGCGGGCTTCGCCGAAGAGGCTGGCGTAGGAGCCCATGGCCTTGGTGCTGTCAATGCGGCTGGTGGCTTTGGCGGCCAGCCATTTCTCCGGCTCCTTCAGCCGGGCCATGATGAAGATGCACAGAAACGCGGGGACTGATCCGATCCAGAAAAGGTATTTCCACGAGACGAGCGGATCGACCGCGGAAAGCGACATGGCACAGAGTCCCGCGGTCACATTCCCGACGGCAGAGAGCGCCTGCAGCATGCCGAGGGCCTTCGGTCTGGCCGACTCGGGCAGCGCATCGGCGACGAGCGCGACGGCGAGGCCAAACACGCCGCCGACTCCGAGGCCGGTGAGTGCGCGGTAGGCCATGAACTGACCGATGTTCGTCGCGAACGATGAGAGCCCGGTGAACACCGAGTAGATGAGAACCGTGAGCGCGAGCGTCTTCGCGCGGCCGACGCGATCTCCCACTGCGCCGAAGATAAGGCCTCCGGTCGCCCAGCCGGCGATGAAGATGCTCATGGCCCAGCCGCTGAGTTCGCCCTGTCGCAGCGAGGTTTCATTGGGCGCGAGGGCTTTGACGGCATTGTCGCGTGCGAGGATGAAGAGCTGCTGATCCAGGCAGTCGAAGCACCACGCCAGTGACGCGACGGTGAAGACGAACCAGTGGTAGCCGTTGAGCTGCTTCCACCATGGGAGATTGGGGTTTTGGGACATGGCGCGCGGAGAGTGGCGGGGTGTGGCGCGGGGGGCTAGGAAAATTGTAGCGCACACTTCCCGTAGCCGCCGGCGGGAGGAGGTGGGCTGAGTGAATGACGAATGTCGAATGACAAATGACGAACGGCGGGCGGCGGCGCAGATGTGGCGCCGGCGCGCAGATTTCAACGCGCGCTCCGAGCACGCGCAACATGCCGACGACTCGTCGGCGCTACATCTGCGCCGCCGTCGGCTGCCTTTTCTTCCCGCGCTTCGGCACTTTGAGCGACTTGAATTTGCGCGTGAGGCTCGTGAGCGATTCCTCGATGCCCATCCGCTCCAACGAAGTCGCACCGACGAAGCCGACGGCATCGGTGGCATTGATGACGCGCTCAGCGTCCTCGGGTGTGTTGATCGGTCCGCCGTGGCAGAGGAAGAAGATGTCCTTCCGCACGCGGCTCGCGGCATCGATGATCTCCTGCGTGCGCCTGATGGTGAAGTCCCAGCTTTTGACGGCGCTTTTCACACCGATGCTCCCGCCGACGGTGGTGCCGACGTGCGCGATGATCGCATCCGCGCCGGCCTTCGCCATTTCCACGGCCTCCCCGGGCGAGCCGACATACACGACGGAGAAAAGATCCATGCGCCGCGCGAGCGCGACCATCTCGAATTCCTTCTTCACGCTCATGCCAGTCTCCTCGAGCACGCCGCGGAAGTGGCCGTCCACGATCGTGTGTGTGGGAAAATTGTTTACGCCGGAGAATCCCATCTCCTTCACCTTGCCGAGCCAGTGCCACATGCGGCGGCGCGGATCGGTGGCGTGGACACCGCAGATGACGGGACATTCCTCGACGACGGGCAGCACCTCGAATTCGCCGATCTCCATCGCGATGGCGTTGGCGTCGCCGTAGGCCATCATGCCGGCGGTCGAGCCGTGGCCCATCATGCGGAAGCGTCCGCTGTTATAGATGATGATGAGATCTGCGCCGCCGCGCTCGATGAACTTCGCCGAGATGCCCGTTCCCGCACCGCCCGCGATGATGGCGTTGCCTTTCTTCAGTGTGTCGCGGAGGCGCTCGACGACTTCTTTGCGGGTGTAGGGATTTCCTTTTCCGGTCCAGGGATTCGGCATGGTGGGGTGTTCGGTTGGTTGAAAAATGAGCGCGCAAGCTAGCAGCCGTACGCGTGCTGTGAAGTGCCGGGATGCACACGTCACTATCGCAAATGCACGGCGGGATTGTGCGCTTTGGACTGCGGTGGCAAGCGTAAGCGCGACACCGCCTTTGGACGGGATTTCCGGCGGCCATCTCGGTTCGCACTCAAAACACAGCCACACTCGCTGCGTGCCTCCGAAGGCGGCGTGGCGCTTGCGCTTCCCGCCGCAGTCCAAGGTTTCGTCCGACGCTATTTCACCCAGCCGTGCTGCTGCAGCCAGAACACGAGGTCCTTTCCCCACGGATGCACGTCGTCGGCAGGCACGCCGTTCCTGCCCTGGCTGAGGCCGATGCCGTGCGGGCCTTTTTCATAGACGTGGAAGTCGAACACGATGCCGTTCTTCCGCAGCGCCTGCACAAAGCGGAAGCTGTTCTCCGGCAGCACTGTCTTGTCTTCGCCGGTCGTCCACACGAAGCACGGCGGCGTTTGCTTCGTCACCTGCTTGTCGTTCGACAGCAGCTCGACCAGCGTCGGATCCGGCTCGGGACCGAGGAGATTTTTCTTCGACCCAGCGTGCGTCACACCGTCCTCCAAACTGATCACCCCGTAGCAGATCACGCCGAAATCCGGACGGCAGGTCACGCGGTCGATGGGGTCCGCCGCATCGACCGAACCCGCGTCGAAGTGCGTCACTGCCGTCGTCGCGAGATGCCCGCCTGCGCTGCTGCCCATCACGCCGATACGCGATGGGTCCACGCCCCACTTCGCCGCATTCGCGCGGACGAAACGGATCGCGCGCTGCACATCGCCCATCATCACCGGATGCCGGTAGTTTTTCGAACCGAGACGGTACTTCAGAACGAAGCAAGCGATCCCCTTCCCTGTGAGATACTCCGCATACGCCGGCCCTTCATGCTGCGCGAGACCGCCGTAGCCGCCGCCAGGGCAAATCACGATTGCTGTCCCACAGGCTGTCCCGGCTGGTGGAAGAAAAGGCGTGATCGTCGGGATGTCGTGCTCCGCATTTCCGAGCGCTCCCGGAGCATCGCCCTCCCAGAGCCGGATTGGATCGGCGGCATGAGCGGGATTCAGTGTCGAGAATGCGAGAGCGACAGCGAGGACAAGCGGGGATTTCATAGTCACGGGGAAAGCAGGAGCGCGTTGTTTGCACCATGTGGGCGGTGCCATTCCCAGCAAAAAAAAGATGCGCATTATTTCCCGCTCTGAGACTGCCGCGGAATACTTTTGCCGCCCGCCCGCATCTCCGGCACGCTGCCTCTGTGAAACGCGCCATCTACGCAGGCTCATTCGATCCCATCACCAACGGTCACCTCGACGTGCTCTCGCGCGCAGCAAAGGTGTTTGAGCAGGTGATCCTCGCCGTGGCCGTGAATTCCGAAAAGACCGGCCTGTTCACACCGGAAGAGCGGGTGACGCTTCTCAAGCAATCCATCGGCGACGCACCAAACATCCGCGTGACACACTTTCAAGGCCTGCTCGTCGAATTCGCGCGGATGGAGAAGGCGTGCGCGATCATCCGCGGACTCCGTGCCGTGAGCGACTTTGAACTCGAGTTCCAGATGGCGCTGATGAATCGCCGTCTCGAGCCGGCCCTGGAGACGCTCTTTCTGATGCCAAAGGAGGAATACAGCTACGTCAGTTCCCGGCTCGTGAAGGAAGTGGCGCGGCTTGGCGGCGACGTCAGCGCCCTTGTTCCGGCCTGCGTCGAGCGGGCGCTGCGCAAGAAGTTTTCCCTCTGAGGCCAGGTCCGGGAGTTTGCAATTCACCGCTTCGCGACTAGCATCTCGCGCAAATGAAGGTCCATGTCCTGCAGATTCCGGAGGAGGGAAAGCACTTTGAAGGCGAAGAGCCGTCCGACTTGCTGGACCTCGACGGCGAACGCATCAAGGCGATTGGCCCGGTCGCGTATTCGCTTGATGTCGGCGTGAGCGAAGGCGGCCTCTTCGCCACCGGCAGCCTGTCGGTCCAAGTGGAGTGCGAGTGCGTCCGCTGCCTGAAAAAATACTGCCGCCCGCTGGCGGTGGATGATTTCGCCTGCCAGGTGCAACTCGAAGGCCGCGAGATGGTGGACTTGACAGAGTATGTGAGGGAGGACATCCTGCTCGCTCTTCCGGCCCATCCACATTGCGACTGGAACGGCGAAAAGGTCTGCAAGGCCCAATTCCGCGACGCCACCAGCGACGCTGAACCACTCGACGACCATCGCGATGTTTGGAAGGGCCTCGATCAACTCAAACTCTGACACAAACTTACCATGGGAGTCCCGAAGCGCCGAAAATCCAAGATGCGTCTCCGCACGCACAAAGCATCACTGCGGTGGCACGCGCCGCTGCTCAACAAGTGCGGCCAGTGCGGCAGCACCATCCGCTCGCACCGGGCATGCCCCGCTTGCGGCTATTACGCCGGCAGGCAGGCCATCGCCGTCGCTGGCGCGTAGTCTTTCGAAAGTCACAATGCTCAGCCGCCCCGCTCAACGGCGAGGGCGGCTGAGTCTTTTTTGTCTTGCAGGAGCCCCGCTCGGAACCTCCGATCCGCATCTCCTTACGACCTGATGAAGATTGCGCTCGATGCCATGGGGGGCGACCACGCCCCGGACAATATCGTCCATGGCGCCGTGCTCGCACTCCGCGAGTATGAGAGCATCAGCAAGCTCTACCTCACCGGCGACACTTCGCGCATTGAGGGGGAACTGAAGAAGCACGCCTGCAACGACGGCAGGATCGAGATCGTCCACACCACGCAGGTCGTGGGCATGGCCGACAGCGGAATCGAAGCGGTGCGGAAAAAGAAGGACAGTTCCGTCTCCCGGGCCGTCGATCTGGTGAAGGAGGGCAAGGCGCAGGCCATCGTCAGCGCAGGCCACACCGGCGCGGCAGTCACGGCTTCGCTCATCAAGCTCCGCACGCTCCCAGGCGTGAACCGTCCGGCGATCGCATCGATCATGCCGTCATTGACCAAGTACTGGATCCTCATCGATGCCGGCGCGAATCCCGATGCCGAGCCCGAGCATCTTTTTCAAAATGCCCTCATGGGCGCCGCATACGCGAGCCATGTCCTCGGCCGCAAGAATCCGGAGGTCGGCCTCATGTCCAACGGGACTGAGGACGACAAAGGCAATGCCCTTTGCAAGGAGACGCGGGCGCTTTTCCGAAAGGCCCCTGGCGAGATTAACTTCCGCGGCAACGTCGAAGGCCACGACATCTGGCACAATCCGCCGGACGTCGTCGTCACCGACGGCTTCACCGGCAACATCCTCCTGAAATCCAGCGAGGCGCTCGCGCATGCGATCTTCGACATGGTGAAAACCGAAATTCGCGCGGGCTTCGTCACCAAGATCGGCGGCCTTCTTGCCAAGCCGGCCTTCAAGCGCGTCCACGCCAAGACCAATGCCGACGAATACGGCGGCATGCCGCTCCTCGGCCTGAACGGCATCACCATCATCTCCCACGGCGGCGCATCGCCCCTCGCGATCAAGAACGCCCTCCGCATGGCCTGCGAAAGCATCCGGCACGAGGTCAACCCGCACATCGTCGCAGCCGTCAAACTTCATCATGACTCCATCACCGCAGCCCCGCACGCGAACGCACCTGCCTAAGCGAACCGTCTCGATCATTGGCACCGGCAGCTATCTTCCCGAGAAGATTCTGACCAATGCCGAGTTGGAGAAAATGGTGGAAACCTCGGACGAATGGATCACCAGCCGGACGGGAATCAGGGAGCGCCGAATCGCCGCCGGGAATGAATTCACGAGCGACCTCGCGGCGAATGCCGCAAAGGCCGCAATCGAGAGCGCCGAGATTGACCCGAAGGAAATCGACCTGATCATCCTCGCGACCATCACGCCAGACATGTTCATGCCGAGCACCGCCTGCGTCGTGCAAACCAAGATCGGCGCGACCAAGGCCGCATGCTTTGACATCAGTGCCGCATGCTCCGGCTTTCTCTACGCCATCGAGATCGCACAGCAGTTCATCACCAACCAGACCTTCAACACGATCCTCGTCATTGGCGCCGACAAGCTTTCCAGCATCGTGGACTGGAAGGACAGGAACACCTGCGTGCTCTTCGGCGATGGCGCGGGCGCGGCAATCCTCCGCCACCGCGCGCACGGCCACGGCGTCATCGCCACCAGGATGGGAAGCAACGGCGAGCTCGCGGATCTTCTTCAGGTGGCCGGTGGAGGCTGCGCCTGCCCGATCACCGCACAGAACGCGGACCAGAATCTCGCGACCATCAGGATGAAGGGCGCGGAGACCTTCAAGCACGCGGTCAACGCAATGGTGGACAGCGCCCGCCAGGTCCTCGATGACGCCGGTCTCCAGCCCTCCAACCTCGCGTGCGTCATCCCGCATCAGGCAAATCTCCGCATCATCAACGCCGTCGCCGAGCGACTCGAACTGCCGCTCGACCGGTTCATGGTGAATCTCGATCGCTTCGGCAACACCAGCGCCGCCGCAGTCGCGATCGCTCTGGACGAAGCAAGCCGCACAGGCCGGATGAAAGTCGGCGACTACGTGTTGCTCGTCGTCTTCGGCGGAGGTCTCACCTGGGCGAGTTCCGTCATCCAGTGGTGAGACGCTTTCGTCGAAAGTGCCCGAGCAAATCGGTTTCCATCGTGCGGCAAATTTCCAAGTTCTAAGTTCCGAGTTCCGAGTTCAGCCCGCCGCAGGCGCGTTTCGAACTCGAACACGCGCAGTGACACTCCAAAGCCGCTGCGCGGAGCCGGACTCGGAACACAGAACTTCGAACTCGGAACTCGGAATTCACAAACCACCCGCGCCTCTCTCCAACCCTTCGCATCGCCGTGCTCACCGACACCCACGCACATCTGGACTTCCCCGAATTTCGCGACGACGTGCCAGCCATCCTCGCACGCGCCACCGAAGCAGGCGTCACTCGAATCCTCACGATCGGCACCGGCATCGAAAGCAGCCGCCGCGCTGTTGCCCTCGCGAACAAGTGGCCGCAAGTCTGGGCCGTCGCCGGAGTCCACCCCAACCACGTCCCGGACGAGCACCCAGACTTTCTCCCGACACTCCGCGAAATCGCAACCGGCAGTCCGCGCATCGC
>Ga0105048_10011264_pt1 | contig 14116 bp, 9 predicted proteins | sample MAT05_FD_78382 | JGI IMG/M metagenome (GOLD analysis project Ga0105048, IMG submission 78382) | Freshwater microbial communities from Lake Fryxell liftoff mats and glacier meltwater in Antarctica - MAT-05 | ecosystem: Environmental > Aquatic > Freshwater > Ice > Liftoff microbial mat | place...
CGAAGAGACCGATGTGAGCAGAGGTCGGGACGGCCTTGATCGCGTCGATCAGGCCCAAATCGACCGGGGCATTATAAGCCGGATTGCCGCCGATGATGAGCAGCACTTTGATTACGCCCGATTTCGCATCGTCGGCGAGTTTTTTCAAGGCGGCAAGGTCATTGTGCGTGGCGTCGCAAGACACCACCGTCGCGGCGGCGGATTTCAGACTTGTGTTGATCGCCACGGCCAGAACCGAGGCGGCCTGACCCAGATGTTCACCCGCGACGACGACCCCGGCCGAGCCTGATTTTTTCAAATCAGAACTCGCGGCCTCGACGAACTTCTTTTCGTTTTCGGTCAACTCTCCGACGCTGCTGGAGACGCCCAGCGCGTTTCCGATCGCGCTAAGAACAACCAGCATACGCGAAGCGCGGACGGGCAGTCGCACGTCGACGGCTGAGCCCGTGGAGCTCAGCGTGCTTTCGGCGAGATAAACCCGGCTCATCTCGCCCTTGTCGGCGGTCTTTCGATTCTTCGCCCAGTCGCGTGCGTGCGCGATCTTGTTCGCATGGCTGCCCAGCATGTCGCAGTCGATGGAAACAATCGTCTTGGCTTTGCTGAGGTCCAAAAGAAGCCGCGGCGTCGGCTCTGTGCCGGCCGTCGGTTCGTAAGTGACCCAGCTCGCCTGCGGATATTTTTTCAGGAACGATGCCTTGGCTGCGGCGAAACTGATTGAAGAGCTTTGCTCACTTAGGACGGCGACGCCTGAGGCATTGTTATTGAGTGCGTTGGAGAATTCGCTGTAGAAAGCGTCGAGCGTGCTGGAGGCAACCTGGCCCTGGCCGTCGATCAGCTTGCGGAGGTCCAGCACATTGCGGCTGCGATCGGGGTCGTACATTTCCAGCGGCGTGGAGATGGCAAATATGTCGGCCACGCCGACCTTGCCGTTGAACGTGCTGACCGACGGATGCAGATTGTTGCCTTCGACCTTCATGGGCCTGCCGTCCCATGCGCTGACCAACAGTGGGTAGCCCACGCCCGCGCGTTCGTAGATGGTCGCGTAGAACTCCGGAACGCCCGGCATCTGACCCTTAAGCCCGGTCGTCTGGGCCACAATCTGTTCTTTGGGCCAGCGACGACACCCCGAAAGCGTAATGCCCGCAAGCGCCATTGAAGCACTCATCAACTGAAGCATCGATCGGCGAGTCACGGAGTTCTTGCCCGCGACCACAACTTTCGGGTCGTAGCTGGGAAATTCTTGATCGAGATGTTTGGTGTCGGCCTCTGATCCCGACATGCTGCCCGCAAGCTGTTCCAGGCTGCGCCAGTGCTGCATGCCCGGCTTTACGGCTGCGACGGGCTTTACCGCCGTGTCCGGCGTAGCGGCGACCGGCTTCGCGGCGTCGAGCTGCGAGGAATGAACCTGCGTTGAAATGAACTGGCCGGTGTTGGATTGACTCATGAGAACGTTTGGACGGGGGTTCTGCGTGGGGTTCTACGGGGCGTTCTGTGGAAAGATAGGCCTGAAGTTACGGAAAGATCAGCGGTGGCAAGTGCTGCAACTTGTCATGAATTCTTCGCCCTTGATTTGATATTGCTGCTTGAGCAGATTACCGAGGAAAAGTTGTGCTTCATGGGGGTCTTTGATTCCTTTGTCTTTGACGCGCTGGTCGTCGGTGGCTTTCCAGTTCATGTTGGTCACCTCCTCGACGGGTCGGAGGTTTTTTTCGGGCTGGCGGTGGCAGTCGAGGCACCAGGCCATATTCAGCGGCTGAGCCTGGTAGACGACTTCCATCTGATCGACCTGGCCGTGGCAACTCGTGCAGCCGACACCCTTGTTCACGTGGGCCGAGTGATTAAAGTAGCTGTAGTCGGGCAGGTCGTGAATCTTGACCCATTCCACCGGCTTGCCGCTCTTCCACGATTCCTGGACGGCCTGCAACTTGTTGCTTTCCGGCTTGACATTGGTGTGACAGTTCATGCAGGTTTGCGTGGGCGGGACGGCCGCAAATCCAGCGTGTTCGACGGTCGTGTGGCAGTAGCGACAGTCCATTCCGAGTTGCCCGACGTGCAAGGCGTGCGAGTAGGGAACGGGTTGGTCTGGTGCGTATCCCGAATCGGTAGCGATGGGGCTGAACGCCAAAGTCACTACTGCCGGAACGTATAACGCGCTGCCCACCAAGGCAATCACTACCATTGGTAGTAGATAATTGAGCCACCGAGGGAAAACGGGGCGAATTTCTGGTTTCCCGGCGGCAGAGTCGGGATGAACTGAGTTGGGTTGTGGATTGAGCTGTTTAGGATCGCTCATACTGGAATTCTTTCGAGTCGAGTTAAGAAAGCGAATTTCGCGGGTTTTTCCCGCACGAACGCGGCTAAATTGCCCGTGATAACGCTCTGCAAGACCGTCGATCGCACTGCCGGGGGATTTCCGAAGCCCCCCAAAAGCAGTTATCGACACTGAAGATCATCGACCATGTTAGGTCGTAGTCAACTCTTACCGTCTGTGGTGAGTTGCCGCACTATGCCGATTGTACTGAAACTTCCGACGACCGCTCGGTTCGCCCGCCGATGGTGATGTCCGCGAACAATACCGCAATGCCAATTTTATCCCAACTCCTGCCAACGTGACAGGAAACACGCTCATCCAGCTTCAGGCAAATTGCGGTTGTAAGTGCAACTCGGATTTTGTTTTACGAAGAGAGGACTGCATAGGCACGCCAGTTGCTTCTGTTCGTTCGCGGTGAGGTCTGGTATGACACAATCGACAGACCCGATTCATTCGAACGATCCACGCGACCCGGAAACGTCGGGTAGGCACGCGGTCATGAGGCTTACCGTGATGTTCGCAGATGCGGAGGGTTCGAGCGGTACAACTGAAGGTATCGCCTCGGCCACCTGGCAAACGCGGGCGGCACAGTTGCTCGAGCCGCAGGGTATTCGATCGCTGATGGTCAGGACAGGTAGAGAAGCGTTATCGCGTGTGGAGTCGGGCGAGGTGCATGTGGCCGTGCTCGATCAGAACCTCCCTCAACTCAGTGGGCTTCAAGTCGTCAAGCTTCTTCGAGACCGTCCGGGTTCGCCGCCTACCATTCTCTTGGCGCGAGACATCAGTCGGCACGTACTTAACGACGCCCTGTCGATGAAAGTCTTCTCGGTGCTGAGCAAGCCGGTCGATCTGGCGGTGCTGCTCGAAACCCTTGCCCGCGTGATTCAAAGGCGATATGCGGGTCACTGGCCGACCAGGCTAGTCGAATAGGGCTGGTGGAACAGCAGTCTAAAAAATTACAAAATAGTCGTTTCATTTCGTTTCTCATCACACTCACATCTAACTTCATTCGGAGAACTATCACATGGCCAAGCTGCGTCCCCTGGGCGACAAGATCCTCGTCAAGCGTCTCGAAGCCGAGACCAAAACCAAATCCGGCATCGTCCTCCCCGACAGTGCCAAGGAAAAGCCCAAGCGCGGAACCGTGCTCGCCATCGGCGACGGCAAGCGCCTCGACAACGGCGAGCGCTCAACGTTCACCGTCAAGAAGGGCGACCAGGTCCTCTTCACCAGCTACGCCGGCACGGAGATCAAACTCGACGGCGAAGAAATCCTCATCATGTCCGAAGACGACGTGCTGGCGATCGTGGACTAACACAGGCGTCATTGGACGCTGAAAAGTAAAGAGCAGGGCACGCAGCAACGGTCATCGCAAAGACATTCGCGTGCTGCCTGTTTCGATACTTTGACCGCCCTGATTGCCTGAGTTGTTTTTCTTTCTCAACACATCACTCTCGACTCTCAACTGGAATTCACATGGCTGCCAAGAAAATCGCATTCGACCAGGAAGCCCGCGAGGCTATCCGTAAAGGCGTCGCAAAACTCGCTCGCGCCGTTAAAGTCACTCTCGGCCCGTCAGGCCGAAACGTCGTGCTCGAAAAATCCTTCGGCTCGCCGACCGTCACCAAGGACGGCGTAACGGTCGCCAAGGAAATCGAGCTCGAAGACCCCTACGAAAACATGGGCGCACAGATGGTCAAGGAAGTCGCCGAGCGAACCAGCAAAGTCGCTGGCGACGGCACGACCACGGCGACCATCTACGCTGAGGCCATTTTCTCCGAGGGCCTGAAGAACATCGCCTCGGGCGCCAACGCCACTCAGGTTCAGCGCGGCATCACGCTCGCAGTAAATGCGATCGTCGAAGAACTCAAGAAGATTTCACGCCCCGTCTCGGGCTCCAAGGAAATCGCCGTCGTCGGCACGTGCAGCGCCAACCAGGACGAACAGATCGGCAAACTGATTGCCGAGGCGATGGACAAGGTCGGCAAGGACGGCGTCATCACCGTCGAAGAAGGCAAGTCGCTCGACACCACGATCCAGCTCGTCGAGGGCATGCAGTTCGACAAGGGCTACGCCTCGCCGCATTTCGTCACCAACATGACGACTAGCGAAGCGATCCTCGAAGACCCGTACATCCTGATTTACGAAAAGAAAATTTCGTCCGCACGTGACTTTGTTCCTGTGCTCAGCAAAGTCGCCGAGGCCGGTAAGAGTCTGTTGATCATCGCCGAAGACGTCGAGGGTGAAGCGTTGGCGACTCTGGTCGTGAACAAGCTGCGTGGCATCCTCAAAGTCGCCGCGGTGAAGGCCCCGGGCTTTGGCGATCGACGCAAGTCGATGCTGGAAGACATCGCCGTCCTGACGGGCGGAACCGCGGTCTTCGAAGAACTGGGTCTGAAGCTCGAAACCGTCGAGATCGGGCAGCTCGGCCGCGCTAAGAAAGTGCGCATCGACAAGGACAACACCACGATCATCGAAGGCGCGGGAAGTGACAAGGCCATCAAGGGCCGAATCGAACAGATCAAGCACGAAATTGACTCGACCTCGAGCGACTACGATAAGGAGAAGCTGCAGGAGCGTCTGGCCAAGCTGGCCGGGGGCGTCGCGCAGATTCATGTGGGCGCCGCGACTGAAGTCGCGATGAAGGAGAAAAAGGCCCGCGTCGAAGACGCGCTGCACGCGTGCCGCGCGGCCGTCGAAGAAGGCATCCTTCCGGGCGGCGGCGTTGCGGTCATTCGCGCCGCAGCCAAGTGCCTCGACAAGCTCGCCAAGAACGCGGTTAACGACGACCAGAAGGTCGGCATCGAAATCGTCCGCCGCGCCGTCGAAGCGCCGCTCAAACAGATCAGCGAAAACGCGGGCGTCGACGGTTCAGTCGTCGCTCAGAAGGTCAAGGAAAATCTGGCCGACACCAATTTCGGCTACAACGCCCTGACGCACGTCTACGGCGACTTGATCAAGTCGGGTGTCATCGTGCCGACGAAGGTCGAACGCTGTGCACTCGAGAACGCCGCGAGCATCGCGGGCTTGCTTCTCACGACCGAAGCAATCATCAGCGAGATCAAAGAAGACAAGCCCGAAGCGCCCTCAGGTGGTGGCGGCGGCATGGGTGGCATGGGCGGAATGGGTGGCATGGGCGGCATGTACTAAAGCCGACCTGCGATCGTTCTGCGATCAATTCGTTCTACAAATAAAAGACCCACGGCCATCGCCGTGGGTCTTTTGCAAGGTTCCAACCGACTGCAGATCGAATCATATAAATCCAAATACTTTCCCACTTGCGATATTGGAGGGAGTCACTCGGCGACGCTTTTGCTAAAAACTTTCGGTTCTCCGGCGGAAAACTGTATTGCGACCCGCATCAAATAAGTTGCGGACTAGGTAAGCGGGTACTTGCAATTGCCGTTGCGAGCTCAAGCTGCGGAGTCGCTTGCCGTCCGTCCGAACACGACACTTCATCTTCGATTTCAGGAAGAAAATGTCCTGCCCGACGGGCCAGACATCGGCGGTGGATGGCCGACTTCTAATCTGGAAACTCTTCTATAGTGAGTCGTCATGGACTCCTACGGCTCATTCTTTTCGCATTCCAAATCTCCGGTTTCTCTAATCGCTAACAGCTCAGAAAGCGATCGATCGGGATTGACGAGAAATCCTCTGGTGACGCGATAATGTTCGGTTTCTTTGTAAGCGATTTCGCGAATACCCCGAGCGTCCAACTGGTAAATCAAAGCATCGGGATAGGCCAGGATAATTGGAGAGTGCGTGGCGATGACAAACTGTGCGCCGTCGTGCACAAAATCGTGCAGCAGGGCCAGGAACGAAAGCTGCCGATTAGGCGATAGTGCAGCCTCCGGCTCATCGAGAAAGTAGAGCCCGTTACCTCGAAACCTGTTTTTGAAAAGTGCGAAAAACGACTCGCCGTGCGATTGCTCGTGCAGTGATTTTCCGCCGTATGAATCGATCAGACCATCACCCAGGTGATCGATCTCAGTCGCCACATTGTAAAAACTCTCTGCGCGAAGGAAGAAGCTATCGCGAGGCGTCGCCTTTTTCGCAAGCGAGATGCATCCATTCAAGGTCGAGTGCGACGGCCGCGTCGCGAAATTGAAATTTCGACTTCCGCCTTCAGGGTTTAATCCGTACTCGACTGCGATCGCTTCAAGCAGCGTAGACTTGCCCGATCCGTTTTCTCCGACGAGGAACGTGACTTTTGGGTGGAAAAATAGTTTGGTCAGCGCCTGAAATGCTGGCAGGTTGTACGGATAACAATTCTGATCTGGAACGTGGTTGCGCAACAACTCAAGGTGCGAAAGATACGGCCCAGGAGTAGTCTTTCGCTTTCGCGCCATGAATTTCCTTCAGTGTCGCACCGAGCCACGTGCAATGTCCGGCACTAAAATATTTGTTCAGACTATCATTACGTCCGGGGCTACGGGAACTTAGTCGTCAAATGCGCTGTGGGTCTCTCTTTGGTCCTTGAAGAACTACTATCTCGACTGCTTGCGAATCGTCATATCAAAATTCTTCACCATGCTGATGTACGCGTAATAAAGCCCGCCCGCATACGCGGCGATCGCGACGGCGGTGGTGACGAAGATGGTCCCGCGCATCGCCGCGGACTCGGCCGGGTTGATCAGCGCGGTGTTGAGCGACTCGGGCGCAATCAGCATCGAGATGACTGTGAACGGACTGAAGCTGCCCAGGGCGAGCGCGATTGGGTTGGAACTGTTGCCGAGCATTCCCCAGCCGCACCACGCCAGGCCGCCGCACACGCCAAGCACGATGCCGACGCTGCTCATGACCGCGAGTACCGTCGTGCGAAGTGCGAGTGAGAGATAGATGCCAGTGATGGCCGCGAACGCCGCGACGACGATGAGCAGCGGCGGCAAGAGGATGATCGCCTCGGGCCTGACGACAAAGTCATTGCCGGTGATTTCAGATTTGATGAATCGCAGCGCGTCCATGGCGATGAACAGTCCGCAGCTTGCGACGGGAACGACGATGAGTGGAAGCACGTAACTAATCAGGCCGCGCACCTTGCCCCACATGTAATAGCGGCTCGTGATGGGCGTGCACAAAAGCAGGTCGAGCGTGCCGTCTTCTTTTTCGCGCGTGACAGTGCTTGCGGCGGCGTTGGTGATGATGAGCAAAATCGCGACGGCTTGGAGCAGCACGAGCCCCAGCAGAAACCTCCGGGCCGAGGTCGTCGATACTTGCCTGGGAATTTCTGTCAGATCAATCGATCGCGCGTACTGAACCGTCCCGCGTGTTTGCGTTGCGACGTTGGCGATTTCGAACCGGCGATTCAGCTCGCCTCGTCCCGCGACCTGCCAGAGCCGATTGCCGTTGGCATCAAACTCATCCCGCAAAATGCGGACCGAGGTCGCGTCGTCGACCATCAGCGTCGTGCCGCCCGTGCCGCGAAGCAGCAGTGTGTTGTTCAACGGGTCGAAACTTCCCGCGTCGATGAACCGCGCGGGCGTTCCCGCCTCGGTGGAGTGTGCGACGATCAACATCCCAGCGGCGGCGATGCCGATCAGAATAAACCCGTATCGAATAAACACCGACCGCGCGGCCGACGCGTTGGTGCTGCCCTCGCGCCAGGCGATCGGGTTGTTCCAGACTTCGCGCGGCGTGCGTGTGGAACTGTTTCTCGCGATCTTGAGTTTTCGGAAAATGCCGTTGATGAACGTCGTCGAGCTCTGGGCGATTCGCCTGAGCAATACGACCGAAGGCAGTACAAGAACGATGCTGAGAAAGGTCGAGAGCGAAATGAAAAAGCCGACCGGGTTGGTCAGCGCCCACGATATCGGCCAGCGCGAGAGCGTTGGCGAAAGCTGGCTCGCGGTGGGCGGCGTGAATTTCAGAGGCTCGAGCACGACCTGCAGTGCGAGAAGCGGATGAAACGCCGCGAGCCAGGAGATGCCCGGCGGGCCGCCGAGACCGCCGATCGGGCCGCCGTCGGGCCCGACGCGTGGGATTCGCATCTGTGGAAGCTGGGCCAGCAGATATATGCCGACAAGATAGGCGACGTTGAAAAGATAGAAGCTGAAGATCGTTTGCCGCGTGCCGATTTTGAACGTCGCGATGGCGACTGCAAGTGAGCCGGTGAAGAGCGCGGTGACGAGCGCGATAGTGACGGACTGCACGACGTCGCCGAACGCGACGCCGCCGAATATCTGTGTGATGGAGAAGATCGGCACGCCGCTAAGCAGCAGCGCGAATACGAAAAAGAGCCTTGAGAAAAGCGACCCGAAGACGATCTGCGCATTAGTGAGCGGCGTCGCCAGAAGCACGTCATAGGTCTGGCTGTCTTTTTCCTGTGAGATCGCGCCCGCGGTGAAAATCGGCGCGAGCAGCGCGACGAACGCGAGCTGCAGGTAGCTGAGCGTCTGAAAAATTTTCGTCGACGCGTCGCTTAGTTTCGCCAGATCATTCCCGGCCGACGAGCCGACACCCGCGAGCGAAACCAGCACGATCACCACGAGTGCGCCGAGATAAATACATCGAATGATCAGGTCGCGTGTGCGCTTGCTTCCCATGGCCACCACCCGAAGCAGAATCGGGTTGCCGGGAAATAGCCGCCAGAGATAAGTGAGGATGCCGGGCATGTTTTAACGTTCGTACGAAATCGACAGTTTCAATCGACAGCCTATGTCGGATGTTTCTACTGAACCATGCCCTTGGTCAGTCGCATGAAGGCGGTTTCGAGGTTGACTTCCTCTTCTCTAAACAGCGTAAGCTTGTATCCGCCGGCGATGAGTTTGGCGGCAAGGAACGAGAAATCGTCGGCGACTTCGTGCAGCGTGACTTCGATGAAGTGTTCCTTCACGACGGCCGACACGACGGCGGCATCCTGCGCCAGCAGTGCCGCGGCGCTGGTTGCATTATGCGCGACGCCGACATTGATGATCTTGCCGGTCCGCGCCTTTCGCACGATGTCCGTCCACGGCCCGGCATACTTAAGTTCGCCCTGCTCGATGATGCCGACCTTGTTACACATGTCCTGCAATTCGGGCAAAATATGCGACGAAATCAAAATCGTCTTGCCGATCGTTCGAAGTGTTTTGAGCAGTTCGCGCAGTTCAATTCTGGCGCGCGGATCGAGGTTGCCCGCGGGTTCGTCCAGAAGAAGCAGCTTCGGATCATGCAGCAGCGTTCGCGCGATGGAGAGTCGCTGTTTCATGCCGCGAGAGAGTCCGTCGACGGGCGAGTCGTGTTTGTAAGAAAGATCGGTGAGTTGAAGCACATCGTCGACGACCTTGTTGCGTGCCGTGCCGTGAATGTTGTAAGCGGCGGCGAAGAATTCGAGGTACTCGCGAACGACCATGTCCTCATACGCACCGAAATAGTCGGGCACGTAGCCGATAAGCGGGCGAATCTGTCGCGACTGATATCCGACGACGAAATCGCACACGCGTGCCTCGCCCCAGGTCGGCTGCAACAGTGTCGCGAGGATTTTCATCGTCGTGCTCTTGCCCGCGCCGTTGGGTCCGATGAAGCCGAAACAATCGCCTTCCTCGACCTCGAGGTTGAGATTGGAAAGGGCGACGAGTGAGCCGTAGCGCTTGGTGAGGTTGACGGTCTTGATGACCAGGGTCATGGTGAGGTCTTTGCTGGTTTAGAAATTGTTTCTACGGAATTTGTCGTGGGCCGGGGCGGCGTTTTGATCCTGCTGCGATCAAGCGGAAGCACGAACTGATAAATGACGCGGCCCAGTCCGGAAGGCTTTTGTCCTTCGACCAGCATCGGCGCGGGAATCGGTGCGTCCTTCGCATCCTGAGCCACAATCACGCGATTCCCCGCAAGAATCGCGTTGGAAATATCAACGTCGCGCGCACCCGAGCGGCGAAGCTCGACACGATTGACCGCGCCCGAGTTGCCCACTTCTGTGTTGTAGACCGGCGGCAATCGAGAGAAGAACGACAGCATCGGCACGCTGGTCGGCGTGGCGGAACCGTAGTCGTCGTAGGCAGGAGACTCGGCGATGCTCGAACGGCGAAAATCGTTGCCGATCCACGCACTGGGCCAGCCTCTTTGTGGGTCTCGCGCGATGCGCTGGTCATACATGCCGCGAAGCACGGAACCGGAAATCATCGGCCGACGATCGGCGGCGACGTCGAACGAGCCCGGTTCACTCGAAGGCGGATTGAGCGTCTTGCGAAGATCAAGAACCGCATCTTTAGGCCACCTGGGAACGTAGTAAAGAAAGTCTTCCCACGAGCCCGCGATCGGCACGCTGTAGACGAAATAAACGTTGACCAGATCCGTGCCGCTGAGATTTTGCAGGCCGCCGTCGATTTCTCCCATGCGATTTCCCGCGAGGCTGGGCGCGCCCATCGGCGTGCCGGGCGGACCCGACTGTGACGAGACTTGTATCGTCGATTGAGCAGCTTCGTTGTCGGGCGTCGCGATCGCATTACCCGCCCAGTTGAAATCGAATCGCTTGAGCGTCGTGCGGAAGTAGGGTGAGATTTCGGTGTGCTGACTCGCCGGTTCGGTGGGCATTTCGATGACGTAATCGCGAGGTGCGGCCACTGCGACTTCGCCGCTATCGCGAAATATCGGGTGCTGCGCGTAAGGAAGCATGAGGCTGCTGATCGTTCCATCAGACGCGGCCAGCGAAACCGCTTGCGGCGCGTTGCGACGGACATAAAGCCCGACACGCGATCGAACCAACGTCGGCATTTTCGCCGTGGCGAGTGCGGCCGATGCCGTCACCACAGGTTGAATTCGCACGATGCTGGTGTGCGCGATGGTCGGCGCGCCAGAGAGCACGACACGCACGACGCCAAGCGTCAGCAATGTTGCGGCCGATGCGATGGCGGCAAACCCGATCCAGTTCCACGTCGAGAGGTTTTTATATCTCAGCGCGATGAACAGGCCGGGCCCGGCAAGAAGCCAATAGCCGATGAAGAAGAGCGCAGTGATGCCGATAAGAGCGGCGGCCGTGCCGGGCTGACTCATGCCGCGCGGCAAACTCGCTCCAAGGTCTCTGGAATTGCCGCCGTCGACCTCGGCGAAAATTCTCGGCAGACGCGGCGCGAGGGCCTGCACCGCAGGCTGGCCTGAAGGTGGGCCGAAGGTTTGACCAGAGCGTAACGCCGGATTCGGCGTCGGCGTTTGCGGAGCCGGCAACCCGTTGATGTCGGGCTTCAGCAGTGCAACGTCGTTGTAGCCGAGCAATCTCGGCCAGAGTTTCGCCCATAGCTCCGCATCCTGCGACAGCAGTCGGTCGCCAAAATCGAAGGCCGCCCACGACACGCAGCCGTAGCCGTAGGGCATTCGCACGAGCAGCGGAACTGATTGCTGATCCTTCGAGTCGACCACCAGATCGGCGACCGCGGAAGGCCTGGGCAGGGAACGGGCGACTCTTAGAGAAGAAAAAACTTCGGCGATATCGATTGAGCTTCCTTGAAAGAATCGTTCCAACTGCGGCAATTCTTCGAGCGAAGTTTTGCCCAGCGCGTCGACGTTTGAAATGGCGACGGGCAACATATCGCCGAACTCTTCGAGCTGCTGCCATTGCGTGGGCGTGGCGATCAAAAGGTGGCCGCCCTTCTTCACCCATTCGCGGATCGAGGCGAGTCTTTGCGGGTCCTGGCTGATTTCGGGCGGAGTGGAGTTGCACCAGACGACAGCGTCGACCATGTCCAGACCGGCCGGGCTTTGAGGAAGCTGTTCGGGCCTGACGTTGACGAACAAATAGTCTTCGAGCACGCCGACGAGATTTGGTGCGGAGAAAACGCGTGTGTTCGTGCCGATGCCGTTGACGAGCAGAATGAGTCTGGCCCCGCGCATCGCCTGACCTGTCAGGGACGGGTCGAGAGACCGGGGCAATTGTCGGTTGGGCCGAACTTGTTGCACCTCGACGCCGTCGGTCGTGTGGAGTGTGATACGAAGCCGCTGGGTGAGTGCTTCGTCGTCATCGGGCAGTCCGCCTTCGATTGATTCTGGAAGCAAGTACGCCCAGAGTTCCTGTTGTCGCGGGCCCGACTGCGCGTCGCCCGTTTGCCCGCTACCCGTAACGACGATACGCCTTGAGAAAAGCAGACGATCGCCGTCGTCGTCGCGCTGTGAGATTCGCAATTCGTACTGCGCGGTGGGCGAACTGACGCGAATTTTGACGGGCACCCATTGGCCCGGTCGGTAGTAATTGTCAAAACCCAGTTGGACGACCTGCGCCGAAATCTCGGCCTTGGCCATCGACGGAAAAGCAATCAGGCCCATCAGGCACAAGGTCAACAGTCGAAGCGTCCAACGAAATCCCCAGACGGTCATGAATGAAACAATAGCGATTGGCGAATCAAAGTGAAAAGATGCGAAGCGAGAGATCATCGCGTCGTATCGCGCTTTGAAAATCTGATTTTGAGAAAAGTTAGGGCTTTTTAGCCTCGTCCCACGCCCTGCGAATCAATTGCTCCGTGCGCAGTATGGCCCAGGCTTGCTGGCGTGCCTTAAGCTGCAGGACGGTCATTTTCATCTCGCCGACATTGCCTTCAAAGTTGTAGAAAACTTCAAGGTCGAAAGTGCCAGTCTTATTGGCCTGCTGGGCTGCTCGGCCGATGAGCGGCAATGCTTCATAACTCCTGCCCGCCACTTCCAAAGTCGACAGGAACAAGTCGTCGTTGATGCTGGGGTTGCTGCTTGCGCGAAGGGCCAGATCGAGCTGTTCCCAATACACCCTTCGCAGCGCTGCGTATGAATTTTTCGGATCGTCGCCCATGCGCCATTCGATTTCACTGTGAACGTTGGGCGGGTTGGCAACGCCTGGGAAATAGCTCTTTGATTTGTAATCCTCCGTCGCATGGTGCGGCTGCGTGTTGTCCTGAATGTAATGCGCCAGATACCCCGCCCATCGAAGCGCGTGGTTGTCGTTCTGGTCATTGTTCTGGGAGTCTGCCGGATTCGGGCCCAGGCGGTTCTCCTTGAGTGCCATTACGAATTCCCGATACGAATGTTCCAAGGCGAGCGGCAAGAATCCCGCCTGCTGATAGCGCGGGTCATTCGCGTCGCGTGGAATCCTTTCGGGGCTAACGCGCGCGGTCAGGTCGTCACGATATTTTTGAACGACGCCCGGCGGCAAAAACATTTCGAGATCGATGTAGTGCATCAGCCGTTCGTGTGCGGGCAGATACGACAGCTTCGCATCGCGTGGCATGAGCTTCACCTGCAAGTCAGGCATGCACGCCCACCAGAGAATGCCGCGATACTTGCTCGGATCCTCGCCGACCGATTCGTGCAGGAACCAGTCGCGCTCGGCCGCGATGTCGTGCAGGATCGCACAGTTTTCACGCGCCCACCTGCGAAGGCCTTCGGGCGTCGTCGGGTCTTGAACGATTCGCGTCATCGCCAGCCTGGTGAGCTGAATGTGCTCTTTGTATCCCCAGGCGAATGCGGGTTTGGGAGCCAGCAAAAGCAGCAGGATAGTAATGAGCGTAATCGCGAGTCGCATGCGGGTGACTGTACCCGAAACACTTTGTGCGTGGAGCGCGAATCGGTCGAGGTTTTTATCAATTCTAAACGATCATCGCGAGTCATTTACGACTATCGCTCAATCCCCTTCACTCAAGTATCATCCCGCACTCATGCCCATCGCACTCATCGAGCGTGTCGGTCGCGACACCAATAATTCACTGGCGGCGTTCGGCGACTTCTTTGTCTTCGTCGGACAGGCGTTTCGATGGTTCTTCCTCACTGGCTGGAAGAGCCGTACGATTAAACTGCTCTTGCCTCAGATGTACGAAGTCGGCGTAAGGAGCGTGCCGGTCGTGGCGGTGACGGGTGGATTTATCGGCATGGTGA
>Ga0105048_10011265_pt1 | contig 14115 bp, 11 predicted proteins | sample MAT05_FD_78382 | JGI IMG/M metagenome (GOLD analysis project Ga0105048, IMG submission 78382) | Freshwater microbial communities from Lake Fryxell liftoff mats and glacier meltwater in Antarctica - MAT-05 | ecosystem: Environmental > Aquatic > Freshwater > Ice > Liftoff microbial mat | place...
CCTGTGCCGCCTGGCTCAACTGAGTCAGCGGCCAACCAAGCAACTCAACCTAACAGCCCTCGCCGCCCGAACTGGCTGGGTCTGCTAAAAGTCGCTGGCCGTCACGATGCCAGCCAGTTGGCCCGGCTGGCGCGTGGTCTACCGTTGGCGCTGGGTACCTTGCGCGGCTTGGTGCGCGGCGTCGCCAGCGGTGCGCTGCAACCTGTGAAGCTGAGCTTTGCACCGCGCACCGCGCTGAACGGCCCGATCACGGCTGAGCGCGGTTTTGCCACCCTCAGATTGCCTCTGGCCGAGGTCAAAGTCATTGCCCGCACCTGCCATGTCAGCGCCAACGACGTGGTGCTCACCGCCTGCGGTGGCGCGTTACGCCGTTATCTGGCGGGCCTTGGACCGCTGCCCGAGGCGTCGCTGATCGCCCTGATGGCGCTGTCATTGCGCCAGCGCGGCAACACCGATTTTCACAACCACGCCACGCTGAGCCTGGTCAGCCTAGCCAGCCACATCGCGCACCCGCTGCAGCGCATCCAGGCGGTGCATGGCCACACCCGCGCCACCAAAGTACTGGCCCAGCAGGCCAAGCCGCTGATGCCGACCGACTTTCCGTCCATCGGCCAGCCGTGGCTGATGGGCGCGCTGGCGGCAGGGGTCGAGCGGGCCGGTGCGCTCAAGCGCCTGCCGCCGCTGGCCATTGTGCTGATCTCCAGCGTGACCGGGCCACCGAAAACGCTGTACCTGGGCCCCGTGCGCATGACCGGTTACTGGCCGATTTCCATCGTTGAACACGGTATGGGCCTGAACATGACCCTGGTGCGCTACACCGACCAACTCTTTATCGGCCTGACGGTGGCACGTACCGCCGTGCCCGATGCGCGCCTGCTGGCCGACGACCTGGCACAGGCTTATAGCGAGCTGAAAGCCGCCGCATTCGCTACGTCAGCCACGTCAGCCGCGCCAGCCAGCACCACCCATGCATAGCGACTCACCCACACCCACCATCCTGACAGCGAGCCACACTTCGCAGGCCCTGACAAGCACCACCGAGCTGACGGCCCAGCGCGTCACCGGCCGCACCACTGGCGCCTGGCCAATTGCATATCAGAGCGCCAGCCGGTGAACTCGGGGTGCTTGTCAAGGTGCCCGTAAACCAGTACGGTTTGGCTGCTAACCCTTACTGCGTCTGCGTGAGCTGCTATTGTTTCAGCGTTGCCATGGGATGCGGTCAGTTCAAAAAACAGCACGGGCGTGCGTCGTTCCATGCGGATGATTTCCACAGAAAGCCCCGGCACCTGTTGCGCCTGCATCCACTCGAAGGCGTTGCGAACGACAGTGTCAATGTAGCCATGCTGCGCCCAGTCGGGGTCAAACATGGGCGATTTGGCGGGGATGGCGATGTCGTCACTGAGCTGGCCGAAGATGTCGTCGTCCGATTGCGCGCTGACCTGGCGTAAGGCCTCGATGGTATTCAGGCGAGCGGTAGAAGCGGCGGTGGGGGTGCGTGCGTTCATGTCCAAACCCCTCAAATGTGTCATTGCGTTTCCATATCAATAGGATCTGTTGTTGCTTCGCCTTGCCGTGCGTCTGCACTGTCTGCGGCTTCGCGCCTAAGCTCCTATCGATCTGAAAATGGAATCAGCCGCGACTATGACCCAGGGCTTGAAACGCTTCCTGGCCGACACGGGGTGCGGGCACCTGCGCTGCCAAAATGGGTTGGCTGAACGTTGCCCCGTGGGCCAGTTTGAAGACCGACACGGCGTGCTCCAGCCGTTGCGCCTGGTCACGCAGGCTCTCGGCTGCGGCCGCCGACTGCTCAACCAGAGCGGCATTTTGCTGCGTCATCTGGTCGAGCTCACCCACCGCGGCATTCACACTGCCAATGCCTTGTGACTGCTCCGCAGCTGCGGCGCTGATCTCGACAATGATGTCACTCACCCGCTGCACCGAGCTGACGATCTCGTTCATGGTGTCACCGGCGTTTTGCACCAGCCGCGAGCCCGACTCGACTTTGTCGACCGAGACATTGATCAGCGCCTTGATCTCGCGTGCTGCTGACGCGCTGCGCCCGGCTAGGCTGCGCACTTCAGTCGCCACCACGGCAAACCCACGCCCCTGTTCACCCGCACGGGCAGCTTCCACCGCAGCGTTCAACGCCAGGATGTTGGTCTGGAACGCAATGCCGTCGATGACGCTGATGATGTCGGCAATCCGGCGTGAACTTTGGTTGATGTCGTTCATGGTGCTGACCACCTCGCCCACCACCACACCACCCCGTGCGGCGACAGACGCTGCGCAGGCAGCCAGCTGGTTGGCCTGGTGCGCGGCATCGGCCGACTGCTGCACCGCCCCGGTCAACTGCATCATGCTGGAGGCCGTGCGCTGCAAGTTGCTGGCGGTCTGTTCCGTGCGCTGGCTCAGGTCCTGGTTGCCATTGGCGATTTCGGCGCTCGCAGTGCCAATGCTTGCCGCCGCCTGGCGCACCTGTTGCAAGGCCTGCAGATATCGCAGCCGCATGCCTTCGGTCTCGGTCACCAGTTCACCAATTTCGTCGCGCCGGGTGGTCTCGAAAGTGCGGGTCAAATCACCTTGGGCTACCGCCAGTACCGCTGTGGCCAATTCGCGCAAGGGCCGGCTCACCGTGCGTCTGACCAGCAGATACAGCCCCAGGCCCAGCAGTACGGCTGTGCCGGCCAGCAGCGCCCAGATCAAGGTCATGTTGATCCAGTATTGCGCCATGGCCTCGGACGCACTCACCTCGCCCACCAGCCACTGATTGCCCAGGTCAAGCTTGCGTACTACCGCCCAGCGCTTGTCAGTGGCGCCGTTGAGCAAGGGCAGGGCTTGCGGCAGATAACCGTCCTGGGACGTCATTAGCGCCGTCACAAATGCCTCAGACTGCGCTGAAACTTCGGCCACTTTTTTGCCAGTGGCCGTCGGATGCACCAGAAACCGCGCCCCAGCGGCCGGGCCATTGGCCTCGATGAGGTAGGTACCTCCGGTGTCAAAAAACCGCGTCCCGTTGATCTGTTTCTCCAGCGCCGCCTGTTGCAAGCTGATGTCCTGGCCGATGAAGAAGATGCCGATCACCTGCCCGGTTGAATCGGTAACGGGTTCGTAATATGTCATGTAGGGTTTGCCAAACAACAGCGCCGGGCCGGTGTAGGTTTTACCTTCCAGTACCAGTTTGTAGGCAGGGTGCTTTTGGTCCAGCAAGGTGCCCATAGCTCGCTCGCCGTCCTGTTTTTTCAGCGAGGTGGTGACACGCTCGAAGTCTTCGCCTTTGCGGACAAAGACCGTGGCAACGCCGCCGGTGTCTTTGTTGAACCGGTCCACGGAACTGAAGTCACCGTTCACCGGCACACCAAAACTCGATAACTCGCTGGTGTCTGGTTTGTAGGTAAGCTCCGGGGCAAAATCGTTGCGGAACTTCTTGAAGTTGCGCATTGCCATCTCGCGGTTGGTCAACTCGGAGGCATTGGCCACCGCCACAATGCCCTGCAGCTTTTCGGTGACCGACTGGCGCATCAGGCCATTTACATTGCGCCATTCAATGACACCGATGGCAATGGCAACCAACATCAGAACCAGCGTCAGCCCGGTCAAGGACAGCAACGCTAGGTTGCGCGCGACAGACTGTTTTTTTTGCACTGTCAAACTCATAGTTGCTCCAGAAATACTTCACCAGGTGTGTAGCCTATACCAGCATCAGACACGCGACAAATTACTTGCCGGACGAAATTTGCCAGCCTGTCGCCGGGCCGGGCAACCCTCTATTTTTCTGTGCTGGAAAGGCCTGTAAAGCATATATTAAAAGGCTGATCGCTACGTCGTAAATAGCGTCACCAGTCGTTCTTCAATCGTCTGGTGGTACGCCGTAAACTCCGCCACGATGTTTCGCAACCGCATTCACCCCGCCCTGAACCCACCCTGTCGCCGTTGGCAGAGGTGCCACCCGAAGAGTCTGAACCTTTTTTTAGGTCTAAAACTGCCACGCATGTCTTGTTGTCTCCATGAACTCCGTTGAGCACCTCCAAGGCCGCACCACTGGCGCCTGGCCCATCGCGTATGAGGCGCTGGGCGACCCGGCGCATCCGGCCATCGTGCTGATCATGGGCCTGGGGCTGCAACTCGTCGCCTGGCCCGACAGCTTTTGTCAGGCGCTGGTGACCGGCGGCTACCGCGTGGTGCGCTTTGACAACCGCGACTGCGGCCTGTCAGCCCGCGCACCGGCGTATGGCCGTTTTGGTCTGTTTCGCACCATTGCGGCGTCAGTACTCAAGCTACCGGTGCCCTCGCCCTACACCTTGGACGATATGGCGCAAGACACGCTGGCGGTAATAGATGCATTGCAGATCCAGCGCGCCCACATCGTCGGCGTGTCCATGGGCGGCATGATCGGCCAAGTGCTGGCGGCCAAACACCCGCAGCGCGTGCAAAGCTTGGTCTCCATCATGTCCACCAGTGGCCACCCGCGGCTGCAACAGCCTGCCTTGAGCGTTCGCCGCGTGGTGGTGGGCCGCCCGGCCAACCCGGCTGACCTTGAGTCGGTGATTGACCACCAGGTACGTATCGTGCGCGCCATTGGCAGCCGGGTGCACCTTGAGTCCGAGCCGGCGCTGCGTGAGCGCGTGGGCCGGGGCATTCGCCGCGCCTACGAGCCTGCGGGCCTGACGCGCCAGGTGATGGCCATCATCGCCAGTGGCGATCGGCGCCCGCTGCTCAAGCGCATCACTGCGCCCACGCTGGTCATCCATGGCCGCGACGACCCGCTGGTGCCGTTGCCCGGCGGTCAGGACACGGCGGACCATATCCCCGGCGCCAAACTGCTGGTGGTCGACGGCATGGGGCACGACCTGTCACCCGCGCTGCTGCCCACGCTGAGCCAGGCCATTCTCAATCATTGCAATGCCTTTTAGGCCTCCAGCCCTTATATGTCAAGCGCTGACAGCTATTTTTTAAATAGCATTTAATCCCGCCAGTTTCAGTAACCTGCGCGACTTCTCGCACAGGCGCAGGCCAAGGCCGCGCCGTAGAATCAAATTTAGCCTTGCACACCCATACATAGAGAGACAGCTTGAACACGTTCACACCTGGCATGGAATCTTTAAGCGGGCTGGACGGCGCTTTTTTGAACCTTGAGACCCTGGCCACGCCCATGCATGTGGGCTCGTTGCACACCTTTGAGGTGCCTCCGGGCTACCAGGGCGACTTTCTGACCGATGCCAAAACCATGCTGGCCCAGCGCATGGTGCCTCTGCTGCGCCGGCATCTGACCAACATGCCGCTGCAACTGGCCAACCCGATGTGGGTGCAGGGCGAGGTGGATCTGGATTGGCACATTGAACGCATCATGATTGCGGCACCGGGTGAGCGCGCACAGCTGGAGGCCGTGGTGGCTGGTCTGCACGCTGACCTGCTGGAGCGCGCCCGCCCGCTGTGGAAGATGTATGTGCTGGACGGCCTGTCCAGCGGCGAAAAAGCCTATTACTTCAAGATCCATCACGCCATGCTCGACGGACACGCTGCCGCCGCGCTGGCCGCCGCGCTGTTTGACACCGCACCCGTGGTGTTCAAAACCAGCGCTCGCAAAAAGACAGTACCTGCGCGGCCCTACCCCAAGCCACCCGGCGCCCTGCGACTGGTGGCGGCGGCTTTGCGCCGTGATGCTCGCCAATATGTCAAGCTGGTGCGCGTGCTGCCGGGTGTGGCGCGCACTCTCGCCGGGCTGGCGCGCAGCTCGGGCGGCGCGCCTGATCACGGCACGGTGAAGCCTGGCAGCGGCAAAGCAGCTAAGGCCGTGACGGGCATGGCGTTTGCCCCGCGCACACCGCTGAATGTGGCCATCACCCGCGAGCGTGGTTTTGCCGCAGAGGCCGTGCCGCTGGCCGAGGTCAAAGCCATCGCTGGCGCCTGTGATGCCACGGTCAACGATGTGGTGTTGACGGTGTGCGGCGGCGCGCTCAGGCGTTATCTGGCGCGGCTCGGGCCTTTGCCCCAGAAGTCGCTGATTGCCACGATGGCGATCTCGCTGCGTGACAAGGGCAACACCGACTTTCACACCCAGGCCACGCTGAGCCTGGTGAGCCTGGCCACCCGCATCAAAGACCCACTCAAACGCCTTCAGGCGGTGCATGGCCACACCACAGCCACCAAGGCGGTGGCGCGGCACGCCAAATCGGCGTTGCCCACGGACTTTCCTTCCATTGGTGCGCCGTGGCTGATCAGCACCCTGGCCAACCTGTATGGCCGCGCGGGGGTCTCCGAGGTGTTGCCGCTGCTGGCCAACCTGGTGATCTCCAATGTGCCCGGCCCACCTGTGCCGCTGTATGTGGGCCAGGCGCGCATGACCGGTTACTGGCCGGTGTCCATCGTGGAGCACGGTGTGGGGCTAAACATCACCCTGATGAGTTATGCCGGGCAATTGTGTGTGGGCTTCACCGTAGCGCGCTGCGCCGTGCCCGATGTGCGCCAGTTGGCCGATGACTTTGTGCTGGCCTATGTCGAGCTGAAACACGCAGCGCTGGCTCAGCTAAAAGTGTCAAAAACAGCTGAAGCCCTTATGAAAACTGGGTAGACTGCTATCTAAAACGACAGCTCGCCCCACCGTGTCACGCTCTATCAACCTGCCCAACCCACTGCGCCACATGCCACCCGCCGCCAAAGTCACCCGCCACCGCCACACCGGCGCACCGCATTTATGGCACTCGCTGCTGGAGCCTCGCGCGCTCCTTGAGGCCGCCTTGCTGCCCGCATCACTGCCGCTGCTGATGCAGGCCCCCAAGGGCGACGGCCACCCGGTGCTGCTGCTGCCCGGCTTCATGGCGGATGAAAAGTCGCTGTTTGTGCTGAAAGCCTTTCTGCAGCGCAAGGGCTACGACGTGCACACCTGGGGGCTCGGGCGCAACCTGGGTTTTCGCAGCAAACACGCCAGCGCCCTGCCGCAAAAAATACGCTACCTGCACCATGTGACCGGGCGCAAGGTGAGTCTGGTGGGCTGGAGTCTGGGCGGTGTTTTTTCACTTTACGGGGCCGAAAACACGCTGGACTGCGTGCGTTGTGTCATCACCCTGGGCAGCCCGGTGAGCATGGACGCGCAAGGCAGCCAGTCGCCAGCGGTCATCAAGGCGCTCTATCGGCTGGTGTCGCACCGGCTGGGTTCCAGCGCACATGCCATGGCACCGCGCGCCAAAGCGCTGCGCGAACACCGCCGTCTGGCCATCCCCACCAGTTGCCTGTATTCGCTGGGAGACGGCGTGGTGCCCCCGCAAGAAGCCACCATTGATGGCGACGCGGCACTGCACGAAAACATCCGCGTGCCCGGCAGTCACCTCGGCCTGGGCTTCAATGGCCTGGTGCTGGCCGTGGTGGCCGACCGGCTGGCACAGCCAGAAGAGCTGTGGCAACCGTTCCAACCCAGCGGCTTGCTGGCGCGGGTCTGGCGGGTGCTGCCCAAAGACAAGTTGGATTGAGCCATGCCCTACGCACCCCAACCCAGGCTGCACCAGTTGGGTGAGGCCGATGCCGCGTTTATCTACTCGGACAGCGAGCATGCCAACTCGAATGTCTCGCTGCTGCACATTTACGACCAGAGCACCGCCCCCAATGGTGTGGTGCGTTTCAAGCAAATCCTGACCCACATTGCGTCCCGGCTGCACCTGCTGCCGGTGTTCAGGCAAAAAATCCTGCGTGTGCCGCTGGACCTGGACTACCCGTATTGGACAGAAGACGAAAATTTTGACATCGAGTACCACGTGCGCCACATTGCGCTGCCTAAGCCGGGCGACTGGCGGCAGTTCTGCATCCAGGCCTCACGCATCCATGCCCGAGCGCTGGACCTGCAGCGCCCGTTGTGGGAGATGTACGTCATCGAGGGGCTGGACAGCTTTCTGGACCTGCCCCCTGGCAGTTTTGCCGTGCTGCTGAAGGTGCACCACGCGGCGGTGGATGTGGCGCATGAGTCCCAGATCACCACCTTGCTGCATGACCTGAGTCCGAACCCGCCGCCAGCGCCGCCTGCGCCGCCGTGGTTTGCACACGCGCCACCGAGTCCGTTGACGCTGATGTGGCGCGCCGGTTTTCATGCGGTCAGCTTCCCGCTGCGGCTGGCGGGCAACGCCTCTGATGGCCTGGGGCTGATGGCACTCAGCATCAAAACCGTGGCCGGTGAGTTTTGGCACCGCCCCAGCGATTTTCCGGCCACCCGCTTCAACACCGTGGTGTCGCCACACCGCGTGTTTGACACCCGGCGGTTCCCGCTGGATGAGTTCAAACGCATCAGCCGCCTGGTAAGAGGCGCCACCGTCAACGACGTGGTGCTGGCAGTCTGTGCCGGCGGCCTGCGCCGCTACCTGGTGCTGCAGGATGAGCTGCCCCAGGGCAGTCTGCTTGCCGCCGCGCCCATCACCCTGCGCAACAGCGCCCAGGGCGACGACAGCTTCTCATGGGTGCGGGTCAGCCTGCATACCAACGAGCGCGATGCGCTGCGCCGCCTGAAGGCCATCCGCGCCACCACCTCATCCTCCACCGTCAAGGCCAAAGCGACCCGCGCGCACGGGCTGTGTGATGCCGCCAGCCATGCCCCGGCGCTGGCCATTGCCGCCACCAGCAAAATGATGCGTGCCGCTTCGGCCCGACTGGGTGACTGGACACCGCTGGCCAATTGCAGCATCACCCATCTGCCCGGCCCCGCCGCGCCGCTGTACCTGCTGGGTGCGCAGCTGACCTACCTGTCGGCGATCATGCCGATTGCCGACGGCATGGGGCTGGTGTTTTCGGTGACCAGCTACAACGACATGCTGGTGATCTCGTTCACCGGCTGTGACGAGCAACTGCCTGACCCCGAAGTGTTTGCCCAGTGCCTGCGCGACAGCTTTCAGGAGTACCGAGCGCTGCTGCCAGCGCCAGCCACCGCAGCGCGCGCCACCCGCAAGACAGCGCAACCCACGCAAACAACCTGACCCATGCGAACCACTGGAACTGTGCCGATCGAATTCGAGTCGCTGGGTGACCCGGCTCACCCGGCCATTGTGCTGATCATGGGGCTGGGCATGCAGCTGGTGGCCTGGCCTGATGCGTTTTGCCAGGCGCTGGTGGCGGGCGGCTACCGGGTGGTGCGGTTCGATAACCGCGACAGTGGCTTGTCTGCCCGCGCCACTGGTGGTGGCGGGTTGGGTCTGTTCAAAGCGGTGGCGGCATCGGTCTTGAAGCTGCCGGTGCACACGCCCTACACGCTGCATGACATGGCGCAAGACACCTTGGCGGTGATGAATGCCCTACAGATTGAGCGCGCGCACATCGTCGGCGTGTCGATGGGCGGCATGATCGCGCAGGTGCTGGCGGCAGCCCATCCGCAGCGGGTGCTGAGCCTGACCTCCATCATGTCCACCAGCGGCCACCAGCGCCTGCCCCAACCCAGCCTCAAGGTGCGCCGGATGTTGATGAGCCGCCCGGCCAAGCCGAAGGATCTGGCGTCGGTCACTGACCACCTGGTGCACATACTGCAAGTGATTGGCAGCCCGGACTACCCAGAACCCGTGCAGGCGCTGCGCGAGCGTGTTAGCCAAGGCGTCAAACGGGCCTACAACCCGGCTGGCACCAACCGCCAGCTGATGGCGGTCATCGCCAGTGGTGACCGGCGGCCCTTGCTGCGCCAGATCCAAGCGCCTACCCTGGTCGTCCATGGCCGTGACGACCCGCTGGTGCCGCTGTCGGGCGGCCAGGACACAGCAGACCACACTCCCGGTGCCAGACTGATGGTGATCGACGGCATGGGCCATGACCTGCCGTCTGCGCTGCTGCCCCTGCTTAGCCAAGTCATTCTCGACCACTGCAATGCTTTTTCGGGCTCTAGCCCTTATCCGTGAAGCGTTAACAGCTATTATTTAAGTAGCGTCACGAATCACGCATCACACGCAAGCGCAAGCGCTTTTTCCCCAACCTTTCACCGAGTAGCACCCCATGCCCACCCCTCTGGACACCCTGAACGCCTCTTTTGGCTTGCCTGGCACACTGCACTTTGACGAGGCAGCACCCGGCCTGCCGGTGGCCCATATCACCACGCCGCTGGCCAGCGCCAGCATCGCGCTGCAGGGCGCCCAGGTGCTGACCTGGCAGCCGACCGGGCAACAGCCGGTGCTGTGGGTGTCCAAGGCCGCCATTTTTGAGGAAGGCAAGCCTGTACGCGGCGGCGTGCCAGTGTGCTGGCCGTGGTTTGGTGCGGTGCCCGGGAAACCCATGCATGGGTTTGTGCGCACCCGACTTTGGCAGCTACGAGGCGCAGAACTGGATGCGCCCGGCCAGGTCGTGCTGCGTCTGGGGATCGGTGACGACGTCGCCACCCACAGCCTTTGGGACCATGCGTTTGACTTGGAATTGACCGTGACCGTGGGAAGCACGCTGACCCTGGCGCTCACCACCCGCAACACTGGCACGCAAGCTTTTGAGATCACTCAGGCGCTGCACACCTACTTGTGCACCACAGAGATCACGCAAACCACGGTGCAGGGGCTCGACGCCTGCCACTATCTCGACAAGGTACAAGACTTTGCGCCATGCCAGCAAAGCGGCGCAGTCACCTTCCAAAGCGAAACCGACCGGATCTACACCGACACCACGGCAGACAGCCTGATCGTGGACGCAGCCGGTGGCCGAAACCTGCGCATCGCCAAACAGGGCAGCGCCAGCACCGTGGTCTGGAACCCCTGGACAGACAAAGAAAAAACCATGGCCGACATGGCCTGTGGCGAATACCGCCAGATGCTTTGCGTGGAAACCTGCAACGCCGGGCCGGATGCGGTGAGCATCCCGGCCGGCGGCGCGCACACGCTGGTGGCGATTATTTCGGTGGAGTAAGCGACCCATTGCCGCTGGGACGATCTGGCGAGGGTGAGCGCCAGTCTTGAACCGTCCGGTGACGGGCTTGGCGCCGCCGCCGCTCTGAGGTAGTATTTACCCTTACAAAACAAGTCCGCTGGAAGGGCAACACCTCATGACTACAGAAGCAACTCAAAAGAGAGTGCCGTTCGTGATCGAATGGCGCGACGGGTTCAAGATCGGCATTGACCAGGTGGATCAGGAGCATCGGCACCTGTTTACCTTGGTGCGCGCGCTCAACCTGGCGTCGGTGGACCACACTGTCGACGAACTGCTGGACTATGTGGTCACACATTTTTCCAACGAACAGGCGATGATGGAAAAAAGCGGCTACCCGGCGTTTGAGCAACATTTGAAGTTGCATGAAGAATTTGCCGCCCAGGTTGCCGAGTTTCTGGGCAGTGACCAGGGCTGGACCGAAGACCGGGTGCAGGAGATGCGCAAATTCCTGAACAAATGGCTGATCGGACACATCATGACCCACGACCTGCGCTTCGGAAAATGGCTCACCAGCCGGCCGGTACCGAGCGCCCCGCTGGTACAGCAGGTGGCGCCCAAGTCAGGCGGTTTTTTTGCCCGATTGTTTGGCCGGAAATGATCCCTGCGCAGCTGCCTGTCGCCGCGATCCACACCGCCCAATTCCCCGAGCACCTGACCCTGGCGCGCACCGGCCGGATGGCACGCGGGTCAATCTGCTCAGTGCTTGCCCAGCACTGGGTAGTCGGTGTAGCCCTTGGCGCCGCCGCCGTAGTAGGTGCTGCGCTCGCCCTCGTTGAGCGCGCTGCCATTGCGCAGGCGCTCCACCAGATCGGGGTTGGCAATGAAGGCTCGGCCAAAAGCGACCAGGTCAGCCCCCTCGCGCACGGCTAGCTCGGCTTGTACTTTGTCCAGACCGTTATTAACCATCCAGGCGCCCTGGCCGCCTGCCGCACGGTAGGCCCGGCGCAGGCCGGTGTAGTCAAACGGGCGGTCTGGCAGTTCGCGCGCGCCGCCGGTGGCGCCTTCGACGATGTGAACATAAGCCAGCTTGAACGCCGCCAGCTCACGCACCACGTAGTCAAACAACGGCTGCGGGTCTGGGTCAAACGCGTCGTTGGCCGGTGTTACCGGCGACAGGCGGATGCCCAGGCGGCCGGCGCCCACCGCATCACTCACTGCGCGCATCACTTCCAGCAGAAAGCGGGCGCGGTTTTCAATGCTACCGCCAAAGTCGTCGCGGCGCTGGTTCGAGCCGCTCTTCAAAAACTGGTCAATCAGGTAACCATTGGCGGCATGGATTTCCACGCCGTCAAAACCGGCGGTTTGCACCGCGTTGCGGGCGGCTGCAGCAAAGGTATGGACGATGTCGGGCAGTTCGTAGGCTTGCAGTGCACGCGGCTCCGAGGTGTCAACAAAAGACGGCACACCGTCCTTGATCAGCACCGTTTTGGTCTTGGCGGTGATGGCCGACGGTGCCACCGGCGCCGCACCACCTGGCTGCAGGCTGGTGTGCGAGACCCGGCCCACGTGCCACAGCTGGCAAACGATCTTGCCACCGGCGGCGTGCACGCTTTTGGTGACAGGCTTCCAAGCCTCCACCTGTTCTTCAGCATACAGGCCCGGCACATTGGCATAACCCTGGCCTTGCTGGCTGATGGCGGTGGCCTCACTGATGATCAGCCCGGCGCTGGCGCGCTGCGCATAGTACTCGGCCATCAGCGCGTTGGGAACAGCATCGGGCGCGCGGTTGCGGGTGAGTGGTGCCATGACAATGCGATTGGCGAGGTGTAAATCACCGGCATGTACAGTATTAAAAAGGGTGGCGGCAGAGTGGGGCATAAAAAAACCTCTTGAGAACGTAGAGTGATGGTAGCGCGGGCGCGGGCCCATGCACTTGAATAGGTGCAACGCAGTAACTGACTGGCAGTGCTACCTGCTGAGTTTGTACACCGAGGTTCCTGCCAGCAGGTTGGGCGCGAAACGCACAATTTCGCCCTCCTGAATACCAAATTGGTCCAGCACCTTGAGGTCACAGGCAAGCGCCAGCAGCCCCAGATCGGCATGGGTGCCAACGCGAATATTGGGCGTGTTGTACCACTGGTAAGGCAGACGTTTGGTCACCGGCATGCGACCCTTGAGCACGCTCGCGCGGTTGGGCCAGTGGGCAAAGTTGGGAAACGCCACCACGCCAAAGCGGCCCACACGCACCGTTTCACGCAGCATGACTTCGGCGTTGCGCAGGTTTTGCAGGGTGTCGATTTGCAGCACCACGTCAAACGAGGCGTCCTCAAACATCGACAGGCCTTCATCCAGGTTGAGCTGGATGACGTTGACGCCGCGCTGCACGCAGGCCAGCACGTTGGCGTCGTCAATCTCAATGCCGTAGCCGCTGCAGCCGCGCATCTGGCGCAAATAGGCCAGCATGGTGCCGTCGCCACAGCCCAGGTCGAGCACCCGCGAGCCTTCGGGCACCAGTTCAGCAAGCAGTTTTATGGTGGCACTGGCCAAGCCGTCAACCGTGCTGTGGGCATTCATGGCTGGCCCTCCAGGCTTTTCAATATGCTCTCAAAATAAGAGCGTATAACGCTTGTGTATCTTGGGTCATCGAGCAAAAAGGCATCATGTCCGTGGGGTGCATCAATCTCGGCGTAGCTCACGTCGCGCTTGTTGTCGAGCAGCGCCTTGACGATTTCGCAGCTGCGTTTGGGCGAAAAGCGCCAGTCAGTGGTGAAGCTCACCAGCAGGAACTTGGCGGTGGCGCGGCCCAGCGCCAGACTCAGATCACCACCGTGGGCACGCGCCGGGTCAAAGTAGTCCAGCGCGCGGGTGATCAACAGGTAGGTGTTGGCGTCGAAATACTCGGCAAACTTGTCGCCCTGGTAACGCAGGTAGCTCTCGATCTGGAACTCCACCTCTTGCGTGCTGTATTTGTACCTGCCGGCATCGGGCGCGGCGGATACGTCCCTGGCCTGCGCCAGCACCGCATCACGCAACTGGCGGCCAAACTTCTCGTTCATCACATCATCGCTCAGGTAGGTGATGTGGCCAATCATGCGGGCGATGCGCAGGCCGCGTTTGGGTACGGTGCCGTGCTGGTAAAAGTGCCCGCCATGAAAGTCGGGGTCGGTGACGATGGCGCGGCGCGCCACTTCGTTGAAGGCGATGTTCTCGGCGGTCAGGTTGGGCGCGCTGGCAATCACCAGCGCATGCCGTATGCGCTCAGGGTACTGCAGCGCCCAGCTCAGGGTTTGCATGCCGCCCAGGCTACCA
>Ga0105048_10011270_pt1 | contig 14114 bp, 15 predicted proteins | sample MAT05_FD_78382 | JGI IMG/M metagenome (GOLD analysis project Ga0105048, IMG submission 78382) | Freshwater microbial communities from Lake Fryxell liftoff mats and glacier meltwater in Antarctica - MAT-05 | ecosystem: Environmental > Aquatic > Freshwater > Ice > Liftoff microbial mat | place...
AGACTATCCTCAGCGCCGTCGGCGCCTGAAATCTCACGCGAAAATGGGCCGTGGGTAATTACGGTTGTCCGCGCTTCCATTACCTCCGGCGTAATCGCCAGCCTTCCCCGATCGCTCCATCCTGGCTTCATCAAAACGGCAACCAGAGGAGCTAAACATGTCCACCCTCACCCCATTTCTCCGCAAAGTGGTGCTGGCTGACGCCATCACGGGCGCAGGCGCAGGCATTGCGCTGGTCGCTGGAGCGGACCTGACGCACGCAATGTTCGGCCTGCCCTCAGCTCTGTTATTCTGGTCTGGCGTGGCGCTGATCCCGTTCTTGGCGATGCTGGTGTCGATCCTGCGCACGAACTCGACCGCCCTTCTGCCGGTGATCGTCGCCCTTAATTTCGCGTGGGTCGCGGCAAGCCTCTATGTCGCGTTCGGACCCAGCTTTGCGCCGACCGTGCTGGGACAGGCGTTTGTGTGCGTCCAGGGGCAGTGGTGTTCGTGCTTGCAGAGCTGCAGGTCATTGGCATGCGCCGCGGCGACCGGCATGGCGCCGTTGAGGCCTGAACTCTCGCGGTCTTCACCTTCCCTGCTCCCCGGCCTCATTCAGGTCGGGGATTTTTTTGCGCGCCGGATGTCGGAACTGGAACGGGCGACGACGTCCTTGTATCAAGGCAACGGATAGACGACCGCAAAGAGAATTGGACCGACCATGAAACCGACCCAGACAACTGCGCTCCTTGCGATCCTGTTGATGTCGGCGGGCGCATGTTCGCCCAGCGAGCCCACACCGGCCACACCGTCTGCGCCGGAGACTGTCGCGACAACTGAGACGGCCAAGCCGGCGCCGGATGTATCGAAGCTTCCTGCAGGCGCGTACAAGCTCGATCCGTACCATGCGAGCGTGACCTTCAAGGTCAACCACCTGGGCTTCTCTTACTACACGGCCAACTTCCGCACCTTCACGGCTGACCTGCAGCTTGATCCGGCGAAGCCTGAAACAGCCACCGTCAGCGCGACGATCGACTTGAACTCGATCGCGATCCCGACGCCTCCCGCTGGGTTCGTCGCGGAGCTGCTGGGCGACAACTGGCTGGGCGCGACGGCGCATCCGCAGGCGACCTTCGTTTCCACGAGCGTCAAGCCGACTGGGCCGGCGACTGCCGATATCGTGGGCGACTTCACATTGAAGGGCGTCACCAAGACGGTGACGCTGCACGCGACATTCAACGGCGGCTATGAGGGCCACCCGATGGACCCCAATGCGCGCATCGGCTTTTCGGCGAATGGCGTGCTCAAGCGGTCCGACTTCGGCATCTCGCTGGGCATTCCCGTCGAAGGCACGACCATGGGCGTTTTTGACGATGTGACGTTCGAGATCGACGCCGAGTTCACGGGGCCGGCGCTGGTCGATGCCGGGGCGCCGGGCTAGCGGCGGGCGATATCCAGAGCCATCAGCTTGTCGAGCACGCGGGCGAGGCGGGCCTCGGGGACGAGGCTGCTCATCGACTCGCTGGCGGCGGTACGCAGGTAGGCCGCGAGGTCGTCTCGCGAGGCGCCTTTCTGAAGCAGGGCCAGCACCGGCCAGAGATAGCTATCGTATTCTTCCTCCGGAACGCCGCAACCGATGGGGTCCCAGTCCTGATGGAGGATTTTGCGGATCGCCGCCGACTCGGCCTTCAACGCGTCCATGATCGGTGGTCCTCCCCGCGCAGGCATGCGCGCCACGGGGGAAAAGGGCATGGGAAACGAGCGTGCGCCACCTGATCGCAGCCAAAATATCAGGATCGCAGACCTTTCCTCTTGCGCAACGAGCCAAACTTGGGCGCTTACTGCGGGGCTTGAGGAGCTGCGGACGTGCGTGACAGCCTGTGCATTGCGACGGCCGTCCTGGCGCTGCTGGCGGCGGGCTGCGAAGCCCCGACAGACAGCGATGGGAAGAGCGATCCCGCCGCCGAGCTGCCGGTAGATCCCAACACATTCCGCGCAGGCGCCGAGCCGTCCTACACCGGCGAGTGGGCGGCCGCTTCCGATCTTTGCACCAATGCGGGCGAAGTCTGGACCATAGAGACCCGCCGCATCGGCATGAAGCGGCAGCGCTTCTGCGTGTTTGACCCGATGCTGCAATCGACGACCGACGATGGACAAGGCTGGTCGGCGACTGCGCGTTGTCATGCCGAGGGGCGCGCAACGCGCGATTTCCTGTTCTTCAGGATCCAGCCGAACCAGTCGCAAATGCGTGTGACGATCAACGACCAGCGCTCGGTGGAACTGGTGCGCTGCCCGTCCCGGACGTGATCTGAAACCTTCGGGTAACCCGCGACTGGCATTGCCTTCGTCAAGATGAGCGATGTCCTTTCGATCTTCCATCTCTTCGGCCTGATGCTGGCCGTGACCGGTAGCCTTGGCGGGTTCACTGTGCTTGTCGCGGCGCCGCCGGCGCAGAAGCAGAAGGGCGGACCTGTGCGCGGGGTTGGCCCGCTGTTTGCGCGCATGGCGATTGTGGGCCTCGTGCTGCTGTGGCCGTCAGGCTTCGTGATGGCGATCACCCTGCCCGGCATCGAGTTCTCGACGATGTTCGGGATGAAGGTCGGCTTTGCTGCGTTGCTGACTTTCGCCGCGATCAGCATCGAGATGGTGTACGAGCGCGCGCGTCGCGGCGCGCCGAAGGTCGCGCGGTTGCTGCTGACGCTCGGGCCGCTGGCAGTTTTGTGCCATGCGCTGGTGGTGGTGTTCTCGGTGCTGGCGTTCGACTAGGCGCGCGCGAGCGAGTCCCGGATCAGCTGCGCGGATTCCTTCACGCCGTAGAGCGCGACGAAGCCGCCGAAGCGAGGGCCCTGGCTCTGGCCGAGGCAGACTTCGTAGATGGCGGTGAACCAGGCGCGCAATGGTTCGAATGCGTGCTCGGAGCCCACGGCGAACACCATGGTCTGCAGGCTTTCGCCATCCGTGGCGCCGTCCCAGCTTTCGAGCCGCGATGCGAGATCTTCAAGCGCGGCGCGCTCCTTGGCATCGGCGGCGCGGTAGGTCTTCGTCGGCTTCACGAAGTCGGCGTAGTATTTCAGGGCATAGCCAACGAGGTGATCAAGAAGCGGGTCCGTCTCCGGCGAGGCGTTGGGAACTTCGCGGCGGATGAAGCCCCAGAGGACGTCCTTGTTGGACGCGTTGGCGGCCGAGACAAGGTTCAGCAGCATGGCGAACGACACTGGCGAGGATTTCGCGGGCGGCGCGCCGGCATGGATGTGCCAGGCGGGATTTTCGAGTTGCTGTTCCGGCGTCTGCTTGGGGTGGGCGTCGAGGAAGGTTAGATACTCGTCAACCGCCTTCGGGATCACGTCGAAGTAAAGCTTCTTTGCGGTCTTCGGTTTTTGCCACTGGTAGAGCGTCAGGCTTTCCGCCGGAGCGTATTTCAGCCACTGCTCGACCGAGATGCCGTTGCCCTTGGTCTTGGAAATCTTCTCACCCTTCTCGTCGAGGAAGAGCTCATAGACGAATTGCTGCGGCGGTTCGGCGCCGAGGATCTTGCAGATCTTCGAATAGATCGGCGCGTTGGCTTGGTGGTCCTTGCCGAACATCTCGAAGTCGACGCCGAGGGCCGCCCAGCGCATGCCGAAGTCGGGCTTCCACTGCAGCTTCACATGGCCGCCCGTGACGGGCAGCGTGGTGTCCTCGCCATTTTCATCGGCGAATGTGATCGTGCCGTTCTTCGCATCCACGGCCTTCATTGGCACGTAAAGCACGCGGCCGGTGGTGGGCGAAATTGGGAGGAAGGGCGAATAGGTTTCGCGGCGCTCGTCGCCCAGCGTCGGCAGCATCACCTTCATGATATCATCGTACTTCTCGGCGGCGCGCAGCAGCATCGCGTCGAACCGGCCTGACTTGTAGAGCGCTGTGGCGGAGGCGAACTCGTATTCAAAGCCGAAGCTGTCGAGGAAGGCCCGCAGGCGGGCATTCATGTGCGCGCCATAGCTCTCGTGCGTGCCGAACGGGTCGGGCACGATGGTGAGCGGCATCTGCATGTATTGATGCAGCCTCTCAGGGTTCGGAACCGTGTCGGGAACCTTGCGCATGCCGTCCATGTCGTCGGAGACGCAGATCAGGCGGGTCTTGTACTGGCCACCGGTCAGCGCCTCGAAGGCGTGGCGAACCATGGTGGTGCGGACGACCTCGCCGAAGGTTCCGATGTGCGGCAGGCCCGAGGGGCCATAGCCCGTCTCGAAGACAACCGGAGCGTCCTTGGCGCGGCCCGCCTTCTCAAGCTTTTCAAGGCGCGCCTTCAGCTCACGGGCCTGTTCGAAGGGCCAGGCTTTTGCGGCTTGCGCTATATCGGCGACGGACATGATGAAACTCCTGTCAGATCGCCTAGGCGTCGCAGAAACAAGGGTCAAGCGCAGCGGAAGGCGACTGGGCGCCGCGTCCATCAACAGCGACAAGTGAGCTGTAGATATCTAGAATCAAGTCGCGATTCCGGGAGCCGTTTGGCCTATTGAACCCCCATGCCCAAGGACCACGAAAGCCCAGTACAGATCGCCCCGCCGCATAACCTGCAGGCCGAAATGGCCGTGCTGGGCGCTATCCTGTTTGATAACAACGCTCACCAGCGTGTCTCCGACGTTGTGAAGTCGCGGGATTTCTATGCCCCGGCCAACTCCACGATTTTCGAAGTGCTGGACCGGATGATCTCCAACGGCCGCGTCGCGGACGGCGTGACGCTGAAGGAACACTTCGAGCGCGACGGCAAGCTGGTCGACATCGGCGGCGCCCGGTATCTCGCCGACCTGCTGGACTCGGCCGCGTTCGGGCCCGAGATCATCGACTATGCCCGGCTGGTGCATGACCTGTCGCTGCGGCGCGAGCTTATCGACATCGGCGCCGGAATGGTTTCGAAGGCAGCGCGCGGCGAACTGGAAGAGCCCGGCGAGATCCAGATCCAGGACGCCGAGCGCAAGCTGTTCTCGCTGGCCGAACGGGGCGCCGGGGCGCAGGGCTTCAAGAGCTTCAACTCAGCGCTGACGACATCGATCGAGTCCGCGACGGCCGCGTTCAAGCGCGATGGCAAGATCGCCGGCGTGCCGTCGGGCCTTGCCGAGCTTGATCGCAAGCTCGGCGGCTTGCACAAGTCTGACCTTGTGATCCTCGCGGCGCGTCCTTCGATGGGCAAGACGGCGCTCGCCACCAACATCGCCTATTACGCCGCCAAGAACATCCGTCGCTCTGTCGGACCCAACGGCCAGATGAAGACGGATGAAGGGGCTGTCGTCGGCTTCTTCTCGCTCGAGATGTCGTCCGACCAGCTGGCGAGCCGTATTCTAGCCGACGTATCGGGCGTGCCATCCGACAAGATGCGTCGTGGCGAGCTATCGCCGCAGGACTACGAAAGCATCCGCAATGCCGCCGAGGAGATGGAGGGCATTCCGCTCTACATCGACGACACGGGCGGTATCTCGATCTCGCAGCTTTCCGCGCGTGCACGCAGGCTGCAGCGGACTTCGGGGCTCGACCTGCTGATCATCGACTACCTCCAGCTGATCACGTCGAGCGGAGGGCGCAAGTCTGACGGACGCGTGCAGGAAGTGACGGAGATCACCAAGTCTCTGAAAGCGCTGGCCAAGGAGCTGGCCATTCCGATCATCGCGCTGTCGCAGTTGTCGCGCGCGGTCGAACAACGCGAAGACAAGCGGCCCCAGCTATCGGACCTGCGGGAATCCGGCTCGATCGAGCAGGACGCCGACGTCGTGATGTTCATCTATCGCGAGGCTTACTACCTCGAGCGTCTTGAGCCCGATGTCTCCGACCCGCGCCACGCCGAGTGGAAAGACGCGATGGCGAGCAAGTTCAACGTCGCCGAGATCATCATCTCCAAGCAGCGTCACGGCCCCATCGGCAAGGTGGAAGTGGGCTTCAACCCGGCCCGCGTGAAGTTCTCGAACCTCGACCACACCCCCGGCCGCGCCCAGTCTGGCTGGCAGGGCGGCGGTGGCGGTCATGGCGGGGGCCATGGCGGCGGAGGCGGGGGCTCGGGAGCGAGCAAGCCTTTCCTTCCCGATGGCGAAGAGTAGGCCGATGGCGAAGAGCAGGCCTGCGAATCGGGGGCGTGCCTTCACCTTGCCCTGAAATCGGATTAGCCAATCGACATGGCTGGACCCAGACTCCAAATCGATCTCGACGCCCTGGTCGCCAACTGGCGCATGTTCCAGCGGCGCGCCGGCAATGCCTATGCCGCCGCTGTGGTGAAGGCCGACGCCTATGGCCTTGGCGCGGAGCCTGTTACGAAAGCGCTCGCTAAAGCGGGATGCTCGCGCTTCTATGTGGCGTGGCCGCAGGAGGGATCGGCCCTGCGCCGGATTCTCGGCGGCGCGCCGGAGATCAATGTCTTCCATGGGCCGACGCGCGACACGATGGATGTGTTCGCGATGTACCAGCTCGTGCCGGTGCTGAACCATCTCGAGCAGGTCGACATGTGGCTGAGCGGCAACATCGAGGCGCGGCCTGCTTCGCTGCATGTCGATACGGGCATGAACAGGCTCGGCCTGTCCGAGGCGCACTGGGCGGCGGCGGCGAAGATGTTTCCGAAGCCCCACAAGCTGGTGAGCCATCTGGCGTGCGGGGACGAAGAGAGCCCACGCAACAAGGAACAGCTCGACGCATTCAAGCGCGCGTCTGCCCTCTGGCCGGGCGCGCCTCGCAGCTTGTCGGCGACGGGTGGCGCCTATCTGGGCGCCGACTTCCATTTCGACGAGATCAGGCCGGGTATCGGCCTCTATGGCGGCGGACCAGCGCCGGCCGAAGGCTCGCTTCCGCATTCGGTCGTGACGCTGACTGCGCCTATCCTGCAGGTGCGCGACATCAAGAAGGGCGAGACCGTGGGCTATGGCGGGAGCTGGACGGCCCAGGCCGATACTCAGCTGGCCACTGTGGGCCTTGGCTACGCCGATGGTTTCTTGCGTGCGGCCTCAAACCGGGGCAAGGCGCACATTCAGGCCGAGGCCCGGCCCATCGTCGGCCGCGTGTCGATGGACCTGATCGTGATCGACGTGACCGGACTTTCCGTGTTCCCGGGGGATGACGTGGAGTTCCTGGGACCCAATATTCTGCCTGGAGAGGCAGCGAGCCAGATGGGCACGATCGATTACGAGGTCCTGACGCGTCTGGGCTCCCGGCTCGATCGCCGTTATTCGGGGGGCGAATGACCAACGCGACCACAGCCACGCGAGAGCGGGACTTCATCCTGTTGCGGCCGTTCCGCCTGATTGGCCGGACAGTGATCGGCGGCTTCCGCGAGATCGGACGTATCTCTTCGTTCTCCGCGCGCGTGCTGGTCGCCTGCGTGACGCCGGTGATCTACCTGCGCGAGCTTCTGAGGCAGTGCCTCAAGATCGGCTATTACTCGCTGCCCGTCGTTGGCCTCACGGCGGTGTTCATCGGTGCGGCGCTGGCGCTCAACATCTATCAGGGCGGATCGCGGTTCAACGCGGAGCAGTTTGTGCCCAACATCGTGGTGCTGGGCATCACGCGCGAGCTTGGACCGGTGCTGGCCGGCCTTATGCTGGCGGGACGTGTGAGCGCGGGTATCGCGGCAGAGATTGGCGCGATGCGCGTCACCGAACAGATCGATGCATTGCTGACGCTGTCGGGCAAGCCTGAGCGCTTCCTCTATGCACCCCGCGTGATCGCGGGCGTGCTGATGCTGCCGCTGCTCGTTCTGGTGGCGGACATCATCGGCGTGATGGGTGGCTGGCTGGTCGCGGTTGGCGCGCTTGAGTTCAACGGCTCGCTTTACCTTCGCAATTCCTGGTCCTTCGTCACCGATGGCGACATCCTGTCGGGCCTGATCAAGGCGGCGGTGTTCGGCGGCATCATCACGCTGATGGGTTGCTACCAGGGCGACCGTTCGCAAGGCGGCGCAGGCGGCGTTGGCCGTGCGGCCACATTGGCGGTGGTCGGCGCGGCGGTGTTGATCCTTGCCAGCAACTATGTGCTCACCTCCATCTTCGTGAGGATCGGGCTATGATCATCAAATCCGCTCCCATCATCGAGATGATCGGCGTCCACAAGGCGTTTGGACCCAAGCAGGTTTTGCGCAGCTTTGATCTCGCCGTGGCGCCGGGCCAGTCTCTGGTTATCATTGGCGGCTCTGGCACGGGCAAGTCGGTCAGCATCAAATGCGCGCTGGGGCTGATGACGCCGGACAAGGGTCAGATTCTGTTCGACGGCGAGCCCGCCAAGTCGCGCAAGGCGATAGACGACATGCGTCGCCGCACGGGCATGCTGTTCCAGGGCGGCGCGCTGTTCGACAGCCTGACGGTCTGGGAGAACGTCGCTTTCGTGCTGCTCTATCGCGACAAGGTTAGCCGCGCGGACGCCAAGGGACGCGCGATCGAGACCCTGGCCAAGGTGCGCCTGCCCGCTTCAGCCGCCGACCTCCGGCCCGGCGAGCTTTCTGGCGGCATGCAGAAGCGCGTGGCGCTTGCGCGCGCCATCATCGCCTCGCCCGAGCTGATCTTCTTCGACGAACCAACCACGGGCCTCGACCCGATTACGGCTGATGCGGTGAACAACCTGATCGTCGAGCAGGTGAAGGCGCTGGGCGCCGCCGCCATCACCATCACGCACGACATGGCGAGCGTGCGGAAGATCGCCGACGAAGTGGCCATGCTGCACGAAGGCCGCATCATCTGGCGCGGGCCGGTGTCGGCGCTCGACAATTCCGGCAATGCCTACATCGACCAGTTCGTGAATGGCCGCGCGGATGGGCCGATCCAACCGGCGATATAGGCCCGCTTGCAAAGCCGATGATCTGTGCTCCACTGCGCCTACACGGCGTCAGACCGGGGTATGGGAGAGAAGCATGAAATTCAGGACATTGGCGGCCGCGTTCAGCGCGTTGCTTCTGGCGGGCGTATCAGCGTGCGCGACCGGCGCGGGGATCCCGGCTAATCCACCCAACGTGCTGGACGCCTATGTCGCGAGGCCTGATCCAAGCTTTGCGTGGAAGGTCGAGAAGACGTTCACGGGCGCGGGTTATCACGGCGCGGTGCTGGAGCTGACGTCGCAGACTTGGATGAGCGCGGCGCAGTCGGACCGGCCGGTGTGGAAACACTGGCTGACGGTGACGATCCCGGACGCGATCAGCAGCGACAAGGCCTTCCTCTATATCGGCGGCGGCTCGTCCACCTCGGCGGCGCCGACCGGACCGAGCGAGCGATTTGCCATGATGGCGGTCGATACGAAGTCTGTCATCGCGGAGCTGGGGCAGACGCCGAACCAGCCGATCAAGTTCGTCGACACGCCCGAGGTCGGGCGCACCGAAGACGACATGATCGCCTACCTGCAGGCGCGCTATGACCCCGCCGCCAATCCCGAAGCGTTGCCGCGCCTGCCCATGGTGAAGAGCGGCACGGCGGCGATGACGGCGATACAGCAGTTTCTCGCGAGTGAGGCAGGCGGCAAGAAGAACATCGATGGCTTCGTCGTGTCGGGCGGATCCAAGCGCGGCTGGACGAGCTGGCTGGTCGGCCTGCTGGATGAGCGCGTTGTCGGCATGATCCCGATCGTGATCAATGTGCTCGATGTGGACGCGACCACGCGCCACCACTGGGAAGCGATGGGCTATTTCTCCCCGGCGTTGGGCGACTATGTGCGCCACAAGCTGATCCCCGACGAGATTGGCCGCAAGATGATGGTGGTGAACACCATCGAGGACCCGCTGAACTATCGCGGGCGGCCGCAGATGCTGATGCCGAAGTTCATCATCAATGCCGTGGGCGACGAGTTCTTCCCGCCGGACAACACGAAGTATTCCTATCACCTGCTGCCCGGCGACAAGCAGCTTCGCATGCTGCCTAACTCGCGGCATTCGACGGCGGGCACGGATATCAACGAGAGCATGACGGCCTGGTATGACTCGGTGATCCACCAGCGCCCCGTGCCGGAATACACGTGGATAGTGCGCGAGGATGGCGCGCTGGTTGTGGACCCGGGCGCGATCAAGCCGTCGTCAGTGTTGCTGTGGCAGGGCACGAACCCAGCGGCGCGGGACTTCCGGGTTGCGACCCTGGGCGACAAGGCCTTCACGCCTACCCCGCTGCAGCCCGCAGCCGATGGGACTTACGTGGCGAATGTGGAAAAGCCCGCTGCCGGATTCACGGCCTACTTCGTGGAGCTGACTTATCCGAGCGGGGCGAAGTATCCGTTCAAGTTCACCACCGAGGTCTATGTGAAGCCGGATGTTCTGCCCTATCGCTGGGAAGACGCCCGACCGATCACGGCGCCGGACGGGAAGTGATCCGCCCGACGCGGGCAGTTGCTTCCGGGGCGCACTCACGCCACTAGTTCCGCCTGCGCCCCACAGGACGTGAGGGGGCTCAGGACTGACTGAAGCGCGGGACTTGCGGGGCGGCGATGGGAATTCTCAAACTCGACCATGTCGTGAAGCGCTTCGGCGATTTCACGGCGGTCAGCGATCTCTCGTTCGATGTGCCTGAGGGCGGCATCTTCGGGTTTCTGGGTGGCAATGGCGCGGGCAAGACCACGAGCCTGCGCATGGCGCTGGACATCATTCGTCCGACATCAGGCTCCATCGAAATTCTTGGCCGCAAGCCGGGGCGCGAAAACGCTGCGCAGATCGGCTTCCTGCCGGAAGAGCGTGGGCTCTACCGACGCATGACCGTGCTGGACACCATCGTCTATTTTGGCCAGCTGAAGGGCATGGACCTCGCCTCCGCGAAGAAGGAGGCCGAGCGGCTGATCGAGCGCTTCGGGCTTTCCGAGTGGACAAAGTCGATGGTCGAGAAACTGTCGAAGGGCATGTCGCAGAAGGTTCAGGTAGCGGCCGCGATGGTGAACCGCCCTCGCCTGCTGATCCTTGATGAACCGTTCTCAGGTCTCGATCCGGTGAACCAGCAGGTGCTGGAAGATCTCGTGCTGGAAATGGCGGAGGCGGGATCGACCGTCGTGTTTTCTACGCACATCATGCAGCATGCGGAACGCCTGACGGATCGCATCGTGTTGCTGTCGCGTGGGCGCAAGGTGTTCGAAGGGACGCAGGAGCAGGCGCGCGCCACCCTGCCCGGTCGGCTTCGCCTGGAGTCGCAAGGCGAGCCCACGGGCTTTTCCGGCGTTCTCTCCGCCAAGCGCGGCGAAACCAATGTGGGATGGACCGCCTGGGAAGTGTCGCTGAAGCCTGGCGTGGCGCCGGGCGACCTGCTGCAGGCCTGCACGGCGCAGGGCTTTGCGCTGCGCAGCTTCGAGAGTCATCGGCCGAGCCTGCACGATGTCTTCATCCACCTTGTCGGCCCCGGCCAGGAGACGGTGCAATGAGAAACATCCTGCTGGTTGCGGCGCGCGAGTATAAATCGATCGCGTCCACGCGTGGCTTCTGGGTCATGCTCCTTGTGCTGCCGGTGGTGATCGGCTTCTCCCAGGTCGCGGGGCGCTTCTTCCGGCCGCAGTCGGAGTCGGCGTATGTCATCGTCGATGCGTCGGGCGATTTTGCACCGTCCATCGAACAGCGTCTGAAGCTGAACTATCAGCGCGTCGAGCTGTCGGCCTTCTCCGGCTATGTGCAGCGCTGGGAGCTGGGCAAGGTGAAGCCCGACGCCGTCTGGGCGCAGGGCGAGCGTTGGTTTTCGGATGAACAGGTTGAACAGTTCATGGCAGAGGGCGGCATCGACGCGGCCGCCCAGATCGTGAAGCCGCATGTACCGAAGGAAGCGCCTGCCTACGAGATCGACCGACCCAACTACACGCGGGCGGAGCTGCCGCCGGGCGTGAACGGTACGGACGGGGCAGACAAGCTGGCCGAAGACCTGGCGCCGTTCCTGAAGGACTCGATTGCAACGAGCGAGGGTGAGCGGCCTTTGTCGCTGGCCGTCTATATCCCGGCCGAAGTCGGCGCGGACTCGCCCGTGCGCATGTGGACCAATGGCGCGCCGAACACGACGCTGGTGGACAATGTTCGCAACGAGATCACGCGCGTGCTGCGCGCCCGCGCGCTGGAGGCAAGCGGTCTTGCGCCCGAGCAGGCGGCGGCCATTACCAGCATCTCCGTGCCGCTGACGCTGAGCGCACCGCCACAGGGCGCGGGGCGTGAGCAGGTTGTGATCCGTTCGGTCTTGCCGCTGGCGATGGTTTACCTGCTGCTGGTGACCGTGATGACCACGGGGTCCATGATGCTGCAGGGGGTGATCGAAGAGCGGTCGAACAAGCTGCTGGAATCCATCCTCGCCACGGTTCATCCCGCCCAGCTGATGCATGGCAAGCTGATCGGCCTTGGCGCGATTGGCCTTACCATTCTGGGCGTCTGGGTCGGGGCGGCGGTGGGGGCCGCGCTGATGGTTCAGGGCGTGGTGGCGGATATCGTGAAGCCGTCGCTGGCGGCGATCGAGCCCTGGATGTTCGGCGCCATGCTGTTCTACTTCGTGGCGGGGTACCTGATCATCTCGATGCTGTATCTCGCGATCGGTGCGCTATCGAACTCGCTGCAGGATGCGCAATCCTATCTGATGCCGGTGATCATGATCATCATGCTGCCTGTTGTGTTCATGATGGTGTCGGTGGCGCAGCAGCCCAATGGGGTGTTCCCCGTCGCGCTGTCATGGATCCCGTTCTACACGCCGTTTGCGATGCTGGCGCGAATGGGCGGCGGGGTGTCGATGATGGAGGTGCTGGGCACGGGCCTGATGCTGGCGGCGTTCGTGGTGGTCGAGATGATCCTGCTGGGTCGCCTGTTCCAGGCGACGCTGCTGCGCACGGGCCAGCCGCCCAAGTTCGGCGCGTTCATCGCGATGATGTTCGGCCAGCAGGTTTCCTAGACGTAGGATCCCGCACGCTTCAAAACCTGCCCGCCTGTTTCAAGCTTGAAGCGGGCGATGCCGGCACCGGATTGCGTGTTCACGCCGCCGAGGTCGAGCAGTTCTATCCCGCGCGCTTTCAGGTCCTTCATCGCGTGCCAGAGGATGAGGTTGTGCGCCGACATCTTGCGGCCGTCCTCGCTGGTCCAGCCGACGTGATATGTCGCGCGGCGGCCGTGGATGAGGAACAGCATGGCGGCGGCGGGATCGCGGCCGCTGTCGATGCGGTAGACGACGAGGCCGGCATTCTTGTCACCCTTGGCGATATACGCCTTGTGGCCTTGCCATAGCTCTGTCAGTTCGAGCGGCATGGCGCGATAGCCGCGCTTCTGCCGCTGCTTCGCCTCGGCATCCAGCAACCAGCGATATTGCGCAGGCTTGGCGCCGGTCTTCTGCACGACGAGACCGGCTCGTTCGGCCTTCGACACCTTGTTGCGCCAGCTTGGCTCCATCGCGGCGCGCAGATCATCTTCCGACTTCCTGAGGTCGATCAGAACGGTGGCGTCGCCCGTCATCACGCGGCGCATGCCCTTGAGGCCAGCGGCTTCGCCTTCAGCTTCATCGGGCGTGAAGATCACGAGGCGCGGCCAGCCCAGCGGGATATCCTTGCGCAGGCGGCGGTAGGCCTCGACCTTCTCGGCGGGCGTGACGTTGTCGCCCCAAACAGGACCATAGGAACACACGGCGACACGAGCGATCATTGCGAAGCGGCGCACCATGAACAGGGCCTGCCCGACATATGATCCGTCTTCACGGTGGATATAAGCCGTCACCATATCGACGGACTTGTTCGGCGTTGTCAGCGTGGCGGCGTACGCCCAGTCCTGCTGATAGGCGGGCGTGCGCGTGGACAGTTCCTGGTTATAGATTTCCCAGGGGACACTGTTCCAGTCGATACGGATGGCGGGCCGGTTCGCAGTCATTTGCCAAGTCTTAGCGATTCCCGCTCTCAAATGGTGAACGACATTACGGGACCAGACATGGCGCGCGCCAAGATTCAAACCGTCGCAGGGCACCGCCTGCCCGAGCCCCGGATCACGCCCATGGCGATCTGGCTGGGCTTCCTGTGGGTGGGCCTGCCGATCCTTGTCGTGGGGGGCGTGCTCGACCTCGTGATGCAGCTGGTGTTCGGCATCTGCACCGGGCTGTGGTGCTACGCGCCGCGCTAGGACACAAACTCATAAATTGCGCCGGTGGGATTCCAGCCGGGATCGAATTCTGATTCTGTTTTTGCGGGAGGAATTCCGCATGCCGCCTGTCCGTCGCTATGAGATC
>Ga0105048_10011272_pt1 | contig 14112 bp, 12 predicted proteins | sample MAT05_FD_78382 | JGI IMG/M metagenome (GOLD analysis project Ga0105048, IMG submission 78382) | Freshwater microbial communities from Lake Fryxell liftoff mats and glacier meltwater in Antarctica - MAT-05 | ecosystem: Environmental > Aquatic > Freshwater > Ice > Liftoff microbial mat | place...
AGTTTCTCCCTGGGAATGGGCACCAGGGAAACCGGGAACAAAACCAACAAACAGGCCAGTTTGTGGGCATCGCTCAGTGACCGCTGAATAGATTTTCATGGTCTGACTCCAAAATTGGATGGGCAGGTGCAATTATTACTTTATGCCCATGCCCTGTGACAAGCAACCGCTGTTGCCCAACGTCAAAGCTCAGGGGCGCTGCGCGGCGATATCGCTCAGCGTCCGGTGGAATGATGGGTTCCAGATCCTGGGCGCCATGACCTTGCCAAAGCAGCTGCGCGCCCTGGCCCGGCACCACCAGCGCACGGTGTGTGTGTCGTTAGTGAGTGCGCCTGGCAGAAGCTTGACACCTTCAGCCACAACGACGGATAGATCCAGGGCAGCGCCGGCGCGGTGGCGGTCTTGCACACCCACTCGCGCCGGTTGGACTACCACCCGCATGTGGGCACGGGGGAGAAAGCCCTGGTCTATCCGGGCGTTATCTGTACCGCGGCGTGATCCAGGAGAAAGACATCGTGCGCTGCGACAACCGGGAGAACAGCAAACGGCTGATCGCGCTGTTGCAAGTGGTGTTGAAAATGGTCCCCGCTCGGGGCGTTTGAGGTGACCCGGTGGCCGCCCTCAAAGACCGTTTACGTGGTGACTTCGGGCGCTTCCCCAGCCTGACGCCGCAGGTCACCGATGTCTTGACCACCCACAGTACCGGGAGCACCCCGACTGGACGGTGCAGCTGCACTTTGACAATCTGCGCGCCGCACTCAAGGGCCACGACACTGCGGTGCCGTTCCCCACAAGCCGACCCGCCAACCATGCCCACCCCCAATTTGCCCCCTAGAATCCCCAGAGTAGCCAACATCACCCTCCAGGAGCCCCCGTTTGAACGTCACTCAAGAAGTCCTGCGCGTGCTCAATGAAGTGCTGAGCCTCGATGGCCGCACTGCTGCCTTCACTCGCGACACCCCCCTGCTGGGCGCCATCCCCGAGCTGGACTCCATGGCCGTGGTGTCGTTGATCACCAGTATGGAGGACCAGTTTGGCCTGGTGGTGGACGACGACGACATCGATGGCGCAACCTTTGCCACCGTCGGCTCACTGGCCGACTTCGTCACCGCCAAACTCGCTGACTGATCCATCCCGCCACCCACTGCAGACTCAAGAACTCCATGAAAATCACCGTTGTCGGAACTGGATACGTTGGCCTTGTCAGTGGCGCCTGTATGGCCGAAGTGGGCAACGATGTGTTGTGCCTGGACCTGGACGCCGCAAAAATCCGCACCCTGCTGGAAGGCGGCATACCCATCCACGAGCCCGGCCTGCTGGAAATGGTCAGCCGCAATGTCGCCGCTGGCCGCTTGCACTTCACCACCAATGTGGAGCAGGCAGTACGACACGGCACCATCCAGTTCATCGCCGTCGGCACGCCGCCCGACGAAGACGGCTCGGCCGATCTGAAGTACGTGCTGGCCGCCGCCCGCAATATCGGTCGCCTGATGACCGACTACAAGGTAGTAGTGGACAAGAGCACAGTGCCGGTCGGCACCGGCGACCTTGTAAAGGCCGCAATCACCGAGGAGCTCGCCAAGCGCGGGGTCAAGACCCCATTTAGCGTGGTATCGAACCCGGAGTTCCTCAAGGAAGGCGCTGCGGTAGAAGATTTCATGCGGCCAGACCGGATCGTGGTGGGCGCCGACACCGAGCAGGCAATCTTTCTGATGCGCGCGCTTTATGCACCATTCCAGCGCAACCACGAACGCCTGATCGTGACCGATGTTCGCAGCGCGGAACTGACCAAGTACGCGGCCAACGCAATGCTGGCCACCCGCATCAGCTTCATGAACGAACTGGCCAACCTGGCAGAAAAACTGGGTGCAGACATCGAGATGGTGCGCCAGGGCATCGGGTCCGATCCGCGTATTGGTTACGACTTTCTGTATCCTGGTTGTGGCTATGGCGGCTCCTGCTTTCCAAAAGACGTAAAAGCCCTGATCAAGACGGCAGCCGACAAGGCCGGCATCGACCTCAAGGTTCTGGGCGCGGTGGAACAGGCCAACGACGCGCAAAAACATGTACTGACCCACAAGATCACGCGCCACTTCGGCGCCGACCTCACAGGCAAACACTTCGCTCTGTGGGGGCTGGCCTTCAAGCCCAATACCGACGACATGCGCGACGCGCCGAGTCGCGCGCTGCTGGGTGACCTCTTTGCGGCAGGGGCAACCGTAACTGCCTATGACCCAGTCGCCATGCCGGAGGCGAAACGAATCTTTGGCGATGAGCCGCGCCTGCGCTACAGCAGCAAAGCCATGGACGCGCTGGACGGCGCGGACGCACTCGTCATCGTCACGGAATGGAAAGAATTCCGCAGCGCCGATATGGACACGATCAAACAAAAGCTCAAGACGCCGCTGGTGTTTGACGGACGCAACCTGTACGACCCTAAGTTCGTGCGCTCGCAGGGCATAGACTATTTTCCGATCGGACGCTGATGCGGCCGACGCGGCCATGGTGACTCCCCCGTCCGTCCGGACCGTGGCGCCCATGCCCTTTCAACCCGAGGCATTCTTCCTCGCCGCCGATGCCGGTCGCCCGGGCCAGCGCATGTGCCTGTTCCATCCGTCGCACACGGCGCGATCCGTCGGCTCCGTGCTGTACGTGCCTCCGTTCGCAGAAGAGATGAACAAGGCCCGCCGCATGGCGGCGCTGCAGGCGCGCGCGATGGCACAGGCCGGCTTCGCGGTACTGCAGATGGACTTGCTGGGTTGCGGCGACAGTTCCGGAGACTCGGCCGACGCAACCTGGCACGACTGGGTCGGCGACGTGGTCCAGGGCGCCCGATGGCTGCGCGAGCGCAGCGCGGCTGCGCTGTGGTTGTGGGGTCTGCGCGCGGGTTGCCTGTTGGCCGCCGACGCGGCGCGGCACTTGCCCGATCCGTGCAATTTCCTGTTCTGGTCACCGGTGACTGCCGGCAAGACCCAGTGGCAGCAGTTCCTTCGCCTCAAGCTCGCCGGCGACATGCTGGGCGGCAATACAAAGGGCGTCAGCGAGGCTTTGCGCCAGCAACTCGCGGCCGGAGAAAATATCGAAGTCGCGGGTTATGGTGTGTCGCCGGGCCTGGCGCGGGGCCTGGAGCAAGCCGTACTGGCTCCGCCGCCCGTGGCGCCGGCGGACCCCATGCGCAGGCTGGAATGGCTGGAGCTTTCCACGCGCGAGGAAGCCAGATTGAGCCCGGTGGCGCAAATGGCCTTGGGCCAGTGGGAGCAGGCCGGGTTTGCTGTACGCAGCCGGATCGCCAATGGCCCCTCGTTCTGGCAGACCACCGAAATAGAAGATGCGCCAGCGTTGGTCAGCGCATCGCTGGAGGCCATCGGCAGCGCGGCGCAATCACCGGCGCTGGCCCATTGACATGGAACTGCGCAGAAACCTCCAGCGCTTTCTCAGTCCCTTCCGGGAGTTTGGCTTGCTGGCGGGTGCCCTGTATGCGGCAGACCGCCTGCTGCGCCCCTTGTCGCCGGGCCTGGGCATCTACTGTTATGAATTCATGGTGCAGCCGATTGGGGACAAGGCATTGTTGCCGCCCAACCTGGCGAAAAACCTCCGATTCACCGAAATCGGGCGCGGGCACCCGGCGGTGGACGCCATGCCCGCGCGCGCGGAGATCAAGTCATCACGCTTCGACCAAGGTGCGATCTGCCTCGGTGCGTACCGCAAGGACACGCTGATCGGGTATGCGTGGTTCTGTTTCAAGGTCTACGAAGAGGACGAAGTCCGCTGCACCTACGAATTGGCGGAGCCGGAGCGCTCGGTATTCGATTTCGACTTCTACATCCTTCCCGAACACCGCATGGGAATCGGCTTCCTGGCCATATGGCATGGCGCCAACGAGTATCTGCGCGCGCGCCACATCCGCTATACCTTCAGCCGCCTGACCCGGTTCAACCTGGCCTCGCGCAAGGCACACGCCCACCTGGGCTGGAAGCGCGTCGGCCGGGCCGTGTTTTTCCAGGCATGGAAGCTCGAACTGATGCTGGCCGACAGAGCCCCGTTCGTGTTCCTGTCGACGCCCGGCGGCAAGCGCCCGCGCCTGCGGCTTACTCCGGAGAAATTGACCGCCGCCGCGGCGTGGCCCTCCGGGGATGTGCGATGATCTTCACCACCCGCATTGCGCCAGTATCCACAGAGGGGGTCAATTTGCACAGCGAAGCAGAAATTCTCGCAAAATTCATCCGGGAGGAAACCGGTTACGACGGTCCGCTGGATCCGGACATGGACATGCTCGAGGCCGGCATACTGGACTCGTTCACTATCGTGTCCCTGGCCATGTTTGCGCAGGAGCAGTTTGGCGTCGAGTTCGAGGGCGAGGAAATCGTCCGGGAGAATCTCGCGCACCTGTCCAGCCTGGTGGCTTTGGTACGGAAGAAGCAGACCTCCGGTGGCAGAGCGGGCTAGCGCGGCCAGGGCGCCGTTGGCGGCAGGGCCTGCCCCAGACGCCGCCCTGCGGCACTCCACCCCCCATCCGAATGCCGCCAGCGCCTGCCCAGACCGCAGTTGAAGAAAGGTTCAATACGATGCCCGCCTCGATTCCCCGATACCTTGCCGAAACCGCCCAACGCCTGCCGGACAAGACCGCCGTCGTGTCGAAAGACCGCTCGATCACATTTGGCGAGCTGCATACCGAGGCACTGTCCGGTGCCGAGTGCCTGCGCGAGATCGGCGTCAAGACGGGCGACCGGATCGGCATCTGCATGGACAAGACGGTCGACCAGATACTGGCCATCCTCGCCGTGCTGTATGCGAATGCCGTGGTGGTGCCCATACTGCCGCGCCTGAAAGGTCCCAACATCCGGCACATCATCGAGAACTCGGGCATGTCGGCCATGATCACCGACGCCGATCGCCTCAACGAGGTGGCAGAGTTCGAACACCTGACGCGGCTCATCACCGGCCATGGCGAGGTCAGCAACGAATGGCCGAACCTGCCCTATCTGCGCCGCTTCATTCAGCCGCGCGGATTCTTCGACCGCATCGGCAACGACAACGCCGCCATCATCTACTCGTCGGGATCGACCGGCCGGCCCAAGGGTATTCTCATCGCCCACCGCAATCTGGCCGAAGGCGCCGACATCACCTCCGAGTACCTCGAAACGCGTGAGGACGACCGCATCGGCTGCGTGCTGTCGTTCAATTTCGACTACGGCATGAACCAGATCTGGCAGACCCTGCGCAAAGGCTGCACCTTGTACCTGCACGACCTGGCGTTGCCGAATGACCTGTTCGCCATGATGTCCAAGTACAAGATCACGGCGCTGCCGGTGATGCCGGTTTTTATCACCAAGATGTTCGACCGGCGCCTGAAGGTCATGACCTCCGGCTTCGATTTCTCGCCCCTTCGCTACGTGTGCTCCACCGGGGGACGGCTTTCGTCCGACATGATCGCCGACCTCCAGCGGGCCTTCCCGGGCGCCAGGATCTATTCGATGTTTGGCCTGACCGAGGCGTTCCGCTCGACCTACCTCGCCCCCGGCAAACTGGATTCGCACCCGACCTCGATCGGCAAGTCGATTCCGGACTGCCAGGTCATGGTGCTGGACGCACAAGGTGAGGAGTGCGCGGCCAATGTCGTCGGTGAACTGGTCCACCGCGGTGCCACCGTCACCAAGGGCTACTGGAACGACCCGGTCAACACCGCCAAGTCGTTTCGCACCCACCCGCGGTTTCCGGGAGAAACACTCGTCTACAGCGGCGACAAGGTGTACCGCGACGAGGAGGGCTTTCTGTACTTCGTGGCGCGTGGCGACGACATGATCAAGACCAAGGGCTTCCGCGTCAGTCCGACCGAGGTCGAGGCCGAAGTGACACGCCATCCCGACGTGGTCGACGCCGTGGCCTTCGCGATTCCCAATATCACGGTGGGAGAGGATGTCGGCTGCGCCTATACGAGCGTCAGTGGTCAGGCCGTGCCACAGGCGGTTCTGACCCAGTTCCTCAAGGCCAACCTGCCCAATCACATGGTGCCTGCGGTACTGCTGCATTTCGACGCCTTCCCCATCACCGGCAACGCCGGCAAGCTCGACCGCAAGACCATCAAGCAGGACGCCTTTGAGCGCCTGGGCCTCGACACGGCTGCCTCGGAGCCCGCCCCGGCAGGCGCGCGCGGACCCGCGCCATGACGGCAGGCGCGCCGCGCAGGCCGCGCCTGGTGATCGGGGTGATCGGCGACGACATCCATGTCGTGGGCAACCGCATCATGCATCTGGCGCTGGAGGAGTCGGGTTGCCAGGTGTTCAACCTGCGCACCCGCAACCGGCCCGAGCACTTCTGCCAGGCCGCGCTCGAGACCAACGCCGACGCCGTATTCGTCTCGTCGCTCAATGGCGAGGGCGAGTACTGGTGCGCCGATTTCCGCCACCGGCTGACGGCCATGGGCATGGGCCAGGTGCTGCTGTATGTCGGCGGCAACGTCGTGGTTGGCAACCGCCCCGAGGCCGAGGTCGAGGCCCTGTTCAGGGGCTACGGCTTCGACCGTGTGTACCACCAGCGGCCGGACATCGGCGCGGCCATTGTCGACCTATTCGAGGACCTGAAAAATGGCACGACCCAGCGTATCCGCGCGACTGCATGATCTGGAGCGGCAGCGGGCGCAGGTGCTGTCGCACCCGCTGGCGCGCGGCATCGCCCCGGACGAGGTGCAACGCTTCCTCGCCACACTGCCCGACCAGCGCTTCCCGTCGCTATGTTATGCCGCGCGCGGCGCGACACCGCTGATCCAGCCGCGCGGCGGGGTTCCGCTGTTCGAGGACCAGTTGGCCCTCACGCAGGCGCTCAGCAGCGCTGGCGCCGACTTCATTCCGCTGACGATCGACAGTTACACGCGCCACAACCAGTACGACACGGCGACCCAGTTGCTCAAGCGCAGCGAGGAGGAAGGCCGCAGCTACCTCAACGGTTACCCGCTGGTCAGCCATGGCCACGAGCTCACCCGCCAGTTGTACGTGGGCCTGGACAAACCGGTCAGCCTGCGCCACGGCACGCCCGATGCGCGCCTGCTGGTCGAGGTGGCCATTGCATCGGGCATCGTCGAGATCGAGGGCGGCGGCCTGTGTTATTGCCTGCCGTATTCCGAAGGTTTCCCGCTCGACCGCTGCCTGCTGTACTGGCAATATGTGGACCGCGTGTGCGCCCTGTATTCGACGCCGCAGCGTCCGGTACACCGCGAGAGCTTCGGCCCCTTGAGTGCGACACTGGTGCCCCCCGCGATTGCCATGGCGATAGAAATCGTCGAGGCCCTGCTTGCCGCAGAGCAGGGCGTGGCCTCGTTCGCCGTCAGTTTCGGCCAGACCGGCTCCTTCATCCAGGACGTGGCCACCGCGCGCGTGCTGCGCAAGCTGGCGCGCCACTACCTGGATGAATTCGGCTTCGGCAGCGTGCGGCTGTCGCTGGTCTACCACCAGTGGATGGGCCAGTTTCCGGCCCAACGCGAGCGCGCGGCGGCCCTGATCGCGGGCTCGGCGCTGATCGCCGGTGTGATCGACGCGGACAAGATCGTCGTCAAGACGGTGGACGAAGCCCTGGGCATCCCCCGCCCTTCGGTCAACGCCGAGGCGGTGGATACGGTGCGCTACGTGCTGCGCACCTTCAGCGCGGCCGGCGCCATCGACTCCCCCACCATCGAACTGGAAGCCACCTTGCTCGAATCCGAGGTGCGCAGCATTCTCGGCGCGATCTTCGCGCTGTCGGGCGACGTGTTCTGGGAAAGCGTGTACCGCGCGTTCCAGCTGGGTTACCTCGACGTGCCATTTTCACCGCATGCAGACAACGCCAACAAGCTGGTGTCCATGCGCGATGGGAACCATTCGATCCGCATCAGCGATGCCGGTCAGGTACCCATCAGCGCGGCCGATGCCGCAACCGAGCGGCGTTTGCTCGAGGCGCGCGCGGACCGCTCCGATCTGACCTACCGGCAAATGCTCGCCGACATCTCCTTGATGGTGTGACACAGATGACCCTCCCCGGCGCCACCTCTTCTTCCCAGCCCGGTGTGCGGTATGCCCTGGACATAGGCTCAACGGTCGTCAAGCTGGCACGCCTGGATGGCGCAGGCATGCTGGAAACCCAGCAGTTCTTCCCACGCGACTTCGAGGCCGGCATCGCCCGCCAGGTCGGCGACGTGCTGGCCGCCGCCGGGATCGATCCCGAGCGCGACACGATCCTGGCCTGCTCGTCGGCAAACGGCGGCTTGCGTATCGGCATCGTGTGCCTGACCAAGCACTTCAGCGGAGCGGCATTGCGCAACCAGATCCTGCTGGCCGGCGCCAATCCGGAGTTCGTGCACGACATGGACGAAGCCAACGGGGATTCCCGGCGCGTGGACATGCTGCTCGTGGGCGGCGGCATCGACTGCGAGGATGCCGGGCCCGCCGAAAGGCGGCTGCTGGACTTCGATCCCGGGCGCTACCGCTACGGCACGCTGGCCTACGCCGGCAACCGCTTCCTCGCAGATGCATTCGTGCAGCGCTTTGCGGGTACGCTGGTGATCGCCAATCCGCTGGCCGACTCCCTCTCCGGGCGGGTGGGCGGCGTCTTCGAGACGGTGCGCCGCGCCTACCTGGACGACCTCGTGTTCAAGGAAGGCGTGAGCGAACTTCCCGGGCAACTGGGCCGCAGCATCCGTCCGACACCGGAAGTCGCCAACCGCGGGTTCCTGCGCGCGGTACAGAACCAGTCGACCTTCACCATTGTCGGCGCCTGCATCGTGCTGGACATCGGCGGCGCCACGACCGACCTGCACTACACGGTCGAAGTTGTAAGCGAATCGAGCCTGGTGCGGCCGGCCCGTGGCATGTCGGTTGCGCGTTATGTGTTCACCGATATCGGCATCGTCGCGTCGCGCGATACCTTGATGGCGCAGTTGCGCGGGCACACGCAGCTGTACGAGTTCCTGGGTGCGGTGCTTGGCCAGGACGTGCGCGACGTCTTCGCAGCCCTGCGCGAAGGCGACTACACACCGTCGCCCGCGCTGCTGTCCTATGCCTGCCTGTTCCTGGCGCTGGACCGCTTTGCCAAAGGCCGCGGTCCGGGCCTTCCCACGGGCGACCTCGACAAGGTGGCGCAGATCATCCTCACCGGCGGCGCCGCGCAGACGCTCGACGTATCGGCGGTTAACCGCGTCGTGGCCCTGATGCTTTCGCCCGGCGGGGCACCGCCGCTGGTGCAGGTGGACCAGCGCTACGAGATATGGGTCGGAGGAATCACCTGGACCGACGACATGCCAGCATGAACGACAACACCAAGGACCACACGGCGGCGTCGTTCGCCGGGCCGCCTCAGGAACGACTGGTCGTGCCATTGCCAGAGGCAATGGCTCTTCGGCCCGTCCCAAGCTGCGCAGGCAGCTTGGGAGCGGCGGACCTCAGCCCCGTTGGGGGGCCTGGCGAAGCCAGGGCTGGGGGCTCCAGCCCGGCCGGCATTCCGCGCGCCGACTGGGAGCAGCTTGCCGCACAGCATGGCACGCCCTACTTCCTGTACGACGCCGACCAGGTGCGCCAACGGGTGCAGGCCGTGCGCAATGCCCTCGAAGGGACGGCCCAGGTCTACTACGCGGTCAAGGCCAATCCCAACCTCGCCCTGCTGCGTTCGCTGGTGTCCCATGCCGATGGCGTGGACATATCGTCCGGCGGCGAACTGGTGCAGGCACAGCTGGCGGGTTTCGATGCGGCGAGCATGAGCCTCGCCGGACCGGCCAAGACCAGCGCGGAACTGGAGGCAGCCATACGCGCGGGGGTTGGCTGCATCAGCATGGAATCGGTACGCGAGATCGAGGAATGCGCCCGCATCGCGCGCCGTATCGGGATGGCGGCCCATGTGAGCTTGCGCGTCAACCCGCTGCAGCTCAACCGGGCCTTCGGCATGAAGATGGGTGGCCGCGCCATACAGTTCGGCATCGACGAGGAGGAACTGCCCCAGGCCGGCGCGCGCGTGCTGGCGCTCAGCCCGTGGCTGGATTTTCAGGGCATCCATGCCTATGTCGGCAGCCAGTGTTTCGATCCCGCGGGCATTGTCGAGGCCACGCGCAATACATTGCGCATCACGCGTGAACTGGAACAGGCATCCGGATTGCGCTGCAGCAAGATCAATCTCGGCGGCGGTTTCGGCGTCTCACACGGTCAAGAGCGCCGCGAGCTCGACCTGGCCGCACTGGCACCGGAGTTGCTCCCGGTGCTCAAGGCGCACCGGGACACCACACCATGGCCCTGCACACTGATCTTCGAACTCGGGCGCTTTCTTACCGCTCAGGCCGGCATCTACGTGACCCGGGTGGTCAGCCGCAAGGCCTCGCGCGGCAAGCTGTTCCTGGCCTGTGACGGCGGGCTCAACCACCACCTGGGCGCAGCGGGCACCTTCGGCGCCACGATGCGCAGCAACTTCGCGCTCTGCAACCTGAGCCGGCCGCAGGCGACGCCCCGGGTTTGCAGCCTGGCCGGGCCCTCGTGCAACCCCACCGACTTGCTCGGTGTGGATGCCTTGTTGCCGGAACCGGCCGAGGGCGACCTGCTCGGGGTTGCCATGTCGGGCAGTTACGGCCTCACGGCCAGCCCGATCCTGTTCCTCGGGCGTGACACACCGGCCGAACTCGTGCGCACCGATGGGGCCGTGGTCGTGGGACGGCGCCGCCACACCATTGCCGATTTCAACTGATTCTGCGGTCACCCGGGTGACCCGCAGGCAAAGCGCCGTCGCGTGAACTACACCGAACAAGCCATCACCTTCGATTGTGCCCAGGAGACGCTGGTGGGCATCCTGGCCTTGCCGCAGGCACCTTCGGCGACCGGCGTGGTCGTGGTCGTAGGCGGCCCCCAATACCGCGTCGGCAGCCACCGCCAGTTCACCCTGCTGGCCCGGACCCTGGCCGCCGGCGGCTACCCGGTGCTGCGCTTCGACTACCGTGGCATGGGCGACAGCCCGGGTCCGCAAAGGGACTTCCTGCAGGTCACGGAGGACATCGGCCGCGCGATAGACGCGCTGCAGCAGCGGGTACCGCAGGTCACGCGGGTTGCGCTGTGGGGCCTATGCGACGGAGCCTCCGCAGCTTTGGTGTACTGCCAGGAGTCCGGCGACAGCCGGGTAACTGGCCTGTGCCTGCTGAACCCGTGGGTACGTTCCCAGGCCAGCCTGGCGCGCGCCCACGTCAAACACTATTACACCCGGCGTCTGCGCCAGAAGGAGTTCTGGATCAAGCTCTCCAGCGGCAAGGTCGCCACCGCCGCATTGGCCGGCCTGTGGCAGAACCTGCGGCTGAGCCGCGCTGGAGCCGACCGCAAGGCCGCGCAGCAACTGCTGCCGTTCCAGCAGCGCATGGCACGCGCCTGGCGCGCTTTCGGCGGGAGCATCCTGCTGCTGCTGAGCGGCGACGACTACACGGCCAAGGAATTTCTGGAATACACGCGCATGGATGGCGGCTGGGCTGGCCTGCTGGAGCGCCCGAACGTGGCGCGGCACGACCTGCCCGGCACCGACCACACCTTCTCCAACGCCACCGCCCGTGCGCAGGTGGAAGAGCTGACCCTGGCCTGGCTGCGCAGGCCGGCGCAGCCCGACATGCCGACCGCTGACAAGCCCACCGCGCAAGGGCAGGTGGCCGCTCCAGCGCCATCCGCGGCGGTGGAGGTGTACCGGCATCCGGACGAACTGCCACCCGACGTGCAGGCCCTGTTCGGGACGGCAGAGGCGCTCAGCATCGAGTTCGGGCTGTCGTGGTACCGCAATCTGGTCAATACGGTGTATCCGCGGCATCCCGGCGTGACCATCTACGTGTTGCGCAGCGCTGGCGTGCCGACGGCGGCGCTGCCGGTCATCCTCACGCGTCGGCATGGCCTGTGGACCGACGGCGAGTCACTCAGCAACTACTACACCGCCTTGTATGCCCCGGTCTTGGCGCCACAGGCCAGCGCGGACGAACTGGCCGTGCTGGTGCGCGCCATGCGCCGCACCCATGCATCGCTCGGCTCCCTGCGCTTCACCCCGATGGACCCGCAATCGGACAGCTACCGGATACTGCGCGCGGCGCTGGTCCGTGCCGGCATGGTGCCGTTCGATTTCTTCTGCTTCGGCAACTGGTTCATGAAAGTGGACGGCAACTGGCCCGCCTACCTGCAGAGCCGCAGCGGCATGTTGCGCAGCACCATCAAGCGCATGGGCAAGAAGTTTGCTGCCGATGGCGGCACCCTGGAAATGGTGCAAAGCGGGCCGGACCTGGAGCGCTGCCTGCGCGCGTACGAGCAGGTCTACGCCCACAGCTGGAAAGGCGCGGAACCCTATCCGGACTTCATGCCGGGCCTGGTGCGCGCCTGCAGCGAACGCGGCTGGCTGCGCCTGGGCGTAGCCTGGCTCAAAGACGAACCAATCGCCGCCCAGATCTGGATCATCACCCGGGACAAGGCCGACATCTACAAGCTGGCCTACCATGAGGACTACAAGGCTTACGCCCCGGGCACGCTGTTGACCGTGATGCTGATGCAGCAGGCCTTCGAGCGCGACCAGGTCGGCGAAATCGACTACCTGATCGGAGACGACGCCTACAAGAAGTCATGGATGGGCGAGCGGCGCGAACGCTGGGGACTGATCGCCTACAACCCGCGGTCGCTGCCAGGGCTGTTCGGCCTGTGTCGCGAATTCGCCGGACGTGCAATAAAGTCAGCCCGACAGAGATTCGCTGTACGCCGAACTGGCCCGCAAAGCTAGAATTCCAGCATGCGTTCACCATTCGCCCCGCGCCCTGGCCCTGCCGCAAAGTACCGACGGTGGGCAGCGGCTGGCGCCTTACTGCTAGTTGCCGCTTTCGCCGCGCAGGCACAGGATGCGCAGACCTGCGGCACCTTGGCGAATAACTATGGGCCTTTTGACTACCGCACGGCCCACCCGCAGCAAAAGAACATCGTGGAGAGTGTGCACTTCACGCCGCCGATCGAGAACCTCACGAAGGGCGGTCGGGACAACCCCTTCGGCGACGACCTGGCCTACACCCTGCGCGTATTCCCCAACCACCATCGGGCCCTGATCAGCCTGCAGCGGCTGGCGGACCGCGAGAAGACCGACTCTCCATCCAATGCGCGACTGTCGGTCGCCTGTTACTTCGAGCGGGCGATTCGATTCACGCCCAACGACCAGATCGTACGCATGCTGTTCGCCGGCTACCTCATCAAGAAAGCCAATATCCCGGAGGCGACCCAGCAGCTGGACGAGGCCATCCGGCTGGCCGGTGACAACCCTTTCACGCATTTCAACGTTGGGCTGGTTTTTCTGGACATGAAGAACTACGACCGTGCCCTGGTCCAGGCGCACCGTGCCGCGGAGCTGGGGTTGCCGCGCACCGAACTCAAGGAAAGGCTCGCGGCTGTCGGAAAATGGGTCGAACCGAAAACAGCACCAGTTGCCGCCGAGGCAGCAAAACCGTGAAGCCTGGGCACGATCCCGATTAGCCTTGGTCGACCCTCGGTCACTGACAATTTATGTCTGCGCATTTTCCGAGAAGAGTTCAGATTATTCCTTCCGTTGCTGGGACGATGGTCAGTCGCGTGATCGAGCAGGCTGCGGCAATGGCGCTGCGGCCCAAATGAGGCAAGCGATCAAGTCAGCTTGCACATCCAGAACATACCCCTTGCCACTTCGGTTGGCATATACATCGAAGCGAGCCATCAGAAATTTCGGTGCTTCGCCAGGGGGAGCCCGTGCTTTTCGACGTAAGCGTTGGAGCTATCCAATGCCGCATGATTGTCCTGGAGCCACATCGCCGCCTGTTTGGTGGCCACAGCACGAGACAACCCTTCCTCGGATGCCTGAGACATATTGATATTCAAGCTCCTGGCTTGCTCCAACAGGGCGGCGTCAAGAGTGACATTGGTCGCCCTTCGGGCGGACAGGGTGGCTGATATTGTCAAATTGCAAAAAAGAAGAGAGTTCGAATGTTGCCTTTTACGTTGCCACAAATGCGCACACGCAGCAACTCCGGAGGTCGCACTCCGGAGGTGGCACTCCGGAGGTGGCAATTGCGAAAGTACCAAGCACTCGTCGATAACGGAAAAAGGTACTTCGGTATCGTCCACCTCCCTTCGTCCTCAG
>Ga0105048_10011273_pt1 | contig 14112 bp, 15 predicted proteins | sample MAT05_FD_78382 | JGI IMG/M metagenome (GOLD analysis project Ga0105048, IMG submission 78382) | Freshwater microbial communities from Lake Fryxell liftoff mats and glacier meltwater in Antarctica - MAT-05 | ecosystem: Environmental > Aquatic > Freshwater > Ice > Liftoff microbial mat | place...
ACGGCTGGGCCTACGACATCGGCTTCGGCGGGCTTGACCATGTGCTGGCGAGCGGTCGAAACGTGAACGTCATGGTGCTGGACACCGAAGTCTACTCCAACACCGGCGGCCAGTCCTCCAAGTCCACGCCCCTGGGCGCGGTCGCGAAGTTCGCGGCGGGCGGCAAGACCACGCCGAAGAAGGATCTCGGCCGCATGGCGATGGCATACGGGAACGTCTACGTCGCACAGATCGCGATGGGTGCCAGCGACATCCACACCCTCGACGCCATCCGTGAGGCCGAATCGTACGACGGGCCGTCACTCATCATCGCCTACTCGCACTGCATCGCCCACGGCATCGACATGGCGAAGGGGATGAACCAGCAGAAGCTGGCCGTCGAAACCGGGCACTGGCCGCTCTACCGCTTCGACCCGCGCCGCCTGGAGCAGGGCAAGCACCCGCTCCAGCTTGACTCGAAGGAACCGTCTCGGCCGCTCTCGGAGTACCTCTACAATGAGAGCCGCTACCGCCAGTTGACCCAACGCGACCCAGAGACTGCCGCCCACCTGCTGACCCTGGCGCAAGACGCTGTGAAGGCGAAGCGCAAGATCTACCTGCAGATGGCCGAGCAGGGCTGAAAGTCGCCGAGGAGGCCACCACCATGACGAGCAGAACCAGCAGACCCCTGAGATCATCCGGCGACCTCCGGGCGGCCGAGATCGTCGATGTGGCCGAGCAGCTTGGCATCGACTTCACGATTGCCCCGTTCAGTATTGAAGAGTTGAAGCTCGGCATGGAGGTTGAGCATGGGCGGCTGGCCTTCGCCGACGCCCACGCACGCACCGGGGCAGGTGACCTGTCCGGCGTCGGCATGCTCGCCGTCGCCCACCTCCAGGACCGGCCAGACTTCTACACCGAACTGACGCAAGCCCACGCGCCCGGCGACCCATCGCCGCCGCAGTACGAGCACGCCGACGTTGGCACTGACTAGACGAGCGGAGGCACTCTTTTGGATCTCACGACAAGCTACCTGGGCCTGAGCCTTCCGCACCCGATTGTCGCGTCGGCCTCGCCGCTCTCGGCGACGGTGGACGGCATCTGTCGGCTGGCGGAGGCCGGCGCGGCGGCCGTCGTCCTGCCCTCCCTCTTCGAGGAGCAGATCGACGCCGACGCGAACCATCTGGACCACTATCTCGGGTACGCCGCAGACAGCTTTGCCGAGGCGATCTCGTACTTCCCGGAAGCCGCACAGTACCGCATCGGCCCCGACGAGTACCTGGAGCACATCGCGAAGGCGCGCGCGGCGACCGATGTGCCGATCATCGCCAGCCTGAATGGCGTGTCCACCGGCGGCTGGACCGACTACGCGAAGCTCATCGAAGAGGCCGGCGCGCACGCCCTGGAACTGAACGTCTACTACATCCCGACCGACCTTCACCTGACCGGGAGCGATGTCGAAGCGCAGTACCTGGATGTGCTCAAGGACGTGCGCCGCACCGTCTCGATCCCGGTCGCCGTGAAGTTGTCGCCCTACTTCAGCGCGACCGCCAACATGGCGTCCCGCCTGGTCGACGCCGGCGCGGATGGGTTGGTCCTGTTCAACCGGTTCTATCAGCCGGACTTTGACCTGGACTCGCTGACCGTGACGCCGCACCTCGTCCTGTCGTCAGACTGGGAGCTACGGCTACCGCTGCGCTGGGTCGCCATTCTCTACGGTCGCGTGCCAGTCGATTTCGCGATCACCAGTGGCGTGCACAGCTACGAGGATGCCTTGAAGGGCGTCATGGCGGGGGCCAGCGTGGTCATGGTGGCCTCAGAATTGTTGCAGCACGGGATCGGTCGGCTGGGCGAGATTGCCCACGGCATGACGGTCTGGATGACCGAGCACGAGTACGAGTCGGTGTCGCAGATGCGCGGGAGCATGAGCCAGATGTGCGTCGCGGAGCCGGCGGCCTTCGAACGTGCGAACTACATGAAGGTACTCCAATCGTGGCGGCCGGACACGGCCGGCCTGCGAGTCTAACGACTTGGAACGGGAGTCGCCCTATGGCAACCCTGGCTACCAGGACGATTGCGCCGCCGTCCGACGACAAGCGTTGGCGCATTGTGGACGCCACGATGCGCCGGCACGGGTACACCCCTTCGGCGCTGATCGAAGCCCTGCACGCAGTCCAGGAGTCGTTTGGCTGCCTGGATGAACCGGGCCTGACCTACGTCTCAAAGAGCCTCAACGTGCCGCCGTCGCGCGTGTTCGGCGTGGCGACCTTTTACCACTACTTCAGCCTGAAGCCGCAGGGCGACCACACCTGTGTGGTCTGCACCGGCACGGCCTGCTACATCAAGAACAGCGCGGCGATGCTGCGCGTCATCGGTGATGCCCTGGACGTGGCCCCCGGCGCAACGACCGCCGACGGCACCCTGTCGCTGCTTACGGCGCGTTGCCTTGGCACGTGTGGCCTGGCCCCGGTGGCCGTGCTGGACGGCGAAGTCGTCGGGCGGCTGAAGCCGGAAGAACTACTCGAACGCCTCCAGACGCTGCTCGGTGCGAGCAAGGAAGCGCCGAGCCCGGTGGCCACGTCCGGCGCGGGAGTGACGACGCGATGACACCGGATGAACTGCGACATCTTGCCATTGTCGAACGGCAGAAGCGCGACGCCTTCGCTCATCAGATCAATGTATGTACGGCGACAGCCTGCCACTCGTCCGGCAGCGAGCAGATCAAGGCCAACCTCACGGCTGAGGTCAAGGCACGCGGCCAGACGAAGCAGTGCCTCGTGCGCGGCGTCGGCTGTCGCGGGCTCTGCACGGCCGGCCCGATGGTCAGCGTCGAGCCGGACGGACTGCTGTACCAGTACGTCACGCCGGCCGACGCCCCGGCGCTGCTCGACAGCCTGGACACCGAGCCATTGGCACGGCTCCAGGCCCACACCGGCAACCCGTTCTTTACGCGGCAGCAGCGCATCGTGCTGGAGCATGCCGGCGAGATCGACCCCGAACGCATCGAGGAGTACATCGCTGTCGGCGGCTATCAGGCACTGGCGAAGACGCTCTACGAGTTGACGCCAGCCGGCGTGATCGACGAGATCTCAACGAGCGGGCTGCGCGGGCGCGGCGGCGCGGGCTTCCCGACCGGCCTGAAGTGGCGGACGGTGGCGAAGGGTGGCGGCGACCGCAAGTTCGTCATCTGCAACGGCGACGAGGGCGACCCCGGCGCGTTCATGGATCGCTCAGTGCTGGAGAGTGACCCGCATCGCATCCTCGAAGGGATGGCGATTGCGGCGTATGCAGTCGGCGCGCACGAGGGCTACCTGTACGTGCGGGCCGAGTATCCGCTGGCGATCCGTCGCCTGACGACGGCCATCCGGCAGGCCCGTCAGCGCAACTTGCTGGGCGACGGGATCCTCGGCACACCGTTCTCGTTCAGCGTGGAGATTCGGCTCGGGGCCGGCGCGTTCGTCTGCGGCGAAGAGACGGCGCTGATCGCGTCCATCGAGGGGGCTAGGGGCCAGCCGCGCCCGCGTCCGCCCTACCCCGCCGAATCGGGCCTCTGGGGCTGCCCCACGCTCATCAACAATGTCGAGACGCTCGCCAACATCGTCCCGATCATCCGCAACGGCGGCGACTGGTTCGCCGGCATCGGGACAGAGAAGAGCAAGGGAACGAAAGTGTTCGCGCTGACCGGGCAGGTCGAGAACACCGGTCTGATCGAGGTGCCGATGGGCATCACCCTGCGCGAGATTGTGTTCGATATCGGCGGCGGGGTACCCGAGGGGCGCGCCTTCAAGGCAGTGCAGACCGGCGGTCCATCAGGCGGCTGCATCCCCGACGAACTTCTGGACAACCCGGTCGACTACGAGTCGCTAACCCGGCTCGGCTCGATCATGGGGTCAGGTGGCATGATCGTGATGGACAACACGTCCAGCATGGTCGAGGTTGCGCGGTACTTCATGGAGTTTTCGATGACCGAGTCGTGCGGGAAGTGCATCCCGTGTCGCGTCGGCACGGTCGAGATGCACCGGCTGCTCTCGCGGTTCTGCGACAAGCAGGCGACTGCCGCCGACCTGGCGCTCCTGGAACAACTCTGCGACCTGACGAAGAACACCAGCCTGTGCGGCCTGGGCCAGTCGGCCCCGAACCCGGTCTTGAGCACCCTGCGCTACTTCCATGAGGAGTACGCGTCGGCCATCGTTGAGGGCGGCGGTTCCGGGGACGGCGCGGCACACGGCAATGGCAGCGCGCCGTCCTACATCCCGCTGACCATCGTCATGTCCGCTGCAGCCGGGCCAGCGACGACCCAGGAAGGGGACCGACCATGACCGTTCCGCCGGTCCACGTCAAGACCCTCACCATCAACGGCAAGGATGTCGGTGCGCGCGAGGGTGAGTCAATCCTTGAGGTCGCGCGGGAGAACGGCGTTTTCATCCCGACGCTCTGCCAGCTTGACGGTCTGTCCACGGTCGGCGCGTGCCGCCTGTGCATCGTCGAGGTGAAGGGCACCAACAAACTGCTGCCGGCCTGTGCCACGCGCATCGAAGAGGGCATGGAGGTCACGTCGGACTCGGAGCGCCTGCGCGGCTACCGCAAGATGATCGTCGAGTTGTTGTTCGCTGAGGGCAACCACATCTGCTCGGTCTGCGTAGTGAACGGCAACTGCGAGCTTCAGTGGATGGCGCAGCGCCTGGGCATCGATCACGTGCGCTTCCCCTACCTCTACCAGAACCGCACCGTGGACGCCTCGCACGAGCGGTTCGCCGTCGATCACAACCGGTGCATCCTCTGTACGCGGTGCGTCCGCGTCTGCGACGAGATCGAGGGCGCGCACACCTGGGACATCATGGGGCGCGGCACCGATGCCCGCGTCATCACCGACCTGGCGCAGCCGTGGGGCGACTCCGCTAGCTGCACGAGTTGCGGCAAGTGCGTGAACGTCTGCCCGACGGGTGCGCTCTTCGAGAAGGGCAAGGCCGTGAGCGAGATGGTGAAGCACCGCGATCTGCTGCCATCGTTGCTGACGATGCGGGAGCGGCAACGATGAACGAGCCACAGGATGCCCTCACTCCCCAGGCGGATGCCCTCACCCCCCAGGCGGATGCCCTCACCCCCCAGCCCCCTCTCCCGCAAGCGGGAGAGGGGGGGAAGAATGCCGCCACGGTCAGTGCAGCGGGAGAGGGGGGGCAAGGATCGGCTGCGCCAGCGCGCAAGGTGCGGGCGGCCACCGTTTGGTTGGACGGCTGCTCGGGCTGCCACATGTCGTTCCTTGATCTGGACGAGCGGCTGATCGAGATTGCCCAGCACGTCGAGATGGTCTACACGCCGCTGATTGACCTGAAGATCTACCCCGACGATGTGGACGTGGCGCTTGTCGAGGGCGCGGTGAGTAGCGAAGAAGACCTTGAAAAGATCCACCGCATCCGCCGCAAGACGAAGGTGCTGATCGCGTTTGGCGACTGCGCCGTGACCGGCAATGTGCCGTCGATGCGCAACGCCTTCTCGCTGCACGACCTGTTCCAGCGCGGCTACTTCGAGACGGCGACGCTCAATCCGAGCGTGCCCGATCAGGTGGTCCCGAAACTGCTCCCCATTGTCCGCCCAATTCACGAATACGTGCCGGTTGACATCTTCCTCCAGGGGTGCCCGCCCCCGGCCGATGTCATCTACGGCTTGCTCATGGACTTGCTGGCGGGCCGCACGCCCGACTTGACGACCAAGACGCGATTCGGCCGCTAAGCGAAGCGACACAGCGCGACACGAGGCGACAGATGGCCCGACAGATCACGATTGATCCAGTGACCCGCATCGAGGGTCATGCCAAGATCACGATTCAGCTTGACGACGCCGGCCACGTGCAGGACGCCAAGTTTCATATCACGCAGTTTCGCGGCTTCGAGAAGCTCTGCGAAGGCCGGCCGTTCCACGAGATGCCGTCGCTGATGGCCCGCATCTGCGGCATCTGCCCGGTCAGCCATCTGGTTGCGTCGGCGAAAGCCTGCGATGCCATCATGGCCGTGAAGATTCCGCAGACGGCCGCCAACCTGCGGCGCATCATCAACCTGGCCCAGTTGATCCAGTCCCACGCACTCAGCTTTTTCTACCTGTCCGCGCCGGACCTGTTGCTCGGAATGGACGCCGAGCCGGTGGACCGGAACGTCTTCGGGCTAATGCGCGAACACCCGGAGGTGGCCCGTGACGGCATCCGCCTGCGCCAGTTCGGGCAGCAGGTCATCGAACTGCTGGGCGGCAAGCGCATTCACCCCGCCTGGGTCGTCCCTGGTGGCGTCAGCGAGCCGCTGTCGGAGGAGAAGCGCGCCACCATCATGGCGGCCCTTCCCGAGGTCACGGCAATTGTCGAGCGGGCGCTGCCGCAGTTCAAGCAGGTGTTCGACCGCTTCCCCGACGAGGTGGAGAACTTCGGCAACTTCCCGTCGATGTTCATGGGGCTGGTGGACGAACGCGGCGCGCTCGACTACTACGACGGCAACCTCCGCATCGTGGACGCCGACGGCAGCATCGTGGCAGACGGCCTGCTCGCTGAGGACTACCCGACCTACGTTGGCGAGACGGTGGAGCCGTGGAGCTTCCTGAAGTCCGCCTACTACCTGCCGCGCGGCTACCCGGACGGCCTGTACCGGGTCGGCCCGCTGGCCCGCATGAACGTCGCGTCAATGATCGACACGCCAAAGGCCGGCCGCGAGTGGGCCGAGTTCCGGCAGATGCAGGCCGGGTCGGTCCTCGGCTCGTTCCATTACCACTACGCCCGCCTCATCGAGATCCTGCACGCGCTGGAGATCATCAGCCGGCTGCTGGAAGATCCGGCCATCCTGAGCACCCGCGTGCGCGCCCACGCCGAGCCGAACAACCTGGAGGGTGTCGGGCTGGCTGAAGCGCCGCGCGGCACGCTGCTGCACCACTACAAGATTGACGAGAACGGCATCATGGTCTGGGCCAACCTCATCATCGCCACCGGCCACAACAACCTGGCGATGAATAAGGGCGTTTTCCAGGTCGCCAAGAAGTACGTCGATGGCGAGAAGCTGCAAGAAGGGATGCTGAATCGGGTCGAGGCGGTCATTCGCGCCTACGACCCCTGCCTGAGCTGCTCGACGCACGCGCTTGGCAAGATGCCGCTTCGGATACAACTGGCCGCCCCGGACGGCACCGTCCTAGACGAACTGGTGCGCGGCTCGCGGGACGGCGCGTGACCATGCTGCCGCTGGTGATCGGCTACGGTAACCCGCTGCGTGCCGACGACGGCGTGGGCTGGCACGTGGCGCAGCAACTCGCCGCTGTGCTGTCCCCCGACGCCGCCACCGTCATCACCACCCACCAACTCACGCCGGAGCTTGCCGGGCCGATCAGCCGCGCTGGCCTCGTCATCTTCGTGGACGCCAGCGCCGAAGGCGAGCCGGGCCACGTCGCCAGCGCCGCCGTCCCCCCGCAGGAAGGCACGTCACTCACATTCAGTCACGATGTCGAGCCACAGACGCTACTCGGGCTGGCCGGGGCGCTGTACGGCGCGTACCCGCCAGCCGTCGTCGTATCCGTGGCCGGCCGAGACTTCGGCTACGGCAACGAACTCTCCCCTGTGGTGCAGGCTGCCATCCCACGGGCGCTGGCAGCCGTCCGCAGCGCCCTGTCAGCGCACGCCTCACATCGGGGCACACCAGCATCCTTCGCGATGCCGCCTGCTGCCGAGCCTCTCGGCCCCTCTGGAGGGCACACCCATGCATGAAGTCGGAGCCGTCGCATCCCTGATTGAAGCCATCATGGTCGAAGTGCAGGCCCACCAGCCGTGCACGGTGGACGCCGTGCGGGTTCAGCGCGGCAGCACCTTCGCCGAAGACGCGCTGCTGCAAGCCTGGACGATGCTCTGCCGCGAGACGCCGCTGGAGGACACCAGACTGGACATCGAGGTTGTCAGCCACGTCGTTGACTGCGCCTGCGGCATCGAGCGGACAATGCAGGCTGAAGACCTGGTCGGGCACCTCTGGATCTGCGTGAACTGCGCCCACGTCGAAGAGGTGGACGAGCACGACGACCTGACGTTACTTGGCGTCACCCTCACGCCGCTGGATGTGCCAGTCGGGGCGGGGAGCCGCTGATGTGCCTGGCCGTGCCGCGCCGCATCCTGAGGGTTGACGGCGACCGCGTCGAAGTCGAGTGGGACGACGCGCCGCTCTGGGTCGCGACCGCCGGTGCCGAGGGGCTGATGCCCGGTGAGTACGTACTCGTCCACGCCGGCGTGGTGCTCGACCGGGTCTCAGCCGAGGAAGCCGAAGAGATCCTGGCGCTCCAGGCCACGCTGGAATCAGCATGGGACATGAGCGCAACAGCGAGCAGTCGGGTGGAGACCGCGCCATGATTGACACCACAACCGACGGCGCGACCACCGCGCTGATCACGCCGGCCGCCCCCGCGACCCCGGCCGCCCCGCTAGACGGCATGGTCCGCTTCATCCGGTACGGCTTCATGCCGAACCGGCTGCGCTATTGCGGCGGCGACGCCAACGACGAGCTCTTCCAGTACGGCGTGGCGCAGTTCACCGACGGCGGACTGGGCGCGCACCTGAAGAAGTTCACCGGCGCGCTGCCGTACCTGCAACTCATCGCCCGCGAAAACGGCATCCCGGACCCGTTTGACCCGCGCGTGGTAGACGCCTACTGGATCGGCAACAGCCTCCTTGACCGCGTGGAGGTGCGCCAACTGCACGACTCGCTGCTGGCCCGGTTCGGGAAGCAGTTGCAGGGCCGCACCCGAGACCTCGTTCTCGGGAAGGCGCCGGCCGGCGCGCGTCCACACCACAGCTTTCACGTCCTTGATGTCCACAGCCGCACCGGCGACTTCGGCCAGAGCCTCGCCACGATGGACCACTGTCGCGTCAGTTGGGGCACCGTCGTGGAGGTGGACGGCAGCGAACTGGTGGTGGACCGCGTGCCGCTCGTACTCGCGGCCGGCAAGTTGGCCCTCGGCGCGCCGGTCCGCGAGCGCATCATGCGGCAGATAGCGGGGCGCGGCTTCGTGGACGCGGCCCAGGTGGGCGAGGCCGTGGCGATCCACTGGGGTTGGGCCTGCGAGGTGCTGACGGCGGCGCAACAGGCCCGCCTGGAGTGGTACAGCGGCCACCACCTCGGCATCGCGAACCAGACCATCTAGCACACCCGGCGCGTTTCTCACGACGGCCGCCTGATGGCAGCTACACGCTATGAAACGTGCGACGACGGGGCGAACTATGCAGCATGCACGACGGCGATGCCTCAATGTCTGTTCGCCCTGCCCGTAGTCACGCCAGTGGGGCTGGCATATGCTGGTTCCAGGTCTGTTTCGATGAGTCAGGACCGGCTACGACGCCCCTGACGCCCGCCTACCTGGAAGGGCACCCTGCGATGACGTCGATGACGATGCTCGCGTGTTCGAAGTGCTGGAATCCGATTGGTGCTGGCGCACAACCGGTTCGCCTCAGCGACCTGGCATTTCACCCGATCTGCGCGCCGCGCTGCCATGCCTATAATAGCGTCCTCGGTGCTACAGACGAGCAGTGTTGGACCTACGACGGCATGGTCGTCTGGGGGCCGGCTGGCTACGAACTGCGCCCCACGGACCTGTGGTGCGAAGCCTGCGCCGAACTCCACGAGCGCAATCTGGCATTTGCCCAGGACTAATGCCCAGGACCAACCCCCCCTCGTCGTCGAGGCGCTGCACACGCGGCGCTTCCGCAGTATCGTCCCTCTCTCGGGGGCGGTCAGTGCGATGATGCACTGGCCGCCCCATCACGTTGCAGGGCCGCAATCTACGATGCCGCATTCGTGTACGCAAACTCTGCCGCGATTGCGCTGACGAATGTCTGCAGGCTGACCGCAAACTCGCCAGGATCTGCACCAGCGTATCGGTCTGAGTCTGTTGACTGACCGCCACGTAGCAGGGCTCGTCGTCGCGATCCTCCGCGTCGCTCTGGCGACGCCTGCCGCGCCTGGATTGCATGGTGCCCGCACCAGTCACGGAGCGCCAACCTGACCGGTCCTGCTGCGGGCTGCACGTCACCCCGTTAGATCAGCAGACGGCCGTGTTCCGCGACAACCTGGCCGCCCTTGATGACCGCGCGCGACCGCTCCAGCGCCCGAATCTCGGTGCTCGGATCGCCGTCGATGATGGCGAGGTCGGCCCAGCGACCCGCCTGGATGGTGCCCACATCCGCCGCGATGCCAAGCTGTTCGGCCGCTGCGCCAGTGCCGGCCCGGATCGCCGCCACGGGCGACAGGCCAAGCTGCTCCACGTACAGCGACATCTCGCTCGGCAGGCGGTCCAGCATGGCCGTGCGGGTGCCGGCGTCCGTGCCAGCCACGATCTTGACGCCAAGCTCCAGCATCCGGCGGAAGACGACCAGCAGTTGCTCACGAATCGCGATGGCCCGTAGCTGCACCGGCGTCAGCGTGGCGCGGTCCCGGTCCAGGATGCTCTGGACCGGCGTCAGCGTCGGGTCAAAGGCGACACCGCGCTCGGCCATCAGGACAGCCGTTGATTCCTCGAACGCCAGCCCGTCCGAGTCGCGGGCCAGCCAGTTGCAGTGCTCCACCGTGTCCACGCCGGCCTGCGCCGCTACCAGGATGCCGTCGGCGCTCAGGGCATGCGCGGCGATAGTCTTCTCGGCCCGGCGCGCCTCTTCGACGGCCGCCGCGACCTGGGCCACGCTGTACTGCGGCAGCTTCGGGTTGGACCCTGGGGTCATGCGCCCACCAGAGGCCATCACCTTCAAGCAGTCGGCCCCGTCGCGCAGTTGGCGGCGCGCGGCCCGGCGCACGTCGTCCTCAGAGTCGGCCTCCATGCCGAGCCAGTGGCAGTGCCCGCCGCTGATCGTAATGGGCGCGCCAGCGGTCATGATGCGTGGGCCGACGGCGTACCCCCTCGTGATCGCGTCACGCAGTGAGCCGGCCACGCGGTTGCGGTCGCCGAGGTCGCGGACGGTCGTGATGCCGGCGGCCAGCGCGATGCGCGCATTGGACGCCGCATGCAACAGCAATGCGCGGTCGTCCTCGGCCAGCACGTCAGCCAGCGGGTCTTCACCGGCGCTGAACACCAGATGCACATGGCAGTCGATCAGGCCCGGCACGACCGCATACTTCGAATAATCGAGCACCTGGGCCTCAGACGGCACGTCGCCAGCCGCACCAACCTCCACGATGCGCCCGTCCCGTACGGTGATCTGCACGCCACGCCGTGGGGCAGCCCCCGTGCCGTCGATCAGCGTGCCGGCCTTGACGACGACCAACGGCGACGTACCCACCACTCCGCTCCGCCCATTCACGCCCATCATCGCCCCCTTGCCGTAGCGGGCGGGCGTACCAGCCGCCCCGCCGCTCAGTGTGTACCTGGGTGTCGCGGGCCGGCTGTCGCGGCCCGTCGTGGGCGATTCTACACGGGTGCGGTGCCGCCGTCCTCCCGCCGCCGGGCCGCACGAGATTGTGGCCGAGTGTGCCCGCTTCGGTGCATCATGAGCAGGGGAGTTTCACTCGATGCCGTTACTAACCCGGACGTGGACTGTGTCGTGTCCTGCGTGCGACATCGTTGTTGGTGCCATTGAAGCGGGCCGTTTCGTGCACGATCCGGACTGTACCCGCCCGCTCGCCATCGGTGCGGGCCGGCTACGATGCTGCCAGTGCGGTGGCCGTCTCAGCGGCCAGGAGCATCGGGCCGTTGACGTGATCGTCGATGAGCCGCCAATGCCGTCAATCCTCCATTTTCTGCGACCACCCGCACAGGACGAAGACATGCGGCAGCGGCTGTAGGTCCCTCCGCCGACGCTGACCGCCGTAGCTGATCCGCTGCCCGCAGCCAGCGCACACGCAACGAGGCCCGGCCATGACGGCCGGGCCTCGTACGTTGGATGCCAGGGCTACAGCTAGAGCAGCCCTTCGGCCTGGAGCCGGTGGATGGCGCTGTCGTAGGCTGCGACGGTGCGCTCGACATCCTCGTCGTCGTGGACGGCCGAGACGATCAGGCTGGTGCCGGACGGATCGACGCCACCAAGCTGCATGGCGGCCCGCCACTTGAGTTGCAATTCCCAGGCGCTGCCCGACTTGGCCTTGAGGCCCGTCGAGATGTACGACGCCCAGCCCGTCACCGAGCCGTCCACGCCGTTCGGCGTCAGCGACTCCTTGAACCCGTCCTTGTTCTTCGTGGCGGTCGCGGCAGCCTTGAGTTGGATTGCCGGATCCTTCACGATCTCCAGGCAAGCGACGCCAGCAGCAGCCGAGATCGGGCTACCGTTGTAGGTGCCAGGGTGGGCCACCCGGCCAAAGCGCTGCTTCTTCGGGTCATCCGAGAAGTCAAACTGGTGAATGATGTCCGCGCGGCCGGCGATTGCGCCGCCCGGCAGGCCGCCAGCGACAATCTTCGCCAGCGTCGTCAGGTCCGGCGTCACGCCGAAGTACTCCTGTGCGCCGCCCGGTGCGTACCGGAAGCCCGTCACCACTTCGTCGTAGATCACCAGCGCACCGTGGGCCTTCGCTTTGTCGCGGACGATCTCCGCCCACTCCTTTGTCAGCGCGTTGCACCAGATGATGACGGCGGCCACGTCGCCCTTCGCCAACTCGGCTTCGAGGGCATCAGCATCCTTGTCCGGAATGCCGGTGACGGTGCCCTGCACACCCTTCGGCACGCCCATCGAGATCGGCACGTCCCAGGGTGGGGCCATCGCGACCACGGCGTAGTCGTGCCAGCCGTGGAAGTGGCCGTTCGCCTTAATGATGCGGTCCTTGCCGGTGAACGCGCGCGCCAGGCGCATCGCCAACATCGTGGACTCGGTGCCCGACGACGTGAACTTGACGGCCTCGCCCGACGGCACGATGTCCTTGACCAGTTGGCCTCACTTGACTTCAAGCTCGTGGCAGGCGCCGTAGTGGCTGCCCTTCTGGACCTGCTCCAGCACGGCCGCCGTGACGACCGGATGGCAGTGGCCGAGGATCAGCGCGCCATGCCCGCCGTAGTAGTCCACGTACTCGTTGCCGTCCACGTCCCACTTGCGGCTGCCCTGGGCGCGGTTGACGTAGATCGGGAACGGCTTGGCGTACCGCGAGTCGTGGGTGACGCCGCTGGGGAACGTCTCCTTCGCCTGCTCGTACAGCGCGGCCGAGCCGCCCATACGTTCGTAGAACTCCTGGTCGATCGTCATCTCTCGGGCTTCGGTAGCCATCGGCAGTCCTCCAAGAGGGTTGGGCAATCATACCCTGCTCTGCGTGATGATACGCTGACTGCCGGAAGTTAACATCGTGCGACGTACACAGCCGGCGGATCCTCGCGCTCGTGCGCCGGATCATCGGCGCTGACGTGCGCTGCCAGTCCCGAAACGGGCGCACGAGCGCTATCCCGCTTGACCAGACTGCAGCAGAATCGGATAGTCGTACGCATCCTGAGGACGGGCGGGGGCAGCGAGCGTGAAGTTCTATGAAGTGTCGGCACCGATCAACGCCAGCGCGGAACGGATCTGGTCCATCCTGCTCGACGGCCCGGGCTACACGGCCTGGGACTCCGGCGTTGAGCGCGTCGAAGGCACAATCGCCCAGGGTCGGACGATCAAGGTCTTCTCACGGATCATGCCAGGGCGGGCCTTTCCCGTCACCGTCACGGAGCTGGTGCCCCAGCGGCAAATGGTCTGGTCTGGCGGCATGCCCCTGGGTCTATTCAAGGGTGTCCGCACGTTGACGCTGACGCCGCAGACTGACGGCAGCACGCTGTTCGCGATGCGCGAGGAATTCAGCGGGCCGCTGCTGCCGCTGATCTGGCGCTCGATGCCCGACCTCGGACCGGCCTTCGATCAGTTCGCGTCGGGACTGAAGCGGCATGCTGAGGGCACAGCCTGAACACCGACCGACGGCGCTGGCACAGTCCCCTCACAGTTTCCTGAGGGGTCAGATCACTGTTCCAGCTCGTAGGTCGTCAGGGCGTCGGGCAAGCAGGCTGCCACCGTCGAGACGCGCTGCCGCCGCTCCAGCGCCCGCACCACGCTGGGCACCGGCTCGGGGTAGATGCCTGGAAAAAGCAGTTCGCCGGTCTGGGCGACGCGAAACGCCAGCCGCTCAATCGGCGGCGCGAACTCGGACCGAACGGTCGGCTTGTTGCCGCGCGGGTCCATCCGGTACC
>Ga0105048_10011274_pt1 | contig 14109 bp, 5 predicted proteins | sample MAT05_FD_78382 | JGI IMG/M metagenome (GOLD analysis project Ga0105048, IMG submission 78382) | Freshwater microbial communities from Lake Fryxell liftoff mats and glacier meltwater in Antarctica - MAT-05 | ecosystem: Environmental > Aquatic > Freshwater > Ice > Liftoff microbial mat | place...
AAATGGATTGTTGGTAAATTTCAATCTCAAACTCCAGGTTCAAATGAACAAGTTTCAGGAATCAGTCGCATGAAATTTTTAAATTACATGGGTCTGGGAATTGGTGCTACTTTCATGACATCTGCCGTTTACGGAATTACACGTGGTGCACACAATTACCAAGTTAAACGCCGAACCTTAAAAATAAAAGGTCTACCTGAAGCATTTGAGGGCATGACTATTGTTCAGATTTCGGATGTTCACAGTGGTAGTTTTTGGAACCATGATGCGGTTAAAAAAGGGGTTGAATTGCTCAACAAACAACAAGCAGATATGGTCTTTTTTACAGGCGATTTGGTGAACGACGTAGCAGGTGAGATGGAGCCATGGAAGGCAATGTTTTCAACAATCAAAGCCCCAATGGGTGTTTTTAGTATTTTAGGAAATCATGATTATGGCGATTATTTTCAGTGGAATGATAAAAATCCAAACCAACAAATCGGGCCGCAACCCGACAAAAGCCATATGTCTATAAAGCAAAAAGAAAATTTGCAAAAATTAATCGGCACGCACAAAGATTTGGGATGGGATTTGCTGTTGGACGAGCATAGAATCATAGAAAAAAATGGCTCTAAAATGGCAATCATTGGTGTAGAGAATTGGAGTGCCAAAGTTCGATTTCCGAAATATGGAGATTTATCCAAAGCATACCAAGGTGCGGAAAATGCAGATGTAAAATTGTTGCTTAGTCACGATCCCAGCCATTGGAAGGCAGAAGTATTGACAGATTACCCTGATATAGATGCCACTTTTAGTGGCCACACTCACGGCATGCAGTTTGGTATAGATTCGTCGCATTACCGTTGGAGTCCTGTGAAATTTATTTATCCAGAATGGATAGATTTATATTCCCAAGGCAATCAGCTCCTTTATGTTAACCGGGGATTTGGTTATTTGGGCTTCCCTGGAAGAATTGGCATCTTTCCAGAAATTAGCGTTTTTACTTTGCGCAAAGCGTGATTATTAAACAATGTATAGCTGAAATGCTAAATTTGTTCCATGTCTTTTATGTTCGTTTTTTTGCAATCCCACCCAAATCCCCGAAATTCGCCCTTTTAGTATGAATATTAACAAACAGTTTTTCAAAGAAGCAGGCATTTTTCTGCTATTTATTATCGGTTTCTGGGCTATCTCTGCCCTTTATCTCAAACCTTCTTTTGATGATAAAGTATTGACACAAGGGGACATGCAACAAACCCGGTTGATGAAATATGCGGCAGAACAATATAAATTGACCCACAATACCAATCCTGGCTGGGTGGATGGTATGTTTAGCGGCATGCCTTCCAATTTGATTGTGGGCATACCTACGGGCAATTTTGTTTATACCTCTGGTTTGTTAGAAATGTTTCATTTGGTAACCAGACCTGTTAATTTTTTATTCATAGCCATGCTGTCAATGTTCGTGTTACTGCTTGCCGCCGATGTAAATAGATGGTTTGCAGCTGCCGGTGCTATAGGATATGCATTTATGACATTTTCTATTACCAGTTACGAGGCTGGACACATCACAAAAGTGTTGGCTATGGCTGTCATCCCCGGTGTTGTTGGGGGGTTAGTACTTATAAGTAGAAGAAAATATCTCTTAGGTGGCGCATTAACGGGCATATTTTTCGCATTGTTAATTGGCTATTTTCACTATCAAATTGCATATTACGCAGGTATTATTGCGGGTTTGTACGTGCTTGTAGAAATCACAGTAGCCTTGCGTCAAAAAGATTATAAGCATGGTATTTATGTGGCCGCTTATAGTGTGGCAATGCTTACTATGGGTGCGTTGTCAAACATTGGCAAATTGATTGATACTTCCCAATATGCAGAAGCTACAATGCGGGGTGGATCTGAAGTGGCAAGCGAACAGCCCAAAGGCGGCCCTAAACAGCAAATCGCAAAAAAGGGACTTGAAAAAGACTACGCATTTAGTTGGAGTTATGGCATACAAGAGAGTTTTACTTTATTGGTGCCGCGCTATATGGGTGGCAGCAGCAGAGAAGATATAGGCGAAAATGACCTTACGGGTGAAGAGCCTCTGCAAGGGTTATATTGGGGAGATTTACAGTTTACTAGCGGCCCAGTTTATATAGGTGCAATATTTATTTTCCTGTTTATTTTGGCAGCAATTGGCTTATTTAAATTAAAAAAATTGCGGCCAGACCATGCAGATAACCAAACTAGAAATACAATTTTGTGGTTCTCTATTGTTACAACTTTGGTATCCTTGTTTTTGGCTTGGGGTAGGTATTTTCCTATAAATGATTTACTTTTCGATTATTTGCCCTATTACAATAAATTTAGAACACCTATGATGGCATTTACCATTGCGCAAGTCGTAGTTCCGTTTTTTGGATTGTATGGTTTAAGCGTATTTGTAAATGCGGATTTAACCAAAGAAGAATACAAAGCCATAATGAAAACCGTTGCCATTGGTATTGGCTCACTTTTGGGATTGGGAATGTTGATGCTGTTTTTTTCCGACTTCAATGGCGCTGCAGATGCGGAATTGAAAAAATCGGGCATTCAAGCCGAAGCCATGAAAATGTTGAAAGATTATAGAAGAAGTGAAGCTTGGATGGATATGTTGCGCAGTGTTTTTTTAATTGCAGTTACTTTTGGTCTGGTGTTTTACACTGCCGTTTTGAAAAAGAAGCAAACTGTACTTTGGGTAGGTCTTATTGTGCTGGTTTCTTTTGATATGATTGGTGTTTCTAAACGATATTTAAACGATACCAATTGGCAGGACAAAGAAGAGGAAGAAGCCATTTTGCCATCTCAAGTTGATGAGGCATTAATGAAAATTAACAAAGATCACTCCCGGGTTTTTGATTTACGATTCAACCCATTCAATGATGCCCACAGCGCACCTTGGCATAGAGGTATCGGAGGGTATCATCCAGCCAAACTAAGTCGTTATCAAGATTTGATTAGTTATTGTATTACGCCCAATGGAGGACAGCTTTCGTTTGATGGTTTAATGAAAAACAATGCATTGGACATGCTCAATTGTAAATACATATTAGCCAAACCCCAAGATGGGAAAGGTGCAGATCAAATCATTCCAAGAGAGAGTAATTTGGGCAATGCTTGGTTTGTAAAACGCGTTGTTTCTGTGCCAACAGCTAAGGCAGCATTAGAAACCATAAATACTTGTATAATTGCAGACGAGGTGGTTATAGAACAAAAAGCAGACTTGAAACCTGCATCAATGGAATATGTAAAGGATAGCAATACATCTCTAATTATTGTAAAATACAGTTCTGATACAATTAATTATGTTTCTAAAAATAGCAGCGTAGGTTTTGCTGTTTTTAGCGAGATTTATTACAACCAAAAAAATGGGTCTTGGAAAGCTACAATTGATGGGAAAGCAGCAAATGTTATGCGTGTAAATTACATTCTCCGAGGCATTGAGGTTCCAGCTGGCGAGCATAAAATTGAGTTTGTTTTAGATTTTAAAAGCAACCGGTTTTTAGGTGTAGAAAAAATAAGTTCTGGTATTCTTTTGCTGCTATTGGCCTGTGCCTTGTTATTCCCAGCATTGGGTATAAAAATTCCTAAGCAAAAAAATGACTAAGACCTTCTCGGTCGTGACCATAAATTATAACAACCTGAATGGGTTGAAAAGAACTGTGGATTCAGTCTGCTCTCAAACGGGGTTTGAATCCATTGAATTTGTGGTTGTTGATGGTGGAAGTACCGATGGAAGTTTGCAATATTTACAAACAATAAGTGATAAAATAGATATACTTATATCTGAAAAAGACAAAGGTATTTATGATGCTATGAACAAAGGATTGCACGCCGCTACTAGCGAATACGTGTGGTTTGTGAACAGTGGTGATGCGATTTATGGAAATTCAGTAGTAACAAATCTTTTGAAATATGCCAAATCTGGTTTTGATGTGATTTTTGGGGACACAATGTTCATTGATTCAAAAGGAATAGAGCTAGGATTAATTAGCAAATTAAAACCCCAAAAATTGTCCCAGAAATTAAATCCAAATTCATTTTGTTTTGGTATGTCTATATGTCATCAAAGTTTTATTACAAAAAAAGCAATTGCACCCGAATATAATACAACTTTTCGCCAAGCTTCGGATATCGATTGGATATTAAATATCTTAGAATCGAATCCCACTAACGTAAATTCTGGGTTGATAATTTCCGCTTTTGAAACAGGTGGAAGCAGCTCGCAGAATGAGAAAAAAGCGTGGAAAGAAAGATACCAAGTTTTATCCAATCATTACGGTGTTTTAACCAATTTGTTGAACCATGTTTTTATTGTTTTCAGACGCGTGTTGTTCAATATGGGAATTTGGAGGAATGTTCATTGACCAATACATCCCGTGTAGACAAAGCCTTGTTTGAAGGCGATCATTATCTTGGAAAGCCCGCGGACGCAGATGATTTGTTAATAACCAGACGAATTAATATATTAAAAACTGTACCCGGCTATTTCAATAAGCATGTTTCACTTTTGGAAATTGGTTGTGGAAATGGAAATACGTTGGTTAAGATTGCTGCAGAATTTACCTCTGCCATCGGATTGGAATATGAAAATTCCCACCAAGTTGAATTTGATCATTTAAAAAATATAAACAACGCACAAAATGCAAGTTTTCAAATTTGGGATATCATGCAAAATTCTTATTCTCCCAAAGCCGATAGGTTGTTAAGTTTTGAAGTAATCGAACATTTACCATCGGAAGATGGCGTAAAGAATTATGCAGATTCTGCTGTCAAAGGAGCTATTTGTGCGTTTTCAGTGCCAAATAAATGGTGGATTTTTGAAACCCACGGGGCCCGACTACCATTGTTGCCATGGAATAGGGTTCCTTTCTTTAGTTGGTTGCCTACTTCCATACACGAAAAATATGCAAATGCCCGAATCTATACCAAAAAGAGAATAAAAAATCTACTGGAAAATTATGGTTTTGAAGTAATAAAAATGGAATATATTATGGCACCTATGGATGTGATAAAATGGACACCCTTGCGGAACTTGTTGAGAAAAACTATTTTTGGAAAAGATACTACAATTTGGCCATTTAAAGGCGTGAGCATTTTTGTTACAGCAATTAAAAAATAAAAAAGTGAAAATAATATTTACAATCATTATGGGTTTAGTTTATGCAAACACTGCATATACCCAAGGAAACAAACCAGGCAAATCTTGGTACCAAAATAAGGCGACGAAAGATACTGTGGGTATCGATTTGTTTAGGGCATATACAGACCTTTTAAAAGGTAGAGTTGCCTCGGAAATTGTAGTTGCCGTGATTGACGGTGGCACAGATATTACCCATCCCGATTTAAGAGCCAACATATGGCATAATCCAGGTGAAATTCCATTTAACAATTTAGATGATGATCATAACGGTTATGTGGACGACACCTGCGGTTGGAATTTTATTGGAAATGCCAATGGCGAAATGGTGCAATACGACAATCTTGAAAAATCTAGGATTGTGAAAAGTATGATGGACGAATTTGATGGCGTTGACGAAATGGATTTAGAAAAAGAAACAGCCAAAATGGCAAAATTTAAATTGTATCAAAAATTAAAAGAAGAAATAGATAAGGAAAAAGAAAAATCAGAACAATTGCTTCCTGTTTATAAATATTTGGTAAAAATGATGGACGATATGATGGAGAAAAACAATGATGTAATTCCATCCAAAGAGGTTATTAAAAATTTCCCTGTGAATGGAAAACGCGATGCGAATATAAAGGCGATAATTACTTCACAGATCGAAGCCGGTTCTACATTTGATGCAGTGTATCTTGAGTTTAAAAACGGGGTCGAACACCTTGAGGCAATTGTGAATTACCATTGCAATATTTACTATGACAGTCGTAAAATTGTGGGTGACCATTATTTAAATTCAGGAGAAAAATACTATGGCAATCCAAATGTATCTGGGCCAGATGCAGCGCATGGAACGCATGTTGCTGGCATTATTGCCGCAGTTAGAAATAACAATTATGGAATGAATGGAATTGCCGATCATGTTAAAATTATGGTGGTAAGAGTGGTGCCAAATGGAGACGAGAGAGACAAAGACGTAGCCAATGGCATTCGTTATGCTGTAGACAATGGTGCAAAAATTATCAATATGAGTTTTGGCAAAGAATTTAAATGGAATAAAGCTGTAGTAGATTCTGCCGTTAATTATGCCGTATCAAAAGGCGTTTTACTCATACATGCCGCAGGCAACGATAATAAAGATGTAGATTATGTTCCCAACTATCCCAATGATTCTCTTGGGGACAATCTATTTGCCAAAACTTGGATTGAAGTAGGTGCCAGTGCACTTCAGAAAAGAAAATTGCCTGCAACTTTTAGCAACTATGGTGCGCACAATGTGGATTTATTTGCCCCCGGGTATCAAATTTATAGTACCATCCCAGATGAGAAATTTGATTTTTTCGATGGTACAAGTATGGCGGCACCAGTGACATCTGGCGTTGCAGCTCTCGTTTGGAGCTATTTTCCAAAATTGACCGCCGAAGAGTTGAAATTTGTTTTAATGCAATCCGCTACAAAGGTAAAAAAGAGTGTCCCAAAACCAGGCGGTGGCAAAGCCAAGTTTTCTAAACTATCAGTTTCTGGGGGCGTTTTAAACGCTTTTTCAGCAATAAAATTGGCTAAAACTATGGCTCCTTAAGTATTTTGTGCCATAAGTGATGAATTTTCAGTACAATTTTATCTTTTGTTTCCGTGTAGCATAAATTCAAAGTTGGCTTTGGTAAATTCGTATCTAGCTTTAGCAAAGCCATAAATAGAAATCATATTTTCGGGTATTAAACCCACCAAATTATCCGTAGTATTGTTCTTCAATTGCATTTATGGAAGAGTTGGAACATTTGAAAAAAAATGGCAGAGCTAAGTGTAAGAAAAACCGAGTTGGCAACAATGTGCAGAATTTCTGAAGTGACCGAAATTCGAGCCTATATTGAGTTCATAAAAAGTAGAATAGAAGAAAAATCGACAGATATAGAATTGAAAGACAAGAACCTGTTTTAAGTCTTTTTTTTATTTGCAATCTTATAAGGTAATCTATTGTATTTCGTTGTGGAATGCTTAAATTTGCTTTTCGTGCAGGGGCTGTGGACATATTGCTTTACCAAAAAAGGCATCTTGCTTTTTGGGGCATGTTTGCTGATCTCTGGACTTTGGGGGCAAGGCAACAAGTTAAGTATTCAGGGCAAAGGGCCTAAGAATATGAGCATTTGTGGGTTTGATGATACTGCGAATATTACCGTATATAACATCAGCGGCTCAGTAATTTCAGGGATTAAAGTTACCCTTACATTGCCTACTGGTATAAACTATGTAAAAGGTACGGTAACTGGCTCTGGTGTGGCAGAAAGCAATGTTTCCAATTTAAACAAACCTATTTTCTCCGCATCCAATTTATTGCTTGGACAAAACTTCACCTTTAGGCTTAAACTCACAGCAAACTGCGATTTGGTAGCACTGTTATCTGGTTCTTATACTCCAGATATTGGCATTAGGGCAGATTATACTGGTAATTTTGATGTTGGAACCTCGTCGCCTTTTGTTCCGTTAATCCCTTCTCCTGGCTTTGCATCCATAACCAATCTAAGTTTTACTGGCAATATAGGAGATGTGTTTGTGCGAAAAATAAGCATTACAAATTACAGCAAAGGTCCGCTTTCCTCACTGAGGTTGATGACCATAAATGGCAGTGATTTGAAAGAAACTGCGCAAAAAGGATTTACCCGTGTTGTAAACGGGGATACGGTATGGACCTACTTTAATACAACAGATATTAAGAAAGTGGGCGACAATGACACGCTTTTCGAACAAAATGAAACCTTAATCATTACAGATACTTTTACAATTAATGGTTGCAATTCCTTAAATTCCTATTTTGAAATTGCATGGGGCTGTGGAGGTAAATTGTGCCAAAAAATTAAAAACAACGGTTCCGCAACCATCAGTGCAGACAATCCCTTTTTAAAAACCTGGGCCAGTTCTAATAACAAACTTTGCTTTACTGGCAATACACCAAACCAACAATTGTTATATGTAACGAATATTGGTAAAAAAGATGCTAAATCAACCCAATTCACCATATTTACCCCATACGGAGCAAGCAATTGCAGAATGGATACAACAAGCATTTGGGTAAAAAAAGGGTATAAGGGCACACCTTTTCGAGTATACGCCGACTCTTGCAAACAATTGTACTATGTTGTTTCTTGTATGCCTAGCAATGCCATTACCTATATGCAATTGCGTTTGCCAAACATTGCACCTAAAGATACAATTTTTATTTCTTGGGATATGTTTCGCTGTGCATCAGACGCATGTGGTTTTACGTTTAACGATATCAGTTGGATGTATACGTACGAATATAAAAACCAGTGCAAAAGCTTGTCGGCAGTTGGAAATGCTTGGGGTTTGTATTATGGGGCCGGATGGGGAACGATATCTACTTTGATACCTACGGATTTACAAAGAGACGAAACCAAAGATTTTCGTTTTACCTTTACCCAGTTTTACAATGTTCCCATGGACAAAACAGGTAAAATAAGAGTCGATTTTATTCTTCCAAAAACATTAACGCATAACCTAAATAAATCAGATTTTTTTATAGTTAACTATAACCAAACCTCCACTTGGTACCCCGATAGCATAGTTTGGCGCAAGGATACACTTAGGGCGTTTATGGGCAGTAATTTTGCTTTTGGGCTGGCTAATGCCGAATTAACAGTCAGGCTGAAAGGAATTTGTTCTGTATACAATGGAAATGCTTCTTTGCCTGTTGCTATGTCATTGTATTACAATCCTTTTCCAGCATGCAATCCCTATTTATGGATTCGACCAATTTGCATTACATTTAATACCAAAGTACATTGTTCTAATGCTTGTAATGGTGGCCTTCGTTTCCAGAATTTTGAATTGTATCGCAGTAGTTATGGGCTGCCGGATGCAGACAATGATGGATTGCCTGATAAAACAGGGGCACTTGATTTTTCGAAAATTCGCAGAGAAAGGGCCATGTACGGAGATACAATAACCTCCGTGTTTGTGGGTAGACCAAAACCGGCCACAGGCATTAACAGTTGGAGATATGCGTATGCTGAAAGTTTTGTTACTTATGGTGCTTATTTGGATGTATTGGATGCCAAATTGGTTTCTATGAAAGGCGCAAGCTCCACTGTGGTAACAGGAAATTGCAATACTGTGCGGGTTAAAAAGGTAGTTAGCGGAGGCAACGCAACTTTTTCATTCGACTTTACTGTGGATAGCATTTACCCCAAAGGCTGCTTGTCTTCGATATACCGTTATACTGTAAATGATAGCTTGCGGTTGGTTGTTCGTTATAAAGTTGCAAGCAATATATCGGCCCAAGGTGTTTTGGCTAATTTTACCAATCGTTTTTATTTTGGAAGCGCGGCCAACCCTACCCCGAGTCAAACGTACCAATGTGATACATTTTCTGGTAACATGATGATTTATGGCAATTACCTATACAACTGCTGTGGAGATAACGTTATTTACTCAAATTGCGCGGAAGTCGCACTCAGCCAAAGCTGGTACAATGCCCTAGGGGCATGGTCTTATGCTGGAAATAATCTCTTTCCATATGAGTATAGAACCTGGATGAAAATTAAAGCCTTGCATGTCTATTTGCCCAATACCTTGAAGTTGAAAAGTACAACTTGGTTTGGTCAGTATAGAACAACAGGAACCAGCAACTATCTTTTAGAACAAAACAACAATTTACAACCCAAAGCAGGTAGTACCAATCCACTGGTGTACGATTTCTCTAAATCGTATAAAGATTCTGGCGGGCCTTTTAATGTTAGCGACGACGGAGTGCAAGGCTATTTTTACTACACGGTGCAGCCAAAGTGCAACATGCCTACCAATACGCCAATTCGAATTGATTACGATTATATATTTGAAAGGCAGGGCGTTTGGGGGAAAGGTTATGATACAATCTCAACAAAAAAATTAGGCGGGGCTGACTATTTTACCTTTATACCACCTACTTTGAAACTTACCCCTCAAATTTCAACCGTTTATGCATCCAAAGATACCGTAGATTGGATTGTAAGTTATAGCAACCCCTCTGCAACATTTAGCGCTTACAATGTTTGGCTTTCACCCAGGTCTAATGCCAATATCAAAGTGGTTGAAGTTCGGGATTACGATAAGGACACTGTTATAAAGGCCAAGTCTGATCTTTACCAAGCAGGTGTTTTGATGTCAGGGGTAATTCGTCGTTTTAAAATAAGGGCTGTATACAACAGTTGCTCACCAGATAGTTTGGTGGTTTTTGGCTCCTACGATTGTGCCGATTACCCTTCCGATTTTGCCTCATACCCTTGCAATGCAAATAGAACAACACTTTTTTTAGAACCCCAAAACACCCGGTTGGATTTGACGCTAACAGACAGTATTTCTAAAACGAGTTTATGTGCCACCAACAGAATGACCTTGCTCGTTGAGAACATTCAATCGGTAACCGTTTATGGAACCAAAATAAGAGTTTCACTTCCCATAGGTATGAAAGTTGTAAATAATTCAGCAATTTTAAAATACCCTTTATCCAGCGCTGCAATTAATATAGGACAGCCCGTTTTGGTTAGTGGTACAAATTATGAATGGGATCTGGCAACTTTATCTACCAACATTTCTAAAGGGTTTGTGGGTACTAGCGATACATCCAAGAATAAATTGAGTATCATATTCAGGGTACAAACAGATTGCGATTATGCATCTGGAAGTTTTATTAGTGCTAGAGCCATATCCAATATTAAGTGTGGTGATGCAGTTCCGGCCTCACCTGCATATAGCAATCCCTTAGATATTTTAGGTGTTACACGACCTTATTATACCATTATGAAAACTTGGGCAGATTCTATGCTGCCCTGCGAAAAATCCATGATTTTTAAAGCCAGGGTAATCTTTTTGGGGCCTGGTAAGTCTGGGTCTAAAGATAGGGTAGAGGTTTTTCTGCCAAAGGGCATGAACCGCGATACTTCATATTTTGTAAATGTAAGAAATGCCCCTAAAAAAGATTCATTGGTTGTAACCGATATCAACGGGGCTACTCTCTTAAGTTGGAGTTTGCCAAAAAATATTGCTCCAGGAGATTCTTTGGAGTTTGATATCAAAGTAAATGGATATGGGCAAAATCTAAATTGCGGAGCCATAGATGTTTTGGCACGCTGTGTAGTAATACAACCTGTAATTTGTGTAACCACGGGCACTTCTTGCGACATAAAGGTTATAACGGGCAGTGAGTTGGCGATACCCATTGTTGATAAAGGAAGTTTGGCAATTGTATCCACCACCATTACTTCTAAACTCATTTCCTCAGATTCAGAAGAAGTATACTTAACCAGTGTGATAAAAAACAATGGGAAATACATGAACGGGGCAGATCCGTTGATTGTAAGATACCATTACGACGCAAACAACAACGGCAAGTGGGATAAAACAGATAATCTGATAGCAACCGATACCCTTAAGAAAACATTTCCTATGGGAACAACAGCTAATTTTGTCAAAAAAATAAGAGTCAAAACCGGTCAAAGTTGCGCTATATTAGAGGTTATAGATTCTGCAGCTTGTAGTTGTAAATTTGGGCAACGCCGATTTGGGGTTCCTAGAATATTGAATGCAGGGAATGACACGGCAATTTGCAGCGGCTCCAAATTAGGTTTGGGTACCTATGCTGTGAAAAATTTCTATTATTTCTGGGACAATTTTCAAGTATTAGATGACAGACTTTTGGGCAAACCTTCCTTTATTGCAACGAATTACAAAACCGTAGCTGATACCGTAAACTTAATTCTAACCACCAACCGTGGATTTTGCACAACCAAAGATTCAGTCACAGTAATTGTAAATCCTTTACCGAATGTTAAAATAACCATTTCTGATACCCAAGTTTGTGTAAAGAGCAAAGTATTTGTAGTTGGGAAAATTTCTGGAGGTGCCGGTTCCTATTCTTCACTATGGAGCCCGACCGCAGGTGTAAACCCTTCCACATCAGCTTCAGCAATTATCATTCCTCCTGGAAATTCCGTCTATACTTTAACCGCAACAGATAAAAAAGGATGTAAATCCAAAGATTCAATTAGAATTAAAGTATTTCCATTCCCCAAAGCTGGTTTTTCTTGGCCAATAGTTTGTCAGGGGGCCGATCCCATCGTTACAGACACATCCAAAATAACTTCCGGTAAAATTGCAACAACAGAGTGGAAGTACGCTTCGGTGGATACGTTCAACAATAAAACCCTTAAAGTTAATATGGCAGGCAATTCGTTTCAAAAAGTGACGTTAATTGCAACTTCAGACATTGGTTGCATAGATACGTTCTCTAGATTCGTAGATGTAAAAGCAAATCCTGCTGCAAATTTTAAGGTGAAATATGCTTGCAAAGGGGATTCTAGTTTCTTTAAACAATTAAGCACTGTAGATAGCGGCAATTTTTCTAAATTTATTTGGGACTTTGGCGATGGAAATATTTCAACGGTTAAAGCCCCCGTTCATAAATATACCGGTATTTCTAATTTCAACGTTACCCTAGCCGCAGAAACCAACTGGGGATGTAAAGATACAATTTCGCAGTTGGCTGTGATATTTCCAAAACCCAAAGCTGCATTTTCGATTTTAGATATCTGTGAAAGGGATACATTGCGTTTTGTAAACCAAACAAATTTGTTTTCTGATACCTTATTGAGCTACAATTGGAAAATGGGGACATTGGGCACTTCCACACTTACCAATCCAATTAAATATGTAGGGCTTTTTGGAAGCTATTCTGCTAAACTAGTGGTTAATTCCATTCATGGGTGTGTAGATTCCACGCAGAATACCCTTAAAGTATTCGCGGTTCCTTCTGCCAATTTCACCGATACAAATATTTGTCTGGGATTCTCTTCTACTTTTAACAATTCTAGCAAAATTGCGCAAGGTAATATAGCATTGTACCGCTGGAATTTTGGAGATGGTGGCTCATCAACCGCAAGCAACCCAAGTTGGACCTACAAATCTGCAGGAACCTGGTTTGTCAAGGTTATTGTCGAAAGCGACCAAGGTTGTAAAGATTCATTGGTTCAATCAAATATAGTTTTTCCGCTAGCTAGACCAAGTTTTGTTGCTGTAGATCATTGTTTTGGAGAGCAAGTTGCCATTTCATCAAAAATATGGGGTGGTGGAGTTCCAAATAGTTTGAAATGGTATCTTGGCAATGGAGATTCCATGTCAGTGCCCTCCTTTAATTATAAGTATAAATCGGTGGGCATTTATCCCATTCATTTCATAATTACCACGGATAAGGGTTGTATAAGAGACACTTTGGCAAATGTTGAAGTGAACCAATTGCCAGTAGTTTCGGCATCGGCTGTAAATCCTTGTAACGACGATAGCGCAGTTTTTATAGGCTCAGCAACAGTTTCAAAAGGATTTGTTTCTTCCAACAATTGGGTGTTTTCCGACGGTTCGGCTAGTGTACAAAGAAAATTTGGCAAACGTTTCTTTCCTGCAGGAATCATAAGAGGTACTTTTTATGCAATTACCGATAAGTTTTGCAAGGATTCAGCCAAATCAAACAGCAATATTCAAATTCCAGTTACTGCTAATTTTAGGGTTAAGGATGTCTGTCTGGATGAAGTTTCCTTATTTGAAGATAAATCATTTAGTGTAGAGCCCGTTTCTAAATACACTTGGACATTTGGGGACGGCAAAGGAAGTTCTCTGCAAAATCCAACATATACTTATAAAAAGAGTGGTTCATGGCCTATCCAGTTGCAAATTGAGACGAAGCCCGGTTGCATTTATACAGCCAATGGTGTAGCTGTTCTTAATGTCAAGCCTGTGCCAGCATTTACGGTTTTTCCGAACATAGGAACTGTTGTTAATCCAAATATTGCCATCAATGACATAAGCTCTGGTGCAGATACTATGTGGTACAGAACCACGGATGGGTTTTTTACCAATCAACGAAACTTTGTACATTCTTTTCCTGACAGTGGTAGTTTTAAAATATGGCAATTCACTGCTAATAGATTTGGGTGCAAAGA
>Ga0105048_10011275_pt1 | contig 14108 bp, 8 predicted proteins | sample MAT05_FD_78382 | JGI IMG/M metagenome (GOLD analysis project Ga0105048, IMG submission 78382) | Freshwater microbial communities from Lake Fryxell liftoff mats and glacier meltwater in Antarctica - MAT-05 | ecosystem: Environmental > Aquatic > Freshwater > Ice > Liftoff microbial mat | place...
CCGAAAACTCCATTTTCGTCGTTGTATCAAAAAAAATAATCGCGCATTTACCCCCAGCAAAGCTCACAATCATTTTTTAACCCGCACCAAAACTGAATTTTTCCATCAAAACAACTGGTTTTCGGACAGACGCTAATTAACGGCTTCTTATTTTTCCTTTTACGATGAAGGCAGGAAATTCGGACTGAATTTTTTTATGCGCTTCAAAAGCCTCGAGTTTGGTTTTAAATTCTCCAACGAGAACCACCCAATAAGGTTGCTGGTATTCTTCATCTGAAGAATATTCAGGAAAACGCGCCGAGAATTTTGAACGTGTAGCTTTTGCTTTATCGCGGTCAACATCAAAATGAATTTTTAAGCGATACCCATCCTGCAATCCACCGGTTAAGCGATGATATTCCGCTTTTTTTTCAATCAGTTGTTTTACTTTTAATTGGGTTTGCGCTTGGCCGCTCTGAGCGTTAAGCGTTGTAAGACCAATCAAAAAAATCGAGAAAGACATTACAGTTTTTAAGACAATCTGCATCACAGCAAAAGTAAGCGAAAAATAGGTCGATTGTTGCAAATTTTATTAATTTTGTGATGTATTAATTTAATAAAATGGACAAATTTTCTTTCTTAGGAAACAGCGATGTCAACGCGATTGATGAACTTTTTATTCAATACCAAAAAGACCCGAATTCTGTAGATGTTACCTGGCAGGATTTTTTCAAAGGGTTTGAATTTGCAAAAGCGGATTTCTCACCGCAGGAAGACGGCATTCCCGATAATGTTACGAAAGAATTTAAGGTAATCAGTTTGATCACAGGTTACCGCCAGCGCGGCCATTTATTTACAAAAACAAATCCAGTTCGTCAACGCCGTACTTACGACCCAAACTTAGCGCTAGAAAATTTTGGCCTTTCAGACAAAGACCTTGATACAGTTTTTATTGCAGGAAAGGAGGTTGGTATTGGACATGCAAAATTAAAAGACATAATTACCCACTTAGATAAAACCTATTGCCAGAGCACCGGCGTCGAATATTTATACGTGAGAGAACCGCAGGTAATTAAATGGCTTCAGCTCCGCATGGAGAGAAGTCAAAACACCCCCTCGTTCTCGCATGATGAAAAAAAGAAGATCTTAATGAAATTAACGCAGGCCGTTGTTTTTGAAAGTTACCTGCATACAAAATTTGTGGGTCAAAAACGTTTTTCTCTTGAAGGCGGCGAAGCAGTTATACCGGCCATGAGTGTGCTGATGGAGCTTGGCGCAGATCTGGGGATTGAAGATTACGTGATTGGTATGGCTCACCGCGGTAGGTTAAATGTTTTAACTAATATCATGAACAAATCTTATAAAGACGTGTTCACTGAGTTTGAAGGCAGACCCAGTGAAGACTCTTTATTTGACGGAGACGTGAAATATCACATGGGTTATTCTAATGACATTGTTAGCCAAAGTGGAAAAAATGTGCACGTGAGTTTGACGCCGAATCCTTCGCATCTTGAAACCGTAGGCGCCATCGTACAAGGAATTGTGCGGGCAAAGATAGATAACAGGCATAAAGGCGATAACTCAAAAGTTTGTCCGATTGTGGTGCATGGAGACGCTGCTATTGCCGGGCAGGGTATTGTTTATGAATTGTTGCAAATGAGCCAGCTCGAAGCGCATAAAACAGGTGGGACAATTCATTACATCATTAATAACCAAGTGGGATTTACAACCAATTTTATCGACGGACGATCTTCAACCTATTGCACCGATGTTGCCAAGGTAGTCTTGTGTCCGGTGTTTCACGTCAATGGAGATGATGTTGAGGCTTTGTGTTTTATTTCGAAGCTGGCCATGGAATTCCGTCAAACCTTTAAACGTGATGTGTTTATCGATATTTTAGGGTACCGTAAATACGGGCACAATGAGGGTGATGAACCCAGATTTACTCAACCTTTATTATACAAAGCGATTGCGGCACACGCCAATCCAAAAGAGATTTACGTAAAAAAACTTGAAGCCGAAAACGCACAATATGTGTCTGATGCCAAAGTTATTGATGCGGAATTTAAAGCAGAACTGGATTCAAATCTTGAAGAAGCGAAAAAAGTTGAGAAGGCAAAAATTACGTCTTACTTACAAGGAAGCTGGAAAGGTGTTAAGATGGCCTCGGCGCATGATTTTGAGCAATCACCAAAAACGGCCGTGGATGAAGCATTTTTTTTAGAGCTTGCACAAAAATCCACGGATCTCCCTAAGGATAAAAAATTCTTTAATAAAATCCAAAAAGTTTTTGATGACCGAAAGGCGATGATCAAAAATGATAATTACGATTGGGCTATGGGTGAGATGTTGGCCTATGCGTCTTTGATAAAGGAAGGGTTTCCGGTGCGTTTCAGCGGGCAAGATGTTGAGCGGGGCACTTTTTCTCACCGGCACGCTATAGTAAAACTAGAAGATAGTGAAGAAGAGTACACACCTTTAAATAATATTGGGGCTGATGTAAAATTTTGTATCTACAATTCGTTATTGAGTGAATATGGTGTTTTAGGGTTTGAATATGGCTACGCATTTGCCGCACCAAACACCTTAACAGTCTGGGAAGCGCAGTTCGGCGATTTCTTTAATGGCGCGCAAATCATTATCGATCAGTATTTAACGTCTGCTGAATATAAATGGCGTCGCATGAACGGCCTGGTGATGTTATTACCACATGGTTATGAAGGGCAAGGGCCAGAACATTCGAGCGCGAGGATGGAAAGGTTTTTACAAGCTTGCGCCGAAAACAACATGCAAATCGTAAATACAACAACACCCGCGCAACAGTTTCATGTATTACGCCGCCAGTTAAAAAGAGAATTCCGTAAACCATTAATTTGTTTCACCCCTAAAAAGTTATTGCGTTACCCAAGCTGTATAAGCAAGTTAAAAGATTTCACCGAAAAGAATTTCGTTGAGGTGTTAGACGACGATCAAGCAAAAGCAAAAGAGGTGAACAAGATCGCTTTTTGTTCGGGTAAGGTTTACTACGACCTTACAGAACGCAGGGAGAAAGAAGGCGCAGACGATATCGCTTTTATCAGGTTAGAACAATTGTATCCTTTTCCTAAAAAACAGGTGGATGTTATTTTAAAAAAATATACAAACGCAAAAGAATTTTTATTTGTGCAGGAAGAACCAGAAAACATGGGGCCATGGCGGTTTGTTGACAAACAGCTCCGCAGCCTGAATTTAAAATATGTGGGTAGGGTTGAAGCCGCAAGTCCCGCTACCGGCTTTGGTAAACGTCACGCGGCAGAGAGTGAAGAGATGATGATTACTGTTTTTTCTAAAGTACTGGTGAGATAATTTATAAAATAAAATTCAACCCCGATAATTATCGGCCTCAACGTTTAAATTTCAAAAATATTTAATTTATGGCTATTGTAGAGTTAAAAGTACCAAGTCCCGGAGAATCGATTACAGAAGTAACAATCGCGCGTTGGGTGAAAAATACAGGCGATGTCGTTGAAAAAGACGAGGTGATTGCCGAAATTGATTCCGACAAAGCTACTTTAACCTTAAACGCTGAAGAAGCAGGAAAAATTGAAGTGCTAGCCGCCGAAGGCGATACGGTAAAAGTGGGTCAGGTGGTTGCCAAAATCGATACCTCTGTAAAACCAGAAGCAAAAGCAGAAGTTAAAGCTGAACCGAAAGTGGAAGCGGAGGCTTCAACAAGTCCAGCATCAAACAAGGAAACAAAAAAAGAACCTGTTAAAGAAGAGTCTTCGCAAAAAACAGCGGCAACGGCTAACCAAAGCTATGCAATGGGAACTGCCAGTCCGGCTGCCAGTAAAATGATGGCTGAGAATAACATTAGTTCCAAACAAATGAATGGCAGTGGTAAAGACGGACGTATTACTAAACAAGATGTGCTCTCGGCTTTATCTAACGGTTTACCTACTGCCGCGGCAGTAATGGCAAACTCTTGGCAGGGAAACAGAGAAAAAGAGCGCAGTAAAATGACCTCTCTACGCAAGACCATAGCGAAACGACTGGTAGCAGTGAAAAATGAAACCGCCATGCTCACGACCTTTAACGAGGTTGACATGAGCGCTATTTATGCTATTCGTGCGAAATACAAAGATAAATTTAAAGAAGTGTATGGCAGCAACATTGGCTTTATGAGTTTTTTCACCAAAGCGGTGACCGAAGCTTTATTTCATTATCCAAATGTAAATGCCATGATTGATGGTGAAGAAATCGTTTATAATAGATATGCAGATATAGGCATAGCGGTGAGTGCGCCAAAAGGATTGATGGTGCCTGTGTTGCGCAGTGCCGAACTAATGAGCCTGGCTCAAATTGAAGGTGGCATTAAAGAGCTTGCCTTAAAAGCAAGAGATGGAAAATTAACTATCCAAGATATGGAAGGTGGTACTTTTACCATTACCAATGGGGGGGTGTTTGGCTCTATGATGAGCACACCAATTATTAATCCTCCGCAAAGCGCTATTTTAGGTATGCACAATGTGGTTGAACGGCCGATGGCTGTGAATGGGCTGGTGGTGATCCGGCCGATGATGTATATCGCTTTAAGTTACGATCACCGCATCATTGATGGAAAAGACAGCGTGGGATTTTTGGTAAAGGTTAAAGAGATGTTGGAGAGCCCGGCGAAAATGTTGTTTGGGGGGAAGAACCCAGAAGAGATTTTATTGGGATTGTGATTCAAGGTTTTTAGACCACAAAGCACACAAAAAGAACAGAGAAGGCGCAAAGTTTTTTGGAGTCTAGGTACATAAAGCTGTGGCAACCAGAGAAGTAAAGATGAACCGCAAAGCACACAAAGAAGGCACAAAGATTTTTGGAGCCTAGAGTTATTAAGCTCTCTCTACAAGAGAGGTAGAGATGAACCACAAAGATTTTAAATTTAGTTATAGCCTTGATTCTTTTCTCTTTTCACTACTAAATGACACTTAGAAGGCACAACGTTCTTCTTTAAACAGACTTAATCCAACATACAAAAAACAACGTATCTGCCCTAATCCTGTTTTATCAATTTACTTTGATACAGCACTGTTCCTTTTTTCAAAACACCCAACAAATAAACGCCGCTCTCCAAATCCCTTATATCGTCTGTACACAGGCCATTCACCAAATTCAGCTGCATGCGTTTTACTTCTCTGCCACTTAAATCACCTACAACTAAAAACAATTCTCTAACTACATCTTCACCCGCAACAGAAATATTTAATAAGTTATTTGCTGAGTTTAGGTAAACGGCAACCTGCAAACAATTATACAATTTATTATCACTCATTCCAACAGTCCTCATAATTGATTGGCAATAAGCCAGACTGCTATCGCAACCGGTACTGTCGTATTTTACGAAGAAGAAAGGGTTGGGAGAAGGAAAGTTGGTAACTTCTATGGCGGCAACCCAGCCACCATCGCTGGTGAGGTTGAGAGACTTCAAAGTGTAGCCATTGTTTCTTTCGGGTGCATTTATTTTTTAGTTACAATAATTGTTCCAAAGTACGTTCCCCAAACTGATGATTCTGGTAACCCTTGTAAGTAAATTAGTAGAAAAGTTATAAGCTTGCATCGTATCTGTAAAACCGCCAACCACCAATTCACCATTATCGCGCTCGGTTACACAGGCAAAGGAGTTGTACAACGAGATCCTATCAAAATTGTCGATTTTCCAAATTGGTGTGGCTGGTGAATTCAAATCAAATTTCATTATATATGACTTCATCATGCTTTCTCCAGAAGCGTTTGAATATAAAAATTTAGAGCCCCCCGTGACAATTTTTTTGTCCCTAGTTAGGATCAAATCGAGGATAAGACGCATGCCAGCATAGCTAAATCTCGAGGGTTGATTGCCTAGCCTGTTCAGGATTAAAACATTATCATAAATATTTGTTCCCCAATATACTGATATCCAGTAATCACAATTTTTTTGTCGCGCTGTCTTGAATAATGTTTTTACCGTTCTGAACATTAGGATTGGATTTACCAATTTTTCTGCGCCATAATTCATTACCGTGGCGTCGGTTTTGATAAGCATGCATTTACGGTAGGGTGTATTACTGTTGTTTTGAAAAAAGCCGGCGATCAAAAATCCACCATCAATGCTTCCAGCAACAATTGAAGAAGAAGGTCTTCCAAAGGGTAAGGATCACGGCAGACTTTCTGCCAGATTGTTTCTCCGCTTGTATCAAATTTTATAAGAACTGCTTCATATTTATTAGTATTGTCCAATACAGTCGTTGTATGTACATATTATTGCCCTATTTGTAGAATGACCGGGAGATAAAACCATTATTCAGGTATAGAAAGTTGTTTCTGCCATACTTTTTTTTCCATACGATCTGGCCCTGACTGGCAAGACCCGTAATGCAAAGGCGGTTACCGCCCCTTCAGCAATTATGCTGCCGGTTACATAATTACCGGGGCTGGTTTCGAAGATGGCTTTACTTAAGGCAGTAAAGGCTTCTGGAATATAATGACGAACACGGAAACCTTGACTGGTAGCAGCTAGGATGAGAAATGTGAGCAGGGTTGTGAGAATAACGCGCATTTATATTTGTTAGGTATGTTGTGCTTTGTGCGTTGAATAATGTCAGTATAAACAATCGGCCTTATTTCGAAAGAAATGAAACATTATTCAAAGTTCCATTCCTGTTTTATTAATTTGGTTTTAAACAACAAAACTTTGTTTTTTGTGACTGTAATGATGCACGCGCAATTTTCGCAATAATTAAAAGGTACACTATTTTCGCTGTTTCCCGCTATTTCAATACTGTAAATTAACTTTCCAAGAAGATCTTTGAGTTCTACTGAAGCCACACCTTCGTCAACACCATAATAAACGAGGCGTACAGCATTTTGTGCAGGGTTGGGATAAACGCGGATTCTCTTTTCAACTTTAATTGGATTATCGGGGCCGGCTGCCGCCACCTTTGCTCCTCCGACTCCCGAAAACATTCGGGGTTCAGTAAAAGGAATATCGGCCACAAAACTCAAAATATTTTGGGCTGTGCCGCTGCCGTCTTTGTATTGATCGTTAGCATAACCTGTTAATAGGACGTATTGTGGGGTATTGGTTTTAACGCTAAATAATCGCCCCCTATTCTCTAAAGCCCCTTTTAGCATTAAGTTTGTTAAGAAAAATAACAATAAAAATCTACCCTTAACCGTAAACTTACAGTTGAATTTCTACTGCAAGTTAAAATCCGTCGTGGATTTTAAAAAAGCTTGCATTTCGGAGGTTCAAAATAGAATAAAGTATTCTTACGGGTCTCAAAGCTGCGCTTTCCAACCCCCTTGCGGCTTTTGTCTTTCGTAACAAAATCAGGTGTCTGTTTGCGGTTAAAATGCAAAAAGGAATTAACCCAAATTATTCACTACCATGCGCTAATGAATAATCGATGTACGAAAATCAAACATTTAGAACCCGATGAACTTTCACAAAAATGGTGATTTTCTACATCGGGGTAGTCTCAACTAACGCGGCTCGTGCGGCTCATCCTTCGCCTTCTACGGCATAATTCGGGATTAAAAAGCCTGTTATGTTTTAATGAAATTTAAATCGCAATTCCGCGCCCGTGATTGAACGGAAAGCCTTGTTTAGAGTTTTGCGTAATGTTTGCGCAATGAGGAGGCTCCGCTTTTTCAGCGGAGACCCCGCAGAGCGACAAACATAGCGAGAAACAAACAAGCTTGGAGTGAAAGCGCGATAAGGCGCCCTAACAATAAAAAAAATACTTTTTCAGGCTCGATTAACTTAGAGTTACTCAAAAATACAATTTATTTATTATGAGTGGTTTTTTGACGCAATACGGTCGTAATTAGTGCAAACATTTTATACTTTTGTGCTTAAAAGGTAAATAGTGTTTGGCCGAAAACTCCATTTTCGTCGTTGTGTGAAAACAAACCGCTTCTTCATTATTTCGACTTAGGTCATTCAGTCAGCTGCTTAATGGGCTGGCATGAGGGGAGGCAAGTACACATTTTCTTCTCTACGCCGTGAATCGGTTTGTTTTGATCGATTTTGAGTGAACCCAAAGAATCATTAAATTTTTTTATCAAAAATTTATGCTTAGACCCTTCAAAGGTTTTCAGTTTTGTAGTGGTGTTCTTTAATCCTCCTCTTTCTTTTCTTCCTTCTCTTCCTCCGTGCCGTATGCCCCGAGCTGTTTCAACTTCCTTAAAAAATCATCTTTCTTTTTAACGTTGGTTCCATCAAACTGATAAGAAGGTCCTTTTTCAGTTTTCATTTTTTTAGCGCTACTTTTTAATTCGGCTATCTCTTTATTAAATGCTAGATTGCTGCTCACCGCGAGCATTATCTTTTTAGAGCTTATAAAGTTAAAGTAATACCAATTGTTGGCATCTGCTTCCATATAAATGTCGAGGATGTCGCCTCGCCTTGTTTTCTCTACTTTTATAACGCTGTTATTTAGATAAATAAACATTTCGTTTTTTAATATATTGCCTAAGCCGATTTGTCCTTCAGAAATATAGGCCTTCCCCTTTTTATTGTAAGTCATTTTTACATCGTTAAACACAATGCTTTTTTCAAGTTCGTCGGGAAATTTTTTATAATTGCCGTATAGGTTAAGTTCTGAAAGGGCTCGGTCGCCACGTTCTTTTCCAAGAAGCTCGATAAGGCCGTGATTAAACAGGTCTCCCTCAAAAGGAGTAGCGTTTAGCGTTCCACGGTATAGTTCGAAATCTTTCGCCATTTTTTTCAAGGCGCTGTTTTCGAAAAAGAAATCCATGATCATTATCAAATTAAAGTTGATGCTGTCGTTAACCGCATTGTAAGCTGAGTTTCCGATGCTTGTCATAATCACCTGCCCAAGATCGGTGCTGATGTTGTATCGCCCTTCTGATGCCATGATACAATCCTCTGTATTTAAACTCACATAATTTCCTGGCAGACTTATTTCGGCGAGTTTTTCTTTATTAGAGATTTCGTATTGTTTATTTTCTTTGTCGTAAGTTAGTAAACCGTCGGCTTCGATAACCTCCTTAGAACTTCTGGCACCCTGTAAAGATAAGAAGGCTGGGTAAACCATGTTGGTGTCTTGATTAAAAAACAAACCCGTGCCTACATTTGTGCCATTCATGTCGAGCGCTTTTTTAGGGAGAGGAATTTGGATTTCTTTAGGATTTATTTCGCCGGTGAATTTTAAATAGGATTTACCTATTCTATTGCAATTGTGAATAATTTTGGTACCGCCATCAAACGTTAGGAACTGTTGTGAGGCTTGGAGGAATACTCTTCCGGCAAAACTAAAATAGTCGTTGAATTTAAAATTATCTTTTTCAGGAATTGTACCTTCTGAAATTGTTTGCCCGCTAGTATCGGGTTTAATGGTTTTAAAATAAATGAGGTATGGTTTTTCATTTTCATCGAGGTATTGATATTCGCCTGAAGCAAGGTAATCTCTTCTCCCAAAAATATTGGTTGTTGTATTTCTGATGGTATGAAATTTTGTAACGGTGTTCGCTGTGATTGATGATTTGCGGAGCGTGTCGAGTACCGCATTTTTAAATATTTTTACTTCCGGGGAGTTTAAATCGGGAATAATCCGCGCGTCTGCCACGTTGATATAGGGCACGTTCTTACAGGAAATAATGTATTTCCTAAGATTATATTTAGCGGCAGGCGCAAAAAACCTCAACGAATCTTGTTTGGGATGGATACTGATAAACTCCGGCCCTTCGAGATCTAGCCCCTGTTCGGCGGCATCGGCGTCCATCTTTTTTGTTTCGTCACCTAACTCAATTTCTTCCGCATCCATAAACCATTTAAAACGATCCATGTAGGCGATGTACTGGTTCTTGTCGAACTTTACGTAAGAGCCCGCGCCATTGGTTATAAATTCACCTATGCGAGTGTCTAAGTCAATTTTAGCGTTAACGTTTACGGTGCTAAAAGTGAATCCTTCTTCTTCAAAAGCCTTTAGATGAAAGTTGGCGGTATCGGCAAAAAAGCGACGTTTAACGAATAAGATTTTTCCAGAACTTAAGTCGGCTTTTTCAAATTCGACCTTTCCGTTACCGGTGAGTTCTTTATAATTTAAATCGAGGCGGCCTTTAAAAGTGATGTTTTCTTTGTAAAGCTTAAATGGTTTTTTGAGATCAAAGGTTTGTAACAGGTCGTTGTAGGGCATAAAGTGAAGTCGAAGCGTGTCGCCGTGTGCCGTAGGAAACTCTGGATTCTCAGTTTCTTTAACGTCAAAAGTGCTGGCGAGGCCATTGGCACTATCGGGAAAAAACGTAAGGTCGGGCACTTTCGAAGCGCTTGAACTAAACCTTAAATCACCACCGCCTCGTAAGCCTTTATTGCTGAGGCGAATCTCTTGCTCGAACATACCTTTACCGCTATATATCGGAAATCCTCCAGGCGGTGTTTGCCTTATAAATCCGAGAGAATAATCTTTTTGTAACAATAGGGTTTCTTTAAAATCGGGGAAGATGCCTGCCGAAGCAAAATTACCATCAAAACGTAAACTTTCATTTCTGAAATTATCCAAGCTATCAATGCCAAAGGGATCTAACTTAAAATAAAATTTATCCCGGTTATAAACCCCTTTAAAAGTTTGCCGCTTATCGTAGTAAGCATAACTTTCTTTAAAGCTTTGGAAGCTAGGGAAGGTGGGAGCCTTACCCCAGCCACTTTTGTTTTTTGGCGCATCTATTCTTAATTCGCCATTCACATTTTCGATTAGGGTTTGTACTTTTCTGAAGGGCACGCTGCCATTTACATCTGGCTCAAAGGCTTCAACAAAAATTTTAATAGAGTCGATGGTTTTCATCTGCACCTTAAATTGCTCGTAGTCAAAAACAAAGTCTTTACCTACAAATTCGAATTTACCAGAGGCCAGTGTTCCGCTGAATTCCATTCGTCTGTTTTTCTTAAGTGTAATCTCGCCTCCTTTTGGGAACATAAATACTTTTTGTGTATCGCTTAACAATACTTGTTTCACCGCGTGAACCGTTAGGTCGAAATTTAGCAGATTCATGGTTGCATTGTCTTTACCGGGCGCAAACGAATGCAGGGTAATAATATCATAATCGTGTTTGTGTTTTAAGTTGTCGGCATAATCAAACAAGCGTTGACGAACCGTGATCAGATCGCTTTCGGGATCGAAGTAGACTAGCCCGAAGATGGCCATTTTAAAAATCATCGGTCGTAAATCGTTGGCCAAGTACCTGATGTGTTTAGCAAAGTCAATAACCGAAAACGATGGGACTTTTCCCAGTGAGTTGTAGTATTCTATCATTTTGGAAATAGGGCTAACTGTTTCACCCCCCTTAACGGCTTCTGCCTTGTCGCTTGTAAAAAAGTCCATCGATTCAAAATACGCCTCTCCCTGAAGATTATTTGGTAAAAAGTTAAAAGCAAGGATAGGTTCATCTATCTGCCATACAATTTGTTCGAAAGACATATCATATTTATGATAAGAATTTGAGAAAGGAGTTTTTTGAAGCCCATCCTCGCCGCGCAAGATGGTTACCAGGCGTTTTTCTACTTGATACGTGAAACTCAAACCAGGGTGATAGATTGTATCTTTTTCTAAAAAAAACTTTACAACTCCGGGATAAGCAACGATCTTGTCTTTTCCCATTCCAAAAGTACGGGCACTGATTTCTAGAAATTTAATCCCCTCGCTTTTGAAAACGATTCGGGCCGGATTGGCGGCGCTGCCCGATCCTACAAATTTTTCTCCGCGCATACCAAAACCTCCGTCAAAGTCAACATCCGGGTAAATATTTTTTACAACCAAGCGTTTACTATAAGAATCAAATCTGGGGAAACTTTTTTCGCCGTTCTCAGACATAATGCGGTCTGTAACCCTGCCCACCTGAGGCTTATCAAAAAACTGCTTTCCAACAAAAGTGGCGCTATCGCTGGCGTAGTTTCCGGTTTTGCAATCAATGGTATAACGTTTTAAAGTGGCAAAAACCGACTCGTCTAGTCCAACACGTTCCCAACTAACTTTTCCGCCTTTTCCTACAAATTTTCCATTTGTCGGATAAAAAATGCCGTTGGTTTCTTCTACGGCAATACTGTCTCCGCGCGCGTTTACGCCAATTAAGGTAATGTTATCAAACCTCACTTTTGGAATTGAATCGTATTCAAAACTAAAGGTTGGTTCTTTGCTATAATAGGTATAGGCTGGGGACTTAAAAAATGTATTGTTTTTGAAAATATTTTCGCTCATCTCAAAAAATTCTTGAACACCCCTAATCGATTTACCGGTAAGGATTTTGTTCACGCACATTTGCCAGTTTTCAAAAATCTCGCCGGTTTGCCCCGAAGTAATGGCGTTGATCATGGTATTAAAATAAGCGTAGAAATAAGGGTAGGGCTTAAGTCTTTTCGTAACCATGGCATTCGCTGTTTTAATCGACACTTCCTTGAAATATCCGGCAATAAAGTTTGCGGCCCAAAGTTTCTCAAAATTTTTTACAAAGTCCTGCGCCTGTTCTTTGTTAACAGTGCCTTCTACAAAATACAGTCCAAAATCACGTGTAAATTTGGTAGTGTCGTTGGCAAACTGCGTTATTTTTTGAGCCCGTGTTTGAAAAGTAAAGAAGCATAAGCCTAATGATAAAAAGAGGACGTTGAATTTTGAAAACATGGGATGATTTATTGTTAACCAAATATAAATATATTCAGCGGAAAGGTGCAACATTAATAAAGATGAATTGAAGCTAAGTAGTGTCTGTCCGACAACTAGTTGTTTAAATGGAAAAATTCAGTTTCAAGGCGTGTTAAAAAAAATGATTGTGAGGTTTACTGGGGTAAAAGAGCGATTATTTTTTTGACACAACGACGAAAATGGAGTTTTCGGCCAAACACTATTTAACAGGTCTTAAAGCGATATCTTAAACAAGGTTGGTAAACTACCACAACGTGGGCAAATGATTCAATTTATAAACCGCGAAAAGTTTAAAAACGATAAAAATCAATATCTTTGTTTCTTAAATCTTTATATGTCAGTTATTAAGTATTCAGAGCAGCTAGCAGACCTTGAAGCGGCAAAAAACCTAGGGCTTTTGCCTGAGGAATTTGAACGTATTAACAATATTTTAGGGCGTACACCTAATTTTACAGAAGTCTCTATTTTTTCGGTTATGTGGAGCGAACACTGTTCTTACAAAAATTCAATCACTTGGTTAAAAACTTTACCAAAAGAAGGTCCGCACATGCTTGCTAAAGCGGGCGAAGAAAATGCTGGGTTAGTCGACATTGGCGACGGCTTGGCTTGTTGTTTTAAAATAGAATCACACAACCATCCAAGCGCTTTAGAACCTTATCAAGGCGCGGCCACCGGCGTGGGCGGCATCAACCGCGATATTTTTACAATGGGCGCGCGTCCTATTGCCCAACTAAACTCCTTACGATTTGGCGACATCAATTCACCAAAAACACAGTGGTTGGTAAAAGGCGTTGTGAAAGGCATTGGTGATTATGGCAACGCGTTTGGCATTCCCACGGTGGGCGGCGAGGTGTTTTTCGACGAATGTTATAATGTTAACCCTTTGGTAAATGCTATGAGCGTGGGCATTGTAAAACATGGCGAAACCGTGAGCGCAACGTCTTATGGCGTGGGAAACCCCGTATTTATTGTTGGTTCTTCAACGGGTAAAGATGGCATTGCGGGGGCCGCTTTTGCAAGTAAGGATTTGACAGAAGACTCTGCAAAAGATTTGCCATCAGTGCAAGTAGGCGACCCTTTTCAAGAAAAATTATTATTGGAAGCAACGCTTGAAGTTATTAAGACAGGCGCTGTTGTTGGCATGCAGGATATGGGTGCGGCGGGAATTACCTGTTCGACTTCTGAAATGAGCGCAAAAGGCGGACACGGCATGAAGATCTGGTTGGATAAGGTTCCTGCGCGGCAGGCGGGGATGCATCCCTTTGAAATTTTATTGTCAGAATCACAAGAGAGGATGTTGGTAGTAGTTGAAAAAGGAAAAGAATATCTTGTAAAAAAAGTGTTTGATAAATGGGATCTTAACTGCGAACAGATTGGCGAAGTTACAGAAGGAAACCGATTAAAATATTATATGCATAATGAGCTTGTGGCCGATGTTCCTGCTAATGTATTGGTTTTGGGCGGCGG
>Ga0105048_10011276_pt1 | contig 14107 bp, 16 predicted proteins | sample MAT05_FD_78382 | JGI IMG/M metagenome (GOLD analysis project Ga0105048, IMG submission 78382) | Freshwater microbial communities from Lake Fryxell liftoff mats and glacier meltwater in Antarctica - MAT-05 | ecosystem: Environmental > Aquatic > Freshwater > Ice > Liftoff microbial mat | place...
AATGACCACCCGTAATGCACCCAAATGCTTTCAATCCGACCTCACCCCCGACCCCTCTCCTGGAAGAGAGGGGAGCCTAAACGCTTACTGACACTGACTTTGGCGAAGGCCTTATCAATGGTTACAACATTCGTTTGGGTACTATTACGGATAGTCATTACCTTTTTCAATTACCTCGAATTCGGCGTAATTGAAATTTTGGTTATTTATCCTTCCTAAGATAAAGATATTCGAGTGCGTTTTTGTTAGTTCTCCATTTTCCAATCAGTCCGCTGCCCTCATTGAAGCTACCTGTCTTTTCCTTTACACTGATATAATCCATTACGCTCAAGTTTGTATACTGAATTCTTTTCCTTGCATCGCACTTAACACTCCGGCAAACTCAACGGTATATTCACAGCCAATCCGCCATCGCTTGTTTCTTTATATTTATGATTCATATCCTGAGCGGTTTGCCACATGGTTTTGATAACGGCATCCAGACTTACGATCGCGTTGTACGGATTTCCCTGTAAGGCAAGTTGCGCAGCCGTAATGGCTTTGATAGCGCCCATAGTATTTCGCTCAATACATGGAATCTGAACCAGTCCGCCAACCGGATCACAGGTTAAACCCAAATGATGTTCCATCGCGATCTCAGCCGCCATGATCACCTGGTTGGTGGTTCCTCCAAGACCTTCGCATAATGCCGCCGCTGCCATCGAACTGCTTACACCGATCTCTGCCTGGCAGCCTCCCATTGCCGCTGAAATGGTGGAGCCTTTTTTATACAAGCTTCCGATCTCAGAAGCGCATAACATAAAGCGGATTATTTTTCCCTTATCAAATATCACGTCATCATTACAGAAAATAAGATAATACATCAACACGGCGGGGATCACACCGGCAGCGCCATTGGTAGGTGCGGTGACCACACGACTGAACGAAGCATTCTCCTCATTCACAGCCAATGCAAAACAACTTACCCAATCGAGGATATAGTTAAATTGATGTCCGCCTTTTTTGATACAACTTACCCACTCTTCAAAACTGGCATATTGCTGATCGCCCACTAGTTTTTTATTCAAAGGAGCTGCTCTCCGAATGACATTCAAACCTCCGGGCAATTCCCCTTCCGTATGTGCGCCTTTATAAATACATTCATGCATCACCTTCCAGATCGTCATGATGATGTCGTTGGTTTCCTGCTCAGGGCGCCAGGCCAGTTCATTCTCCATCACAATCTCCGGAATGCTAAGTCCCGTCTTGATACACCAATGCAGCAAATCAGCCGATGTATTGATCGGAAAAGGAAGGTCTACAGAACTTGTTTTCAGATTAGATTCTCCTTCCTTTACCACAAAACCACCACCCACCGAATAATAGGTATGGGCTATATTCTCGCCTGTGGGCAAGGTGGCCAGAAAGGTGAGTGCATTCGGGTGAAACGGAAGACTTTCATCCATTAAAAAATCAATATCCTCTTCTATGATAAAATCGATCTCATGCCGGCCACCCAGGATCAGTTTTCGCATTGTTCGGATATCATTGATCCGCGGCTGGATCTGGTAGACATCAAATGTTACAGGGTCTTCGCCACACAAGCCAAGGATCACAGCAATATCGGTACCATGCCCCCGGCCTGTTTTAGCCAGAGAGCCATACAATAATACATTCACGGAAGAGACCAGTTCAAGCTGTTCTTTCTCTTTTAATGCATCGAGAAACTGCAATGCGGCGCGCCATGGACCCAGTGTGTGAGAACTGCTGGGGCCTACGCCAATTTTAAAAATATCTAAGACTGAAATCGATTCGTGTTGCAAAAGCTAAAAATTTGTGGTACGAAATTACTATTAAATTGGCTGGGAAAGGAAATGCTTTTGGTGGTAAAATGAAAGTTCTGATCGGATAGATATTTCACTTAGGAATTAATCTGAGAACTCTTTAATTTTAATGAATAATCCAATATCCGCCAAGGCGGAGAGTTATCAATGAAATTTTGGCCACAGATTAATCAGACCTGTTTGTCAACAGACCAGTTTCGAAGATGAGAGCAATGAATAAATTACTTCTATCATAATAGAATGTATTTATCTGTGTAATCTGTATGCTTGCCAATGGCAAACAGGTCTGTGGCGAACCCGCATGCGCCATGGCGGAGAGAAATTCTTTGGATTAATTGTCTTCGTCCAACCAACTCCTATACGTTTCATCAGTAAACCCTTTTTCTTCTCCGATCCTTGTTGCCAGCTCAATGGCATTCTTCATAAAATACTGACCTATCATGTCTTTGATCTCGTTCAATTGCTGATCACTTACGTGTCGGTTGCAAACCTTCAAAAGTTCTACCTGAAGCGGGGTAAACGGAGTCTCTAAAAGTTGAGTATTCATGTCTGTCTTTTTTCGTTCTCAAAAATACAATTTTATATCGATGAGCACACGGGGTTGTTTTTATCTCGGAAACAGCATCTTATAATCCACCTTCACCTTGCCTTTGCTGATATCATCAAGTCGCGACTTCAGTAAACGACGTTTCAATGGTTTGAGATGATCGATGAATAATTTCCCTTCAATATGATCATATTCATGCAGGATGATCCGGGCCGTGATACGATCAAATGTGGCTGTATGATGTTCGAAATTCTCATCCTGATATTCAAGTGTCACGCTTTCAGGACGATACACATCTTCCCTCACTTTCGGGATACTCAGGCAGCCTTCATTATACTTCCATTCTTCACCGTTAACTTCAACAATAGTCGGGTTAATGAATACCTGCTTGATGGGTTTCTCTTCTTTATAATCATCCTTGTCCTCTTCGTCGGCGCCTTCTACGATCTGCACGCTATCGACGAGGAACAATCGTATCGGGTGATTGATCTGTGGAGCGGCCAGTCCGACACCATTCGATTTATACAGGGTTTCCCACATATTGACGATCAGTTCGTCCAGTTTGGGGTATTCTTTTGTGATCTCTACACCTACTTTTCGTAATGTAGGATGTCCGTAAGCAACAATAGGTAATATCATGCCGGCAAAGATAAAGCAGGATTTAGAAAATAAAGATTCCGTCCTTCTAAACGGCACTCATATAACCTTGTAAAAGAATAGTGGCGCTTATCTCATCCACAAGTTCTTTATTTTGCCGGTCCTTCTTTTTTAAACCACTGTCGATCATCGTCTGAAAAGCCATCTTGGACGTGAAGCGTTCGTCCAGTGTTTTGATCGGAATCGCAGGGAAATTCTTCTTGAAGAGCTCAATAAATTTCTCAACCAACGGCGTGGCATGCGTATCATCATTTCGTAATGATTTGGGAAGCCCGATCAGCACTAACTCCACTTCGTTTTCATAAAAATATTTATTGAGAAAGGGAATCAGAGAAGGTGTTTCTACTGTCGTTAACCCACTGGCTATTATCTGCAACGGATCACTTACGGCAATACCGGTTCGTTTCTTTCCATAATCAATTGCAAGAAGCCTAGCCATGTGTTTATGTTACGATTGAAAGAAAATAGCACTGATCACAAAGCCCGCAAAGATCACACTAGCGATCCCGTTGGTGGTTCCAAAGGCAAGATTCACTTTGCTGATATCAGTGGGTTTTACAAGTGTATGTTGATAGATCAATAACCCGATAAAGATGGAAGCTCCGGCGATATACAACATCATGGGAAGATAGGCAAATCCAATGTAAATAATAATGGACGCGGTGATGAGGTGCAATATTCCCGAAACGATCAATGCATTTTTCCTTCCCAAAAATACAGGAATAGATCTGAGGTGATGTTCACGATCGAACTCTTCATCCTGCAGGGCGTATAAAATGTCAAAACCAGATACCCACGTTAATACAGCAAATGAAAACAACAGTGGAAGAATATGAAAAACACCGGTCACAGCGAGATACGCGCCTATTGGTGCCAGTGATAAACCTACTCCAAGCACAAGATGGCATAACGGCGTGAAGCGTTTTGTATAACTGTAAAACAATACAACGAACAAGGCCACAGGGGATAAGAAGAAACAAATGGAGTTAATAAAATATGTGGTGATAATAAATAATGCGCAGTTGAGCATCACAAACAGCAAGGCGTTTTTTCTGGGAATAATACCGGAAGGAATTTCCCGCACGGCTGTTCTTGGATTTAATTTGTCAAATCGTTCATCGATATAACGATTAAAGGCCATGGCAGAATTTCGTGCAAAAATCATACATAAAATAATCAGGGCTAACACTCGCCATTCAAAATGCGTATCTTCTCCTGCCACAGCTAACGTAAACCCGATCAGGGCAAAAGGCATAGCGAAAATAGTATGACTGAATTTGACAAGAGATAAATAATTCCTGATGGATGTACCTGACAAGTTTCAAAATTTTGGTAAAGGTATGGAATCGAGTGCTGAAACAAAAGGAGGTAATGAGTTGACTTTTTTCAAAAGGCAGCTATGGTCAGAACTCTAAATGCTGACAGGTTTCAAGTTTCTTACCTGTTTAAATCGATCGTTTCACATATTTTGTATAAATAAAGTCTTAAAATCTATTCTCAGAAATCAGAAAATGGCTACATTTAAATTCACAAAATATTTATTATGAAAAACTTTTTTACCACTCTCCTTCTTTTAGCCTGCTATTCATCGGGCTTTTCTCAAAGCTCCATTGCAAACGGATCAGTTTGCCCCAATATCACCATTACAGATACCAAAGGGAATGCACACAAACTCTACGATTATTGCACTGCAGGAAAATATGTGTTAATTGATTTCTACGCGTATTGGTGTGGTCCTTGTATGGCTACAGCCCCCAAGATTGACGAATTTTATAAAAAATACGGATGTAACTCCGGCAACGTCATCGTACTTGGAAATGAATGTGATGCCGCAGGTACACTTTCCGATCTTCATGGTTTTGATGCATCTGCAGGCATCGATACTGCAAATTCATACCCAACGACCTACGGTACAATTGGAGGGGCAGCTAATGGAACGACATATGGAATTGCCGCTTACCCTACGATTATACTGGTAGGCCCGGACAAAAAAATGATCAATAACGATGTGTGGCCTGTCTCATCAGTTGCTGATATAGAAAGCAAATTTCCAGTTGGCGCAATTACACCTAAGGCTTGTGCTGCACCGACTTCAGTCAATTCAATGGTTGACGCTTCAATCAGTGTATTGATTTCCCCTAATCCGGTTTCAAATATGCTTACTATCAGCAGCAAGAGCATTACCGGACTTGTGATATACAACCAGGTTGGAAGCAGGGTTATGTCTTTTGAAAATTTGAATAATATCACTTCAAAATCAATCGACCTTTCAACCATAAGCAAGGGCATATATATGGTTGAAATAAAAACCACCAATGGTTCTACTGTCCGGAAGATTACGAAGGACTAAACTTTTAAACTTTTTTCTTAAAGCCTTCAGTACAACCGTATTGAAGGCTTTATCGTTTTCGGTAGCTGCTTCTTTCCACGCTTCCTTTGGTTTTAATACCAATGCCCTCTTCATTATAGTTCAAATGAATATAGTGCTGAGCGAAGTCGAACCACAACAATGAAATGCAGGGATTTCCATTCTCTTCAGGTGGTGTTTCTCTATAAGCACGAGAAATTGACAGAGACGAGCCGGGGATGAGGTTTGGCGATAATCTCATAAATCACGTTGAGTCCTTGTCAGTGATATTACTTTTCGTTCAATTTAATTTACATGGGATTATTCCTCTGCCGTATTCTTCATTTTCATTAAAAGAGTATACGCACCCTTTGTGACAAAAGACTTATTGCTGAAATCGGTACTGTCGGGGAAAGTGATTTGAGTGAAACCATTTTCGGTGTTTTGGGTGCTTACTTCCAGCATCTCGTATTTTTTGTTTTCGGTTTGTGTGAAAACGTATTGCTTGCCTTCAAAGCGAACAAGGCCCGCGTTCGGAATTACAAATGCGTTATGAGTTGCAACTTCTACTTCGGCGTTCATATACATTCCGGGTATAAGTGATTTGTCGTATTGTTCAAAGTGGCAATGAACTGTAACTGCCCGCTCTTGTGATATATTTTTACCAACCAAGATAATTTTACAGTCAAATTTTTTACTCGCCTGATTATTGGAATATGCAATAACTTTTTGCCCAATAAAAAGCTTGTCTACATCTTTTTCAAAAACTGTGAGTGCCAAATGAATGTCGGAAGGGTTCACTAATTCAAACAATACATCAGTTGGCGTCACATACTTTCCAATATTCATGTTCACATGCGCTACAAAGCCCTCAATAGGAGAGGGTATGTTTATGCTTCTTGAAATAGTATACTCATTCAGTTTGGCAGGATTAATATGTATAAGTCTTAATTTTTCAGATAAAGACTTTATCAGCACTTTTTGTGAACTATATTCTGCCTGTGCTTTTTCTAAAACTTTGTCGCTACTTGCTTTACTTTCATTCAAATCCTTTTGACGTAAATATTCTTTTTCAATGGATGTGAAGTGTGCTTTTGCTGTCAAATAGTCTTCCTGGAGTTGAATGTATTGCTGGTCTTCCATCGTTGCTATAATTTCTCCCTTCCTGATATGCATACCTTCCAACAATTTTGTTGATTTGAGATAACCACCCATCGGCACACTGACCGAAACCATATTTTGTGGTGGCACTTCAATTACTCCATTCACTTTTAAGCGTGAAGAAATAACCTGCTTTTGAATGGTTCCCGTTTGTATCTCAGAATTTTTGAATTGTGCATCAGTGAGTGCAACGGAATTTTCCATTGATGTTTCTACACTTTCGGTGCTGTTTTGTTTACTTCCGCAAGACGTGATGAAAGCAATCGCTATTGCTATGAAGACTATATTTTTCATGGATATTTTTATTTAGAAGTTAAAAAGTTGAGTTGAATAATTGTTTGATTTAAATCGTTGACTGCATCTGTGTAACTACTTTGAATGGAAACTGCATTGTTTATTAGCATGGTCCACTCCAGATAATTAATGTCTCCATTTGCAAATTGGAGATTAGCAGTTTTCGTTATAGTATTTGCATTTTGCAACGCTGTGGCCTCAAAATAGGTGACGGTTTGTAGTTGTGTTTGGTATTTTCTTATAGCAATGTCATATTCCAACTTCAAATCCTTTAAACCAATCTGAAAATTAGTTTCGCTAATGAGCTCCATGACTTTTGCCGAATTAATCTTGGCTTTTTGCGAACCAAAGAATAAAGGAACACCTACGCCAAACTGTACCGAACTAAACCGGGTTGATGTTGTATATAATATATTGTCTGCTCCGGCTCCCTTTATACTCATATTGTTAAATGCGATGCTCAAATCTGGCAATAGTTTTGATTTTTGCAGTTGCGTCTGTACAAGCGATACATTTTTTTCTTGTTCCAACACTTGTAGTGCCGGGTGTTTGCTTACCAATGAGGTGTCGAGCAACATCGTATACATCATTTTGGCATTCTCAGCCGAAGGCATAAACGTAGTGGTGGTATTTAGCAACAGTTGAAATTGCATTTGAAAAATTTCGATGTCTTGCTGCACTTGTTTTAATTGATTCGAAATCTGCCCTCGTTGTGTTTCGGCAATTGTCTTTTCTAACAAATTACTTTCACCTTTGGCAAAACGCAAGTTTGCCTTATCAAGAAATACGGCATACACACTGTCGTTTTGCAACAAGATATTTTTCTTCTGTTGTATAAAAACTAACTGATAAAAAATCTGACTTACTTGCTTTCTTACTTCCGCTTCCATCACTTCTATATGCAACATCTGTGTTTTTAAGTGTTCATTTTGCAATGCTTTTTGTTTTACATATATTGTCGGAAAACTGATGGACTGAGAAATTCCAAACTTAGTGTCTTTATAAAAAGAATTTATTTGTCCATACTCTCCAATTAAACTTGTTTTCGGAATGTCGATTGCTGCTGCAATTAATTTCTGTTGATATTCAGCATTTAGTTTTTCATTCTTCACAGTTAAATTATTTCTGAATGCGGTGTCAATTGAAGCTTGTAGCGAAATTGTATTTTGTGCAGTTACATGGTGAACTGAAAAGAAGGTAAGTAATAAAATTGATGCGGTTATAATGCTTGCTTTCTTAGTTACTTTTTGCAACGACACTTTCTCAAACAAAATATAGAGAACAGGCAACACAAAAAGTGTTAGAAAAGTTGCAATCAGCAAACCTCCGATTACAACGGTCGCTAACGGTCGCTGCACTTCTGAACCCGAACCGGTGCTGATGGCCATTGGCAAAAATCCAAGTGAAGCAACAAAGGCGGTCATAAGAACAGGTCGCAAACGCACTCTTGTTCCCTTCAAAACAATCTGTTTCGAGTCGGTTTCTCCACTCGATTTTATTCGGTTGAACTCTGCAATTAAAACAATGCCATTCAGTACAGCAACACCAAACAAGGCAATGAAACCAACACCTGCACTGATACTGAAAGGCAGACCTCGTAGCGCTAAAAATAAAATCCCCCCAATGGCAGAAAGTGGAATGGCCGAATAAATGAGTAAGCCTTGTTTCATCGAATTAAAAGCAAAAAACAATAGCAGAAAGATCAACAATAATGAAAGCGGAACAGCAAAACTTAATCTTTTTTTCGCTGCAATCAAATTTTCAAATGCACCACCATACGTAATGTAGTAACCTGTCGGGAATTTTATGCTGCTTTCGACTTGTTGCTGCAAATCTTTTACCATGCTCTGCACATCTCGTCCACGAACATTAAAACCAACAATAATTCTCCGTTTTGCATTCTCTCGTTGAATCTGACTAATACTTTCCCGAATGGAAACTTCTGCTACCTGATACAATGGAATTGGAGTTCCCTGCGTGGTTGGGATCAAAAGATTTTGTACATCCTCTACCTGCTGCCGTTGCTCACCTCCGAGGCGAACTACCAAATCAAAACGCTTTTCATCTTCGTACACCAATCCAGTGCTTTGCCCGGCAAATGCAGTATTCACCACGTTGTTTATGTCCTTAATTGTTAAACCATATTGAGCAATGGCATTTCGTTTGTATGTAATTATTATTTGTGGAAGTCCATCAAGCGGCTCTACATAAATGTTTTCAGCTCCTTCAATTTTTGTTACAACATCACCAAGAATTTTAGAATACTTTGAGAGTGTATCTAAATTTTCTCCGAATATTTTACAAACCACTTCTTGCTTTGCACCTGTCATCAATTCATTAAAACGCATGGCAACGGGATACTGAAAACTAAATGTAACACCCGGTACATCATTCAATGCCGTACTCATTTTTTCTGAAAGTTCATCCCAACTACTTGCAGAAGTCCAATCACTTTTATCTTTTAAAATAATCATCATGTCCGATGCTTCCATAGGCATTGGGTCGGTTGGAATTTCTCCACTTCCTGTTTTGCCAACTATTTTTTCCACTTCCGGAAATTTATTTTTTAAGATGTGTGCTGCTTTCGTTATTGCTTCGGATGATGTGGCAATGTTGCTTCCTGTTAATACTCTTGTCTCCACCGCAAAATCTCCTTCTGGCAATTCCGGTATAAACTCGCCACCCATTTGCGAGAATACAAAAAGGGCAAATGCAAACAAGCCCACCGAAACACCAATTACCGCTTTCGGAAATTTCAATACGCGCTGTAAATAGTTGTGATAGAAATTCTCAATAGCTTGCATCATTCTGTCTGATAAGTTTTTCTTGCGAGAAATAGTTTTGTTCAGAAACAATGCACTCATCATAGGAATGTAGGTGAGCGAAAGAATGAATGCACCCAACAACGCAAACGCAACAGTTTGTGCCATTGGCTTAAACATTTTTCCTTCAATGCCTTGAAGCGCAAAAATCGGCAGATAGACAATTAGAATTATAATTTGTCCGAACACTGCACTGTTCATCATTCTGCTTGCAGCATGGTTCACTTCGTTGTCCATCTCCTTCTGTGTAATGCGCTGCAGTTTTTTGTTATGAACTAAACCGTGCATCACTGCTTCCACAATAATGACGGCACCATCCACAATCAAACCAAAATCCAACGCACCTAAACTCATCAGATTTCCACTTACACCAAATATGTTCATTAATATCACTGCAAACAACAATGACAACGGAATTACGGACGCCACTAAAATTCCTGCTCTAAAATTTCCTAGAAATAAAACCAATACAAAAATGACAATCAATGCACCTTCCATTAAATTTTTTGACACTGTGCTGATGGCGGTGTTCACCATTTTTGTCCTGTCAAGAAATGGTTCTAACTCGACACCTTCGGGCAACGTTTTTCTGATTTGAATTATTTTTTCTTTTACATCTTCAATCACTCTGCTGCTGTTGCCGCCTTTCAACATCATAACCACTGCACCTGCAACTTCCCCTTCATCATTGTACGTCATTGCGCCGTATCGGGTAGCGTTACCTATCCTCACTTCAGCTACATCATTTATTAAAAGTGGTGTGCCGTTCGCGGTGTTTTTTACAACAATATGTTTTATGTCCTCAATGTTTCCAATCAAACCTTCGGCACGGATATACAACACCGTAGATTCTTTTTCAATATATGCACCCCCGGTGTTTTCATTGTTCTTTTCTAATGCGGTGAACACATCGCTGATTGTGATGTTGTAGGACATTAATTTGTTGGCATCGATGGCAATTTCATATTGTTTAACCCTGCCACCAAAACTGCTGACATCGGCTACACCTTTTACGCCTATCAATTGTCTGCGGACAATCCAATCCTGTATGGTGCGCAATTCGGTTGCATTATAGGTTGCTTCGTAACCTTGCTTTGGTTTTAACACATACTGATAAATTTCTCCAAGCCCAGTCGTAACAGGCCCTAATTCAGGTGAGCCAATCCCTTTCGGAATTTGTTGCTCCGCTAATTTCAGTCGCTCCGTTACTTGTTGCCTTGCCCAATAAATGTCTATACCATCGTCGAATACAATGGTGATTAACGACAAACCAAACCGTGAAAAACTTCTGATTTCTTTTAATCCGGGAATGTTGCTATTGGCTTGTTCTATGGGAAACGTTATAAGTCGTTCCACATCGGGCGCACCTAATGAAGGTGTAACGGTAATTACCTGTACCTGATTATCGGTAATATCGGGTACGGCATCGATAGGCAGTTGTGTGAATTGGTAACTGCCATAACCAATGAGGGCTAAAATGAAAAGTCCTACGATGAGTTTGTTCTTTATGGAGAACGCAATTATTTTATTGAGCATAATGTTAAATAGTTAACTAAATAAATGAATGATAAAGGCGGTACATACGCACCGTCATCAAGGTTTTCTGTTTTGCGAATGCAAAACATCATTAATTTATCAACAGATTTTTGGCGGTTGCCAAATGCTTCTAAAATTACCAGCACTAAGAAAGAATTGATTGGTCATAATTTTTTCCGGTGCTGAAACAGGAAATTGAACCCTCAGTTTTATGATGTGGGGGAACCCTATATAAGCCAGAATTTGGTTGCAGTCTGACGTATGCTGATGATTGAAAGGAAGATTATCGTGGGCGTTCTTGTTAGTATGGTGATGATGGTTGCTGTCTGACGTATGCGCTTCAATAAACTCAATGAAAGAAAGTTGATGCTCGGCATTGTGGTAGTGAAAGTGTTCAATGATCGCAGGAATACCAACAAGAAAGCGAAACACATCCTTCGGTATTGTCAGCAGGATGGCGAGCAAAATAATGATGGTACGTGTTCTGAATGTCACGCCGCAAATATACGTAAAATGGTTTCAAAACGCATTAGCCCTCTGTCTGAAAGAAGTTTATGTTTATCCCTGAAAATAATTTCTCTTTGTATAAAGTAAAATTCCGGCTCGTTCGTCTTCCACTGAAATGAATGAGCCGGACCTGTTCATGACAGAACAAAAGCAAAATATCGTACAGACCGTCAACCAGTATGGGCAGCAACTACTTGCCTTCATACGGGGCAAGGTGGCTACCGACGAAGATGCGGAAGATGTGATGCAGGATGTATGGTATCAGCTCAGCAATGTAGACGAAGTGCTTTCTATTGAAAGTATCAGCGGCTGGCTTTACCGGGTGGCAAAGAATAAAATCACCGATCGTTTCAGGAAAAAGAAAACGGAACATCTCGAAGATTTTTTCTTTGAAAGTGATGATGGTGAGATCAACTTTAAAGACATCCTGCTCGCGGATGCGCGAACACCCGAAGACGAGTATTTCAAGAAGATCTTCTGGGACGAACTGATGAATGCACTACAGGAGCTTCCGGAAAAACAACGGAATGTGTTTATACAAAATGAACTGGAAGATAAAAGCCTGCAAGCCATTGCCGATCAGACTGGCGAAAGTATCAAGACCATTATTTCCCGAAAAGGATATGCCGTGAAACACTTACGTGAACGACTCAACAATACCTATAACGAATTTATAAACTACTAATAATATTATCATGAATAAGCACTTTTCAGGCAGAAAAAAATTTATCCTTCTTCCTCTTATCGGGATCGCCTTGGTCTCTCTATTCGGATGGATCGTGATGATGTTGTGGAACGCCATCCTGCCATCGCTGATCACAGGCGTGGGTGTTCTAACATTTCCTAAAGCAATAGGCTTGCTCATCTTATGCAAGATCTTATTTGGCGGATTTAAAGGACAAGGCGGAAAGCCAAACTTTAAGAACGGTTTTGCGATGAGAAAAAAAATGATGAATATGAGCGATGAAGAAAAAGAAAAATTCCAGGAAGAATGGAGACAGCGATGTGGGGGCAAAAATGATTAAAATAAACGTTCGCGAATACTGTCCCGACAGGATTTTTTTTGGGGGCGTTGCCTTCGGCCCGGGCTTTACGCTGCTATCCACGCGAGGCGCGTGGGATATCCGCTTCAATCCCTAACGCGGACGTGTCATGATTGTAACCAAAAATTAATTTTCATGTAATTAAAGTAAAATTAGAACTGCTTCGTCTTCACTAATATTAAAACAATTTTTTATGACAACACAATTTTTTAAAACAGTCTTTGCAGGTATACTTGCGGCTGTGGCTTTGTTCATGCTGCCATTTTTCCTTCTTCGTGTATTTATTTTCTTCGCGATCATCGGTTTGGTTTTCAGGTTGCTTGGTGGCAGAAGACATCATGGTTTCCGACATAGAATGAATCCTGCGTTTGCAGAACGTTACAATTCCATGAGCGAAGAAGAAAGAACCCAATACCGAAACAACTATCGTGGTCGTTGCGGATATTGGAACGAAGAAAAATCAACCGAAACACAAAACCAGTAAAAAATAAACAGTATGAAACGAGGTACAAAAAAAGTAATTTTCCTGACGTCCATGATCATGACATTCATTGCCATGATGGCCTTCGGCGGGCGTCACCGGTTTATGCATCATGGCTGTGGTCATGGCTCAGAACAAGATTCAATGAAGAATGATTGTCAGCGGTCAAATCATCACAGACATTTATTTCATTGGAATGATGAGTCGAATGCTCCTGTAAAAAATAAATCTTAACCGGTACCAACATCAACTTATGGAAGAAGTTTTTACTCAACGACATCCCGCCTTCTCAAAAAGAAAGATCGAAGAGGACCATGATATTTCCAATCTTGTGCCGGTGAGCATTATCAAAATGGAAGAAGCCTATGAGGTAATGGTGTTTGCTCCACGACGTGTGAAAGAAAATTTCTCGGTAAATGTGAGCGGAGAAGAACTCATTATTACCTATGATCCCGCAGAAGAAGCTTACTGGTATGACTGGGATTACTGGCAATCGAATCATGGTGGATTTGAACGAACATTCTTACTCGATCATCCATTGGATTCAGATACTATTCATTCGAACTATGAAGGCGGTATGCTTCGGCTTGTGTTGAGTGTTCTTTCCTGAAGTTTGAATAGACTTCGTAAAAAATTATTCTTTCCACGGACCCACTTCCCCGCTATATTGTTTAGCCATGACCCGCGATATCTGGGACAGGTGATTCAGATCGTGTACCAACCAGGTCGATAAAAGTTGCGAAAGGCTTACTTCTCCAAACGATGGATGTATCCCTTTCTTCTCAAGATCTTCAGCCGTAAGTTTTAGTCTTGCGAAAAGACCTAATTCAACAATTAATAAAAACAGGCAGTCAATATATATTGAGAGGCAGTTCATACTTTATTTGAT
>Ga0105048_10011277_pt1 | contig 14107 bp, 11 predicted proteins | sample MAT05_FD_78382 | JGI IMG/M metagenome (GOLD analysis project Ga0105048, IMG submission 78382) | Freshwater microbial communities from Lake Fryxell liftoff mats and glacier meltwater in Antarctica - MAT-05 | ecosystem: Environmental > Aquatic > Freshwater > Ice > Liftoff microbial mat | place...
ACTTCCGCGTGTTTGAGGGGCCGGAGATTATTCCGCAACGTGTAGGTCACGGGGTAGGTCACGGGGTAGGTCAAGGGGGCGATCACGGGGGGGGTCATGTCGGTGGTCATGGCGTGTCGGTGAGCAAGGCCGCGACGGCGCGACTGGACCACCACAAGGACGAGTGGGAGAAGTCGCACGGGGCGGTTCAGCCGGGGATGTCGGCGCCGCCCGAGGGCGAGGTCGTTGACGAGCATTCGGCGCACGGCGGGCACCATGGCGGGCCGCGCGAGCCGCTGGTGATGATTCTGCCGCTGATCGTGCTGGCGATCGGCGCACTGGCTGCGGGGTTCCTGAACTTTCCCCAGCGCGACAGTTGGAGCCTGGGGCAATACCTCGGGCAGAGTCCTTCGCTGTACTACGGGTATCAGAGTGCCAAGACGGAGTTTGGCGGTAAGAACAGGGACGGATCGGAGTACCTGCTGGACGGTAAGGCGTTGACGCGCGACCAGGTGGAAACCGACGGGGCGATGATCGTTCCGCACGGGGCGTTCGGTCAGGTGGGCCGGAACCTGCCGGAGGTTCATGGCGGCATGCCGCATTGGGTGATGTATGTTGTATCGGGGGCGATTGCGCTGGCGGGGATGGGGCTGGCGTATCAGTTTCACCTGAAGGACCGGGCGGCGTTGGGGCGGTTGTCGCAGAGGTTGCCGGGGCTGGTGCGGGTGCTGGAAGCCAAGTATTGGGTGGACGAGATTTACGACAAGCTGTTCGTCAAACCGATGTGGGCGCTGGCGCGGGTGGCGGATGTGTTTGACATGATCGTCAATGCGCTGGTGTTTGTTGTGGCGTATGTTCCGAAGGTCGGGGCGTATGGGATCTCGCTGGCGACTCAGCGGGGACTGGTGCAGGGGTACGCGGTGGTGATGCTGATCGGGCTGGCTGTGATGTTGCTGGTGATTTTCCGTTAGGGATGAAGGACACGGGACGACGATGGACTTTGCGCTGCTGCCGATGCTGATTGGTGTTCCCCTGGTGGGGGCGTTGCTGTGCGCGCTGTCGGGGGAGAAGGGGCCGACGCGTGCGATAGCGCTGGTGACTGCGCTGCTGCACTTTGCCATCGCGGGGTACGCGGCGACGCGGTTTGACTGGGACATTCGACTCGAGCAGCTGATGGCGGAGCTGGGGACGTTTGCGCCGCTGAATTTTAGTTTGAAGGTGGGGGTGGACCCGCTGAGCATGTTGCTGGTGCTGACGACATCGGTGCTGTCGTCGGTGTCGATATTGGCGAGCTTCTCGCGGGCGGGCGGTGCGGGGTCGAAGGACGGGGCGTATTACGCTTGGCTGCTGGTGCTGCTGGGGACGATGACGGGGGTGTGGGTGGCGAGGGACCTGCTGCTTTTCTATGCGTTTTTTGAGTTGATTCTGGTTCCGCTGTTTTTTCTGATCGGGACGTTCGGCGGGCCGGACCGGCGGATGGCGGCTGGGAAGATTTTCTTGTACACGTTTGCCGGGTCGATCCTGGCGTTGCCGGCGATTTTGTACGTGGGGCTGCGGGCGGGAACGTTTGACATCGGAAGTGTGATTCACTGGGCGCAGGCGGAGGGGAACCTGTCGGCGGGCGAGCGGTTTTGGGTGCTGATGGGGCTGCTGGCGAGCTTCTGCGTGAAGACCCCGATTTTTCCACTGCACACCTGGCAGCCGACGGCGATGGGCGAGGCGCCCGGGAACGGCGTGGTGGACGCGTCGGGGATGGTGCTGAAGCTCGGGGCGTTCGCGATGCTGAAGATCGCGGTGCCGATCGGGTTTGTGTCGGCCGGCGGGCTGGCGGCGCCGACGGCGCTGACGGTGGTTGCGGTGCTGGCGGTGATCGGGATTTTGTACGGCGGGCTGTGCGCCTGGGCGCAGACGGACGCGAAGAGGGTGCTGGCGTATTCGTCGCTGTCGCACGTGGGTTTTGTGGTACTGGGGATCATGGCGCTGACGGACATCGGGATGCGGGGGGCGTCGCTGTACCTGATCAACACGGCGATCACGACGGGCGGGCTGTTTTTGATCGTAGGGATGATTTACGAGCGGTATGGGACGCGGGATCTGACGGAGTTGGGCGGGCTGGGGAAGGTCATGCCCCTGGGCGCGTTTTTCTTCGGGCTGTTTACGATGGCGGCGATCGGATTGCCGCTGCTCAACGGGTTTGTGTCGGAGTTTTTGACGATTCTGTCGGCGTTTACGTCGCCGTATCTGGGGATCGGGTTCGGGGTGTGTGCGGCGCTGGGGATTGTGCTGGGGGCGATTTACATGTTGTCGATGGCGGGGAAGTTGTTGTTCGGGCCGTTGAAGGTGCCGGCTGAGGGGAAGGTGTCGGCGGTGATGCGGGGGGATTTGAACTTCCGCGAGGTGACGGCGCTGGCGCCGCTGGCGGTGCTGATTGTGGTGCTTGGGGTGTTCCCCCAGCCGGTGCTGGACACGTTGAGGTACACGGTCGAGCCGCTGCGTGCACCGGTGGCGGCGGCTGAGGCGAGGGCGAACGCGACGGCCAGCGGAGGGGCGAGCATTGTGGCGAGCATTGACGCTGACATCGCGGTGGAGACTGACGGACGGACCAAGGGGGAGGGCGGACGATGAACAACTTGATACTCGGACTTTTGCCGGAATTGACGCTGGTTGGAACCGCATTCGTGTTGCTCTTACTGGGTGCGCTCAAGGGGGACGTTGCGCGGCGGATGGGGCCGGTACTGGCGATGGTGGCGGTGCTGGCTGCGCTGGGATTGCAGGTTTTGCAGTTCGGCGTGCCGATGGAGGACCGGGCGTTTACCAACTCGGTGCTGGTGGGGCCGATGGCGCAGTATGTGAAGATTCTGGCGGCCGGGGCGGGGGTGCTCTTTGTGTTGCTGGCTTGGCCGACGCACGCGACGCGGTCGAGCTCGGGGACGCTGGGCGGGGGGAACGGGTCGCTGGCGGTGGGGTCGGAGACGGGGGAATACTTTGCGCTGATGCTGCTGTCGCTGGCGGGGCTGATGCTCACGGCGGGAGCGAACAACCTCATCCTGCTGTTTTTGGGGTTGGAGCTGGCGAGCATTCCGACGTACATCATGGTGTCGATCTCGCGCCCGTTGCCGCAGGCGCAAGAGGCGGGTGTGAAGTACTTCTTCCTCGGTGCGATGTCGGCTGCGATCATGCTTCTGGGTTTCTCGTATCTCTACGGGGCCACGGGAAGCATTTACCTTGAGGGGAACGGCGCGGTCATGCCGGGGATTTACGAGGCGTTTTCGGCGCAGGCGGGGGGAGCGTTCACGGGGCTGCAGACGCTGGCGGTGGTGCTGCTGCTGGCGGGGTTTGCGTTTAAGATGGCGGCGGTTCCGCTTCACGTTTACGCGGCCGATGTCTACCAAGGGGCCGCGACGCCGCTGACGGCGATGCTGTCGGTCGTGCCGAAGGCGGCGGGGCTGGTGGCGCTGCTGAAGGTGCTGCTGGCGGTGGGCGGGCCGAGCCTGTCGGTACCGGCGGACATTGTGACGCTGCTGGCGGTGATTGCGGTGCTGACGATGTCGGTGGGAAACGTGCTGGCGCTGATGCAATACAACATTAAGCGGACGATGGCGTACAGCTCGGTGGCGCACTCGGGGTACATGCTGGCGGGGGTGGCGGCGATCATGGCGGCGGCGGGCAAGCCGGAGGTTCAGGCGGCGGCGATGACGGGCGTACTGTTCTACATCGCGACCTACGCGCTGATGAACACCGGGGTCTTCGCGGTGTTGCAGCAGTTGCCGGCGCGGAAGCGTTTTGGCGAGACGGCGACGGAAGGGCAGTTGATAGAGCGGGGGTCTGCGTCGGCTGAGACGTTTGAGGACATTGCCGGGCATGGGCGGGCGCATCCGGTGCTGGGGTTGTGTTTGGCGGTGTGTGCGTTGTCGCTGGTGGGGTTGCCGGCGACGGTGGGGTTTTTGGGCAAGTTGCTGATCGCCAAGCCGTTGCTGGACTCGGGGCTGACGTGGTTGCTGGTGGCGATGATGGTGAATGCGGCGGTGTCGGCCGCGTATTACCTGAGGTTGCCGGCTGCGATGTTTTTCAGGCCGTTGCCGGAGGGGATGAGCTCTGGTTCGGCGATGCGTTCGTTCCCGGCGAGCCTGGCGGCGGTGGTGTGTGCGGTGGGCGCGGTGGTGTTGGGTACGGTCATGCCTGCGGCGTCGGTGGTGAGCGACTCGGCGGCGATGGCGGCGGGGGAAAAGATTTCGGCGCGGAGTGCGGCGGCGGTCGTTGAGGCGGCAGGCGGCGCAACTGGATCGGGGTCGGATGTTGGGTTGGTGGCCCGATAATCAAAGGGTCGGGGTGGTGGAGGGATTGGGGGCCTTCCCGTCCGGCGACACTCTCGTCCGGGAGGGCGTTTTTTATCGGGGGGGCGGCGAAGGGGTTGGGGGAGCGTCCGAGAATCGGGGCGGCTGGTGCAGTGTGTAAGGATTCTTCAAAGGGGCGCGAGTTTGCCGATGCAATGGGTATTCTGAGTGCATCGTCGCCGGGATGTACCCGGGTCGGCGAAATCACTTGGCCTGCGTCTGACGTCTGCGGGTCTTGATGAAGCTCTCTCTCGGTGCCCCGTTGTCGCACCCAAGTCGCCGGATCGGGCGGTTCGCGAGCAAGCGGATCGCGGCGGAACGGCGACAGCGTGCGACGACCAGCAGGAGGAAACATGTCAGTCCCCCAGTCAGTTGAAGGTCTCCCGGCCGAACTTCGGGTTAAGTTTGCGGCGATACGGCGTTGGCAGGGAATCACCCGCGCGGTGACCGTGCTCGCGGTGATCGTCATTACGGTGATGTTCCTTGTGTTTGCGACGACAACGCGGTCGCGGATCGAAGGTTCGTTCACCGAGGCCCGCGTTCAGAAAGCTGTGGCAGAGGCGTTGCCCATGGTGACCCCGCTGGTGCAGGACTCGATCGGGCAGATCGCGCGGGGCGCGCTGCCGGTGTACCAGCAGATGGCGACGGAGCGGTATCAGCGCGTCCGCGACTCGATCGGAACCAACGCGCTCGCGCGTCTGCAGTCGCTCCCGCAGGACGGCGGCGCGATGATGGCGACCCGACTCGACGCGACGCTCGACAGGGTCATCAAAAGGATCGAGCCCGACTTCCGCGCGACGTTCCCGTCGCTGGCGGACGCGTCGAAGCGTGACCTGCTGGTCAATGAGTTTTTTATGGAGGTCGACAGCAGGAACCAGGAGGTCGCGGCGAAGATCGACGCGATCCGGGTCAACGAAACGGCGCGGGTGAAGTTCGTGCTGGATAAGTTCGCCCTCCCCCCCGACGAAGCCGCCCCGGCCAACGACCAGCTCAAGAAGGAACTCGTCCGCACGCTGCTGCTGCTGGCGATGCAGAAGCTCGACGACCTCGAGGTTGCGTCGGCGGGAGCCTCCGCCGAGACACCGGGCGGCGCTGTCCCGGCATCGCAGACCCTACCGGCGGCGAAGTAACCCCCAAGCCCCCGCCCACACCACCACAACACACCAACGGAACCAACCATGGCCAACGACTCAACACAGCTCTCAGAACTCTCCCGAGACATGGACCGCGCCCTCGGCGGCGCGCGGACCGGCGGGATTCTCGTGATCCTCCTGTCCGTCGCCTCCATCGGGATCATCGGATACTGGTTGAACCACGCGCACCGCGAGTTCATCAAGGTGACCCCCGAGTTCGCCGTCAACTACGGCGTCGCGCAGGTCCAGACCGCAATCCCGACGCTGACGCCGAGGCTCACCCAGCAAGCCATCGACGCCGCACCCGGCATCTTCGACGACGCCGAGGAACGCCTCGGGCAGATCCCCGACCAGTTCGCAACAATGCTCATGACCCGCACCTCCGAGGAACTCGACAAGCTCCTCCCGCAAGTCGAGGAGGAACTGTACAATTCCCTCAAGGTCGCCCTCGCCAAAGCCGAGGCGCAGCGCGGCCCCGGCGTGACCGATGAAGCCCAAATCAAGGCCCTCATCACCGTCCTCGCCGACACCTACGCCCAAGAGTCGATCAACCTCGTCGCCGAGCTCAAAAGCCGATACACCCGCACCGGCGGCGACGTGCTGGCGTATCTCGAGTTCCTCGCCGACAACAAGGGCCTCGACAAGGAACAAGAACTCCAGCGGCAGGCGCTGGTCACCTTCCTCACCATCGCCGCCCGCGCCCAGGCAAACCAAGGCACCTAGTCCGGGACAAGTTCCATCGCCGTTGAAGTCGCCCGCGCCGGTTCGCCGTCGCGGGCGATCTCTTTTTGCCGGGGTGCGGACATGGCCGATCAGAACCCCCGCACGACCAGGAGGCGGTTGTTTCCGCTGTCCACAATGACCACCCGGCCGACGCCGTCGACCTCGGCGGACCACGGAAAGGCGAGTTCGCCCGGACCGCGCCCGCCGACGCCCCACGTCCCAAGCCCTTCACCCGTGGCGGGGTCGATCCGCTGGATCCGGTTGTTGCCGAACTCGGTGACGATGAGTTTCCCGCCCGCGTCGGCGACCAGTCCATAGGGAAACCGCATCCGGCCGGGGCCATCGCCGACGCCGCCGAGCGTGCGGCGGAACTCGCCGCCCACCCCGAACACCTGAATCCGATGGTTGCACGCGTCGGCGATGAACACCTCGTCGCCGCAGATCACCATCGACTGCGGCCGGGAGAACTCGCCCCTCCCGGCGCCGAACCGCCCGAACTCATACAGGAAGTCCCCGGCCATGGTGAACACCTGCACCCGGTCGTGATCGCCGTATTCACTGACGAACACCTTCCCGCCGTGGAAGGCGACATCGGTGGGGTAGACGAACTCGCCCCGGCCGTTGCCCTCCCGGCCCCACCTTCGCACCTCGGCGCCGTTCGGCGTGTAGACCATGACGCGGTGGTAATGCGTATCGGCGACGTACAGATTGCCATCCGGGCAGATGCTCATTCCCACCGGCTTACCGAGCAGCACATTGGGCATGACCCAGCCAGAGAGGTACTTTCCCTCGCGGTCCAGCCGCTGCACTCGCCCCTGCCGGTCTACGACATAAAACCACCCCCGCTCCCGGTCGAAGGCGATGGCCCGGGGATACACCGTCTGTCCCGGCCCCGTGCCGGTTTCCAGCCAGACGGCCTCGACAACGGCGGGCGATTGGTCGGCGCTGGGTCGACACCCGACGCCGACCACCGCCGCGATTAGCACCGCCAACCCACCGATGGAACCACGAACGACTTTGAGCACAAACCACCTTTACCACGAGGTGGGAAGGAGGGCGAGTTCCATGACTTGTCCCGCACTTTCACCTACAATTGCTACCACAGGAGTTGTGGCATGAGCGAAACACCGATGGGGTCGCGTGGATCCGAGCCCCGCTTAGAGCTCTTGCTTGAGGTTGCGAGCCAGCTCTTGCGCGCCGAGGATCCGGCTACGGTGGTGTCGTCCGTGGCGACGCGGGTGTGCGAGGTGGTGGGTTGCGACGTGTTCATGAACTACCTTCTAGTTTCGACCTCGACGGGAATGCGAATGCGGTTGAACAGTAGCGGCGGTCTGACAGACGCGATGCGCCCCGAGTTCGAGTGGTACGACCTGGGGAGCCCGATCTGCGGAGTCGTGGCACAGACGGGGAAGGAGTGGGTGTGGGACGAGACCATGACCGACGCCCCCGGCACCATCTTCGACGCGTCCAGCCGCATCGGACACCGCACCTACGCGTGCTTCCCTCTCCACATCGGGACACGCATTGTTGGGACATTGGGGTTCGGTTCGCGTCACCACTCAAGGTTTACGCCCGAGGAGATCGCGCTGCTTCGCTCGGTGGCCGACCCGATTGCGCTGGCGATGCAGCGCGTGGAGTCCGACGCGGCGCTCCGCGCTGCGCGTGACGCGGCTGAGACGGCCCGCGCCACCGCCGAAGCCGCCAATTCCGCCAAGGACCGCTTCCTGGCGACACTCTCACACGAGCTGCGCACCCCGCTCACGCCCATCGCCACCGTACTGACCCTCCTGGAGTCGCACCCCGACCTCCCCCCGGACGTGCACGAAGACTTGGCGCTGATCCGCAGAAACCTGCTTACCGAAACACAACTCATCGATGACCTCCTCGATTTCAACCGCGTCGCCCGCGGAAAAATCGCGCTCCACACGGAGTTGATCGACCTCCCGGGGCTGGTTCGTTCCACGCTCGATGCATTCCGCCCCGAGCTCGACGCCAAGCAACTGCGGACTTCGACCGCCTTCACGCCGCTGCCCCGTCCGCCCCTGGCCGACCCGCTGCGGATACGGCAGATTCTGTCGAACTTGGTTTCAAACGCGCTGAAGTTCACGCCGGAAGGCGGGCTGATCTCGGTGGCGCTCGCCCCGGCGGCCGGAGACACGCTGCGGCTCGTAGTAACCGACACGGGTATGGGCATTCCAGCGGACCTGCTGCCTTCGCTCTTCACACCGTTCGAGCAGGGTAAGCGGGCCCACCGTCCGGAGGGGTTGGGGTTGGGCTTGGTGATCGCGCGGTCGCTGGCGCAGCTTCACGGCGGAACGCTCACCGCGTCGTCGCCGGGCGACAACCTCGGGGCCACCTTCACCCTCACCCTGCCTCTTCGACCGACGGAGTCCCCGGGGGCACTCTCGTCGGAAGTCGAGGAGGTCTCCGGGGCGCAGGCGCCGCGCGGAAACGCCGCCACCTCGCCCGGCCAGGGCAGGCCTCGACTGCTTCTCGTTGAGGACCACCCAGACTCGCTGCGAGTGATGTCGAGGTACCTGTACAAGATCGGTTTCGATGTCGTTTGCGCCATGACGATGCGCGAGGCGCAGGCGGCGTTCACCACGCAACGGGCGGACGTGCTGGTGTCGGATATTGGCTTGCCAGATGGCACCGGGCATGACCTCCTGCGTTGGCTGCGGCGACTCGACGGCAAGCTGCCGGCGGTGGCCGTTTCGGGCTTTGGAATGGAGGACGACATCCGCCGGTCCACCGAAGCGGGATTCGCCACCCACCTGACAAAGCCGGTGGACCTTTTGGTCCTTCGTGACGCACTGGCACAGATCTTGCCGCAAGCGGCCAACTGAGCAGCGCTGTCGCAACAGCGGTGACCTCTTACCTCTCCCCCCCACCCCCGCGCGCCATCGCCGCAAACCTCCTTACCGTCTACCTGCCCCGCGGCGGAAGCACCACGCTGCGAACACGGAGGATGTTCGGGCGTGCCTTGAGGCGGTTGACCAGGGCCTCGGGCGGCGCGCTGTCGACCTTGAGCACCATCACCGCCGTTGCGCTGCCGTCAGGGGCGAAGTCTCGGCTGATCACCATGTCGGCGATGTTGACCCCGGCGTCGCCGAAGCTGGTTCCGACCAAGCCGATCACGCCGGGCTGGTCCTTGTTGACGATGAGCACCATCTGCCCCTCGGGGACCATGTCCATGGTGAATCCGTCGATGCGGAGGACGCGGGGCAGGCCGTCGGCGTAGACCGTCCCCAATATGCGGTGTCCGCCGCCGCCCTGGAGTTCCACCCTGATGCTGACGATGTCGCCGACCATGCCCTGCGGCGGGCTGGGCTCGTGGACGGTAACCATGTCGATTCCGCGGCCGCGGGCGATCATTTCAACGTTGATCACGTTGATCCCGGCTTCGACGTTGGGGCGGAGCAGCTCGACGGTGGTCAGGCGGATCATGGTGCTGAGCAGCTTCGGGGCCTTGGTTCCGCTGGCGCGGACGGTGATGGTCTTTACCGCGCCTTCGCAGAGGGCCGAGAGCAGCGCGCCCATGCGTCCGGCGAGGTCGGCGAAGGGCCGTTCGTCGGCGGGGAGGTCGAGGCGGAGGCCGCCGGCGTTGACCGCGCCGCGGATCTCGCCGCGGCTGAGGTATCCGACGATCGCCCGGCAGGCCTCGACGCTGACGGCCGTCTGGGCTTCGTCGGTGCTGGCGCCGAGGTGCGGGGTGAGCACGACGTTGTCGAGGGCGAAGAGGGGGTGGTCCTTGGCGGGGGGTTCGGCGGCGTAGACGTCGATGGCGGCGCCGTGGATGCGCTTTTCCTTCAACGCGTCGGCGAGGGCGATTTCGTCGAGCACCTCGCCGCGGGCGTCGTTGACCACCATCAGCGACTTCCGCGCGACGTTGAACAGTCGCTCGCGGTTGAGCAGGTGCTTCGTCCCTTCGCCGCCGGGGACGTGGAAGGTGATGACGTCGATTTGTCGGAGGAACTCGTCGAAGTCGCGCACGATCCGCACCTTACCGTCCATCGCGGTGTCGCCCGCGAAGTAGGGATCGAACCCGATCACGGTCATCTCCAGCGCGAGCAGCCGCGACGCCACCGTCCGCCCGATGCGGCCCAGCCCCACCACGCCGGCCGTCTTACCCGCGAGCTGGGTGCCCTGGTAGTCGTTGCGCTTCCACCCGCCCGATCGGACGTGGGCGTGGGCTTGGGGGATCTTGCGGGCGAGACTCATCAGAAGGGCGACGGCGTGTTCGGCGGTGCTGAGGGTGGAGGCTTCGGCGGTGTTGAGCACCAAAACGCCCTTGGCGGTGGCGACGTCGAGGTCGATGTTGTCGACGCCGACGCCGGCCCGGGCGATGGCGCGCAGTGCACCGGGGTTCTCCAACACCTTGGCCGTCACCTTCGCGCCGGAACGCACGATCAGCGCCTCGTAGCCGCCTTTGGCGACGGCCTCGGCGAGCTCGGCCTCCTTCAAGCCCACCCTCACGTCAAATTCCGCGCCGGACGCACGGAGCAGTTCGAGTCCCTGTTCGGCCAACTTGTCAGCAACGAGCACCTTCATCGTCGAACCTCCAGGGTGATCCGCCCAAACCGTAATTCAGCGGGGGACGGGAGCGGGACGGGGAAGGGTAAGCATACGCACCGGGTCTGCCAAACGCCGGGGGTCGAAACCCGACGACCCAACGCAGAGGCCCGGCCGCAAACCGCGACCGGGCCTCTGGCGATCCATCGTACAAATGCATTACTTGCGGCGGCGCGCCAGCACCAGCGCCGCCGGGGCCAGCAGACCCAACGCAGCCGGCTCGGGAATCGGGGCCAGGGCGATCCCACGGAACTGCGCGAACGACGGGGCGCTCGCCAGCGACGCAAAGCTGCCCGCGAGGTTCTGGTTGAACGCCGCCGTATCGACGAACGACTGCAGCGATCCGCCGTTGGTGATGAACAGCGCGGCGTTGTCTCCCGACACGCCGCCCGTCAGCCCGCGCGTCCCGGTCAGCACAGAGCTGCCCCGAGCCGTCCACGTCGTGCCGTCGAAGCTGAACTTGAACAGCCCGCCCGTGGAAGCCGAATCGTCGACGATGTAGAGCGTGTCAACGCCCGCAACCGTCGCGTCGCGATCCAGCAGCAGCGTGCCGTAAGTCGAGCCCGCCGTCGGCGTACCCGGCAATCCCGCAAACGTTGACGGGCCCGCCGCCGGAAGACCTTCGGCCACCACGCCCACCCGGCTAAGCGAGCCTTGCGCCAGCGAGATCACCAACTGCGAGTTGACGATCTGAATTGTGCGCGTGTTGGTGACGTTGGTCACGCCCGAAACCAACCCAATGTTCGTCAGCGAACCACCCGAAAGCGTGCCGGTGAACACGCCGCCGGTCGAACCCGTCGTCCAGATCCGGTCGCCGTCGGTCGACGCCACGCCCCGGATCGTTCCGCCGCTGTACACTTCAAACGACGAAATCGAAGTTACCCCAGCCGCCGTCAGCCGCGCCACAGACCGGCCCACCGTCGCCGAGGCCGTGCCACTGACGTTGCCCGCCCCGCCCAGCGAGCGGTTGTACCCCGCTAGCACGAGCGACAGCCCATCGGCCGAACGCGACAGGAACCCCTCCGACGTCGCCGTCCCGCTCGCGATCAACGCCGGAGCACTCGACGCCGACACAGAAGGCATCGCGATCGACTGCACCAGCACCCCAGTCGGGGTGTACTCATCAACAAACACAGCCGACCCCGTGTTGCTCAGCGCCACCCCGCTGCCATCCACTCGGTAGACCGCCACGTTCCCCGGCGTAAACGCCGCCGCATTGACCGTTCCCGCCACCGCACCGACCATCGCCATAGCAACCGCAAGTTTCGCATTCAGCATCGCATTTTCTCCCATTTGTTCCAGATTCAAGCGCAACCCGTCCCAACGCCGGAACGGCTGCATGCACAAGATACCCCGTCCGCCGGCAGCGGCTTATACAATCTACCTGCCGAAATCGACCGTTTGGGCAAACGGGGCAAGATGGGAGACTTGCTCGGTTCGGTTGGAAGTACCCAATTTCACATCCTGCATTAAGGCGTCGTCGAGGCGGTTGTGGCAACTTTCCATGCAACCTGAGCCTCTTGTCGCAAAGCTTCGACGCGGTCGTCGGAAATCCAGAGTTGATACTGCCGCGCATTCTCGTCGACCCACGCGGCCGACCTGTCGATGAGTTGCTGTCTGAGAACGGAGCTTACGCGGGAGGTGAGTTGGCGGGTGGATTCGGGGGTGCCGGCTGCACTGCGGTGGGCGGCGCCGAGGACCGTGCCGAAGACGCGGGCGGCCCAGAGGGCTTTTTCTGCCGTATCGAGTTTTTCGCCGGGTTCGTCTTCCCATGGGTCGCGGACGGTGACGAAGAAGCTGCGTTCGGCGCCGGCCACGAACAGGTCGCACCATCCGACCGCGTCGACCTCCGGGGATGTGAGCACAGCCGCCCCGCCGCTGACGCGCCGCCCGCCGGGGAGGTCGGTGGTGGGGACGAACCCCGCCCGCTGACCGGCAGAGGCGGTGCCCTGCTGCTTGAAGTAAAAGATCGCGTCGCTCGTTCCGCCGCCCAAGGTCTTTACTCCGGCTCGGACGTGGACCATGAGCTTGACCATGCCCTGACTGCCGCCGCTGCCGGGCCTCGTGCGGAGGACGGCGTCTTCGATGGCCCCTTCCCACTGGGTGGTGGTTGTGTAGGTGGCGACCCGCGCCAGCCTCGGCGACACGGCCACGGCACGGGCCATCGCCCCGGCGAGCACCGACTTCTCCAGCGTGCCCTCGGGGGAGTTGTCCTTGAGCGCGGGGCGGAAGAGGTCCCTGACCTCGCCCTTGTTGTTTACGATAACCCGTTTGAACCGGCCGCCCTCGATCCATTGATCAACGGCTGCGCGGAGCGTCTTCTTGCCCGGTTCGAGGAGTTTGCCCATTTGGGCGTCGTCGCCGAGGGCTTCGGTGGCGGTTTGGCCGGAATCGGCGGTCGAGCGGTACGCGGCGAGCAACTCGGCGGCCAGCTCGTTGACCTGCGCGGGCGAGAGGTTTAGCCCGCCGCTCGCCGTGGTGAGGCGAAGTGTCACCATTGCCTGGAGCAGGTCGGACTGAAACGGCATGGAGGCGGTTTCGTCGAAGTCCTTCAGCCCGAGAGACAACCGGGCCGACTGCAGGTCGGAAACATAGCTCCCGAGGTTGCCAAAGTGGACATCGCCGTGCGACGGCACGTAACCCCCGAAGTCGGCGGACCAATCGGCGCAGGCGGTCTTTGCCCAGCGGAAGTACAGCTCGCGGGCGGAGGTGGAGAACTTGAGCGCGCTGGCGCTGGCTGCGTCGACCTTCATCGGCCAGGAGAGCGGGTCGCCCGGTACGCAGAGGGGCGCGTAAAGGCGTTGCATGACGTCGAGGGGGAGTTCCTCAACCGCCGGCTGAGTGGTCTGGGCGTGGGCGAGCGAAACCAAGCCGAGGAGGAAGGTCGCGGAGATCAGCGGTGATCGTGCAATCATGCAACCACCCTAGTCGACCCGGCCGGTGAAGATAAAGTCGCCCCCCGCCCCCCGATCCCCCTCGCAAGGGGTGGGGGAAGCGGGAGGCGAACTGCCGCGGGCACCGGCAGGGCGGACTACTTCACCGCATACACCTTCACACTCGCCGCATATGCATTGACGTCCCACCTATCGAGAAGCGTCGCGAGGTCGGCGTGCACACCACTTGATTGCCCCTCCGTCTGGCAGCACGCCGACGAGCTCGCCAAGCCGAGCTTCACAGTCTTTTTCCCCGTCGCCGGCGAGCAGCACGCGGAGGCGGCTGGGGGCGGGGCGGGCTCCTCCATCGCCGGCGAGCAGCAGCCGGCTTGGTTCTCGACCTTTGCGTATGCATTGAGATCGGCGCCGGAGTCGATTACTTCCACGCACTTCAGTCCTGCTGCTAGCAGCCCGGCGCGGTAGTCGGCAATCG
>Ga0105048_10011278_pt1 | contig 14105 bp, 14 predicted proteins | sample MAT05_FD_78382 | JGI IMG/M metagenome (GOLD analysis project Ga0105048, IMG submission 78382) | Freshwater microbial communities from Lake Fryxell liftoff mats and glacier meltwater in Antarctica - MAT-05 | ecosystem: Environmental > Aquatic > Freshwater > Ice > Liftoff microbial mat | place...
ACATCAACCTGCCGGAGCTTCGCAACGATCTCCTCCGACTTCGGCCGCTTCCTTCCCATCCTGGTCCTCCATCCTGTCCAAAGACATACCTAAGGGCGGACCACTTCAATGGGGGCGGATCAGCGTGACTGTAAGTGACAGAGTTTGACTGGAGTCAAATATTACTCGTTCACTTCATCAGCCTGCAAATGTTCAGCTGCCTCAAAATGGGTGCTGCACCATCTTCTGGGTCATGAGATGCATTCGCAATCGTCGCGCAGTCGTACGGCTCGACGATCATACGGCGAGGCTGTGCCGCCCAACGTGGGGTGCAAGCTCAGGGTCAAAACAGGCAGCGACGTTCCTGACGTAGGGTCGGCCTCGCGCTGTTACCTGCAATCTATGACCATGCAGCTCGGCAAGTCCTGCGTCGATCACCCGGGAGAGTCGCTCGGCGCATGCTGCCATATAACTAGTCGGCAAATCGATTTCGAAATCGCACAACAGCCGTTCGATTAGCCGTGCGGTTTCCATGTCGCCGCCGCTTATCGCGGCGCCGCGGACGACAGGCGAGCGACGTTCGGAAAGTGCTGCGCGGTACAGCGCGGTGTCGGCCACGTTCTGATAGATCAGGCCGGGCAGGGAAGAGATCGCTGAAGCGCCCAAGCCGATGAGCGCTGTTGTATTGTCGTCTGTATAGCCTTGAAAATTCCGGTGCAGCCGCCCATCACGATCAGCGGTCGCAAGCGCGTCCCCTGGCGCAGCAAAGTGGTCGAAGCCGATCGGGAGATAGCCAGCCTGCTCCAGCGTGCATGCCGCAGCTTCGGCCTGCCTGAAGCGGATTTCCCCGCTGGGCAGATCGTCCACACAAATGCCCTTCTGGTGTTTCTTCATCCACGGGACGTGGGCATATCCAAATACGGCAACGCGATCGACATCCTGCATCGCTGCAAAGGTTGCTGTTTCGACGACGTGTTCACGCGTCTGTCCCGGTAGACCGTACATAAGGTCAAAGTTGATGCCGTCTACTCCCGCTGCACGCAGGCTGCGAATTGCGGTCTCGATTGAGGCGGGCGGCTGGATGCGATTGATGCGATCCTGCACGCCGCGATCAAGCACCTGCACGCCCATACTCGCGCGCGTCAGGCCGTTGCGGGCAAAGGCGTCAATCACTTCGCGCGATAGGCCGCGCGGATCTGATTCCGCAGCGATCTCGGGATACCGCGAGAAACTGAAGGCGCCGCGCAATGCACTGAACAGGCGGTCAATCTGTGGAGGCGACAGGATGTCGGGCGACCCGCCGCCAAAATGCAGACGCGTCACGCGCGGTCCGGCCGGCAGCTGTTCTGCAACCTGTGCGATCTCAATCTCGAGAGCATCGATATAGCTGTCGATGGGATCGGCCTTCGTCGGCACGCTGGTGTGGCAGCCGCAGTACCAGCACAGCATCTGGCAATAGGGGATATGGAGATAGAGGGACAGGCTTGCGCTCTCCGGCAGTGACAAGAGTGCGGCCGACGCAGCCCCCGGACCGATAGCGCCGTTGAATCGGTTGGCTGGGGGATAGCTGGTGTAACGCGGCAATTGCTCCTGCGCGAACTCGGGCAGGTAGTCCCAACGCCGGGCAGTCGATTTCTCGCGGAGCGTGCGCATGATCATTTGCGCACCTCGATCCGGCTGCGTGCGGGTGCGACATGATCACGCGCGATAAGCAAGAGGGCGGCGCTCACTGCAATTATCCCGCCCAGCGCCATCAGCGCGCATCCGGAGCAATGAGCGTGGCCCTGAACCTTCAGCAACGCAGGATCGCCACACCACGATGACGCCATACCCGCTGCAATTCCTGCCTCGCAGGAACGCGTGAAGGCGCCTGCTACAGCAATGGCGACACCGGACAGGAATACAGCCAATGGTTTCACGAGCGCCTCCACATCGTCCGCCGCGAAACGCGCTTCGCGGCCAGCCCTTCGTGTGTAATCGCGAGCCCCTTGAGCGAGTTTGAGCTGCGTCAAGGGCCGCTATGGCAGACGCTGGCAGTTGACCTCGCGACGGTGCCGGATTCGGCGGCTGGTTGCGAGGACAGAAATCATGGCGGCGAAAGCAGCACGCGCAATGCGCATTGATCCCAGCGCTGCAGCAGTTGGCATCGTGCTGATGGCAGTTGTGGTGCTGGCGTTTTTAGGCGCCGCCAATGCAACTGATGCGGGTTTCGCCGTCCACAGCTGGATGTTCCTGATTGCCGCCGTAGCGGGCCTGGCGGTCCTGCTTGGTTGGCACGAGGCGGGCGACAGCACGCCGACCTTCGAAAAGGCCTTCTACGAAGACGGTGTGGTCAAGGCGGGCATCGTCGCAACAATGTTCTGGGGCATCGCCGGCTTTCTTGTTGGCCTGATCATCGCGCTGCAGCTGACCTGGCCGAACCTCTTCTACTTCGCTGACCTGCCGTGGACTAACTTCGGACGCCTGAGGCCGCTGCACACGTCAGCTGTGATCTTTGCATTTGGCGGCAACGCGCTGATCGCCTCTTCGTTCTACGTCGTCCAGCGCACCTGCCGCACGCGCCTCGCCGGCGGTATGTGGCCGTGGTTCGTTTTCTGGGGCTACCAGCTTTTCATCGCCGTCGCAGCGACCGGCTACCTGATGGGGATCACCCAGGCCAAGGAGTATGCCGAGCCGGAATGGTACGCCGATCTCTGGCTCACCATCGTCTGGGTCGCGTATCTCGGCGTGTTCCTGGCCACCATCCTGCGCCGCAAGGAACCGCACATCTACGTGGCGAACTGGTTCTATCTCGCCTTCATCGTCACGATCGCGATGCTCCACATCGTGAACAACATCTCGCTGCCGGCGAGCGGGGCAGGCGCGAAATCCTATTCGTTCTTCAGCGGAGTACAGAGCGCGCTAATTCAGTGGTGGTATGGCCACAACGCCGTGGGCTTCTTCCTGACCGCAGGCTTCCTCGCGATGATGTACTATTTCATCCCTAAGCGCGTTGAACGCCCAGTCTGGTCCTATCGGCTTTCGATCGTCCATTTCTGGTCGCTGATCTTCATCTACATCTGGGCGGGTCCACACCACCTTCACTACACCGCTCTGCCGCAATGGGCGCAGACGCTGGGCATGACCTTCTCGATCATGCTGTGGATGCCAAGCTGGGGCGGCATGATCAACGGCCTGATGACGCTGTCAGGCGCGTGGGACAAGCTTCGTACGGATCCCGTGGTGCGCATGCTGGTCGTTTCGGTCGCCTTCTACGGCATGGCGACCTTCGAAGGGCCGGCTATGTCGATCCGCGAGGTGAACGCGCTTTCCCACTACACAGACTGGGGCATCGGCCACGTTCACTCCGGCGCGCTCGGCTGGGTCGGCTTCGTCACCTTTGGGTCCATGTACTGTCTGACGCAGTGGGTCTGGAAGCGGCCCAAGCTCTATTCCAACGCGCTGGTCGAGTGGCACTTCTGGATCGCAACCATCGGCATCGTGCTCTACATCACCTCGATGTGGGTGTCGGGCATCATGGAAGGCCTGATGTGGCGCGCCTACAATGAGTTCGGCTTCCTCGAATACTCCTTCATCGAGACCGTCAGCGCCAAGCACATCTCCTACATCATCCGCGCACTTGGCGGCGGACTGTTCCTGCTCGGCGCGCTGATCATGGTCTACAACCTGGTCCGCACGGCGCGCGGTGATGTTCCAGCCGAAGATCGCAAGCGCGCGGGCGCGGCTCCAACCCTCCAACATGCTGAATAGGAGAGGCAGACATGGCCGCGAAACAAGGCTGGTTGCTGCGCAATCACAAATTCTTCGAGAAGCACAGCTACATCCTCTTGGCCGGCATCCTCGTGACGGTCGCGATCGGCGGGCTCATCGAGATCACGCCGTTGTTCTATCTCAAGAGCACGATCGAAAAGGTGGAGGGCGTGAGGCCCTACACGCCGCTCGAGCTTGCCGGGCAGAACATCTACCTGCGCGAGGGCTGCTATGTCTGTCACTCGCAGATGATCCGCCCTCTGCGCGATGAGGTAGAGCGGTACGGTCACTATTCGCTCGCGGCCGAGAGCATGTACGACCATCCCTTCCAGTGGGGTTCGAAACGCACGGGACCGGATCTTGCGCGCGTTGGCGGCAAGTATTCCGACGAATGGCACAACCAGCATCTGATCGATCCGCGTTCGCTGGTGCCGGAATCGATCATGCCGCCCTACGCATTCCTCGCCAATACGCCTCTTGAGTTCGCTGGCATTCGCCGCGACCTGCGCGCGCTGAAGGCCGAAGGCGTGCCCTACACCGATGCGATGATCGACCGAGCTACTGACGATGTGCTCGCTCAGTCCGGCGGGGAATACGACATCGAAGCGATGAAAGCCGGCTACGCGGCAATCGCTGGTCGCGACGGCACGGTCATCATTCGTGACTTTGATGGCCAACCCGGCGAGCCGTCCGAGATGGATGCCCTCATCGCCTACCTTCAGATCCTCGGCACGATGGTCGACTTCTCGACCTACGAAGCCGAAGACCTCGACAACAAGCGGTGATCCCATGACCTACGAAGACTGGTCGTCATTCGCGCAGACCTGGGGCGTCATCTACTTCGTCGCCATCTTCGCGATCGCTGTACTCTACGCCCTGTGGCCATCGAAGGCGAAAGAGTTTCGCCATGCGGCGCGCCTTCCAATGAACGAGGAGAACGGCGATGATCGACCACTCGCCTGAAGTTGACAAGCCTACCGGCGTCGAGACCACCGGCCATGAGTGGGACGGCATCAAGGAGCTGAACAACCCGCTGCCGCGTTGGTGGCGCTTCGTGTTCTGGGGCACTGTCGTTGTCGCGATCGTGTACTGGGTGCTCATGCCTGCCTGGCCGGCTTTGCCTGGAATGCAGGGGCATACCACCGGCGTCTGGCAACAGTCGGATCGCGCCGATGTGGCGTCAGCTACCTCGCTCGCGAAGCAGAAGCGTGCAGCGCTGGGCAGTCGGTTGATGGGACAAGCGCCTGAAGACATCCTGAAGGATCACGAGCTGAGTCAGTTGGCGCTCTCGCTGGGTGAAAGCGCGTTCGGTGATAATTGCGCCACCTGCCATGGTGCGGGAGGGCGGGGCGCCAAGGGCTATCCGCGACTCGCCGACGACGTGTGGCTCTGGGGGGGGGGGCTCGCGGATATCGAGCAGACGGTGCGTCACGGCATTCGCACAGGCTCCGACACAGCGCGCTTCTCCGAAATGCCCGCCTTCGGGCGCGATGCCTTCCTTCCGCCGGACCAGATCGAAGACCTCGTGGAATTCGTGACTGCACTGTCGAGCCGTCCCGCCGACCGACCGGCAGTCCTGCGCGCGGCTCCCGTGTTCGCGCAGCAGTGCGCAAGCTGCCACGGCGCGGAAGGTCGCGGTGACCGCACGAAGGGCGCCCCGAACCTCACGGACGCCGACTGGCTCTACAGCGGTGATCGGGCAACCATCCGCCGTACGATCTTCGGGCCGCGCAACGGCGTGATGCCGGCATGGGCCGATCGCTTTGACGACGCGACCATCCGTGCGCTCTCGATCTACGTCCATTCTCTCGGGGGTGGCGAATAGGCATGGGCTCAACCACGCTCATCGACACGCGCGGCAAACGGGGTGCGCCCGCATCGGGCGGCCACGAGCCGCCCGATGACGACGAGCCTGTGGTCCTCTACGCCAAGCGTCGGCAGGTGTATCCCAAGCTGGTGTCGGGCAAGTTCAGGACGCTGAAATGGGCGCTGCTCGGCCTCACTCTGGGCATCTACTACATACTGCCCTGGCTACGCTGGTATCGCGGGCCCGGCGCGCCTGACCAAGCGGTGCTTGCGGATTTCGAGGGGGGAAAGTTTTACTTCTTCTTTCTCGAGATCTGGCCCCAGGAAGTCTACTATATCACCGGCCTTCTGATCCTCGCAGCGATCGGCCTGTTCCTGATCACCGCAGTGTTTGGGCGCGTGTGGTGCGGTTACTTCTGTCCGCAGACTGTCTGGACGGACCTCTTCATTGTGGTCGAGCGTTTCTTCGAGGGCGATCGCAACGCGCGCATGATGCGCGACCGGGCGCCGATGAGCTTCGACAAACTCTGGCGCAAGACATCCAAGCATATCGTGTGGCTGTTGGTGTCCTTTGCCACGGGCGGCGCGTTCATCCTCTACTGGCACGACGCGCCGTCGCTGGGAGAGTCGTTCTTTGCAGGCCAGGCCCCCGCGACAGCCTACGCCTTCGCCGCCATTCTCACCGCGACCACTTACGCATTGGCGGGAACGATGCGCGAGCAGGTCTGCACCTACATGTGTCCGTGGCCACGCATTCAGGCTGCGCTGGTCGACAAGGACACGATGTCGGTGATCTACCGTTCGGATCGAGGCGAGCCACGCGCGCCTCACAAGATGACGGATAGTTGGGAGGGGCGGGGCGATTGCATCGACTGCAAACAATGCGTCGCCGTCTGCCCCGTGGGAATCGACATACGCAACGGGCCGCAGCTTGAGTGCATCCAGTGCGCGCTGTGCATCGACGCGTGTGACGCGGTCATGAAGAAGGTGGGCCGCCCCACCGGCCTCATCGCATACGACACCGACGAGAATGTCGCGCTACGCACGGTAAAACAGAAGGCGAAGCCTTTTCGGCCGGTCAGGGCGCGAACAGCCCTCTACCTGATCGTCTTTGTCACTACCGGCGGTTTGATGGTTTTTGGTCTGTCGACACGCTCAAGTGTCGAGTTCTCCGCGCTCAAGGACCGGTCGCTGCCGTTTGTGCAGCTTAGCAATGGCGAGATCCGCAATACCTACACGCTAAAGATCGTCAACAAGCAGCGCGCGACACGCAGTTTCGATGTGTCCATCGACGGCGTCGCCAATGCCCGCATCGAGGCGATCGGTGAGGCCGACCTGGCAGCGCGCGGCATCGAGCTCGGGCCGGATGCGGTGGAGAGCTATCGCATACTTGTCACAGCGCCCGCGTCCGAACTTAGTTCAGGCGGGAACGACATCCGCCTGGTGCTGACAGGCGCAGACGGCGCGCGCGTCATGGCAGCCACCCGCTTTTCCGGACCGGAGAACTGACATGCCAAAGGCCCAGGCAGCGACGAAGGAGATACGCGGCATTCACGTGTTCTGGTTGATCTCGGGCTTCTTCGCGATCATCATATCGCTGGATGCGCTGTTCATCACTTTCGCCGTGCAGACATTCCCGGGAGAGCAGGTACGAAATTCCTACATGCTCGGCCTCGACTACAACAAGGAGGTCGCTCGCCGTCGAGAACAGGAACAGCTGGGATGGGCAGCCGAGGTAGGTCTAACAGGTGCCGAGAGGCCTCAACTTCTTGTCCGCATGCTTGCTGCCGATCAAGGGTCTGTCACCGGCCTGGTTGTGTCGGCTAGCCTGCATGTCGCTGGAGAGCGGGATGATACAGTGTTAGATCTCATCGAAGTCTCACCCGGTACGTATACGGCTCCGATAGCGATACGCGCTGGCGCGCGGCTTGAAGCGACGGTTTCTGCCCGCCGTCAGAGCGATGCGTCGAGCGTCTTCTCTGCGACGAAAACCTTGGTGCTGCCATGAACGCGGCGACAGCAGGCTGCCCGAACGGACTGGCGCCGGCGTCGACAGATAGTCTGGTTCAGGACCCGGTCGCGTTCGTCACACAGAGCCGTGGCCGCTGCGCGCTCGACATCGTGGTGCGTGGCGCAAGTTGCGGCGGGTGCCTTTCGAAAATTGAGGGCTCGGTATCGAAGCTGCCCGGCGTCGAACAGGCGCGACTGAACCTGTCGACTGGCCGTATGCATGTCGAGTGGACTGGCAATATGCAAGCGCGCCGCGTTGTCGAGACCATCGTGGGTCTCGGCTATGGCGCTGCCGCATTCGATGCGGCCACCCCCAATGGCCAGTCCGAGAAGGTCGAACGCGGCTTGCTCATCGCAATGGTCGTGGCCGGGCTCGCGACCATTAACGTGATGGTGGTGTCGGAACCACTCTGGTTCAGCCCGGACGTGACGCCGGAAACGCGTACGCTTCTGCACTGGATTGCAGCCCTTGTTGCAATACCTGCGACGGCCTTCTCGGGCAGGGTGTTCTTCAAGTCTGCCCTGATGTCCACCCGCGTGCGCCGCTTGAACATGGATGTCCCGATCTCGCTGGCGGTCATCCTCGCGATCGGTATCAGTCTCTACGAAACTACCCGAGGCGGCGAGCACGCTTATTTCGACGCGGCGGTCATGCTGCTGTTCTTCCTCTTGATCGGTCGCTTTTTCGACGCCCGCCTACGCCGGCGCGCCTACGCCGCCGCCAATGCGCTTGCAGCATTGCAGAGTGCAACAGCGACGCGGCTCAGCGCCTCGGGTCAGGCAGAAGCCGTGCGTGCTTCGGACATAAGAACGGGCGATTTTCTGCTGATAGCGGCGGGAGAGCGCCTCGCAGTCGATGCTGACGTTATTTCGGGTAGCAGCGACATAGATCTTCGGATGGTAACAGGGGAGGTGACGCCCTCTGCCGCATACGAGGGTCAGACGCTCCATGCAGGCGCGGTCAATCTCTCGGCTCCGTTGCGCGTACGAGCCATTGCGCCAGCCGGCCAGTCCCTGACTGCAGAGATCTCACGCCTGCTGGAAGCCGGCGAGCAGAAGAAGTCATCCTTCCGCCGCATCGCTGACCGCGCTGCCGAGGCGTACGTGCCACAGGTGCATATCGCTGCCGCGCTGACATTTGTCGGCTGGATAATCTTTGGGGCATCGATTTCGCAAGCGGCATTCACCGCGATCACCGTGCTCATCATCACGTGTCCCTGCGCAATCGCGCTGGCGGCGCCGATGGTTCAGGTGTCTGCTGCCGGGCGTCTCTTCCGTCATGGCGCCTTCCTCTCATCGGGTGATGCGCTGGAGCGCATTGCCGCCGTGGATCACGTGGTCTTCGACAAGACAGGCACGCTGACACTCGGCGACCCCAGGCTTGTCGACGCACCCCTCGGTGAGGATGTTTCCCGTGCAGCACGGCTGGCGCGCACCAGCCGGCACCCGTTTTCCCGAGCCATTGCACTGGCCGCTGGGCCGGGGCCGGTCGCAGATCATGTGGAGGAGCATCCTGGTGAGGGGGTGTCTGGCTTGATCAAGGGCCGTCGTGCCCGGCTGGGCTCGGCCAGTTTTGTCGGCACGAAAGCGCAGGGTGGCAGCGAACTCTGGTTTGCGATCGAAGGTGACGTCCCGATCTCATTCCGGTTCGAGGATGTCCTCCGGCCGGAGGCGAAGGAAACAGTCGAGCGACTTCGCGCAATGGGGCTCTCGGTCGAGCTGTTGTCGGGCGACAGTTCGGAGCGCGTCGGAAAGGCGGCCGCCGACGCGGGCATAACGCACTGGACAGCTGGCGCGACCCCGATCTCAAAGGCCCAACGGCTAGCCGAACTCGAGAAAGCCGGACGACGCGTCCTTATGGTAGGTGATGGCCTCAACGATGCCGCCGCGCTTGCAGGGGCGCATGCTTCGCTCGCGCCAGGCGGGGCCGTCGATGTGTCTCGGCTCGCAAGCGACTGCGTCTACTCCGGCGACAGCCTGGCGTCGGTTGCAATGATCATCGAGATTGCGCGGGCTGCGCGGCAGAGGATGCGCGAGAATTTTGCCTTTGCCGCGATCTACAACCTCGCGGCGATTCCAATCGCGGTTGTGGGGTGGGCAACGCCCATGGTCGCCGCTGCCGCCATGTCCTCATCCTCGGCCATCGTCACGCTGAATGCGTTGCGGCTGTCTATCATGAAGCTGAAGGAGGGCAGGTCGTGAATGTGCTTCTCTACATGCTGCCTGCTGCAGTTTTGCTGGCGGGGGTGGCTCTCGCTGCGTTCATCTGGTCCCTGCGAAGTGGCCAGTTTGACGATCCCACAGGCGCTGCCGCGCGGATCCTGACTGATGAGGATCCCCGGCCGTGAGCCGCCTCTGATGGCGGTTTGCAAATTGATGCGTTGACAGACCCGACCTGCAATGGCCCCTGATGGCGCTCGCATCGCGGCGAGTCCATGGGCTGGAGACCTGACGTGTCGGTGGCGAGTACGCTTGGCAGCATCCTGATTGTCGACGACGACATGTCGCTTCGCGAAACGCTGTCTGACTTTCTTGAGGCTGAAGGTTACCGCACGCTTCAGGCCGGCAACCCTGCCGAAGCGCGTATGCAGATGGCTACAGATGCGCCGGACCTGCTCCTCCTCGATATCAATATGCCCGGCGGAGATGGGCTGTCGCTTGCGGCGGAGATACGGACCCGTCTGTCCACGCCGATCATCATGCTCTCAGGCAAGGGCTCGATGGTCGATCGTGTGGTCGGGCTGGAGGTAGGCGCCGACGACTACCTGCCCAAGCCATTCGAGTTGCGGGAGTTGCTGGCTCGCGTCCGTGCTGTGCTGCGCCGCGCGCGGCCTTCCGGCGCTGTTCAGAGTGCGGCGACCGCTGACACTGAACGGCGCGCTCGGTTCGATGCATTCTTGCTGACGCCCTCGCGACGTGAACTCAGCACGGCGTTCGGCGTCCATGTTGATCTTACGGGGGCTGAATACAATCTGCTCGCGGCTTTCGTGGATCGCGCCAACCGGATCATGACGCGCGACGTCATCGCTGATGCGACCCGCAAGGATGACTGGGACGCTTACGATCGCAGTATCGATACGCTGGTGAGCCGTTTGCGCCGCAAGCTGGGCCAGCACTCTGCAAATGCTAAACTTATCCAGACGGTTCGCGGCGAGGGCTATGTCCTCGCCTGCGAGATACGCTGGAATCAGTAGGGTCGCTTTACTTGGCGGCCGGATAGAGTGTGCCGCGCACCATCTGGGCCAGTTGGGCGCGCGTCGACGGCTTGGGCAGGAAGGGTCTGTCGCCGCGTCCCCCCGCCGCCATCCGTGGCGAGTATCCTGAGGTCAGCACAATGCGGATAAGCGGATTCCGTTTTTCAATTTCATCGGCTAGGGCGTGGCCATCCATTCCGCCGGGCATGACGATATCGACAAGCGCGAGCTGGATTTCCGCCGACTGTCCCAGTACGTCGAGCGCACCCTGCCCGTCGATCGCGATCTTGACGCGGTAACCCAGGCTTTCAAGGCGCGAGACCGTCACCAGGCGAACATCGGGATCGTCCTCGACGACCAGCACCGTCTCGCCATCGCCGACCGGTGTTGAACCGTCTGTGGGCGCTGATTGGGCGGTGTCCGCGGCGGGGGTCCGGGGAAAGAACAGGCTCACGCGCGTGCCATGACCGACTTCGCTGTACAGTCGCGCGTGCCCGTCGATCTGCTTCATGAAGCCGTAGACCATGGATAGGCCAAGCCCCGTGCCAGACCCAACTTCCTTGGTCGTGAAGAATGGCTCGATGGCGCGCGCGCAGACCTCCGGTGGCATGCCCGCGCCGTTGTCAGAGACCGACACACGCAGATATTCGCCTGGCGGCACTTCCTGCGCAGTACGCGGGTCATCGTCGAACTGAACGACTTCAGTCTCGATCGTGATCTGCCCACCGTCGGGCATGGCGTCACGCGCATTTACAACCAGGTTGAGGACTGCGGTTTCGAACTGATCGATGTCCGCGTCCACGAGGCCGGGATCAGGTGAAAGATGCATGCGAACATCAACTGTCTCGCCGAGGGTGCGCTGTAGCATTTCCGACATGTCTTCGAGGCATTTGTTGAGATCGAGCACCTGCCGCTGCAACGGTTGCTTCCGGGCAAATGCCAGAAGCCGCTGGGTTATGCGCGCGGCCCGAATTGCCGCGTCCTGCGCGCGAGCGACGGCGCGCCGCGCCGCCGGTGGCAGATCGACATTTGCAATCATCTCGAGATTGCCGCCGATGACTGCGAGGATGTTGTTGAAGTCATGCGCTATCCCGCCTGACAGCTGGCCGATTGCATCCAGCTTCTGGTGGTGAAGGATCATTTCCTCGGCGCGCTTCTTGTCGGTCAGATCGTAAATGATGCCGACAAAGATGATGCCATTCGCGGTCTCCGCCTCGCCCACGGAGAGGTACATCGGAAACACCGTGCCGTCGGATTTAAGCCCTGTCAGTTCGCGGCCAATTCCTATGATGCGTTTCACGCGCGTCTCGCGATGTCGGGACAGGTAGGCGTCGTGACGATCCGCATAGGAGTTTGGCATGAGGGTCGCGACGTTGCGGCCGATCAGCTCTCCGCGCGCATATTTAAAAAGCTTCTCGCAGCCGGGGTTGACGTACTGGATGACGCCGGCGGCATCGATAACGATAAGGCCGTCGACCATCGTTTCCGGCACGATGCGGAAGCGGTCGTCATTGAAGAGCGATTGCAGGCTGATGTCCGGAAGTCTCCACAGGCGTGGTGACTCTATCGCATTGCCGTCGCGACCGCCAACTGGCGCGAAGGCGGCAGGATCAGGCGGTAGGTCACGCATCCAAGGGGCCCGGATTGGCAGCGCCTCGCTGCCCCGCGTGAATGCCGCAGATGCGAGCCAAAATCCTTGATCTGGATCAGACAAGGCCTGTCCCGAGGGTCCCAGAATGCATGCCGATGGCGCCGGACAGCTCACCATCGGGGATAGCGATGCACGCTTCTGTCTTCAGGATTTCTACGGGGCTTGTCGTTGCCGCCGCACTTTCCGCATGTGCGGGCGCGCAGTCGCAGGGCGATTACAATGCTTCCCTCAAAGCCGTGACCGCAGGCGCTATCGGCGTTGCCGACCCAGCGTCGATCACCGTGACGGGCGAGGCGAGAGCCGACGCCAAATGGACCTGGAAAGCATCAGTCGCAGGCCGGATCTATGCCTGTGATGCCGACGATCAGATGCGGCTGCCGTCCTGCGTCCAGGACAGCTGATTGTACTGCAATTCAAACGGAGCCAAGCAACGGACCTTCATCCCTATTTCGTTCCCGGCGTCATCACCGTCATGTCGGTGTTCCTGCTGGTCCTTGGTTACGCAACCATCGTGACGCGTCCGACGAAGCGCTGAACTGCAACTGCTACGAGCGGCTACGGGCAGTTCACTGTGGCGCCGGAACATGCTCTAGCTTCTCCCGAATTTCGGGAGAATTGCATGAAGCCTGTGTTTCTAGCAGTGGCCGCCGCTACGGCATCCGCGTGGATCGCGCCTGCCGCCGTCGCGCAGGTCGACAGCATCCGCTTCGGCGTGATGGAGCACAATATCTGCGTCGTCGATTGCAAGAACGCGGACAAGGAATCCGGCGTCAACATCGCGGGCGAGTTGCGGTTCAAGTCGCCTGACTTCCTGGGTTGGGCAGGTTCGCCTCATCCTTACCTGATGGCGTCGGTCAACACTGACGGAAACACGTCCTATGGCGGCGGCGGCCTCGAATGGGACTTCGAGTTCGTGCCCGGCTGGCGGCTCGAGCCGGGCTTCGGCTACGTCATCCACGATGGCGAACTCAACAACCCCTTCGCCAATGGAACGCCCGAGGCAGCCGCATATTTCGAGGAGCACGTCCTGCTCGGTTCGCGCGATCTATTCCGAACGTCACTTGCCCTCACCTGGGACGTCTCACCGGACTTCGCCGTACAGGGGATCTACGAGCACCTTAGCCACGGACAGATCCTGGGCGAGGGACGCAATCAGGGCATGGACGAGATCGGCTTCCGCGCGGTGTGGAGGCTGCAGTAATGCGCCGCCTCGCAGCCGCCCTGCTGATCTGACTGGGGCTATTGGCGCCTGCCTTTGCTGACACGCTCGACCCACTCAAGCAGAACACGCTGCTCCTCCACGAGGCCCAGCGGCCGGGTATGCCGTGCTTGAGCACGTCTGGACGGCCGAGATCGTCGCCGGCCGGGCGAACCTCGATGCAGCGGCGGTTGCGATGAAGAACTTTGGACCTGCGAACAACACCGAGGACGGCCATTCCGGCCATTAGGCGTGGCCGGAGGTCGAAAGGGTTGCAAAGAGGGCCTTGAAACCCCCGTGTGCGCCCTGTATGACGCGCGCCTTGCTATCTGCCCAGATGGCGGAATTGGTAGACGCACTGCTTTCAGGTAGCAGCGGGTAACACCGTGGAGGTTCGAGTCCTCTTCTGGGCACCACTTTTCCCGGGCGTTTGAGCGCAAAGCCCGGAAACTGCCGAAAATCGGCTTTTCGCCATTCCTCGGCTTCAGACGAGGAGTTGCACCTTGGCCATCCACAA
>Ga0105048_10011280_pt1 | contig 14104 bp, 12 predicted proteins | sample MAT05_FD_78382 | JGI IMG/M metagenome (GOLD analysis project Ga0105048, IMG submission 78382) | Freshwater microbial communities from Lake Fryxell liftoff mats and glacier meltwater in Antarctica - MAT-05 | ecosystem: Environmental > Aquatic > Freshwater > Ice > Liftoff microbial mat | place...
ACGGCGACGAGCGGGGGTACTTCGTCGAGACGTACCGCCGCCAGTGGTTCCCGAACGGGCGCGAGATGATCCAGGGCAACCGTGGCGACCGCCAGGCCGGATCCATCGTCGGGCTGCACTACCACCTGCACCAGGCCGATTACTGGTACGTGCCCTACGGCACCGCCCGCGTGGTGCTCCACGACCTGCGCCAGGGTTCGCCGACCGACGGCGCCACCCTGACGATCGACCTCGGTCGCCGTGAGGACGGCACCCACTCGCACCAGGGCGTGTACATCCCGCCCGGGTTGGCGCACGGGTTCGCCGCGCTGACCGACATGACCATCACCTACCTGGTCGACAGCTACTACAACCCGGCCGACGAGCGCGGCGTGGCCTGGAACGATCCGGCGGTCGAGGCCGACTGGGGCATCAGCGAGCCGATCCTGTCCGCCCGCGACCAGGCGAACCCGTTGCGGGCCGACCTCGAGCCCATGTGGCAGCCGCACTTCTCGTTGCGAACCTGATCGATCACCGGGCGGCTCGCGTCAGCCGCTCGCGTCGAACAGCCGGTCCACCAGCGCCACGATCGATGGCGTCATCAGCACGGCGAACACCCACCGGCCGACGTTCTCGTCGGTGGGGACCGCGACCAGCGTGGCGAGGATCGCCGCCGTCAGGATGTTGACCGGGAGGACGGCCCAGAGGGGCAGGTGACCAGCGGCCCGGACCCACCGGCGGACGCGGCCACCGAACAGCCCGCCGCGCACCCGGCGGTCGACGCGCAGGTCGTGGGTGGCCAAGACGTGGTCCTTGAGGTCGGTGGCCCGCTCGAACCGCTGGCCGCACCACGGGCAGGGCGCGGTGGCGCTCGGTTCGGGCGGCACCGTCCAGCGGTTCTCGCCCTCGTCCCAGATGCCGCCGCCATCGACGGCTGCGTCCGCGGCGTGGGGCGGAGTCGGGCCCGCCTCATGCTGACCAGGCCCACCGGACGTGGACCGGGACCGGACGGTCTCGGCGTCGCGGATCGACGAGATCGCGGCGTTGAGGTCCCGGGTGCGTCGCTCCGCCTGCCCCACGCGCTCGGGGCCGGCGTTGTGGTGGAGATCGGGGTGCTCCCGGCGCAGCAGGCGGTGGTACGCGTCCTCGGCCTCGTCGAGCGACGCACGCGACGAGATGCCCAGGACGCGGTACGGGTCGGGGTGGCTCACACCCGCCGGTCCACGGTGCGCCAGGCGAGGACCCCGATGGTGGGCAGCAACGAGAGGCGCACCAGCCAGGTCTTGATGACCGGCAGCTGGTCGCCCTCGGCGAACAGCGCGAAGCCGCCGACGCCGCCCGCCCACGCCACGAGCAGCAGCGTGACCAGCAGGTTCACGGGGAGGACGAACCACAGGGGGAGGTACCGCAGGCCACGGAACCAGTTCCGGAGCCGCAGCCCCGTCCGGCGCGGCGAGCGCCGCGACCGGACCGACACGGCGTGGGTCGTGGCGAGGTGCGCCTCGAGGCCGTCGCGGGAGTCGTGGTCGATCCCGCACATCGGGCACGGGACCGGCCCGATCGCGCCGCCGAGCGGGGGCGTGAGCGGGTGACCGAACCAGTCGCGCTCGATCTGCTCGTCGGCGTTCCCGCGCCCGTCGTCCTCGTCCGGCACCGCTTCTCCGATCGGCGCCGAGCGGCGCGAATCAAGGACTGGGGCGGGCACCGACCGACGCCCGCATCGCCGCCGGGCAGCAGCGGTGCGCGGCGCCGCAACCCCACGTTCGGGAACGGTCGGGAGATCCGACCATTTTTCCCGACGTCGCGGCCCGTCTGCGACACTGTTCGCCATGAAGCTCTTCATCACCGGTGCCGCCGGATTCATCGGGTCCAACTACGTCCGCTACGTGCTCGCCCAGTCCGACGACGAGGTCACCGTCTTCGACGCCCTCACCTACGCCGGCAACCTGGCCACCCTCGCCGACCTCGAGGACGACGCCCGCTTCCGGTTCGTGAAGGGCGACATCCGTGACCGCGACGCCGTGCGCGAGGCCATGACCGGTCATGACCAGGTCGTGCACTTCGCCGCCGAGAGCCACGTCGACCGCTCGATCGTCGACCCCGACGCCTTCATCAGCACCAACTGCGGCGGCACCAACGTCATGTGCGACGTCGCCCGCCACCTCGAGGTCGACCGCTTCCTGCACATCTCCACCGACGAGGTCTACGGCTCGATCGAGGAGGGCTCGTTCACCGAGACCGATCCGCTGTCGCCCCGCTCGCCCTACAGCGCCTCCAAGGCGGGCAGCGACCTCATCGCCCTCGCCTACATCGAGACCTACGGCCTGCCCGTGGTCCTCACCCGATCGTCCAACAACTTCGGTCCGTGGCAGTACCCCGAGAAGGCCATCCCGCTGTTCGTCACCAACCTCATGGACGGCAAGAACATCCCGCTCTACGGCGACGGCCTCAACGTCCGCGACTGGTGCTACGTCGAGGACAACTGCGCCGGCGTCGACACCGTGCTGCGCAAGGGCGAGATCGGCGAGATCTACAACATCGGTGCGGGCAACGAGATCACCAACCGCGAGCTCGTCTCGCGCCTCCTCGAACTGATGGGCCTGGGCGACGATCGCATCGACCACGTCACCGACCGGCTCGGTCACGACCGCCGCTACTCGATCTCGATCGCCAAGGCCGAGGCCCTCGGCTGGTCGCCGGACCGCCAGCTCGACGACGCGCTCGCCGCCACCGTCGAGTGGTACCAGGCCAACCGCGCCTGGTGGGAGCCCCTCAAGCAGGGCTGACCCGCCCGGTCACCAGCACCACCCCGACTCCGCGCCACCCCGCGGCGCGGCCCCCTCGACGAAGGACGGTTTCCTGTGCGTGTTCTGATCACCGGTGCGCTCGGCCAGCTCGGCCAGGAGCTCCTCGACGTCTTCGCCGCCGACGGCCACCACGAGATCATCGCCGCCGATGTCGAACCGGTCATCGAGGCCGCGACGGCCAAGGGCACGGTCGCCCACCTCGGTGGCGTCGACCTGCTGGCCACCGACATCACCGACCGAGATGCGGTGCTGGCCGCCCTCACGTCGATCGAGCCCGACGTGGTGGTGCATCCGGCGGCGTTCACCGCGGTCGACCTCTGCGAGTCGGAGGTCGACGCCGCCTACAAGGTCAATGTGCTCGGCACCCGCCACATCGCGGAGGGCGCCCGCCGGATCGGCGCCCCGGTGTTCTACGTGTCCACCGACTACGTGTTCGACGGCACCAAGGACGCGCCGTACCTCGAGTGGGATCAGACCAACCCGCAGTCGATCTACGGCGTCACCAAGCTCGCCGGCGAGCGCGAGCTCGACCCCGGGTCCACGATCATGCGGACCTCGTGGGTGTGCGGCTACCACGGCAACAACATGGTCAAGACCATCCTGCGCCTCTCGAAGGAGCACGAGACCCTCTCGTTCGTCGACGACCAGCGGGGCCACCCGACCTTCGCCGCCGATCTCGCCCGGGGCATCAAGCGCCTGGTGGTGGATCGCCGGCCGGGGGTGTTCCACCTCACCAACCAGGGCGCGGTGAGCTGGTTCGAGTTCGCGCAGGCGGTACTCGAGGCATCCGGGCAGGATCCCGAGCGGGTGAAGCCGGTCAAGACCAGCGATCTGCAGCCGGCCCGACCGGCGCCGCGCCCCGCGAACTCGGTGCTCGACAACGCCGCGCTGCGCCTGTCGGGTGTGCCCCTGCTCCCGGACTTCCGCGAGCCGCTCGGCGTCCTCGTCAAGCGCCTCCAGGCGGACTGACCAACCCCGCGACCGGTTCGCCGCTCGGCGCGAGCTGCCGACCGAGCCGCCGCGCTCGGCGGGCCGTTCCCTCGACCCGAACGGTGCGTGGAAAGCAGCGGGGTGCCCGGAGCGCAGAGGGCCCGGGGGTACGCTGCCGGTGTGGCTGACACCGACCGGACCGATCCCCGAGGGGCGACCACGCCCGTGACCCGCGGCGGCCGCCGTCGGGCCGCGGCCGGGCTGGTCGTGGGCGCGATGCTGGTCCTCGCGGTCGGCTGCAGCTCCGGCACGGACGAGGTCGTCTCCGCCGGGTCAGGGGAAACGCCCGAGATCGAGACACCCGTCGTCGACCCGATCCCGTCGTCGGTGACGCCGGGGTCCACCGGACCCCAGCCGTCGGTGATCACCAGCGACCCCGACGTCGGGGCCACCACCTCGGTCGCTCCCGTCAGCTCCACGCCGTCGACCTCCGTCCCCCCTGCGGTCACCGTCCCCGGGGGCCTCACCGACCCGTTGCTCACCATGGCGCTGTTCTGGGTGCGCTACCCCGACGACCCGCGCACCATCGACATCCCGGGCTACCGCGACCCCGACAGCGGACCCAAGCCGCTGGTGGTCTACGGGAGCGCCACCAACGACACCGCGAACCCGGTCGCCGCCCCGCAGGCCACCGTGGTGTGGCGCGACGCCGCGGGGCAACCCGTGGTCCTCTACGCCAGCGCCGTGCTCCTGCCCGGTTCGACGACCCCGGCGCCGGTGCTGCAGCCGGGCGAGACGGGTGACGTGATCTTCGTGATCACCGACGATCTCGGGGTGGCCTGGCCGGACCTGACCCCGGAGCTGCAGGGCGGCGCGAGCTGACCGTGCCGGCGACGGCCGGCACGATCCGGACGGCGTCGAGGGCTGAGCCGTCGCCCACCAGCGGCCACGCTGCGCGCGAGTTCCCCGCTGGTGGGTGGCGAGCAGTACCATCTCGTCGGGCGGAGCGGAGACGGGTCCTCGGAGGTGACGCGCGCCCATGCAGTTCGCAGCGGGGGAGATGAGTCGACCAGAGTTCCGTCGCGGCCGGACCGTTCGACGGCTGGCGGTGGCGGTCGTGGCCGTCGTGGCGGCGCTCGGCGCCTTCGCCGGTGTGGCCACCACGGCCTCGGCGCCGCTCCCGGCCGCCGCCGCGACGCGGGCGTTCGGGAGCCAGCCCATCGACGACGTCCTGCACTGGGCCAACCAGTACGCGCGTTGCGGGCTCACCGGGAACAAGCTCGCCGCCCTCATGGTGGTGCCGACCTTCACCGAGTCCGGGGCCTACACCACCCCCACGCAGGCGCCATCGCCGATGACCCTGAGCCGTTGGGACACCGCCAGCGCCCTGTGGGCGTTCGGCAACAAGGCCACGGCCTACCAGCGCGCCTTCTGGCACCCGGGCGTCGGGATGTGGCAGTTCGACTCCGCGGGCGGGTGGAACCTCTCAGCCGCCACCGCCATCAACTCGTGGACCTCCGCCGAACAGGCCGCCAAGGTCATGTCGAGCCGCTACTGCGCCTCGACCTCCACGACCGACCTCGGCAAGATCCGCTACGCCTGGGGCCCCTGGTACGCGTGCGCCGCCTCGAACGAGGTCACCTGCCTCGGGATCTACAACGAGATCTTCGACGGTACCGACATCTGGGTGAACCGGGCCTACGGCGTCGGCCGCCTCGGCGGCGCCCAGGACCGCTGGTGCCGGATCGTCGGCCACGGCACCGTCCCGTGCTACCGCATCGACCCGGCGCTCGCCCAGGGCAACCGGAGCTTCACGTCGTCGAGCACCTCGATCCCCACCCCGATCACCGCGCCGTTCTACTCGTGGGTGAGCGGCACCACCGAGTACCGCACCTGGCTGTCCTCGGACACCGGGTACAACGCCACCGTCACGGCCTCGAAGCCGATCACCGCCAACGCCCGGACCTCGTTGACGTGGACGTTGACCGGCCCGGCCCTGTGCGACACCACCAGCGGCGCCGGCGCGTGCGGCGGCTGGTCCGCCTGGTCGTCGTTGGCGCCCGGGTCGAGCGCGGAGCCCGCCATCGCCCGAAACGCCGACGGTCGCCTCGAAGCGGTCTACGTCGGCGGCGACGGGTTCGTCTATCACACGTGGCAGAGCGCCCCCAATGGGAGCTGGGGCGGTTCGCCCCGCCTCGGCGGGTTGGGCACGATCGCCACGGTCGAGCTGGCCCGTGACAACCAGGGGTACCTGTACGCCTTCGCCCGCGACACCAACGGTGGCATCTGGTCGATCCGGCAGAGCGCGGTCAACTGGGGTTCGTGGACGCCCATGGGCGGCGGGGTGTCGGTTCTGTTCGACGCCGCCACCAACAGCGACGGCCGCCTGGAGCTGTTCGGGCTGAACGCCGCCGGCGCGGTGGTCCACCAGTGGCAGTGGAGCAACGGCGTCTGGTCGAACTGGGAGCTGCTCGGTGGCCCCGGCGTCTACGCCGCGTCCGCGGGGGTGAACCCCGACGGCCGCATGGAGCTGTTCGGCGTGGACCGCAGCGGCACCCTCGTGCACAGCTGGCAGGTGCCCGGGTCGCCGACGGGATGGAGTGGCTGGGCCGCCTTCTCCGGCGTCTACATCGGCAAGCCGTCGGTCCTCACCCGGTCCGACGGCCTGCTCGAGGTGTTCATGCGCGGTGCCGACTACGGGATGTGGGACATGTCCCAGAACCCGGCGACGCCGACGGGCTGGAACACCCCCAACCGGGTCGGGCCCGAGCGGCTGTCGACCGACCCCGCCGGATCGCGCAACAAGGACGGGCGCATGGAGGTCTTCGCCGGGTTGATCGGGTCCGGGGTGGGCAACGTGTGGCAGGCGAGCGCCAACGGCCCGTGGTCGAGCTGGGGCTCCCTGCCGGGCGCCAGCCCGGCCAGCGTCACCACCGCCAACAACGCCGACGGCCGGCTGGTGATCATCTCGCGCCAGACCAACGGCGAGCTGCTGATCGCCGGGCAGAACTGACCCGTCGGTCGGGTCAGCGGTCGAGCACCCCGGCCAGGGCGTCACCGATCGTGCGGTGGCGGAACACGTATCCCTGCTCGGTGGCGACCTCGGGGAGCACCCGGGCGCTGGAGAACAGGAGCCCCTGGGCCAGCTCCGGACCGAGCAGCAGCTTGGGGCCGAACGACGGCACGGCCAGGAACGTGGGCCGGTGCAGGACGGCGCCGAGCGCCTTGGTGAAGTCGTGGTTGGTCACCGGGTCGGGTCCGGTGAGGTTGACCGGACCGCTGACGTCGTTGGCGAGCAGCCAGGCGATGATCCCGATCTCGTCGTCGATGCTGACCCAGCTCATGTACTGCCGGCCGCTGCCGAGCTTGCCGCCGAGCCCGAGCTTGTAGAGGGGGAGGAGCTTCTGGAGCACACCGCCCTTCGGGCTGAGCACGATGCCGGTGCGCAGGTGCGCCACCCGGATGCCCGCACCCTCGGCCTCGGCGGTGGCCCCCTCCCACGCCACCACGACGTCGGCGAGGAAGTCGTCGCCGGGCGCCGAGGTCTCGGTGAGCTGCGTGTCGGCGCGATCGCCGTAGTAGCCGATCGCCGAGCCGCTCAGCAGGACCGCGGGGGGCCGGGTGAGCGACGCCAGCGTGCGGGCCAGCAGCGTGGTGCCGTCGACCCGGCTGTCGAGGATCTTGGCCTTCTGGGCGTCGGTCCATCGCTTCTCGGCGATGCCCTCGCCGGCCAGGTGCACGACCGCATCGACCCCTTCGAGCGACGCGGCGTCGATTTCGCCGCGCGCCGGGTCCCAGTGGATCCCGTTCGATCCCGACCGCGTGATGGGGATCGGGGTGTGCCCGAGGAGCTCGAGGTGGCTGACCAGCGCGGTCCCGATCAGGCCGCTCGATCCGGTGATGGCGATGTCCATGGCTGGTGCTCCTCGGGGTGCTCGGACCCGCATGCTCGCCCATCTCGTGGTGCGGGGTCGGGTCCGGTCGTGGGTGTGCCGATCGGGCGCCCGTGGGGCCGCGGGATCGGAGGTCGGGCGGGGATCGGCTCGATCCCCGGTCGGGGGATCAACGATCAGTCGATCAGGGGATCGGGGTGAGCGAGCTCCAGGTGCCGTTCGGGGTGTTCTGGGTGGCGATCACCACGTTGCTGCCCGAGCGTGCCATACCCGCCACCATCAGTCGGTTGTCCGAGCGGATGGCGACATCGACCCCGCCGGCGATGGTGGCACCGCTGTAGTACAGCCGTCCGTTCCAGCCCGAGGCGGTGAGCGGGGTCTGCCACATCGACTGCAGCACGCCGTTGGCGGTGGTGCCGAACAGCTGGAGGTGGCCCTGTTGGTCGGCGACGAGCTCGACGGCTGATCCGTAGTCGAACCCGAACCCGAGCGCCTCGGGAGCCGACCACCGCCCACCGGGCGACACCTGCCAGGCATGCCACAGGATGCCGTTGTCGTCGACCGACGCGGCCTCGAGCCGGCCGTCGGCGTTGCGGGCGACGGCGGGACCGCCGCTGCCGGGCATGAAGATGGAGGTGAGCGCCGACCATCCGGTGGCGGTGCCCGGCGCCTGCGCGGCGCGCTCGACCAGGTTGGCGTCGCCGGTGGCGAAGATCTCGATGCGGCCGTCGGCGTTGGTGGCCGTGGCCAACCCGGCGTTGGACGGGAAGCCCTCGCCCAGCGCGCCCCAGCCCCTCCAGCCCGTCGGCGAGGACGGCCACTGCCACAGGTGGTAGAGCACGTCGTCGTCGCCGATCACGAAGATCTCGAGCCGGCCATCGGGGTTGCGGGCCGCGGCCACGCCGGCGGTGGGCGACACCTGGCCGCCGAAGCTGGCGACGGTGCTCCACCCCGTGGCCGAACCGGGCACCTGCCACTTGTGCACGACGGCGCCGCCGGTGGTGATCCCGAAGATCTCGAGCCGCCCGTCGAGGTTGGTGATCACGGTCGGGCGGCCGGAGACGCCGGCGAGGAGCGAGTACCAGCCCGACCACGTGTTCGGTCCGGTCTGCCAGTTGTGCCAGACGCTGTTGTCGTTGCGCAGGGCGAAGACCTCGAGCCGGCCGTCGGGGTTGCGGTTGATGGTCGCCGCACCCCAGAAGCCGAGGGTGGTCCGCATCTGGGCCTGCTTGGCGGCGGCGCCCGCCCGGATCTGGGGGAGGCGGTTGTACATCTGCTGGCCGGGGCAGGCGGTCTGGTTGACGTCACGGTGCCCGACGACGGCAGATCGGTTCTCGAACGGGATGTTGACGTCCCAGCCGTGGAGCTGGAGCTTCCAGCCGATGAGCTGGCCGAACGCGTCGACCATGGCGTTGGTGGGGGCCTGGGAGTCGAACTCGCCCAGGCCGACGATGCCGCTCGACTGGTAGTTGTCCGCGAAGGCGTGGGCGCCGATGACGGCGCGATCGGTGCCGCCGGAGCGGGCCTCCCACATGCCGCCGAAGCGGTCGATGGCGAAGTTGTAGCCGATGTCGTCCCACCCGTTGCCGTCCATGTGGAAGGCCTGGACCGAGCGGAGGATCGCCGGCACATCGCCGGGGTTGTAGGCGTTGGTGGAGACCGAGTGGTGCACGATGGCGAACTTGGCCGACGGCGCCACCTCGGGTGCGACCTTGGGCGCCCGGGCCCCCCACGACGGTCGTCCGCCGATGAAGGGCTGGCCCGACGTCGGGATGGTGGTGTTGCGCTCGGCATCGGCCGGTGTGGCCTCGCGCGTGCCGTCCCGGACGACGATCACCGACGCGTCGGCGGCGTCCGGTGGCAGGTTGATCTCGTACCCATCGGCGGCGCCGACCCAGAGCGGCTCGCCCACCGACACGCCGCGGGTGACCTCGCGCGAGCGGGCCTCCTCGGCGCTGCCGGGCGCGGGTCCGGAGTCGGTGGTGAGGGTCATCGGCTCCCACGGCTGCCAACCGGCGGCGGTGTGGACCCGGACGAAGGCGTCCTCGGGCGCCTCGGAGCGCGCCGACAGCCCGATCATGGTGAAGGGCTCGACGTCGGTGGCTTGGGTACCGACCCGCGGGGTGGCACCGGGAGCGGGCGCCGTGGTGCCACCCGGGGTATCGCCCGCGGTGGTGGATCCGGGCTGCGGGCCGTCAGCGGGGTCGAGGTCCGGGGCCGCGGCCGGCGCCAGGTCGGCGGGCAGTCGATCGGCTCGGGCCTCGGGTACCAGCGTCGGCGCCACCTCGGCGTCGCGGGTCTCCTGGGCCGAGACCGGGAGCGGCACCAGCGCCAGGCCGGAGGCCGCAGCGGCGATGCCGATGACGGCCACGAACCTGGTGCGCAACGATCTCGTGGGACGAGTCGGGCTACCTGTCATGTCATCCCCCCTCGTTCACCCCGCAACGGAGCGGATGCCATGATCCCACACCGCCCGGGCCCCGACCCCCACCCGCCACAGGCGCCTCCCCGAGGTGCCGGTAGCTCACGCTTGCACCGGCGCGTCGACCACCACCTAGATGTCGAGGGTGATGTCGTTGAGGGCCTCGAGCACCGAGTCGGATTCGAGGGTGGCGCCCCGGCGGAGCTGGTGGCGCAGCAGCAGGGCCATCGCCGCGGTCGAGGCGAACGTCGACGCGGTGAAGGCCACCGTGACCCGCGTGATCGGATCGGTGCGGTAGGCGACCGATGCCCCGACCAGCACGACGACGCCCACGAACCATCCGACGGCCGCCAAGCGGGCACCGTGGAGCGCGATCAGGCCGAGCGACAGCGCCATGGCCATGAGGAAGCCGCCGCTGGCGGCGGCGAGGAGGCCCACCGTCGCCCGGTCCACGGTGACGTCCGAGCCCGAGAACGCGCTGATCAGCGCGGGGCCGACGGCGTAGCCGACGACGCAGCCACCGACGACCAGGCCGGCGACGAGGATCGCCAACCGGGAGATCCCGCTGCGGAACTCTTCGAGGTGGCCTTCGGCCGCGAGGCGGGACAACCGGGGGAGCAGGGCCGCCTGGACGGCCTGGAAGAGGAAGAGCGGCACGCGGGCGATCACCAGCGCGGTGGTGAACAGCGCCGCGTCGGTGCTGTCGGGACCGGCGAAGAGGCTCACCAGGATCGGCGACGCGTTGATGAGGATCTGGGAGAAGACCGAGGCGGCGAGGAGGGCGCCGAGTCCCGCCGTGAGCTCGCGCCAACCGAGCTCGGGGCCGGGCTGGGACAGGTCGCGCTGGCCCCAGAGCAGCACGATCGCGGTGACGATCGGTCCGATGCCGAGGGCCAGACCCACCGGACCGGCAGTCGTGGCCCCGAGGGCGAGCACGGCGATGGCGACGGTCAGCCGGAGCGACGAGTCCATGCCGAGGAACGCGCCGTAGCGGCCGAACCGACCGTTTCCCGCGAGGACGCCCTGGCTGATGTTGGCGGTGAGGAGCCCCGAGGCGCCGAGCAGCAGCCCCAGGACCAGCAGCACCTGGTCGTCGAAGAGCCGGTCGAGGAGGGTCGGCGCCAGCGCCGCGGTGGCGATGACGAGGATGACGATCATCCCCGCGCCGAGCGTCACCACCCGGCGGATCACCGATCGGCCGCCGAGCCCCCGGACGCGCAGCGCGGCGAGGCGCCGGCCGATCTCCTGCTCGAACGGCACGAAGACGCCGCCGAACATGAAGACGAGGAACCAGAGGTTGCTCAGCGCGGTGAACTCCTCGGCCCCGAGCGCCCGCCGGGCCACCAGCAGGTAGACGAACGAGGTGACACCGGTGATCCCGAGTCCGACGCCGACGCTGAAGGTGCCGTCGGGAAGCGGGTTGCGGGCCCGGACGGCGGCGATCACGGACACGGCGCGCCGATCAGATCGCCCGGCGGACGAGGCGCCAGTACGCGGCCATGACCCGGTCGATCGGCCGGACGAAGTCGGGCAGGCCGATGTTCTTCGGGTCGAGGTGGGCGCTGTAGAGGTGCGCCAGGTCGCGCTCGCTGCGGAGCCGCTCGGCCGCCAGCTCGGACCGCCGCTGACGCAGCCAGTCACGTCGGCGCCAGATCCAGCGGTAGCTGGCCAGCTTCTCCCGCCACCACCCCTGCTTGGCCGCGTACGCCAGGATCCCGAGCTCGAGTCCCAGCAGGAGCGGGAGCGTGAGCAGCAGGTGGCGGGCGCTGAAGCTCGACAGCGCCATGGCGAGCCGGTTGCGTTCGAGCAGCCGGAACTTGATGGCGTTGCGGGAGAACTCGTAGCGGTGCACGACCTCGGCGGTGGGGACGTAGACCACCGAGCGGCCCTGCTGCCAGGACCGCAGGCTGAGGTCGGCGTCCTCGTAGTAGGCGAAGAACGGCTCGCAGAGACCGCCGAGGTGCTCCCACCAGTCGCGGCGCAGGACCATGGCGGCGCCGCTCGCCGCCGTGGCCGGTCGGCGCTCGCGGTGGTCGGCGACCGGCTCCTCGAAGTGGCCGGCCCAGCTCACCCCGAGGAAGTGGATCATGTTGCCGGCGGAGTTGAGCAGATCGGGGTGGTCGGCCAACCGGACGCACGCGGTGGCGATGCCCACGTCGGGTTCGGACGCGACGGCGACCAGCTCGGCCAGGGCGCGGGGCCCGACGATGGCATCGGGGTTCACCAGCGCGAGGAGCTCGCCGCCCGCCGCCGCGGCGCCGAGGTTGCACCCGCCCGCGAAGCCGGTGTTGCGGCCCGGGCGGATCACGGTGACGCCCGGCCGGGTGGCCACCCGGTCGACGAGGTCGCCGGTCCCGCCGTTGTCGACGACGATGACATCGGCCCGCACGCCCTCCGACGCCAGGACGGCGTCGACGGACCGGGCCAGCCAGTCCTCGGGCCCGTAGGCGACGACGACCACGCTGACGGAGGGGAGCGGCTCGTCGGACGGGTTCACGAGGGAGCGAGGGTACCGCAGCCGGTCACGGGGTCCGTCGACCGTCCGCCGCGCATCGACCGGACGGTCCACCCTGGTCAACTACCGTGGTGCCGGTGCTGTTGGCCATCATCCCCGCCCTCAACGAAGAGGAGACGGTTGCCGACGTCGTCCGTTCGGTGCGCGATCACCTCGACGCCGATGTGCTGGTGATCGACGACGGCTCTCGCGACCGCACCACCGAACGAGCATCGGCCGCCGGGGCCATCGTGCTGCGCCCCCCGTTCAACCTCGGGGTCGGCGCCGCGCTGCGCACCGGGTTCCGCTACGCCCGCGCCAACGGGTACCACGCTGCGGTGCAGGTCGACGCCGATGGACAGCACGAGGTCACCGAGGCCAAACGTCTCGCCGATGTCATCGACACCGGCGTCGACCTCGTCGTCGGCTCGCGGTTCGAGGCCGGGTTCGAGACCTCGCGCCTGCGGCGGCTGAGCATGCGCATGCTGTCGCGCCGGATCAGCCGCTACCTCGGCGTCACCATCACCGACACGACCAGCGGGTTCCGCGGCTTCGGCCCCGTCGCCATCGAGCGCTTCGCCGATGCCTACCCCCGGGCCTACCTGTCCGACACGGTCGAGGCGCTCATGGTGGCCGGAGACTGGGGCCTGCGGGTCGAGGAGATCCCGGTGCGGATGCTGCCCCGCCAGGGCGGGCAGCCGTCGGCCGGAACGGCCAAGAGCGTGTACCACCTCGTGCGCCTGACGCTCGTGATCGCCCTCCACCGCTTCCGTCGACCGCTCTACGTCCGGGGGACCGACTCGTGAACCTCCAGATCTTCGTCATCGGCCTCGGCGTGGTCCTGCTGGCCATCGTCATCGAGGTCGTCCGGCGCCGGCGCCTGTCGGAGGGGTACGCCCTCCTCTGGATCGCGGTGGGCATCGGCGGGGTGCTCCTCGGCGTCGCCCGACCCCTCATCGACCGGTTCTCCGACTCGCTCGGCGTGAGCTACGGCGCCAACCTGGTCTTCGCCTTCGTGTTCGTCTTCCTCATCGTCGTGTGCATCAACCTGTCGATGCATGTGTCGAAGCTCGAGGACCAGGTGACCTCGCTGGCCGAGGAGCTGGCGCTCACGCGCGGGCCGCAGACCGGACCACCAGGTGGCTCGCCGCCGCCGTCCGCCACCGACGCGACGACTCCGCCCGAGCCGGGCTCGTCTCCCGTCCCCGACCGCCCGTGAGCCGAGGAGCAACCCGTGTCTGAGTCGTCCGTCGCCGAACTTCCCGGCTGGCTGGCCCGCGCCGGGGTCGCCGAGGGGCGGGGCCTCGAGATCGGTCCGCTGCACGCCCCCCGGCTGGCCAAGGGCACCTACGCCGTCGAGTACGTCGACCACGCCACCACCGCCGAGCTGCGCCGCAAGTACGCCGAGGACGGCGACATGGCCGACCGGCTCGGCGACATCGTCGAGGTCGACCATGTGTGGAACGGCGACCACCCCCTCGTGGTGGTCGTCGGCGACGCCGCGCCCTACGACTTCGTCTTCGCGTCGCACGTGGTCGAGCATGCCCCGGACATGATCGGCTGGCTGCGTGAGATCGCC
>Ga0105048_10011282_pt1 | contig 14103 bp, 12 predicted proteins | sample MAT05_FD_78382 | JGI IMG/M metagenome (GOLD analysis project Ga0105048, IMG submission 78382) | Freshwater microbial communities from Lake Fryxell liftoff mats and glacier meltwater in Antarctica - MAT-05 | ecosystem: Environmental > Aquatic > Freshwater > Ice > Liftoff microbial mat | place...
CAACCGCACGGTGGACCTGGCTCGCGGTCGCGGCGCCTCGGTGTTGGCCATCGTCAACCGTCGCAACAGCGACCTCACCGACAAGGCCGACGGTGTCATGTACACCAGCGATGGCCGCGACGTGGAGATGAGCGTCGCCAGCACCAAGGCGTTCTACGCGCAGGTGGCGGCCGGTGTGCTGATGGCATGTGCGATTGCCGAGGCGGCCGGTCGCGGCACGCCGCAGCGGCGTCACGAGCTGCTGTCGTCGCTGCGCACGCTGCCGGATGCGATGGTGGAGGTCATCGCCACTCGCCCGGCGATCGCAGAGGCCGCGCAACGCTTCGCCCCGTCGAAGCGCTACTGGGCCATCGTCGGCAGCGGCCCCAATGCCGTCGCCGCCGAGGAGGTGCGCATCAAGCTCAGCGAGCTCTGCTACAAGTCCATCGCGTGTGACATCACGGAAGACAAGAAGCACATCGATCTTTCCAGCGAGCCGCTGATCCTGGTGTGCGCTGCCGGCTTGGTTGGTGGTACGGCGGACGATGTGGCCAAGGAAGTTGCCATCTACAAGGCACACAAGGCCACACCGATCGTGGTCGCCACCGACGCCGATGAGCGTTTCGCGGCGGCTTCCGCCGTGCTCACTGTGCCGTCCGTCGATTCGTCGCTCGCGTTCGTGCTGTCGGCGATGGTGGGTCATCTGTTCGGCTACGAAGCGGCGCTTGCCATCGATGCGTCGGCCCGCCCGCTGCGTGAGGCGCGCGAGGTCATCGAGCATGCATTGGCCGCTTCGAGCGAAGGCGAGGATGTGCTGCGCACCGTGCGGGCCGGGATCGGCGTGCACACCGAAAGGTTTCTCGACGGGTTGCGTGCCGACCAGTACGACGGCCACCTCGAGGCGTCGACCGCTGTGCGCCTGGTGGGCCTGCTGCGCGACCTCGGCAGCGACTCGCCGTTGGAGGCCTATCAGCGGGCGACGGGCAAGATCGCGACGCCGGGCGTCATCATCGACGACCTGACTGCGGCGCTGACTCGAGCCATCGAAGAACTCACCCGCCCGATCGACGCCATCAAGCACCAGGCAAAGACCGTCACTGTTGGCATCAGCCGTAGCGACGAGGGCGTGCTGGACAGGGCGCTGGTGCAGCAACTGCTGGCCGCCGGTGCAGGTCGCGACCGCCTTGCGTACCGCACGCTGAAAGTGTTGGCCGACCTCGACCCGGCGGTCGAGGCGGTCGTTGGGTACACCCGTTATGCGATCGAAGGCGACCCGGCAAGTGTGGGTGGCGCCACCATCACCATCGTCGACCGCGGTGGCCTGTCGCGCGACGTCACCAGCCGTGTGGAGCGCAACTCCCAGCTGCTGGGTACCAAGCGGCGCGTGGCCAGCGAGAAGGAAGTGCTGGTTGCCCGCGGCCGCAGCGATGGTCGCACGGTCATCTTCATCCCGGAGGTGAAGGGCGGCACCTGCACCGGCATCACGTTGTTGCACGTGCGTTTCCACGAACGGCTGTCGGCGGTCACGATGCGTGGCGTGCTGCAGGGCTACGACCGACGCTATGACCGCCTGGTCGACTGGGTCACGGAGACCGAGGGCACGTTCCGCGACGACCTGCTGGCCGACTTGCCTGTCGCTGACCTGTTGATCCTGCCCATCAGCGACACAGCCGACCACTGGCGGCGCTGATGTGGCACGACCGATGATCCGTGGTATCGGCGTCGACGCGGTCGACATCGAGCGGTTCCGAATCTCGCTGACTCGCACACCGTCGATGCGCGAGCGGCTGTTCACCGCCGAAGAACTCGCGTACGTGGCCCCCAAGGCCGACCCAGTCCACTCCTTGGCTGCCAGGTTCGCGGCCCGCGAAGCGGTGATGAAGGCAATGGGTGTCGGCCTGGGTGCATTCGGCTTCCACGATGTGTGGGTGGCCGTCGCTGCTTCCGGTCAGCCGTCGCTGTGCGTGACGGGGGCCGCAGCGCGGTTGGCCGGCGATCTCGAGATCGGCAGATGGCATCTCAGCCTGACGCATACCGATCTCGTCGCTGTTGCGTACGTGGTTGCCGAGTAGCTTCGTCCATGTGATCCCGATCGTGACACCGGACGAAATGCGTGCAGTCGACGCTGCCGCCTCGGAGCCGACCGCGGTCCTCGTCGGGCGCGCTGGCCACGCCGTTGCTCGTGCCGCCGTCCAGATGATGGGTGGCACGTATGGTCGCACCGTTCACGTGATTGCGGGGCCGGGGAACAATGGCGCTGACGGTCGCGTCGCGGCGACGGTACTCGCGGCAAAGGGCGTGAGTGTGCGAGTACACGATGCGTTCGCTCTGCCCCGCGTGCTGTCCGCCGCGGACCTGGTGATCGACGCGGCCTATGGCACAGGATTTCGCGAGACGTGGAACCCACCGGACGTCGGCGAGACACCGGTGCTGGCGGTGGACATACCCAGTGGTGTCCACGCGCTCACCGGTGAGGTGATCGGCGATGTGTTGGCAGCGACACGCACGTTGACATTCGCGGCGCTGAAGCCCGGGCTGTTGCTGCCGCCGGGCAGCGAACTGGTGGGCGAGTTGGAACTGGCCGACGTCGGTCTCGGCGACGCTGCCGCGCGGCACGCGCACGCACACCTCGTCCAGCCGGCCGACGTTGCTGAGTGGGTGCCAGTTCGCAGGGCGTCGGCGCACAAGTGGCGGGCGGCGGTGCGGGTGGTGGCCGGCAGTGTCGGCATGACGGGTGCTGCACAGTTGGCCTCACATGCCGCGATGCGTGCCGGTGCCGGCATGGTGCACCTGTCGGCGCCCGGCACGATGGTCGTGCAGGCACCGGTGGAAGTGGTGCAGCGTCCGCTGCCGGTGAAGGGATGGGCGGCCGAGGTGCTGGACTCGCTCGACCGTTTCCACGCACTCGTCGTCGGTCCTGGTCTGGGTCGTGGCGACGAGACGACCGCGCAGACTCGGCTGCTTGCTGTCGAGGCACCCATCCCCACCGTGATCGACGGTGACGGGTTGTTCGCGATGGCATGGAATGCCGACGGAGCTGCCGCGCTGCTGCAGCGGCGCACGGCGCCGACAGTGCTGACGCCTCACGACGGCGAGTACGCGCTCCTGGTCGGGGCGCCGCCCGGCGCGGATCGATTGGTGGCGGCTCGCCGCTTGGCGGCCGACACCGGGTGCGTTGTGTTGCTGAAGGGTGCTGCCACAGTCGTCGCGGACCCCGAGGGGCAGGTGCTGGTGGTCACCACGGGCGACTCGCGATTGGCGACAGCCGGTACCGGTGATGTGCTCAGCGGCATCATCGGAGCGCTGCTGGCCGGTGGTGTGCCCGCCTTTCGTGCCGCCGCCGCCGGTGCATGGCTGCATGGTCAAGCGGCGCAGACGGCGCCCGCCCGTGGCATGGTGGCCAGCGACATCGCCGACCATCTGCCGACGGTGCTGCGCGACCTTGCCGCACTCGGTGAGCCGGGATGAGCCGCTGGGCGTGGGCCGAGGTTTCGGCGTCGGCCATCGAGCACAACGTGCGAACCATCGCGGAGCTCGTGGGCCCGTCGCAGTTGTGGGTCACGGTGAAGGCCGAAGGCTATGGGCACGGCTCGTTGCTAGCGGCGCGCGCAGCGCAGGCGGCCGGTGCGCAAGGGTTGTGCGTTGCGCTGGTGCAGGAGGGAGTTGCGCTGCGCGAGGCAGGCATCAGCGGCCCGATCCTGGTGCTCAGCGAACAGCCTGCGGCGGCATTGCCGGCAGCGGTCCACCATCGGTTGTCGACCGCCATCTACAGCGCCACGCAGCTCGCAGACCTGGAGGCGTGTGGCGCGGTCGAGCATCCGGTGCATCTCAAGATCGATACGGGAATGCGGCGGGTCGGGGTTGCCGAAGTTGACGCAGTGCCACTGGCCGGCCTGATTGCCGCGTCGCCGGCGGTGTCGTTGGCGGGCGTCTTCACGCACCTGGCCGTCGCCGACGAGCCGGGCAACCCGTTCACCGATCACCAACTCGATCGTTTCGAGGCCGTGGTCGCAGCGTTGGTGGCCGCCGGTCATCGTCCGCCGTTGGTGCATGCCGCGAACTCGGCCGGCGCGCTGGCCCACCCGCGAGCGCGCTACGACATGGTGCGTCCCGGTATCGGTGTGTACGGCATCTCGTCGGGGCCGGGCGTTGACGATCTCTTCTCGGCACTACGGCCGGCGATGTCGTTGCACGCTCGCGTGTCGCATGTGAAGCGGGTGGCCGCTGGCGAACGAATTTCGTACGGGTTGCGGCACACGTTCGAGAATGAAACGACCGTCGCCACGTTGCCCATCGGTTACGCCGACGGCGTGCCGCGCCGTCTGTATACCGCTGGTGGCACTGTCTTGATCGGTGGCAAACGTCGCCCGATCGTGGGCGTCGTGACGATGGACCAGATCATGGTCGACTGTGGCAACGGTGGTAACGGTGGCGACCCGGTGCAGCGGGGCGACGAGGCCGTGCTCATCGGCACGCAGGGATCCCACACCATCACCGCTGCCGACTGGGCCACTGCGCTCGACACGGTCGCCTACGAGATCGTCTGCGGCATCTCCGCTCGCATCGAACGTCGACCCTTTGGACGTCGACCCTGAACGACAACCTCTAGATTGGGTGCGCCATGTTGCACCTTCGTGCCTCGTCACTCGCCGACACCCATGCCATCGCATCCGCGCTCGCCGGGTTGTCGCGCGCCGGAGATCTGATCGTGTTGGCGGGTGAGATGGGTGCCGGCAAGACCGCCTTCGCAAAAGGGTTCGGCGCCGCACTCGGGGTCACCGAGCCGATCACCTCGCCGACGTTCACGCTGGTGCACAGCTACGACGCCGGCAAGCTCACCCTGCACCACGCCGACATCTATCGCCTCAGTACGCACAACGAGGTCGCCGATCTGGCGTTGACCGAGCTGCTGGAGTACGACGGCATCGTGCTGGTCGAGTGGGGCGATGTCGTCGCCCGCTCGTTGGGCGATCACCTGTTGGTGCAGCTCGACGCGGTCGACGACGATGAGGATGGGCGCTTGATCACCCTCGGTGGCATCGGCCGGGCATGGGCCACCCGTTGGGAACGGGTCGAGGCCGCGACGGAGGCCTTCACATGCTGATCCTCGGTATCGAGACCGCGACCCAGCAGGTCAGTGTTGCCATCGGTGGGCACGAGGGTGTGTTGGGCATGTTCGAAGTGTCTCGTGGGCGACGCCACGCAGAGACGCTGGCGCCCGCAATCGAGTTCCTGTGCCGGCAAGCCGACATCGAGATCTCCGAGTTCGGGGCCATCGCGGTCGACGTCGGACCCGGTTTGTTCACCGGTATGCGCGTCGGACTGGCCGCTGGGAAAGCCATCGCGCAGGCGCTGCGCGTCCCCATGATCGGCATCAGCTCGCTCGACCTATTGGCGTTCCCGCTGCGCTACTCGGATCGCACCATCGCCGCTGTCATCGATGCTCGCAAGGGCGAGGTGTTCTACTCGTTCTACCGGCCGGTGCCGGGCGGTGTTCAACGCGTCACCGACCCGTGCGTCGGCTCGGCCGACGATCTGGTGGCCGACCTGATGGCTCGGGGCCAGAACGTGGTGTGCGTCGGCGACGGTGCGCTGCGCTACCAGGACGAGATCGCAGCCGGCGTGCGCTGCGAGTTCGCCGAGCAGTTCCTGTCGCACCCCTCGGCGGCGCCACTGGTGCAGTTGGCGCACGCTCGGGCGCTGCGTGAGGAGTGGGTGAACCCGTGGGAGATCCAGCCGATGTACCTACGGGCACCCGACGCGCAGATCAACTGGTCCACGCGGGAGGGGTCGAAGTGAGCGTGCTGGCCCGCTTCCTCGGCCGTACGGGTGACGATGGCCTGGTCGTCGAACCGCTGCGTCGCCGTCACTTGGCCGACGTGATGCCCATCGAGCAGGCGTCGTACCCGCTGCCGTGGACGATCGGCGTGTTCCACAGTGAGATCGAGATGATGCGTCGCGGTGAGCGGCACTATCTCATCGCTCGCGACGGCCATGAAGTCATCGGCTACGGAGGTCTGATGTTCGCCGTCGGCGACGCGCACGTGACCAACATCGCGGTCGCTGCCAGCCGTCAGCGGCAGGGCATCGGAACGCGCATGCTGGCCGAGTTGGCCTGGGCAGCGATCGAACATGGCTGCGGTGCTCTGACGCTGGAAGTCCGCGTCAGCAACCTCGGCGCGCAGGCCCTGTACCGCGACTTCGGGTTCATCCCGGCGGGCATCCGCATGAAGTACTACGAGAACGTGGAAGACGCGATGGTGATGTGGTGCAACGACCTGGGCCTGCCCGAGTACGGCGACCGGCTGCACACGCTCTGCCCGGAGGCCGGTCGATGAACGCGCCCAGCAACGTCGACGAGTCGACACTGGTGCTCGGTATCGAGACCAGCTGCGATGAAACCGCCGCCGCGTTGGTGATGGGCGGCTACGACGTCGTGTCCAGCGCCGTCAGTACGCAGGTGGATCTGCATGCGCAGTACGGCGGCGTGGTGCCCGAGATCGCCAGCCGGGCCCACCTCGATCTGCTCAACCCGATGATCGCCCGCGCCATCGTCGAGGCAGGTGTCAGCGAGGAACGCATCGACGCCGTCGCGTGCACCGTCGGGCCTGGCCTCATCGGCGCTCTGCTCGTCGGCGTGTCGGCCGCGAAGGCGCTCGCGCTCACGTGGGATGTTCCGTTCATCGGCGTCAACCACATGGAGGCTCACCTCTACGCAGCGTTCCTGGAAGACCCGACGCTGGAGTTCCCGATGGTCGTGATGCTGGTCTCGGGTGGGCACACGATGCTGATCGAGATGCAGGACCACGGCCAGTACCGGCTGCTGGGCCAGACCATCGACGACGCCGCCGGCGAGGCATTCGACAAGGTGGCACGTTTCCTCGGGCTCGGCTATCCAGGGGGGCCGGCGATCGATCGCGAGTCGGCGTTCGGCGATCCCGAAGCCATCGACTTCCCACGGGCGATGCTCAATGACGGCCTCGATTTCAGCTTCAGCGGGCTGAAGACGTCGGTCATGAACTACGTCCGCAAGAACCCCGATGTGTCGGCCAGCGATGTGTCCGCATCGTTCCAAGCGGCCGTCGTCGACGTGTTGGTGACAAAGGCGCGCCGCGCTGCCGAACAGGTCGGTGCGCGTGGATTGGTGTTGGGCGGTGGGGTGGCCGCCAACTCGTCATTGCGCGAACGGTTCCTGACCGTGTGCACCGATGCCGGCATTCAGGGCTTTCTTCCCAGCCGAGCGATGTGCACCGACAACGCAGCGATGATCGCGGCCGCCGGCTGGCACCGCTTGCGCAGCGATGGGCCCACCTCGCTGGACGCCGGCGCCTACCCCAATCTGCGACTTCCCCTGTTGCCATGAGTTGTTCCGTAGAGAGATTCTGAGAGAGCTGCGATGAGTGCCCGAATTGATGCGTTCGTCGTTGCCGTTCCCGGCCTCGAACCGTTGCTGCTGGAAGAGGTGCAACGCCTCGGTGTGCGCCCGGCGCGCGCCGTGCGCGGAGGCGTCGAGTGCAACATCACCTGGCCGCAACTGATGGCCATCAACCTTCGGTCGCGCGTCGCCACGCGGGTCGTGGTGCGTGTGGCCAAGTTCCACGCCGACGGCTTTCATTCGCTCCAGGTCGGCCTGCGCGCCATCGATTGGGCGGCGTGGCTTCCGGACGCAGAGGGCCCAGCCGCGGGCATCACCGTCGCCGCCACTTGCGACAAGGAATCGAAGCTCTACCACTCGGGCGCCGTGGAGGAGCGGGTCAACGAAGTGTTGGCTCGGCCGCTGGGCGACCAGGTGGTGCAGGTGCGGGTGCAGCGCGATCTGGTGACCGTCAGCATGGACGCCTCCGGTGCGCCGCTGTATCACCGAGGCTGGCGTGGCCCGGCCGGCAAGGCGCCGATGCGAGAGTCGTTGGCAGCTTCCCTGGTGCTGGCCAGCGAGTGGAACATGAAGACCCCGCTGGTCGACCCGTTCTGCGGTTCGGGCACCATCGCCATCGAGGCCGCACACATCGCCCGCCGTATGGCGCCCGGTCGCAACCGTTCGTTCGCGTTCCAACATTGGCCGCAGTTCGACGCCACCGCGTGGGATCGTCTGCTGCGCGGCGCCGATGGTGACGTCGTCGAGAAGTGTCCGCCGATCTTCGCCGCTGACCGCGATGCAGGGGCTGTGGCAGCGACGATGGAGAACGCGGCAAGCGCCGGCGTGAGCAGCAACGTGGAAGCCGTGCTGCGCACGGTCAGCGAGTTGTCGTTGCCGGAACGCGCCGGCTGGATCGTCACCAACCCGCCGTACGGTCACCGCGTCGGGGGTGCGGGTGCCGGTCGTTCTGGTGAGGGCGGCGACCGCGACCTGCGCAACCTCTACGACCGATTCGGTGCCGTCCTGCGCGAGCGCGCCGTTGGCTGGCATGTGGCGTTGCTCGCAGCGCACGACACGCCGGTGGCCCGCATGCACCTTCCGCTCCGACCTACGCTGGCTACGACCAATGGCGGCATCGAAGTCGCCATCCACACCGGCAAGGTCGATGCGCCGGCGAGTTAGTCGTGGATCCAGACGCTGGAACGCAGGGGCAACAGGTTCTCGTTCCAGATGAGATCCATCACAGGGTTCGCCACCCGCACACAACCGTGTGACGCGGGGTAGTTCGGAATGCTCGGTGAACCGTGAATGGCGACGCCACCGATGATGAACTTGGGACGGTAGAGCGACCCGAGGTCGCCTTCGTAGCGAACGACGTCGTGCTCGCGGTAGGTGTTGAACGTGCCGGAGGGCGTGAGTGCGATGCCGATCACTCGGTTGCCGCCGTTTCGGTCGACCTCGTCGTAGCTGCGGCCGTTGCCCGTCGACACGTTGAAGATGTACCTCAGCTGACCGTTCTGGATGACGTACGCGATCTGCTTGGACTTGTCGACCTCGAGCAGGTTGCCACTGCTGCGGCCCGCCGCCGGGCGGCACAGCTGGGTGTTGAGCGCGATGGCCGTCGCGTTGTCCACCACGGTGGTGGCCGGGAGTCCCCTCCACTTCTGGAACGCCATCACCGCCTGGGTGGTGGACAGCCCGTAGCCGCCGTCTCCCGCATTCCAGAACCCAAGGGCGAGCAGTCGATTCTGCAGGTCCCTCACGGCCGACTTCGAGGAGCCGAAGATGATCGGCCCGACCGGTGAGCCCGGAAAGCCCAGGTTCGTCGTCGCACAGGAAGGCGATGCGGCATTGGTGGGCGGACCGAACGGCGCGGGTGCCGGCGTGCCCAGGTAGTAGCCGGCGAGGTCGGCCAGGAGTGCGCCACCTGCCTCGGTGAACATCGAGAAGCCGCGGCTGGATACCGGCACGATTGCATGGTTGGCCACCGTCTGCGCCGGGCGTACGACGTTCATGGTCGACGTGGATGGCCGTAGGGCCGGGTTGGTGTCACCAGCGGTGCCAACGCTCACGAAGCCGGTCGTGATCGCAGTTGCGTTGGTGGCGTTGAGCACTACGGCCGACACATCGGGACGACCGATCGCCGGGTTGCTGGCGACAGGAACCTCGAAGCGCCAACCCGGTTGTGGGCGAGTGGTGCCACCGAGCGGGTTGAGCGAGGCAATTCGGGTGTCGACGATGCGGGTGGGCGACGTCAGGGGTACGAACAGCCCGTCAGTCGCCATCGGTGCAGATGCGCCGGTGAATGTGCCGACGAGATCGATGAGGAGATCGCCGCCGCCCTCGGAATACACGGTGATGCCACCTGCGGCATCGACGGGAACGATGGCCTGGTTCGCCACGATTGCGTTGAAACCCGGCGGTGAGTTGAGATTCGACGTGAACGGCACCGTGCCGCCCTGTGGGTAGAGCTGCCAGAAGCCCGGGCTCGCAGTGAGCGCGGTGAGGTTGATGGCGACAGCGCTGGCACCCGCTGCGGCGGGCACCGCGAAGGTGCGAGTTTCGCCGGCGTTGAAGGTGGAGACGCGACGAGTGTCCAGTACCCGCGAAGGAGCCGAGAGCGGCTGGAAGCGGCCGGCGGTGCTGCTCGCCGACGGAACGTAGTAGCCGAGGAGATCGACGATGGCATCGCCGCCACCGCTTGCGTAGATGTCCACGATGCCGTCGGGGCCGACCGGCACGGTGACCAGGTTGGGGACCGCCAGTGCTGCGCCGTTCAACGACTGCAACTCGTCGATGTTGATGTTCGACACTTCCGGCCGACCGCTGGCGTGGGGCCACACTGTCCAGTAGCCCGGGTTGGCGGGCCCAACGACAGTGAGGTTGAGTACGGCGGCCACCACCGTGCCGGCGGCAGCGAGCGGAGCGTCGCCGGTGACCCTCACCGAGACGGTGTTGTCGGGGTTCAGAGCGCCAGTTGGGCGCGTGTCGAGCAACCGCTGGGCCGTGGCGAGCGGCACATAGACACTTGTCGTCCCAGCTGCACCGGCTGTGCCCACCGGCAACACAGAGGTCGTCAGCGCGAATCCACCGACGGCTGCGCCGAGGAGTCCGAGAGTGGCCATGAATGAGTGAATGCGCACCGCGCGATCCTACGAGGCTTGGTGCCGCGGGTCATGTCACCCCGTCGTGCACTTGCCTCGCACCCGTCTGGCTGTCCGGGCGATACCGTTTCGGCCTGTGCAGATTGGTTCCTTCACCCCCGCCGCGCCCGTTGTGCTGGCGCCGATGGCCGGTGTCACCAACGCGCCGTTCCGCACGATGTGTCGCCAGTTCGCGCCGGGTCTTGTGTACGTCAACGAGATGGTGATGGCCACTGCGGTCGTGCACGGCAACATCAAGACCGAACGGATGATGACGTTCACCGACGATGAGCAGCCGCGCAGTCTGCAGGTCTACGGCAGCGACCCTGTGATGTTGGGCGAGGCAATCCGCAAGGTGTGTGCCGAGGGTCGCGTGGACCACATCGACATCAACTTCGGGTGCCCGGCTGCCAAGGTCACCCGCAAGGGCGGCGGCGCCGCTGTGCCCGCCAAGCCCAACCTGTTGCGCGCGATCCTGCGCAGTGCGGTGTCGGCGGCCACCCCGTACGAGGTGCCGGTCACCATCAAGTTCCGCAAGGGTCTGTACGACTCGTTGCTCACCCACGTCACCACCGGGCGCATCGCCGCCGAAGAAGGCGTCGCCGCGGTCGCGTTGCATGCGCGCACGGCCGAACAGCACTATGCCGGGCTGGCTGACTGGAACGCCATCGGCGAACTCAAGGCTGCGGTACCGGAGATTCCGGTACTGGGCAACGGCGACATCTGGGAGGCCGACGACGCAGTACGGATGATGCGTGAGACGGACTGCGACGGCGTGGTGGTCGGGCGCGGTTGCCTCGGGCGCCCGTGGCTGTTTCGCGACTTGGTCGAGGCACTCAACGGTCGCCCCGTGCCTGCACCGCCGACTCTCGGCGAGGTGTGCGACGTGATGGCGCAGCACGCCCGGTTGCTCGTTCCGCACATGACCGAGCCGATTGCGATGCGCGACTTCCGCAAGCACACGTCGTGGTACTTCACCGGCTACCCGGTCGGCGGCGAGGTCCGTCGCCAGTTCAGCGGCGTCTCCACGTACAGCGAACTGGAAGATCTGATCGCCACGCTCGACCCGACGATGGCGATCGTCGAGGGTGGCCAGCGCATTCGACGCGGCCACACCAACGGCCCGATTCGCGTGGTGTTGCCCCACGGCTATCTCGACCATCTCGATGATGTGGTCGTCCCCGACGACTCCGACGTGATGGCGCTCAGCGGCGGATGAACCGCCCGTCCGTCGTTCTTGCCTCGGCTTCGCCGCGGCGCCACGAGTTGCTGACGCAGTTGGGTGTGCAGTTCACCGTCGCTCATCCCGACATCGACGAGACGCCGCTGCCCGGCGAAGCGCCAATGCCGTACGTGCGTCGCCTGGCGGTGCGCAAGGCGCACGCTGTGGATGCGGCGGCCAGTGCGCTGGTGATCGCCGCCGACACGACGGTCGACCTGGGAGGCGACATTTTCGGGAAGCCGGCCGACGACGACGAGGCTCGCTCGATGCTGCGTCGTCTGTCGGGTCGCACGCATCGGGTGCACACCGGGGTTGCGTTACGGATGGCCGATCGCACCGTTGCCGAGACGGTCAGTTCGCTGGTCACGTTCTCGCCGCTGACCGACGAGATGATCGAGTGGTACGTGGGCCTGGGCGAGACGACCGGCAAGGCCGGCGCCTACGCGATCCAGGGTGCGGGCGGCGTGTTCGTCGAACGGGTGCGAGGAAGTGTCAGCAACATCATCGGCCTCCCGCTGCACACGCTGCTCAGGCTTTCCGGCGAACTCGACGTGGCGTTGCTCAGCTAGACCACGACTCCGATTCGTCCTCGTAGGCAGGTCGCGCCGCCCTGCTCTCCGCGGTCTGACTCCACAGAACCCCCGAACCTGTCGCGCGGCGCGTTGCGCACTTGGTGGTCAGGCCCGCGACAGGTTGCGAAATTGTGGTCAGTCGAGGGCGGCGGGGGTCACCAATTCGTAGGTGGCGCCGGGTGGCAGCAAGGCGGCGACGGCCGCCGTCGTGTCGTCGAGCCCGATGGGTTCGAAGTCGGCGGAGTCACCTGCCAGGTTCGTGATGCGCAGCAACTGGGTGTCTCTCGGCACCACGGCCGAGACGAAGGTCGCCCCGAGCCCCTCGTGGTCGACGATGTGGGTGGAGGGCGACAGCGGCGTGGTGTACACACACGACGCCTCGCTGACTCCAGTGGCCTGCAGATCGTGGATGCAGAACACGGTGGGGTTGCCCAACGTGATCGACCCTCTCCAATTGGTGCCGTCTGCCGTGAGCCCTGCCCCGATGGTCGGCGCCGGCCCGATCTGGATGAAGTCGGCGGAGGAGTCGGGTGCGGTGGTGGCGATGACTCGTTTCCACTCAGTGGCGGAGGCAGGGCGGACGGCTTGCGCCATTGCGAGCAGTTCGTCGTCGGTACCCTCCGCCGCGACCACGACGAGGCGGTCGCCCTCGTGCCATACGACCACCTTGCCGATCTGGCGGGTCCCGATGATGGCACCGGGCGCCCCGTGCACGGTCACATCGCGCCCTTGGCCGAAGTAGAAGCGAGCCATGGCCAGGCCGTCCATGTCGGTGCCGATCGACGCAAGGGTGACGGGGGCGCCACCAACCGAGTAGGTCAGCACGGACGGTGTGGACTTGCTGAGCAGTGGCTCTCCGACGAGGTGGGCCGACAGTGCCTGCACGCGGGCGAGGGTCTTCACGTCGCCCAACGGTTTCAGCGCGCCCATGTCGTGGCCGTAGGCCACGGCCGGCAACCCAGCGACCACGCCGACGGCATTCGCGAATTCCAGCGCGTCGCCGTCGTCGAGACGGTTCGTCTCCGAGTCCCAGTAGTTCCCGCCGACCGGACCCCATGTCACGGTGGTTCGTACCCGAACACTACGCACGTCGGCCTGCAGTCCGTGTACCAGGTCCGTCGACTTGCTGACTGCTGCCTCACCGACGGCGCTGGACGCGCGGGAGTGGAAGAGTGCCCAGGCGTCGTGTTCGTAGCTGCCACCGCGCACTGCGAACACATGGCCCAGAGGTGTGGGCCCGTCGGCGTCGACGTTCCCACCCTGCTGCACGCTGATGACGGTGGCACCGTCCAGGTCGAGGATCAGGCGATCGCTGAGGGATGAGGCTGCTGGCGCGGCGGGGCCGAACGTGCGCCACTCGGGCGGACGCTCCCACGGTCGCCACACCACGGCCACCGTGCCGCAGACCGCCACCACAGCGACCACCGTCGGCGCCAGCCAGCGCGGTCGGGGGCGACGGAGGCGGATCGGTCGAGGGGTCGCTGGCGCCCCAAAAATTCCCGGCTCCGCGTCGATGACATCGATGTCGATGATGTCACCCGGGCCGTGCGGCTGCCGCATGCCGTCAGTGTCGCACGATCTCTGGGACGGCGCATCTGAAAGTACCTCGGTTAGCACTCTCGCCTTCCGGTTGCTAACGACCCCCTCGGCCACCTAGCCTTGGCACTCGCGAGGGCTGAGTGCTAACTGAGTCCTCCAAGATCCCATTATTCACGTTTCGTGTACTGCCAATGGAGGCCTGCACCATGTCACTCAAGCCGCTTGACGATCGCATCGTCGTACTGCCGAACGAGGCCGAGCTCACCACCGCGTCTGGTCTGGTGATCCCCG
>Ga0105048_10011283_pt1 | contig 14103 bp, 12 predicted proteins | sample MAT05_FD_78382 | JGI IMG/M metagenome (GOLD analysis project Ga0105048, IMG submission 78382) | Freshwater microbial communities from Lake Fryxell liftoff mats and glacier meltwater in Antarctica - MAT-05 | ecosystem: Environmental > Aquatic > Freshwater > Ice > Liftoff microbial mat | place...
AACCAGGGCCGTGGCCGCGACCACTTCCCGAACGCTTGGTCGGCCGTCCTCGCCGGCGGCGGCATCAAGGGCGGACAAACCATCGGCAAGACCAGCGAAGATGGCTCGACGGTCGAGGGCGAACCGACCCAGGTGCCCGATCTCCTCGCTACCCTGTGCAAGGCGCTCGGCATCAATCACACGAAGACCAATAACTCAAACGTCGGCCGGCCGATCCGCATCGTGGATAAGGCTGCCAAGATTCTCGAGCCGTTGGTGGCATAAGTTTTTTTGGCGAGCGTCGAGGCGTAAGCCCGACGTGGTTACGGATCGCGGTTGCGTCCGGAAAAACACGTCGGCCTCACGGCTCGGCGCTCACCTCAAGGCGCACTCCCATGAATCGCATCCTCGCCGTGCTTGTCGTGCTTCTCCCTGCAACAGCCTCCGCTCAGCTCGTGCCCACGACCTATCCGTTCAGCGGCCTGACGACTGCTTCCGGTAGCCTGCGGATCGATCGCGCCGGTCCGCGCATCAGCGGCCCGCGTTACGAGGCCGCGGCCATGCCGTTGCCGCCCGCGGTCGAAACCTTTCCCCTGATTCGCCGGGTCAAGACAGCCTTCCATCTCAATCCCTCGGAGATCGTGCTGCCCGATGTGCAAGAGATCGTTTTCTTCACGGAAGCGCGGGCGATCCGCATTCGCATTCATCTCAAGACGGCAGGCGTGCCTTTTCACAAAACCTGGAGCGTCCAACTCAAACGATACTTTGATTTTCTCGATCGAGACGGCGATGGCGAATTGAATGCCTTCGAGGCTGAGAATGTCCCGTCGAACCGTTCCATGCAGCAGATGCTTTTGACGGGCACAACTTACATCAACCCGAGCGAACCGGGCAGGCAACTCGCCGACTTCGACCGCGACGACGACAATCGAATTTCCCTGGATGAATTCTTCGCCTACTATCGGCCGGCCACGTCATTTTTGATGCGTGTCATGCCGAGTACCGCCCTTGACGCCAACGCCGAACCGCTGACGGAAGAACTCTTCAAATTGCTCGACCGCAATCAGGATGGCCGACTATCGAAAACGGAGTTGGCGGACATTGAAAAACTTCTTGAACAGATTGATCAGAATGAAGATGAGTGCCTGACAGCATTGGAACTGGTTCCGAACCTGCTCAACCGCGGTGGGAGGGGGACGTTGCCCCTCGTTGGCGCCGCGCCAACGGTGAATGCCAACCTGCCGGGAGCGATCCTGCAAGTTCATCGGGTCGGCGCGATACCGGATTCGGTCATCGAACAGGTTCTCAAGCAATACGACACCGATAAAAACCTACGTCTCGACAAGGTTGAGAGCGGGCTCGATGAAGAATCGTTCGTGAAGCTCGATAAAAATGGCGACGGTGAACTGTCGATTTCGGAACTGATGGCCTGGAAGGACCTGCTGCCGGATCTGATTCTCGAAGTGACCATGACTGACCGGGGGGAGGGGACCGTGAAGTTACTAACGGGCGATGACGGCAAACCCGCCGCGCTCGCCTCGGCGGTCATCATCGGAGGTGACGGCAAAGCGACGCTGCGGATCGGCGCCCAGCAAATCGACCTGGCCGGGGCAGGGCCGGGTGCCGCCAATCAGAAACGCGGCTTCATCTTCCCGTTCGACCAGATCGATCGCGCGAAACAAGGATTCCTCCTCGAAAAAGATGTGGCCAACCCGCAGTATCAGCCGGTTCGCGTGCTTTTCGATCTGATCGACCGCGACAATGACGGCAAGGTGACCCGCAAAGAGTATAACGATTACCTCGAACTGGTGTCGTCGTTCTCAACCATGCCGCTGGTCCTGAGCCATGCCACGCAAACGCCCAGCCTCTTCGCTCTGATCGACGCCAATAATGACGGACGGCTGAGCGTCCGCGAGATGCGCGGCGCCGCGGAGCGATTGCGAAATCTGGAGCCGAATGGAGGCGAGTTCATCACGAAGGCTGCGCTCAAACCACACGCGAGCATTCGCTTCGCCCGTGGCAACCCGATCTTGAACAACCCGATCGGCGGCACGAACTACAACCCGAACGTGCAGGCAAGGACCGAAGGCCCGCTCTGGTTCCGCAAAATGGATCGCAATAACGATGGCGATGTTTCCCGAGCGGAGTTCCCGGGTCGGCAGGAAGAATTTGATCGGATCGATCTCGACCACGATGGATTGATCAGCTTGGCCGAGGCCGAGGCAATTGATAAGGCGTTGCGGGTTGAGAAGAAGTGAGAATCTTGAAAGCCCCAGGACGGCCGTCCTGGGGCTTTTGGTATTCCTCAATCATCGCAGTGATCGGCATCGTGCAGGGCTCGGCAGATGCCTCGCGCCGATTCGCTGGCGTTGACGTAAGCAGTGGCCCCGACAAAGGCCGCCTGGCGGATGCCCAGGTCGGATTCCTGATCACCGATGATTACGACCCGCGTCTTCGACTTCTTGTTCAAAAGCTTCCAGCAGGTCAGCCAGCCGCTCTCGTGCTCCGGTGCTTCTTCGGCCAGAACGACGACGCAGTTATCCGTGTCGCGGGCCAGTTGGCGGGCTTCATCCCCATTGACCGCGAGGCGGATAATCCAGCCGCGTTCCTGGAAAAATCGCTCGATCACGGCCGCCTGGGGCAGGTTTCCGAGGCAGAGGACCATCCGTTTGTTGAGCCGGCGCGGCAGGTCACTCTCGTGCCAGCCGTCATGGGCTTTCGTTCCGCGATCAGTCAGTGTCGGATTCTTAAACATGGCCTCGTTCTCCTCTGCTCCTGGGTGACGACCTTGCAGTTCCCGCAAGGTGGTTCGTTGCACGCTATGAATATCTTTGTTCACCCCTGATAGACGCGACGGTCCACCGGGATGTTCATTCTAAAGGTTGTCTAGTAGTTTAATGTCGGTGAATAGGCGGAATCAGGATGGTCGGCAGAAACGCACTTGAAGGATCATCTTGTAGGTGCGCGGTATGGCGTGAAATCAATCATCATGTCCTAAGTTTACGACCCGTGCCATCGAGATTCAAGCCTTACTTTCCTGTTCTGACCAATCGGAGAGACTCGGCGATTCCTTCATTCGGACCTACAACGTTTAACAAGGCCGAACTTGCGCCGGAATCGACTGGGCGAAAGGAACATTCTCCGCCGTTGGCGGGGATTCGCTTGGTCGCGGTGTAACCCCTTCCCGAGGAATCTCTCCCCATGAAAGCCAAGTTGTCGATCGGAACCTGGGCATACCTGTTCAATCAGGAAAGCCCGACCAACGACTTCCATGTGATTCTGCACAAGCTGCAGGACCTTGGCTACGACGGTGTGGAACTGGGCAGTTTCGGCCCCCATCCGTCGCCTGCCACTCACCCGACCAAGGCGAGCCGGACGAAGCTCAAGAAAGAAATTGCCGACCACGGCCTGTCACTCTCCGGCATCGCCATTGATCTGTGGGCGTTCAAGACGCCGGGCGTCAGTATTCTCGATGAAATTCCCTCGGCCTACACGACAGCGTTCCTCGGATGGTGCGTATTTGCCAGCGACCTCGATGTCAAGACGATCCGCGTCGACACCGTGCTGGCCCCGAACTACTTCGATACCGAGGAAGGCAAGAAGATCGGCATCAAGGCCGGCATGGACCGTTTCGTCAACGTCTGGGACAAGTGCAGCAAGATCGCGGCTGACTTCGGCCTCAACATCTGCTGGGAGTTCGAACCCGGTTTCGTCTTCAACAAGCCATCGGAAGTGATCCAGATCGTCGATGCCGTGAAGGCCAAGGGCAACCCGAACTTCGGCGTGCTCTACGACACCTGCCACGCCCACATGTGCGCGGTTGTAGGCGCCAATCAGCAGGGTACGAAGGAAACGCTGCCGGGCGGCGAACTGGAATTCCTCGAGAAACTCAAAGGCAAAATCACTCACGTCCACCTCATCGACTCCGACGGAAGCCTGAACGAGCACAACACCAGCACGCACAACCCGTTCGGAACGGGTAAACTAAACTTCGACCAACTAGCCCCGGCCCTCGTGAACTGCGGCGTCCCGCACGCATGGTGGTGCGTCGACCTCTGCTTCTGGCCCCACGCCTGGGACGTGACGGCGGATAGCAAGAAGTATCTCGACAAGCTGAGGGCGAAGTACGCAGCAGCATGATTCCAATGCGGAATGCGGAATTCGGAATGCGGAATGAAAACAGGTCGCTTAGCCGCTCCTCGAAGGGTTTCCGGAGAGGAGCGTGAACCGTCTAGAATTTTTTTTCGTGGACAAAAGCGGACAAATTGGGACATTTGCGCGACCGAACCTATGACGGCGAGACGAACATTCGGTCATTTTTTTTCACCAAGTGTTCCAAAGTGTTCCATTTTGTTCCACATGGTTCGACAATCCGGCTTCGCGCCATTCCAGAGAGTACGATCGATTTTCGAAAAAGCAAATGCCATGTGATGGCGATCGTTAGTCGCTCGCGAATATCGGAGAATGCTGGATTTCTGGCGCAAGAGCGAGGCGACGGAGTGAGGTGAGGAATAGTCGCAATGCTCGATAGTTTTTTGAGAGAAATGAAACTAATCGGCCGGGTTTCCGATGCCAAAGTGGTTAGTTGGAATTGTTTTCGTGGCAGAGATGTACGATAATCGAAGTGTGATATCGCGACACCGTTTTTGTGACCCCTGAACTAGATCGAAGAAATCATGACGAACGATCTAAAGAAGAATCTTGATGAAGCTCGTTGGCTGGATGTGGAAGTGCGTGGCACATCTGCCGAGGTTGACCGTTTATTGCGATCTCTCGATTCACCCCTGTTGAAAGGTTGGACCAGGGACGAAGTACGTGAAAAGAGACTTAAGGACGCGAATATTTGGTTGGACGGAACACGCCTTTATTCCTTTAGCGATTGCAGTGGTCGGGGCATCGCTTCGATCTCTGTTTGTCAGATCGAGCCCGGGCTCATTCGGGCTGGTCAATCCGTACCTCTTGGTCGGTCAAGTGCCGATTACGAGCAATTTCAAAAACGCGTGATCGAGTTCAAGGATCGTATCTTTATTCCTGCCGTGGTTGAAGCTGGCCTATCCGTTAGATATCAGAATCGCCCTCATCCGCTTGAATCGGATCTCGATCCCCCAGCTCGTCGAGCCCTTCACGATTTTATCGAACAAGCTCCGAAATCCATTGCTAAATTCAAAGAGGAAGACCGGCGCAGGTGGCAATCGTTTCTTATTGCCATGCATCGGACTCGTTCATTTCCTCAGCGAGCCGCCCTCGAGGACTGGTTAACGCGCCAAGAATTCTCTAAGCCAGATGTTGAAGAATTGAGTCGAGAATTCGCACGGGGGCTGACTCTCTTAGAGGAATACGAAGAGGAAAGGCAGCAGTCATGGCGTTGATCCGGGATGTGGCTCGTCGCCTCATGGACAGTCCTAAGCCTCTACTCCTTCTCGATACCTGCGAATTAATCAATATCGTTCAGTCTCTAAAAGAAAAGAGAAAGTGGCTGGAAACTGCAGTTGATATCCTCGGAAAATTGACACTAAATCCCGATTCTTTTGAAATCGTCATTTCCGAGCTCGTGCGAATTGAATGGCAGCAAAATGCTCCTGCGAAGAAAAAAGATTTAGACAATTATATCGAATCGTTGGACAGTCAAATCGCAAGGATGCATGAAGCCTGGAGTCATCTCAGAAAACCGCTCCCGTTCAAACCTGCTGAATACGGAAAATTGGCATTGTCTGATCACGTGATGTCCTTGGTAAATAATTTGATGGATCAAGCCGCTGAAATCAGTTTTGACGATGACTGCAAGAACAAGGCGTTCAGTCGCGTAATCGGCAAAAAACAGCCATCTGGAAGCGGTCAGTTCAAGGACGCTCTACTTGTCGAGCATTATTTGCGGCTGTCCAACTTGCTCAAAGTCGAAGGATATCCTTATCGCCGCATTTTCGTTACTTCCAATGTAAAAGACTTCTCGCTTCGCGGCGATGATAAGAGCAAAGATCGGAACGATATATTGCATCCTGACCTTCAGCTCGAATTCAATAGTTGCGATTTGGAATACTTTGTTGATTTGCGAGTAGCTTTCGAGAATTTGATTCGATACCCGGACTTGCCAAAGTCGTAATATTTATTGTGAGCGCCGGGCGCTTGCAATAAACGATCTGGAGCGATGAACGAAATTGCATTTTGTATTGTCAATTCAACCGAAGCACTACCATCTCAATAGAAGTTCCTTTGTGAACGAGTGCGTAGCCAAACCTTCCAGCCAATCGTTGCCAAGACGATTTTGGGCTGTTGAACTTGCGTATCTCATCGCCAGGTTTCATGGCTTCTATGAGTTCGTCAAGCAATCCGTCATGCCCGTAGCGACGCAGAAGCACTTCAGGACTCGAGGCTCTCTTACTAAGCCAGTCGAGTGGTAGAGTGCAAGGTCGAAGCACGTAGATACTCCCGCATAAAACGACGAGACTATAAGGTATAAGATACCTTCTGAGCGTTCTCGAATCAAGAAAGTTCCGCTGCCTCAATCAGCGCTTTCCTCACCTTTCTGAATGTTCTACTTTACCTACACTGAATCGAACTCGGATTTTACTCGATACATCTATTCATCTATGGGACTCTCTCGTGACCAAACCTCTCAACATCGGCATGATCGGCTACGGATTTATGGGCCGGGCTCATTCGAACGCTTACCGCCGGGTGAGCAACTTTTTTGACCTGAAGCACACGCCCGTGCTCAAGGCCGTCTGTGCTCGTAATGCCGAGAACGCCAAGGCTTTTGCCGACCAGTGGGGCTACGAATCGATCGAGACCGATTGGCGGAAGCTCGTCGAGCGCGAGGACATCGACGTCATCGATATCTGCACGCCGAACAACACGCACGCCGAGATCGCACTGGCGGCCGCGGCGAATAAGAAGATGATCCTCTGCGAGAAGCCGCTGGCGATGAACGGCCCCGAGGGGCTCAAGATGGTCGAGGCCATCGAGAAGGCCGGCGTGCCCAACATGGTCTGGTACAACTACCGGCGGGTGCCGGCGGTGACGTTGGCGAAGCGGTTGATCGACGAAGGCAAGCTCGGCAAGATCTTCCACTACCGGGCCAAGTTCCTGCAAGACTGGACCATCAAGTCGGATCTGCCCCAGGGCGGTCAAGGGCTTTGGCGTCTCGATGTGGCCGCGGCCGGGTCCGGCGTCTCGGGAGATCTCCTCGCCCACTGCATCGACACCGCGCTCTGGCTCAACGGGCCGATCGACAACCTCTCCGCCATGACCGAGACGTTCGTTAAAGAACGCAAGCACATGTTGACGGGCAAGGTCGAGAAAGTCGGGATCGACGACGCCTGCGCCTTCATGTGCCGGTTCCATAACGGCTCGCTGGCGACGTTCGAATCGACCCGCTACGCTCGCGGGCACAAGGCCCTGTACACCTTCGAGATCAACGGCGAGAACATGTCGATCTCCTGGGACCTGCACGACCTGCATCGGCTCCAGATCTTCGACTATAAGGAAGGCGAAGGTCGAACGCGCGGCTGGAAGTCGGTCCACGTGACCGACAATAGCCCCGACCACCCCTACATGGACAAGTGGTGGGTGCCGGGCCTGCAGATCGGCTACGAGCACTCGTTTGTCCATCAAGTGGCCGACTTCATTGAGGGCCTGTCGAATGGCAAGCCCGCCATGCCCGATTTCCGCGACGCCTATCGCACGCAACTTGTTCTTGACGCCATCACGGATTCCGCCAAAGATGGAACATGGAAGAACGTTCAAACCGCGTGAGGCCTCAACCGATGCCAGCGATTGCCGAGAAACTCATCACCGCCGAAGAGTTCATGAACATGCCCGATCCCGAGGACGGGACGGAGCAAGAGCTCATTCGTGGAAGGGTCATTTCCATGCCTCTGCCCCAAGGCCCTCATGGATATTCTTGCGCCAGCGCAAGTGGCCTTGTCTTCCAGCATTCCCGGACCAATCGCCTCGGTTGGGTTGTAGCGAACGACACAGGCGTTGTTCTCGAACGTGATCCAGATACAGTCCGAGGTCCCGATGTGGCATTCTGGTCGTTTGAGCGACTCCCGAAAGTACCGAAGGGCTACATCGAAATCGCCCCTGATCTCGCGGTAGAGGTCCGGTCGCCGGGGAACACTCAGCGCCAAATTCTCGACAAGATCAAAGAGTATTTCTTCGGCGGAACGAAACGCGTCTGGGTGCTGGATCCCGAAGACCGGACGGTGGCGATTTACTACAGCCCGTTCGAAGCCAAACTACTTCATGAGCCGGCGGAGTTGGATGGCGAAGATATTCTCCCCGGTTTTCGGTGCAAGGTCGCCGACCTATTCCCGCTGGAATGAGATTGCGAGGACGAGAAAATGCCAGCGACTGCCGACAAACTGATCACGGCCAAAGAGTTCATGGAAATGCCCGATCCAGAGGACGGAACCCAGCAGGAACTCGTTCGTGGAGAGATCGTTTCCCTGCCGATGCCCAGCTACAAATGTGTTGAATGCCAAGCCGCCATTGCCTACATGCTGCGCCACTACGCCAAGACCAATCGTGCAGGTCGTGTCGTCACGGAATCGGGCGTTCGAACTGAGAAAAACCCAGACACCGTGCGTGGTCCGGACGTTGCTTACTGGAGTGCCGTGAGCTTGCCATTGGATGCGGTCATTGAGGGATACGCTCTTGTTCCACCAGACCTGTGCGTCGAAGTTCTTTCTCCCAGCAACACCCCTAAGTTGATCAAACAGAAGATTAAAGAGTATCTGTTCAACGGCACCAAAGTCGTCTGGATTGTCGATCCGGAGGATCGCAGCATGAAAATCTATCGATCGCCCTTGGAAAGCCGTTCACTCGAAGAAGATGCCGTTCTCGATGGCGATGAGACCCTACCAGGGTTTACCTGCCGGGTGTCTGACCTTCTAAGTTGAGATTGCACCTGGACAACCGCTCGTCCATCTCGGTAAGCTTTAGTCTTCTACGGCGGATTCACGACAAGGACGTCGCGCATGCATCTTGTTCATCTCACAGCCTCTTCGTTTTTCGGCGGGCCCGAGCGGCAGATGCTCGGGCTGGGCCGATCCCTGTCGGGCGCGTTCCATTCCACCTATTTGAGTTTCGCGGAAGGAGGCCGGAGTGCCGCTTTTCTGGAACAGGTTGAACGCCACGGCTTGGAAGCTCAGGCTTTGCGGAACGACACTCCAAACCTGCGTGCCGCTCTGCGGGAACTCACGACCTTCCTCAAGATTCGCCAGGCCGATCTGTTGATCAGCCATGGTTACAAGTCGAACTTGATCGGACGCATCGCCGCCCGACGTGCTGGAATTCCCATCATCTCCGTTTCACGCGGATGGACCGGCGAGAACGCCAAAGTGAAGCTGTACGACGCCTTGGACCGCTACCATTTACGGTTGATGGATGCCGTCGTTGCCGTTTCGGATGGCCAAGCTCGCAAGGTTCGCCGGGCCGGGGTCTCGGCGGGGAAAATTCACGTCATCCGCAATGCCGCCCGTCTCGACGCCTTTCAGAACCCGTTGCCCGAATATCGGGAAAAGCTCCGCCAATTGGCGGGCGTGACGGGCAATGAGCCGATCGTTCTCGCGGCCGGGCGACTAAGCCCCGAAAAGGGCTTTGACGTCCTCGTCGAGTCGGCCGCCCTGGTGCAACAGCGCGGCACGGCTGCTCGATTCGTCTTGTTCGGGGAAGGGCCGCAACGGCCGCTTCTGGAAAAGCGGCTCGCGGAACTCGGCCTCAGGAACTTCGTCCTGGCCGGCTTTCACGACGATCTCGATCGCTGGCTGCCCTGGGCCGACCTGGTGGTGTTGCCCTCGCACACGGAAGGGTTGCCGAACGTGGCCCTGGAAGCGTCAGCGGCTGGGCTACCTGTCGTGGCGACGGCGGTGGGTGGAACGCCCGAAGTCGTGCGTGACGGCTTGACCGGCTATCTCGTTCCGCCGGGCGAACCTGTGATGCTTGCCGAGCGCATTCATGAATTGGCGATAAATTCATCTCGGCGGCGCGAGCAGGGCGAAGCGGGGCGTCGGTTCATGCAAGATCGTTTCAGCTTCGCGGCCCAGGCGGAAGCGTATCAACGGTTGTTTGAGAAACTCGTCCCCGCTCGCATGCGGAGGGCGGCATGATGACCGGGACCCTGACGTCCGTGCTCCGCTCCGAAGTCTCCGCGTCGCGGCTTCACGGTGCGGTACGGGTTTGCTTTCTGATCGATCGCCTCAGCCGGGCGGGGACGGAAACGCAGCTTCTGGCGCTGATTCGCTCGCTCGATCGCCGTCGTGTATTGCCGCATCTAGTGTTACTGGATGGGGAAGACGACCTCTCGCGCTCCCTCGAACCGAACGATTGTCCGATTTTGCGCCTCGGTCTAAGCTCGTTTCTACGCGGAGCGCCTCTGTCGGCGGCACGTTCCCTACGTCGCTTCTGGCGTTTCCATCGGATCGACATCCTGCAAACATACTTCCTTGACAGCACCTACTTCGGCGTCCCCTTCGCCCGCCTGTGCGGCATCCGTAGCGTGGTGCGAGTTCGAAATAACCTGGGCTACTGGCTGACGGGCAGGCATCGGTCGCTGGGTCGCTGGATGGGCCGGCTCGCGGACGTGACGCTGACGAACAGCGTTGATGGCAAGCAGGCCTTGGTGGAATCGGAACGGCTGCACCCCGAAAAGATCGTGGTGCTTGAAAATGGCGTCGATCTTGAACGGTTTCCGCCATTGCCGCCACCGGATACTAGACGAGCGATCGTCCGTGTCGGTGTCGTCGCCAACCTTCGGCCGGTGAAGAACATCGATGGTCTGATTCGTGCGGCGTCGCGGTTAAGTTCTCGTTACCCGACGCTTCACTTTAGCGTGGCGGGCAACGGGGAACATCGTCCCGAACTCGAACGCCTGATCCACGTACACGATCTCACGGAGCGATTCACACTACCCGGTTCCACCGACGACGTAACAGGGTTTCTCGCGCAACAGGACATCGCCGTGCTTCCGTCGCATTCGGAAGGCATGTCCAACGCCCTGCTCGAATTCATGGCGGCAGGTCGAGCGATTGTCGCTACCGATGTAGGGGCGAACGCTCAATTGATCGAGCATGGCGTTTCCGGCCGAATCGTGCCGGCCCGTCATGACGATGCTCTCGCGGAAGCTCTCAGCTGGTACATGGAACATCCCGCGGAGGCGATCAAGTACGGGCAGGCCGCACGCAAACGAGTCGAAGCGGCCTATTCACGCTCGGCGATGGTGAATCGCTTCGAGAATTTTTACGAACAGCTCCGCATGAAATGATCCAACATCACGTTTGAGGAGGCGGAAAGAAGCCAGCCCCGCCTTCGTAGACGGTGGTTCGCTTCTTCAGGAACTCAACAAACTCGCGGTAACGCGATTCACTCCACCCGAGCACGTCGGCCGTCTGCCGAGATCTCGGGGAGGTGTTGGCCCCGAAACCGCCGTGAGAATCGTGGAAGTTCTGCACGATGAGAATATCCGCCCCGAAAGCGATGAGCCGTTCCGCGAAACAATCCGGATCGTGCAACGGCAACGTCGGCGTCACGCACAGGCCGATAGCGATGCCAGCCTCTTTCAACTCTTCGACAGCCTGCCAGCGTTTTTCGAGCGTCGGCGCCTTGGGCTCGAAGGCGTCGCGCACTTCTTCGGAATCGGTCGGGATCGAGAAATTCACCCGCACATTTTGAAATTGCTTGAGGAGGTCGAGATCGCGCGTCACGAGTGGACCACGTGTCTGAACAACCAGGCGAGGTTGATGGGGGACAAGGGCTTCAAGAATTCCGCGAGTCAAGAAAAGAGATCGTTCCACCGGCTGATAGGGATCGGTGACGCTCGACATGTAGATCGACCGCCCGGCGACTTTCGGACCATGTCGTCGTGCCAGATCGACCGCGTTGCCCTTGGCCCGGAACCAACGGCCCCACTCGTCTTTCGGGCGGTCGTTCTGCGGCAAAAACATCGCGTAACAGTACTGGCAGCCGAAGGTGCAGCCGACGTAGGGGTTGCAGGTCCAGTCGAACCCGCCACGGAGGATGAACCCCGTTGCCGGCGAGAATATCGACCGCGACTCGATGAGTTCGATCGGCATCCGGCCATCTTAGCGTACGGGCGAGGAAACGCGAATAACCTGTCCCGGTTCCGTGGTAGTCGGTTGCCCGTCGAGCGGCCGCCAAATGGAGTTCGACGTGGTCGGATTCAGACTGCTGCTCGGCGTGAGAAACTGGCTCGCCGGGCCGGTAGACTTGGGCGCCTCCGGTTTTGGTTCGAGATTTTCCTCGTTCTTGACGTTGCCTTCGCGGAGGTGGTCGATGATTTCGCCGCCTCGTTCGATTCCCTTCTTCAAGTCATCGGTGAACTTGCTGGCGTTCAGGTCGACCTTGAGACTCTGCGAGCCGTTGGCCGCACCTGCCGGCAGCCGGCTGAGCTTGTACCAGTCGAGGTACCAGCCAAGACCGACGAAAGCGATCGTCCCGGCGCCGACCAAAGCGAATAAATTTCTCATTTTTAATATCTCCTGACTTTGCCTGAAGAACAGTCGCGATCGGGCCAATATGGCCGATTTAAGCCATACCGTCAGTGCAGGGGTTTTGTCCAGACAAACCCGTGCGGAAGGCAAAACCGTCTTGACAGCCCCCCGTCGCCTTTTCGTATTCTCATGTAACTGGACGAAGCATGAAATGTCACTTGCGCGTATATGAGCTATATTTCTTGTAGCGGGTGGTCGGGATGTGCCGGTTTCGCTGATTGGATGGGCTGCCGCGATTGGGGAAGTTAACGCTAGATCGGCAACACCCGCTTGGATGCGACGAGACAGCAGGGTAGAATGAAGTGACGACCCGGTTTGAGTTCAGTCAGTTCGGGCGCAGACCAATCGCTCGAGGGAAGCTCTCCATTCCAGGTCGACGGGTGTCCGGAACCACCTGCCGCCGATGCCTCCGCCTCAGTTTCATGGCTCGTTCGTCTATTCCGTGGTTTTGAAGCTCTTGCCGCCGTCTTCGGATGGAAGACGGGTTCGACTGGTTCCTGATCCCACACAGCGCGGGCTGCCATGGTGTCAGCCGCGTTAAGTTGGGCAGGTTCGCCGTAGCGCGACCGTCCCGCGCTTCCATGGAGGCAACCTCGATGGTCAATGGAAAGTCCATTCTGTCCTCGCTTCGTTCCGAGCTCGATCTGAGCGACTACCGCAAGCTGCATTGGGAAGGAACGTTCGAGGATTATCTGAATATCGTGCTGGAACGGCCTGACGTTACCCGGACCGCGTATCAACGCCTTTACGACATGATTCAGTCGCACGGCAACGAAGAGGTGTACGAAAACCGCGACCGGATTGTCCGCTTTAAATTCTTCACTGAGTTCGCCGCCCGGCATGGCGATGCCGTCTACGGCATCGACCGCTCGCTGATGCAACTCGTCAACACGTTCAAGTCCGCCGCTCAGGGTTATGGAACCGAGCGCCGCGTTCTTCTCCTGCATGGTCCCGTCGGCTCGGCCAAGAGCACCATCGCCCGCCTTCTCAAACGCGGGCTCGAGGAGTACTCACGCATTGATGCCGGCATGCTCTTCGCCTACTCTTGGAAGATGCCTGACGGCAGCCATCAAAGGTGCCCGATGCACGAAGAGCCCTTGCATCTCGTCCCTGCCGAGATTCGTTCGACTTTGCTGAAGGAAATGAACACCAACCGCAAATCGAGCACTTACGAGATCACGATCCGCGGCGACATGTGCCCCTTCTGCCGTTCGACGTTCAACGAACGCATGGCCAAATACAATGGCGACTGGCATCGCGTCGTGGAGGACATCAAAGTTTATCGTCTGCTCCTCTCCGAACAGGATCGCGTCGGCATCGGCACCTTCCAGCCGAAGGACGAGAAGAATCAAGATTCGACCGAACTAACGGGCGATATCAACTACCGCAAGATTGCCGAGTACGGTTCGGATAGCGACCCACGCGCCTTCAACTTCGACGGCGAACTCAACATCGCCAACCGCGGCCTGGTCGAGTTCATCGAAGTGCTGAAGCTCGATGTCGCGTTCCTCTACGATCTTCTCGGCGCCTCGCAGGAACACAAGATCAAACCGAAGAAGTTCGCCCAGACCGACATCGACGAGGTGATCCTCGGCCACACGAACGAGCCGGAATA
>Ga0105048_10011286_pt1 | contig 14102 bp, 10 predicted proteins | sample MAT05_FD_78382 | JGI IMG/M metagenome (GOLD analysis project Ga0105048, IMG submission 78382) | Freshwater microbial communities from Lake Fryxell liftoff mats and glacier meltwater in Antarctica - MAT-05 | ecosystem: Environmental > Aquatic > Freshwater > Ice > Liftoff microbial mat | place...
AAGGCACGAACGAAAGCTTGAACTCATCACTCGAAAAAGCTGGCCGTGTGGCTGACTTCCTCGAATTCGGCGAGCTGCTGTGTTACGACGCCCTGCAACGAGAAGAATCGTGCGGCGGCCACTTCCGTGAGGAACACCAAACGGAAGAAGGCGAAGCAAAACGCGACGACGACAACTTCGCCTACGCGGCAGCGTGGGAGTGGACGGGTGTTAACCAAACCCCTGTCTTGCACAAAGAGCCCCTAACCTTCGACAACGTGAAGCTCGCCCAGCGGAGTTACAAATAATGAAACTTACACTGCGCATTTGGCGTCAGAAAAACGCAAAAGACAGCGGCGCATTCGAGACCATCGAAGCGCCCCACGTCAGTCCCGACATGTCCTTCTTGGAAATGTTGGACGTGGTGAATGAAGATCTACAAGGCAACGGCAAGCAGCCGATCGAATTCGATCACGATTGCCGCGAAGGCATTTGTGGCTCTTGCAGCCTGATGATCAACGGACGCCCACACGGCCCACAACACAACACAACCACGTGCCAGTTGCATATGCGCACGTTCAAAGACGGCGATTTCATCACGGTTGAACCATGGCGAGCCTCTGGCTTCCCCGTGGTGCGCGACTTGGTGGTTGACAGAGGTGCGTTTGATCGCATCGTGGCGGCTGGCGGGTACATCTCTGTTCGTACCGGTGCCGCCGTTGACGCCAACGCCATTGCCATCCCAAAGCAAGACGCAGATCGCGCGATGGATGCTGCGGCTTGTATTGGTTGCGGCGCTTGCGTTGCCGCTTGTCCGAACGGATCAGCGATGCTCTTCACTGCAGCAAAAATCGCTCACTTGAACTTGCTTCCACAGGGCCAACCTGAAGCGCTTAGCCGCACCACAAACATGGTGAACCAAATGGACGCCGAAGGTTTCGGTGGCTGCACCAACGCTGGCGAATGCACCGACGCTTGCCCGAAGAGCATCCCGCTGGAAGTGATTTCGCAAATGAACAGAACGCTGTTAAAGGCGGCTTTCAAAGCGCGACCGCCCACCGTTTCAAAGGGCGGCGACTAGCCAACGAGCCTCGCCAGCGGGCCTCGCCAACTTACGTTCCGCAAAAACAAAACGCTGCCTCGGACTTTGTGCCAGGGCAGCGTTTTTCGTTTTTAGTGCAGCGAACTTAGTTGATGCGTCTCAACATCACCAACACCCGAAGGGTTAGTGATACGGCTGCCTCGCGCTCTTCTTCGTTAAGATCAGCCACCACCACTTTGCCGCTGGGTCCTGGGTACCAGAAACCATCTTCGGCTTGGCGACCGCGCAAATAAGCCTCCGCTGTGCGTACGCCTGAGTTTTCTTTGCCAAGCCCAACGGACGTCACTGAATCAAGAGCATCCGCAACGTCGATAAATGTTCGCGGCTCTGAGATGTCTTCCCAGAACTTAGGATCCTTGCGGTCTGGATAGCGATCAGGCTGCAAGAAACGTGTAGCCAAAAGTTCGGCCGCACGGCGAGCTTCACGAGAGGTCTTCCGCTTCTTCGAAGTGGCGAAAGCGCGCAAGACCATACCCGTAATCAAATGGCTTGATGGCCGTGCGGGAGAATCCGTACGAACACCGCGCCAGGCCCAACCACCATCGTTCTGGCGGTTCGCCAAAAGGAAAGCAAACCCGTGCTCTACACGAGGATCATCGTCGAACCCTGAGCGGCACAGAGCAGACAAAGCCCACCCTTGGAAGTGAATTGCGGGCATTTTGCCCACGTCTTCAGGGGTTTCCCCTAACGTGAGATCGCCGATGCCGCCATCTTCAGCCTGGGAGGCCAAGAGAAAGTCGGCAGCCTTGTGTAACGCTGTGTCTTTGGGCCCTTCGTCAGCGCGAACGCCGTATTCGGCAAGCTTGTCGATGGCCTTGATGGCCGCCACCGCGTTGGCGAATTTGGCTGGACCCATAGCCTTTTCGGCGGCTTTTGCGGGCAAACTGCCAGTTTTCGCCATTTTTTTGGCAAAGGCTTGCACTTCTTTGTAAGCCCAAATGTCGGCAACGGTGGGGGCCTCATCGTCGTCGATAAGATCGCGCCTAACCCGTGCTACAACCGAAGGGGTTCCCTCTCGAAGTAACTTTGGGATAGGATCTTGCGCCAATCGGGCGCGCCACCCCGTCATGGCCCGAGGCGGAGGCGTCGGGGCTGGGGTCGGGGGGCTGGCTGCTGGGACGGAAAACCGCGGGCGATTCATCTGCACCTCAAGGTTATCGTATCTGAACCGGTTCTGTAGGGGAATGTGCGGAGATTTTTGATAGAAGACCGGTTTTCGGGATACAACGGGCTCCAAGAGTGACACCGACTGATCGACCCAGCAAGCAAGAAGCCTTCTTAGCCTTCCTTAAGGATGGTTGGGTAACCGTATACATCGACGCCCGGCGCCCCGGCGTGGCGGTGCCGGACCACCTGCGAACGGAAACCCGTCTGGTGCTTCAATATGGGCTAAACATGCCGGTTCCCGTCGAGGACCTCGAAGTTACGGACGATGGCGTCAAAGCCACGCTGTCGTTCTCCCGAACCCCGTGGCAGACCATGATTCCTTGGTCAGCGATCTATGTGATTGCTTGCACCGACGGCCGTGGGGTACTTTTTCAAGAAGACGTCCCAGCCGAACTCATGTCGTCTTTTGTTGGCGGAGAAGAGGCACTTGAGGGCGAAGAGGCGGAGGAAGCACCGCCTGCCCTGCGAAAGCCGGTGGCCGCCGTTGCCGCTGTGGCCAAGGCCGATGAGTTTGATACCACCCATGCCTCTGAACAACCTCAGCCTCCTGCCAGGGCCAGGCTGAAATCGGTACCTATGTCCGATGCGCCTGCAACTTCAGTTGAAACTGCCCGACCAACTCAAAACGACGACAAAGTTGACGGGCTGGAAGTGCCTCGCGTCCGCCCCACCCTCACCATCGTTAAGTCCGAATAGAGCCGCGGCCCGGTTAAGAATCGGGCACCACGCAATCGTGCAGGAACTGGCAGAGTTCTTCATGGCGAGCGCGAGCGTCTTCGTACCCAATGCGTACAAGCTCGGCACCGTAAACGCCGTCGAAGAGGATGTAAGAGAGCAAATCAGCGTCGTTGGCGCCGCCGCCGCCTGCCGTGGTTGCCAAGCGGCGAAGCAGCCGAATGCCAGGGCCTCCGCCTAAACCTTTGAACTTACCTGCCCGAGCGACTTCACCCGCAATCTGGCCCAGATCTAACGAAGGGCTTATGACCATGTCTTTGATGGTTCGATACGGGGCACCACGTTTGTTGGTAACCACCTCAGCCACGCGCCGCTTGAGGTTTTCGTCTCCGCATTCGTTTACCACTTGCATGATCGCTGTTAGTCGATCCATTTGCTGCAAGTCGTATCCAACGTGATCAAGAAGAAACGCGTTCAAGATCTTGCCCGCCAAAAACGCAGCACCTGGAAATGGCTGAGCTTCCTCGGGTACATCGGTCGTTGATGACCTCTCGAATTTGAGACTAACCACCAACACTTTGTCTGCACCCAAGCGCAAGGCAGGTGAAAGCGGCGTGTTCTGGCGTAAGCCACCGTCGCAATAAAAACGCTGGTCCACTTGAACAGCAGGAAACAACAAAGGTAGCGCCGCAGAAGCCATGCAGTGTTGTGGGCCCATGCGCACCGATTGCGCGCGCACGAACGGATGCACACTCCAAGGAGGCAAAGGCTTGCCGCTTTCAACAAACACCACCGTTTTGCCTGAACCAATGTCGGTGGCAGAGATTGCCAACGATTCAAAATGTTCGGCTTCCTTGTTTTTGCGAATGCGGGTCCACGGCATCATGCGCCGGACCAGGCGTTCTAGGTTTCGTGTTTGAACGATGCCACCCAAGCGACGTTCGCCCGGCTCCATCTCACTTAAACTGCCACCGCCTAGCAACGTCGAAGGCGCCCTGAGAAGGTCTTTGATGCCGAAGGAAACCACTTCCTCAAGCAGTAAACTTTCCCAGCGATCGCAAAGCAGTTTGCCCTGCTGGCTGGGAACATCCGCGTTGGCGGCCATAAAGCAGGCGTGAATGGCGCCCACAGAGGTTCCGCAAATCACGTCGAAATGCACTTGGCCGCCGAGATCTCCTGCCAGATCCTCTCTGATGTACTTAAGCACGCCGGCCTCGTAGGCACCGCGAGCCCCACCTCCAGAAAGCACAATGGCCAAGAGCGGGCGATCCCCTCGCCGAGGTGGACGGGTGGGCGAACTCACGCGCAACCTCCGTCACGGTGGGCAGGTGTAGGCATCCGCACGATTATAGCCATCGACAGTTTATCCACGGTGTTTGAATTGATTTAACGCGATTCTTTCTGCAGCCACGCGCGCGAAACGAAATCGGGTTACAATATTTGTATGGGCGACGCGAATCATCCTTTTGGATCCATCACCCTCACCCCCGGAGGAGGCTTCTTGTTGGAGTCCACCGGGTCAGCACGCATCTTCACTCCGGAAATGTTCACCGAAGAACAACGGATGATGCGTGAGACGGCGAGGGACTTTTTCAAACGCGAGGTTGAACCTCACATAGCCGCTATAGAAGAGAAGAAGCCAGGCTTGCTTCCTTCAATTCTAAAGAAAGCAGGCGACGTGGGTTTGCTTGGCCATGACGTGCCGGAGGCCTTCGGTGGCTTAGGTGGCGACAAGACCAGCTCAAGCCTGATCTTCGAGGCAATGAGCCGTCTGGGATCGTGGGCTGTCACATTTGGAGCACACGTAGGCATCGGCGCAATGCCTATCGTGTTGTTCGGTAGCCAAGCACAGCGGGAAAAATACTTACCTCCCATTGTTTCGGGCGAAAAACTAGCCGCTTACGCACTGACAGAGCCGGGCAGCGGATCGGATGCGTTGGCAGCGAAAACCAAAGCCATTCTGTCTGCCGATGGAAAGCACTATGTGCTTAACGGCACCAAGCAGTACATCACCAACGCCGGCTTCGCTGATGTATTCGTGATCTTCGCCCAGATTGATGGCGATAAGTTCACAGGCTTCATCGTTGATAGGACTTCCCCTGGCCTCACTATTGGGCCCGAGGAACACAAGCTTGGCATCCGTGGTAGCTCCACATGTCCGCTGATCTTGGAAGATTGCCAAGTTCCCGTTGAGAATGTTCTTGGTGAAGTGGGCAAGGGTCACAAGATTGCATTCAACATCTTGAACCTTGGTCGTTTCAAGCTGGGCGTTGGCGCTTTGGGTGGCGCAAAGTTCTGTTTGGAAACCGGCGTGCGCTACGCGGTGGATCGCAAACAGTTCGGCAAATCGATTGCCGAATTCGATCTTATCCGAAAGAAGATCGGCACCATTGCCATGAACATCTACGTAACGGAGGCGATGTCCTTCCGCACGTCGGGGCTCATCGATGCGCGCTGCATGGGCATTGCTCACGATGATCCTGCGGCCCAATCCAAAGAGATCGAAGCCGTAGAAGAGCATTCTATAGAGGCGTCGATCATGAAGGTGTTCGGCTCTGAGATGTTGCACAACACTGCGGACGAAACCCTGCAGATTTTCGGCGGTGCAGGGTACATCACAGATTATCCCATTGAACGGGTGAGCCGCGACGCCCGCATCAACAGGATCTTTGAAGGTACAAACGAGATCAACCGTTTGTTGGTCCCTGGCACCATTTTGAAGCGCACCATGCAGGGCCGTTTGGGCTTGATGGGGTTGGTGGGCAAGGTCAAAAAAGAGCTTGCGGATCCTTCCACCATCGATCGCAGCATCCCCGCAGGGGCGTTGGGCATCGAGCGCAAGAAGTGTGACTACGCCAAACGCGTGGTCGCATTTGCAGCTTCCTTGGGTGTGCAGAAGTACATGCAGAAGATTTCTGACAAACAGGAACTTCTTGGGGTACTTGCAGATTGCTTGATCGACATCTACGCGATGGATTCTGCCATCTGCCGCACGCTTCAGTTGATTGAACTGCAAGGCGAGGAAAAATCGGCGATACCGATCGCGATGACACAATTGTTCACGGCAACCGCCCACGAACAAGTGTTTGATCGCCTCCGCGAAATGTTGATGTGGATGTCCGAAGAGGACGAATGGAAAAAAGAAATCCAGGACATCAACACGTATTACGAACTAACGCGGGTCAATACCTTCTCGTTGCGCCGGAAAATAGCGCTGCACACTATTGAAGCGGGTGGCTACGCGCTTTAGTAAAAGCTGAGGCGTCTGTTTTCCCTATGCGGCGTCGATCTAGTGCAGATCGATGCCGTTTTTCGTGGCGTTGCGGTCCACCAACGATGGATCTAGGGCGTCGGCTGCACCATTGGCGCCAGGGGCGGTTTTACGGCCGCAGACTTCAACAAGAAAAACGCTCCCGCAGTCAGCGACACAGCCACCACCATGCCTAACAGAACCAAAGGTCCGCTGCGCTTTGCCGCGGCTCCAGCAGCGTTTTGCACGGCCAGGGGCTTCTGCTGCCCGTCTTCCAGCGCGCCGCTGTTTCCGTTGTTCGACATTTACCCTATTATACGCAGCTAGGGACGTTAGCCGTTGGGCTATCAGCTCGAACCTACTCGTTTTCACTGAGAAGAAAGACTGCATATGAACGTTCTTGTCACTGGTGGTGCTGGGTATATTGGCAGCGTGTTAACTCGCCAACTGCTTGCGCAGGGACACACGGTCACCGTCTACGACAACCTTTCCCGCGGCTTTCGGGAATCGGTCGCAGCAGGCGTCCGGTTTGTTCATGGAGACATTCTTGATCGCGGCTACTTGGTGGACACGTTCTTGTCGCACAAAATTGATTCCGTGGTGCACATGGCTGGGCTTATCGCGGTGGGCGAATCTGTGCGTGAACCGGCAATGTATTACCACCAGAACGTTACAGGTGGCCTTAGCCTCTTGGATGCCATGAAGGACGCTGGCGTCAATCGCATTCTGTTTTCATCTACGGCAGCCGTTTACGGCGAGCCACAAAGGGTTCCGATTGAAGAAACAGACACAAAGAACCCAACGAATCCCTATGGCGAAACCAAATGGACTTTCGAGAAGGCGCTTCGCTGGTACGGAGAAGCGTTTGGTTTGCACACCGCGTGTTTGCGATACTTCAACGCAGCGGGCGCAGCCGGCGACGCGGGCGAGCGGCATGAACCTGAAACACATTTGATTCCACTCATCCTGCGTGCGGCGGCTGGCGTTTCCCCTGCAATCACAGTGTTTGGCGACGACTTTGACACGCGCGACGGCACGTGCGTACGTGATTACATCCACGTTCTTGATCTCGCAAACGCTCACATTTTGGCGCTGGAAGCTTTGTCTCGCGGTGAAAAAGCGCTTGTCTACAACTTGGGCTGTGGCGGCGAAGGCTACACGGTCAAAGAAGTGATTGAGCTTGCCAAGAAGGTCACTGGCAAAGACGTCCCTGTGAAGATGGGCCCACGTCGCGATGGTGATTCAGCCGTATTGATTGCAGGCTCAGATAAAATAAAGCGCGAGCTGCATTGGCAGCCTTTGCACCAAGATCTTGGCGTCATCATCGAATCAGCTTGGAAGTTCATGCAAACGCATCAACTTAAGGCCTAAGGCCACAGAACTAAAGCCTACTACTGCCGGGAAAGAAACTGCGCAAGGTTCTCTTGCGCGCTTCGCACAGCGTGTTTGATGGATTCTTCCTCCAGCAACTCGCGCTGTTGCGGCCGGTATTGTCCCCGAGGCTTCTGTACGGAAGCTTCACCCGAGGCCACCATCATGATCCCACGGCCGGGCCGACTGAGGATCAATTCAACCCCGCAGGTTTGTTCGATGTCTCCACGAACTGTGGTCATCGTCAACTTGCGAATGGAACCGTCCAAGACATAGGAAAGATCGGATTCAATTATATCTGTGACGGTCACCGAGGCCTGGCTTTTGAGCTGTCCCATGACTTCCAGCCTGGCGTAGGCAGTTAACCGAGCTGAGGCGCGTCCCGAGCGATCGACGATCTTTCCAACGGCTATCGTGAATCGAGTGCCTGGCGATCGCTGCGAACGAAAGGGCTGTGGGCTCTGTGCACCCGCTTGACGTGCCAAGCTTCTAACGTTGCGATCAAGCACGTCCAAGGACTCTTTGGCTGAACGGCGAACTTTGTCTGAAGGATCGTGCAACGCTTTGGCAAGCGCTATGCGAGCCGTGCGACCAGCAGCGTCGCCTCCGGGGTTCTTTGCAACCAACATGGCTGCGAACTCTCGCACTAAGTCGTCGCGATCACTTTCCAAAGCTTTCGCCAAAGCGGGAAGAACGCGTGGGTCTTGCAACTTCGCAAGCAGATACGCCGCTTGCACTCGAACCTTAAAGGATCGAGCGGTGGAAAGCTCCGCAGCAAGATGAGCAACCGTATCCTCTGCAAACGCAGAGCCCACACCCAACCTACCGACCACGGCCGCACCAACCAGCAGCAGACTGCGGCGACCGGAACGCATATTAGAAACGATAGCGCAAACCGAGGCGGGCGCGCATGGGTGGATTGCGAAAAATCGTCTGGCCGAAGAATTGGTTGTCCGATTGCGCCACAGCCAGCGGGGTGCGCGTAGCCAACAGGTTCAACACATCGAAAAACACGTCAATGTTGTGGCCCACCAACGAACGCAGGCTCGCCCGGGCTTGGAAATCGAGATTCATCAAATCGGGAAGGCGCAGAGCGACATCGTCGTCGGGGTTGAGGTTTCCGCGCGAGTCGTAGCCGCGTTTTGCCGTGAAGCGCGAAAAACCGCCATACACGGGATCAAGGCTGTAACGGTTGTAAGGTGGACCAGACTGAAACTCATACACCCCCCCCACCGAAAGCCACGGCAACACCTGGTACTGTGCCAAAACGCGAAGCACGTGGCGAATGTCGCTAGGCAACGGTCCGTAGAAATAGGGAGCCTGCCCAGGGTTATCTAAAAACGACGTGATGTAGTCGTCGTTTGCAACACCCTCGTCTTTCGCCAGCGTATATGAAGCGTTCATTTTAAGTAAGCCTTCGCGCTTGAGCAAAGAAGTTGAAAGCCCCATGTAGCGACGCCGGGCCTGGCTGGGCGTTTCAAGATCAAAAACGAACTGGCTGCGGCCGTTCTTATAGCCGCCGTCTTGCCGCACAGCGGAGCCACCCTTGTTCCAGATAGCGTTCGTTTCCAGATCTTCCCACTGGTGCGAATACTTGCGGTAAACGAAATCGGTCTTGGCAACCAAACCGGTGATCACTTCACGTTCCGCACCCAAAGTGAATTCATGGGTTCGAGGTGCGTTGAGATTGGTGCGGCAGGAAGTTCCGTCCGGGTTCAATCCGTCCGGGCCGCAAGGCAAACCAACTGTTGTGGACTCTTGACCGCCAGAAAGCCGGCAGTTGTCCACGAAGCCGCCAATGTCTTTGTTGTAAAAGCAAAACCGTTCTGACAGTTGACGGCTGGTAAAACGAGCCAAAGCCAAGAAGCCTGTATCCACGTAGCTGTTGTAGCTTGCGCGCAAAACGGTGCGGCCGTCGTGGGTGGGATCCCAAGCCACTGCCAAGTGTGGAGTCAAAGCGACAATGTCAGTGACGATCCGTTGCCGATCGTCCTGTGAATTGCTTCTGTGAAGGGCTAAGCCAGGCGTGATCGTCACGTACCGCGTCGGCTTGAACTGATCGGAAAGGTGCAAGATCAGCGAGTTGCTTTTTACATCAGAACGCAGCCAGCCAGAACGACAGTTGCCGCCTTCCTGGCGCGGATCATTGACGCAGGTTTCTTGGCGAAAGTATGGCTCTTGCCCGATGTAACCCAAAACCTGATCGCCCGGCACCGTCATGGCTAAGGGATTCTCGGCGGCCAAGTACTTCCACCCAAACTTGATGCCGTGAGTGCCTAGTGCCTTTGTGTCTTTGAAGTACGTAACATCGCCCGACAATTCGAAGGTGCGTCGATACTGGCGGCTCTGTGAAGTGAAATTCTTTCGAGACACTCCCGATGCAAAGTCAATTTCACCAGGCACGTTCGAGCAGTTTGGATCCCACAAACACGATTCAGGACCAACGTCAAAGTACTGCTGCTGGTAACCGGCTCGAATCACGCTCACGAGGTTGTCGGTGAGCACCGAATTGAGCGACAACCCAGAAAACAAAGTTGTTTGTAGTTGCCGTGCTTCGGCCTCCGGCTCAACGAAGGGGCTTTGCCGAATGTTGCGAAAATCGCCCGTAGAATAGGTGCTTTTCCATTCAACCTTGTTGCGAGGGTTCAGTTGCCACGTGATCTTCGCTAGGCCATTGAATGCCAAAATGGAAAACGGAGGAGGATTAGGCAACTGCCCTGAAGTGTCTGCCAAGATTGTCGACGTTGAGTTGTTGACCTCGCCGGCAACATAGAACCAAATTCTGTCTTTCTGAATTGGTCCTCCAACCTGGAGGCCCACGTTGGCCGCTCGGTTGCCTCCGCGATCCCGGTTGTCCTCAAAGAAGCGCATATGATCGTCGGTGTAAGTTGCCGAGCTATCAAACTCGAACTTGTTCGAACCGCTCTTGGTAACGATATTGACGATGCCGCCCGTGGTGCCGGAATTCTCAGCGCCAAACCCAGCGGTTTGCACTTCAACTTGCGACATTGCGTTGAAACTGAAGTTTTGCCCAAACGTGTGGGTCACAGGATCCGTGGTTTCGAAACCATCGATTTTGTAGCTGTTGTTAAAGTACGCGCCACCTCGCACCTGCGCGTTGCCAGAACCCTCGCGATCCGTAGCACCAGGCGTCAACGCCACCACACCCTGGTAATCGCGGCTGGTCAGCGGAAGCTTATCAAGAAACTCAGCATCGTAGCTTTCGCCAACGGAGGCGCTGTTGGTGTTAACACTTGGTGCCTTTTGTTCAATAACGTATTCCTCGGGAGTGTCGCCCGATTCCACTTCCACGATCAGGTCAAGTTCAACGGTTTTTCCCTGACTGACGCGAATGCCGCTTTGGGAAATCTTCTTTAGCCGCGGCGCCGATGCCAACAGCGAGAAGGTTCCGGGCGTCAGCGCCGAAAAGCGAAACCGCCCACCTTGATCACTTACGGAACTTTGTTTGCCGCCGATCTGGGTTGGTGATTCGATGACCACGTTTACGCCCGCCACAGGCGTTCCCGTTTGATCCCACACTGTGCCGCTAATTGTGCCCGTGGTTTGTGCAAACGACACGACCGGCAACAGCATCAAGGCCAAAGTAACGAAAAATGCGCGTTTCATGAGGATATCGTTCTTTGTTTTCATGACGAACGCCTAGTTTCGAGGTGAGTAGTCATCCGGCCACGAACAAATCTGGAACCCAACGTTCTGGCATTGCTGGCCCTGTCCGAGATCCACAGTTCGAGTCATGCCTGCCTGTTGGAAGTTGGTGACCGACTGGCATTGCTTCATGGTCTCCGTATCCAAAACGTTCTCATCACAGAAGCGCAAGCAGATACCCCTATTCTGGTAGGGGAAGCATCTGTACCCGCGCAATTCTTTGCAGCGCGAGTCGACAAAGTCCTTGGGTTCGCGACCTCGGTTCTGTTTCTCCAAGTTGTTGTTCTTGAAAGCATTGCAACCCAAGTAGCAGAACCCCACGTTTGATGGAAAACAGGTGTAGCCGTTGTCCGAAAGGGCGTCTTTGTCTTCGTCGCATCGAGCAAGGCCTTCTCCGCAGCGTTGGCCAAACTTCACGGGGGGCGAATCGCAGAAGCAGGTGTTCTTATTGCACTGTAAGCCCGTAGCCGTGCAGGCGGGATCGCCCGAAGCATCCACGATGGGGTTACCACTTTCGTCCTGCGCGTCACGGCCGCAGAACTCAACATTGCGACCGTTAATGGTTCGCAACACCTTCCCCAACGAGCAGGCAGTCTGAACGCCCCGCAACGGCAGGTTGCGAACCGTGGTCGGCGATTGCGCACGGGTTTGCCCTTCTTGATCCAACTTGGCAACGCTGTCGAAAGAATCAGCACGGTATTCGCCCTCAACTCTGATGTTCCAAAACCAACGAATAGGTGTGTACCCAGGTGGATCCATTTTCGATTTGCGCGGGCGTCCTTCCGTGACGATCTGCCCACCAACAGGGATGCGAGAAACACCATTGACCTCATCGAAGGAAACGCGGGTTGGCACAAACGCCTTTCCTACAGGTACCACCAAGAGATTTTCTTGGGCAACGCCCTCGCCTGAGGTTACGCGGGAAACGTCAAACGTATCCAAGCGAAGAGAATCGCTGTTGGCTGGGTAACGTCCCAAAGCGTTGTCACCCAAGGTTAACCAACCATCCGCCAAGTAGCAGAAGGCCAGCTTATTGCGGTACCAAACCTCCATACGCGGGCGTGGCGTGGCGGCGTCTGCAACTCCTTGTGACACTTCCGTGCGTTCGTCGATGAACGGGCAGTTCACAACCTTCCCGGTGCGTCGCTCTTTGAAATCGCCAGACTCAACCGCTTTCTTCAGCGTCGTTCGGTGTTTAATGGCGTCCGGTTCGTAACTCGAAGGCACGGTGATCTCGACGATCTCCCAGACGCCGGAATAGATTCCTCGAATGCCTGTGAGATCCGTCGGCGAGACATCAACAATCGGTCGCTGGTAGGTCGCCGAGCCTCGGGCGGCATCGATCAAAAGCTCTCGGTACCTTATCGAATAAGGTCGATCTAGCTGGCGATCGTTGAGAGCCTTGCAGTCCACCGGATTCGCACCCACAACGGCACAAAAATCCTTAGGGTTCATTTGTAAAACGTCGCTTCCTCCCACGAGGAAATCTTGTCGTGTGCGAGACTCCCGCATCACTGGCGCCAGCAATGGCTTGCCGTCGGGCGTAAAGAAGAAGTACATCGCATTTACGCGGGCCGACAGTGGCTCGCCAAACGCGTTCTTCAGATTCGCAGCGTCCCCAAAATTGTAGTATTGCGCGCGCCCGCCGCCTTCAAAGCCGTCCTCCGGCAGCAGCTGGGTTGGCGGCGTACCGCGAAACTCAAGGACCCCAAACGACTCGTCGTGGTAGTCGCTGCTGCAAGCAGTTCCTACGGCACCCACGGCCGTCAACAGCGCCCAAATACTTAAAAGTCGCTGGCTCATCTTGTTGTTCCGAGCCGGGCCGAGGCCAAGCGCAGGATCCCCCTGTGAAGCGGTGCACCTCCGGCCAACTAGGTCCGGACCTGCGTTCGCCCATCGTTTGTAACGCGTCTAATGGTGCTGGGGAAAGAAAATCGCTGCGCCCTGCTTCAAGAAAACGAGCACACAACCACGGCGGCATACCTACACATTTGCTTTCGGGGTTTTAGGGTTTCAATAGGAGGGCCACGGTTTGGCCAACCGCGGGCCCGACCGACTGCGCAGGAATGCAGGCAAACACGTCAGCTTGCGCCGCTGCCACCAGATCTCCCGAACCTTGTGACCCCATCAACGTCACCGCTGTTTGCCCTGATTCCCCGCTGATGGTGCCTGGCACGAAAGCGGTGAACTCAAGCGGTCTCCAGGCGAAACTTCGGGCTAAAGGCAGGTACAGCAGGCGCAACGCGGTCTGGGCCTCACCTGCCAAGCGCGCAAGCAACGAGCGGCCAAAAAGTGAAAACGTGACCAACGCGGAAAGTGGGTTGCCCGGCAAACCTAAGATAGGCACCAAACGCCCCTCAAAGCTGATGTGGGCAAGCACCACGGGCTTTCCTGGACGAATCGCCACCCCGGCAAAAACGATCACGGCACCTAAGGAAGCAAGAACCTCTTTTACGTGATCGTGCTTACCCTTGGACACACCACCAGTCATCACAACGAGATCACAGCGAAGCGCGGCAGTGAGTGCGCCCCTCAGTGTCTCAGGATCATCGGCGGCAGGGGGCTGGGGCAATGGCTCGCCACCCGCGCGTTCGATCGCACTGGCCAACAAGAATTCATTCGAGTTACGAATTTGGTGAGAAGCAGGGCTCTGTTCGGCAGGCACAACTTCATCGCCCGTAGTCAATACGGCGACACGCGGGGGGCAAAACACTTGCACTTGCACCTGTCCCACCGAGGCCAGCAAGGCGATGGATGCAGCATCCAGACGTCGCCCCGCGGCTAGTACCACATCGCCCTTATGAGCTTCAGCTCCGCAAGGAACCACATTGTCGCCTGCATGCGCTTCCCGGCTAAGTTCAACGCTACCGATTGACCGGTGAGCTTCCCCTT
>Ga0105048_10011288_pt1 | contig 14101 bp, 5 predicted proteins | sample MAT05_FD_78382 | JGI IMG/M metagenome (GOLD analysis project Ga0105048, IMG submission 78382) | Freshwater microbial communities from Lake Fryxell liftoff mats and glacier meltwater in Antarctica - MAT-05 | ecosystem: Environmental > Aquatic > Freshwater > Ice > Liftoff microbial mat | place...
CCCGACGAGCATGTGCGTGCGAAGGCCAGCGGCGTTGCCGTAGCGCTCGCGATTCCAGCCGATGAGGCCGGACAAGAGGATGGCAATGCTCAGCCGCAGCAAGGCGCGGGTGATGCCCGCGACATCGCCGATGTCCGCGAACTCGGCTTCAATCGTATCGAAAACGCCCGTGGTCTGTGCAGCCACGCTCATCGCAATACTCATCAGTCACCCCCCTTCACGACCACAACACCCGATACATAACGTAGGCAGCGCCCGCGGCGAGCGCGACCCCGATGACCGCGACGGTGACCTTGCCGACCAACGGCATTGCCCGCCACTTGCGCTTGCACCACTGCCATCCCGCGCGCGCCTTCAGCTCGAGCTTGTCGAGCAGCTTCGACACCCATGTCGACTCGCCGCCAAAGCACGCGAGACCAAACACCATGAACAGGATGCCGGGCCCGGGGATGACGAGCATGATGACGCCAGCCGCGAACAGCAGCAGGCCTACCCCGATGCGCAGCACGCGCGACGCGGTCGACGCCTTCTTGACGCGCCGGTTGTAGCTGATGAAGCGCTCACCGGGCGGCGAGTCCTTGAAGCGCGTCCACTCTTCTTTGAAGGCTTTGAACACTGTTCAGAGCTTTGCACGGACGTCGCCGCTGTCGAAAGCTTCCTGGAAGGAAGCACGAAGCTGCGTGCCAGGCGGTGGGCTGATCCCGCGCGCGGTCACGCCAGACGCGCCTTCTTGAAGCGCGCGGCGACCCTGTTCCACAGCGGCGCGACGATCACGAGCAGGCCGACGACGATGGCGCCGCAGATCAGCCCGAAGAGGATCACGCCGAGCTTCTCGAGGATCGAGAGCCACGGCTCGGCCGAGGTGACCTTCTCGAAGAGGTGCTCGAGCCAGTGGTGGTCGAGGCCGGGCATGCCGTGTGCGATGATCTCGCCGCCGACCATGAACATCGCGAGTGTGCCGACCACGCCGAGCACCTTCATGAACACAGGCATGACCAGAGGATGGTCTTGCCGACCAACCGGCCCGGACCGCCGCGCTCGACCAGGTGCACCCCGGCATCGTCGGCCTTCACGATGAGCGCGATGAGCCCGTAGATGACGAACGTCAGGCCGAACGCGACGATCGACAGCGTGAGCGCCTTCGCCGCGAAGCTCGGGTTGCGCTCGCTTATCGCGTTCAAGGCGATCACCACGATCTCCGCCGACAGGATGAAGTCCGTGCGCACCGCGCCGCGCACCCTCTGCTTCTCGAGCACGATCGGGTCGATCGGCAGCGCGTTCTTCGCGGCCACGTCGTGGTGCTTCACGCCGAGCTTCTCGAGTGACTTGTGTACGCCCTCTGCCCTGCCCGGCGAGGTAGCGTGCGCCCATCCAGCTCGACATCGGTGGCAGCGTGCTATCGGGGGCGTAGCGCGGCAGCGGGTAGCTCGCGAGCTGCGCCAGCGGCGTCTTCGCAGCCGGGTTCGTGCCCTGCGCGTCGAAGTTCGGGTAGCCCGGCGGCATGTTCCGCGGGTCCATCCCGCCTACGTTCGGGTCCTCGAGCGCGGTCGGCGGCAGCACCTGCGGCCGCTCGCAGACACGTACGGCCTGCCGAGGTCGAGCGCGTCGCGGGCGTGCTGGTAGATGAGGCCGGGCGAGAGCGCGCCGTCGAAGCCCGCGACCTCGTCGAGGTTGCCGTCGAACGGCGAGTATTGTCCGCCGCCCAGGAAGACATTCGTGGCCGTGCCGAGCTGCGTCCCGGGCGGCAGGTGCGCGACGAAGCCGTCCGGATTGATGCCGTCGAGCCACAGCTTCAGGTCGCCCGTCGGCTTGTCGTAGGTCACCGCGATGTGATGCCAGCCCGCGTAGTAGGGGTAGTTGCTCTGGACGCCGACGCCGTCGAGATAGAACCGGTAGATGTAGGTGGCGCCGCCGTAGATCACGTTGACGCGGAACGACGAGTCGTAGAAGTGCAGCGACATACGCGACGACAGGATGAAGGGGCGCGCGTTCATGCCCTGCTCGAGCAGGTGCGTGTTCTCGAACATCGCCTCGACCGTGAACGAGCCGGACGCGAGCCACGCGCGTTGCGGTAGCCGCGCGTCGCTCTGGAAGGGCAGAGCCCCGGTGAGGCGCGCGTAGCACTGGATCTGGAACGGGAACGGGAGTCGGTTCAGGTCGACCGCTTGACCCACACCGCCATTGGGGGCAGGCACGGCCCGCGACACGTTCGGATAGTTGTTGCAGACCCAGTTGTAGACGCTGTCGGTGCCGAGCGGCTTGTCCGCCTCGAAGCGCCACCAGACGCCCGGCTTGTGCTGCGGGATGACAAGCGTCACCGCGCTCACGCCCGGGGTCTGGGCCGAGGTCACCGGACCGTTCGGCAGGGTCACCGTCAAGCTCACGTGGGGCCGCGGGATGACGCCTGCGGGCAGCGGCAGCTCGCCGCCGCACGCGAGGACCTTGCCCGCCAGCGCGGTGTTGCCGGGCGTCGTGAAGCTCAGCGGCAACAGCGCACCGGCACCGGTAGCGGGCGCGAAGGTCATCGCCGGCAGGGCCACGCCGGCCTGGTCGACGGCGTTCACGGCGAAGGTCACGGGCGGCGCCTCGGGATCGACCGGCGTGTCGTCCGGATCGACGGGATCGTCGGGCGGGTCGTCAGGATCGGTCGTGCCGGCGTCGGCGCAGGCCCAGGCGAGCTCGAACGGCAGCCCGGAAAGCGTCGTGTAGGCGGTCGTTACCCAGCTGCCCGGGCCGTCGAGCGGGTTCTGGCCGCACACGAGCGTGGGGGCGTCGCCAGTGAGCGGCACCGCCCAGCGGATGACGGGATAGACCGTGTCGTCGGGCGTGCGGCCGGTCGGGAAAGGGCTCGCGGCGGCGGTCGCGGTCGCTTCGAACGTGCAGTGGCTGCCGAGCGCCGCCGCGTCGAGCCCGATGGCCATGTTCCAAAAGCACTTGTCGAGACCAAGCAGCTGCTCGCGGCCGCGATAGATGGCGCTCTCATAGAGGTCCGGCTGTCCCAGCGACGACAGGATGGGGCCGTGCTGGCCGGGCGTCTGCGACGGATTGACCGTGTACGTTTCCCGAATCTCACCGCCGTCGTCGCGGCACACGACGGCCGCGTCGCCCCAGTAGAGCGTCGTGTCCTGCCCGGTGCCGGCCGTGCACGCGAAGGCGATGTTGGCGGTGGGACCACGCTGGTCTGTGGCGGGGTCGTGCAGCAGCGCGTCGACGCAGTCGAGCTTGGCCGAGCAGAAGATGTCGTCAAAGGTCACGGCGACGTCGAAGAAGCCCTGGCTCGCACGCCGCATGACGGTCAGGTCGAAGATCGCGGGCACATCGCCGTTCTCGACGCACAGGATGTCGCGCCTGACCGGACCGGGCGACGTCCACTCGTCGGACCCGAGCGGCTGGCCGTCGTCGCCGAACAGACTGGGGACGCGGTCGAGGCGCGTTCGGTACCGACGGCCCTCGTTGAGGAGATATGGCCCGAACCCGACGAGGCGGGCAAAGACGAGGCGCTACCCCTCTCGCCTGCGACCGACCCCGCGCGCCTGCGCCAGCGCGCGCGCCTTGATGCGCTCGTCGAGGAACGCCTGAGCGATGAGCTCTTTGGGGTCATCGAGCTCGCCGCGGCCCCTGGCTCGAGCCGTCGCCAGCTCCAGCGTGAGGTCCGCCGCCTCACCGGCGAGCCGCCGTCCGACTGCTTGAGACGCTGCCGAATGGAGCACGCGCACGAGATCCTCACGACCGGCGTCCACGACACCGTCGCCGAGGTCGCCGCCGTCGGCCTGAGCCCCGCCTACTCTCGGCATCTACGCTGTGTGGCACGGCCGCTCGCCATCGGACGACGTGGCGCGCCGCCGCTGATGCCGCTGCGGAAGCACCGGGTGCGCGAGCGGCCCCGCTCAGAGATCGGCCAGAGCCCGGCCCGGATGCCAGCGTGGGACGGACCAAGTCGAGGTGGACCGTCGAACTGCAAACCCATTTGTCACCTTGGGACTTTGTCTTGTCGCCTTGGGACATGACGCCGAAACCCTTATCAGAGGCCGGCCGCGACGCGCTAACTCGCGCTAACTTAGGTCTGTCACGATTTTTGAGAGGATCCCCCGATGAGACTTATTCGCCTCTGTGGCTTTGTCGCCCTGCTGTTCGCCGTTGTGGTACACCATGGCTGCGGTGCGGACTCGCCCACACTGCCCCCCTCTGACGATACCCAGAGCGACACGTCCGACATCACGCCGGACACGTCCGACATCACGCCGGACATCGGCCCCGGCACCCCTGAGACGGTGCTTCCGGACGCTGGGCCAGACGTGCCCGATGTCGTCGATACGACCGACATCACCGACACCACCGACACGGAGATCGCCTGCGGGGACGACGACAACGACGGGGTCTGCAACGCCGACGACCGGTGCCCTAGCTTCGACGACAATCTCGACGATGACGACGACGGGATCGCCGACGGCTGCGACCGGTGCCCTAGCTTCGACGACAATCTCGACGATGACGACGACGGGATCGCCGACGGCTGCGACCGGTGCCCTAGCTTCGACGACAATCTCGACGATGACGACGACGGGACCGCCGACGGCTGCGACCGGTGCCCCGGTCACGATGACGCGCTCGACGACGACATCGATGGGACCGCCGACGGCTGCGACCGGTGCGCGGGCGCGGACGACGATCTCGACGACGACGGCGATGAGACCCCAAACGCGTGCGACTGCGACGCCGACAATTGTCACGCCGACGCTACCTGCCGCTCGGGCGCCACTTCCACCGACCGGATCGTCTGCGCCTGCAAGACGGGCTTCACGGGCGACGGCGTGACCTGCGCCGACATCGACGAGTGCGCAGTCAACCTCGCAGGCTGCGACCCGGTCGCAGGCTGCCAGAACACCCCAGGCGCGTTCACCTGCGGCGACTGCCCCGAGGGCTACACTGGCGGCGGGGCGGCGGGCTGCGTCGACATCAACGAGTGCCTCGTCAACGAGGGCGGATGCGACCCGCTCACTCGGTGCGCGAACGTGGACGGCTCGTTCACCTGCTCAAGCTGCCCGGCGGGCTACAGCGGGACCGGGCTCACCGGCTGTGTCGACCGCGACGAGTGCCAAGTCGGTAACGGCGGCTGCTCCCAGCGCTGTGTCAACGACATCGGCGCTTACACCTGCCTCTGCCAGCCGGGCTTCACGCTGGGCGGCAACGGCCGGAGCTGCGACGACATCAACGAGTGCGCGACCAACAACGGCGGCTGCGCCCAGCAATGTGCCAATAGCCCCGGCGGCTTTGCCTGCAACTGCGCAGCGGGGTACGCGCTGCAAGCCGACAAGAAGACCTGCGCCGACGTCGACGAGTGCGCGTACAACAACGGCGGCTGCGCACAGACCTGCGTAAACGCCACCGGGACCTTCGCGTGTGATTGCCAATCGGGCTTTGTGGTCGCTTCCGACGGCCGGAGCTGCGACGACATCGATGAGTGCGCCACCAACAACGGCGACTGCCAAGGGACTTGTGCGAACGGCGTCGGCTTTTACGCGTGCGGCTGCCCCGCTGGGTACTCGCTCGCGCCGAACGGCCGCGCATGCACGGACATCAACGAGTGCCGGACGCGCAACGGCGGCTGTGACCCGCTCACCGCCTGCATGAACATTCCCGGCACGCGCACCTGCAGTGACTGCCCAACCGGCTATAGCGGCAGCGGCCTCACGGCATGTGTGGACGTCAACGAATGCAGCTCCGCTAATGGCGGCTGTGATGCACTCACGGCTTGCACCAACCTCCCCGGCTCGCGCATCTGTGGTGCCTGTCCAAACAACTACAGCGGCAGCGGCCTGACCGGCTGTGTCGACATGTGTTTGCTTGGTGCGCCGCCCAGCTTGTCACTGATCACAGACAGTGGCTTGCCCACGGACGGGATTACCAACGTGCCGAACGTGTTCGTCGCGTTCGCGTCCTGCGGAAGCTGGGAGTACCAAGTCGACGGCGGCCCGCTGGTTGCGGGTCTCGGGGATTCGTTCCAGCTTCGGCTCGGCACCCACAGCTACGCGGTGCAGCGACGAAACGCCCAAGGCGGCATCATCTCGGGCGGCGCTCCAGTCGTGTTCGCGTATGACGCTGAGAGCACCGCCATTTTATTGGTGCTGAAGGACGCGAATGGCCAGCCGATTGCGTTCGACCCCCAGAATCCGGCCGCTATCTTCTCGACCAACGATTCTGGCGCCTACCTGACCATCGACGGCCTAGAGCCGGGCGCGACGTGGAGCTACCTGATCGACCTGCGGGGCGACTGGGTGGCGGGCACCGGCGCGAGGCTCGAGCTCGAGGAGGGGCTCCACAAGTACTTGGTTCGGCAAACCGACCTGGCGGGAAATGAGAGCGTCACCGGGAGCGAGTTCTATCTGGACAGCTCGGGTATCGCCCCGCTCAGCCTTCAGCTCGCCGAGGATTCGGGCACTCCGAACGACGGCATTACCTTCAATCCGCAAGTGCGGGTCGGCGGGATCAAGGACGGTGCGACATGGGAGCTGCGCGTCGACCAGCAGCCTCTATGGACCCGCGGCGAGGGCACGACGTTCGACCTCCTGCCTGCGACCCACACCTACAAGGTTCGTCAGACGGATCGCGCTGGCAACACGTCGACGTCTGAGCAGATCGAGTTCACGTACGCCGGCGAGGCCGCGACGCCGCTCCTGCGCCTTCTGAATGACACCGGCCCCGGTCAAGACGGTCGGTTGGTCGACGGCATCAGTAACGAGCCTGCCGTCCGTGTCTACTTCCTCGAACCTGGCGCGACCTGGGAGTACCGCGTTGATGACGGTCCGTTCGTCAGTGGCAGCGGCGACGGTTTCGACATGATTCAAGGCGGGACGCCATTCACATTCGCCGCGCGCCTGGCCAACGCCCAGGACGGCGAGCCGCACACCTATTATGTGCGCCAGACCAATGCCGCGGGCAAACCGAGTCTGGTCAGCGTCGGCGCGGTGTTCACTTATGACGCGTCGCCGCCGGAGGGCCTGACCCTCGCCCTCGCGACGGACAGCGGCATCCCCGGCGATAACATCACCAATGTACCCGAGCTGCGCGCCGAGGGGCTCTCAGACGGCGACGTCTTCGAATATCGGATCGGCGACCGTGAATGGATTCTGTGGCGCGCCAACATCATGCCGATGGAGATCGGCCAGCACCGATACCAGATCCGTCGCTACGACGTCGCCGGCAACGCTTCGAGTGTCAGCGAGGGGACGTTCACCTACCTGAACGCCGATATCGAAGCACCGACGCTGACCCTGGCCAATGACACCGGGTCCACGGCCGCCGACGGCAGCACCACCGACGGCACCATCCAGTTCGTCCCGTCCGGGTCCGACCCGAACGCCGCGTGGGAATACCAGATCGACGGCGGCCCCTGGCTGCCCGGCAGTGGTGACTCCTTTTCGGCGCTGCCCGGCAGCCACACCTATAGTGTGCGACAGGTCGACGCAGCCGGCAACGCGAGCCCCGAGAGCGAGCCGGTCACCGTCAACCTGTCCGTGGGCGCTCCGGTCTTCAGCAGCGCGGCCGTGGCCGTCATCGCCGATCCGGACAGCGAAGGCCTCCTCGCCATCGGCACGGACACCGTCCTCTACACCGCACTGGCGGTCGATACCGAGGGCGGCGATGTGAACTATAGCCTCGTCGCGAACGCGCAGCTCACCATCGACGCGCAGTCCGGAGAGCTCCGCTTCGCGCAGCCGACCGGCTTCACGCTGGCAGGTCCCAACACCTACCCGGTGATCATCGTCGCCCGCAACACCGCGGGCAGCGAGGCGAGCCTCAGCGTCCAGCTGCGGGTCCTCCGCACCAACACGAGCGCGCCGCGAATCGACCTCGGTGAGTTCAAGACGGGGCTCTTGCCCCTGGGCTCGCACCAGGTGACCCACCTGCTCCCCGACGGGAGTGTGCTGGTCGGCAATCCATCGCTGCAACGTCTCGACGCCACAGGTAAGCTCGACACCGGCTTCACAACGCTCGCTCTCAGCGACTATGCGCCCATTCGGGTCGACGGCCAGGGCCGGATCTACGGGATCTGGGGCAATATAACGTCGATATTCATAACGCGTTTCCTGGCCAATGGCACTCTCGACACGAGCTACGGCAGCGGCGGCACGACGAGCTTCACGGCGACTCCGAGCACTGATCGTCTCGCAACAACCAGCCTCGAAGTCAGCGGCGATGGCACTCTCAGTGTGGTCGGCGGACAGACGGCTCCCAGTGGGGCGGCCACGACGGGCGATTCCATGCTTCTGGTGATCGATCCGAACGGCACGATCCTGACGAACCAGAGGACCGACTTCTCCCCAGGCGCAGGTGATACCAATCGTCGGGTGAGGGCCGGTCTCGACCCTCGGCACCTCTTCGTCTCGAACATCTACTCGACGTCGGGACTTAGTTACAACGCGCACCGAGTGCACCGCTACGTGGACCGCGCGCTGGACAGCAGCTTCGCCTCGGGCGGTGCCCTGGCCCTCGCGTTCGAGCCCCGAGGCATGTGGGTGGATCGACAGGGTCGGATCGTGCTGCAGAGCCCGAGCGGTGGGCTGACCCGCTACTCCGCGAGCGGCGTGCTCGACGGCGGGTTCGCGGCACCGACGATGCCAATACATCCGCACGGCGAACAGATGGTTTTCGGGGCAGACGGCGCAAGTTGGTACTACTCAGTCAGCAACTCGACGGGTGCGGAAGTTCGGCGCCTCCTTCCGAACGGGTCCCTCGACGCGAGCTTTGCGGGAAATGGAACGCTCTTGCTGGGTTTCAAGTCATACGCGGCGGGCCAACCTGAGGCACCGTTCAGCTTCCGGCCCGATGCGGCGGGTGCGAATCTGGTCGTTCTGGGCCTCTATTATGACCAGGACCTCGGCGCCAGTGTCTCGACCCTGACCCGCTTCAGTAACGATGGAATCCTCGACAACCGTTATGGCGATGTCGCGCTGACCATCACGGAAGGCAACCGCCCGATCGCGCTGCTCACGACCGCGGCCAGCATCATCGACGCCGACAGCGCCGCTACCAACTACGGCGGTGTCTCCGTCACCATCGAGCGAGAGGGAGGCCCTGACTCGACCGACCTGTTCAGCGGCCGTGGGCTCCTCCAGCTGCGCGACGACGGCCATGTGGCCTGGGACAGCGTCGTGGTCGGGACCTTCAGCCGCGCCAACGGCAGCCTGACCATCGTCTTCAATGAGTCCGCGACCCATCCCAAGTTTGACAGCGTAGTGCGCGCCTTGACCTACTACAACAAGAGCCAGCAGCCCCCCGCTCAGGCGCGCCTCGTCTGGACCGTCAATGACAACGATCCGCTCGGGGCCCGCACCGCCTCGGCGACCCAGACGATCAATATCGTCGATGACCGTCTCGACGTGGGTGATCCATTTCCTCTGAACCCCACTCTGAACGGTGGCACTATCACGCTCCAGGACTACGCGCAGATTGGCGGCAGACACTATTACGTCGTGTCAAACGTCGACCACCGTACTCTGGACGATCGTTTCAATGCCGGCGAAGACACGACCGATCTGGCCCGTAGTGTCACACCGGCGGATGGAAATACCTACCTCCTGCTGACCCAGGGGGAGCTTCAGGCGCTGTGGGCAGACCCGGCCCTTCCAGACAACTACACCGCGTCGTCATTGCGCGGGCGAGTTTGGACGGCCACGTTGGGAACCAGCGCGAACACACACATGCTCTTCGTGTCCCAGTCTAATTCTTTCCAGTCGCTCTCGGACAGCGGTCCTGGTTCCATCGGCGCTGCCATCGTCGAAGTGTTGCCCTCGCCGTTCGCGACCACGACGCCCGTCGATCCAAGCTTCGCGCTCGCCGAGGACAACGGCCCGTCGTTCAACGATAATCTCACTTCGAACGGGCGCCTGAACATCATCGGCTTCGAGCAGACGCTCTCCTTCGAATTCAGCCTCAACAGTGGGGCCACCTGGACTCGCCAGCCGGCCGGCGGGGACCTGAGCTTCGTCCTCCCGGCTGGCGTCCACACGGCGGGCCAGGTCAAGGCTCGACAGCTCGACCAGACGGGATTCGAGACCCAGATAACGAACACTGTGACGTACACCATCGACCCCACCATTCGTTCGCTGCAGCTGTTCAACGACCAGGGCCTCGCCAAGGGAGACGGCATGTCCGCCGACGGGCGCGTCACCATCCAGAACTTCGTAGCCGCGGCCCCCTTCGAATACAGCATCGACAATGGTCAGACGTGGCAAATCGGTGGGCCGCTCGCGGGCGGCCTCGGCTTCGTGCTGCCGACCGGCGTTTATCAAGCCGGCGACATTCGGGTACGACAGGATGTCAACGGATTCGCGACCGGGGCAAACAACAACACAAAGTACGTCATCGATCCCGTCACCGGCCAAGGCACCATCCGACTCAACGCAGATACAGGCTCGAACGCCACCGACGGCCTCACCTCGGAGCCGCAGGTCAACCTCACCGGCCTCGTGGGTGGGCTCGCCTGGGAGTACAGCACCAATGGCGGCAGCACCTGGCAGGCAGGCGCCGCTGTGGCCGGGGCCAACCAATCCTTCAATCTGCCCGACGGAATCCACTCGGTCGGCAGCATTCGAGCGCGCCAGACCGACGCGGCCGGGTTCGAAGCCCAGATCACCAATACGACGACGTTCAACATCGATCGGACGGTCCGTTCGCTGAATTTCCTGAACGACCAGGGCACCAGGACCACGGACAACGTCACGGCCGATGGCCGCATCGTGGCCGTCAATTTCAACCCGTTGTTTGCCTACGAGTACACTGTCAACGGCGGCCAGATCTGGACGGCGGGCGGCACCCTGGGCGCTGAGCTCGGTTTCACGTTGCCGAACGGTTCGTATCCGGCCGGCCGGGTCCGTGTGCGTCAGACCATTGCCGGGTTCACCACGGACGCGGCGAATGGCGTCACCTATACGGTCGACCCGGTCAACGGTCAGGGCGTGATCGACCTCGGCACTGACGCCGGCACCAGCGCTACCGACGGCCTCACGTCAGAGGCGCGAGTCACCGTCACGGGGCTGGTGCGCGGTCGTCCTTGGGAGTACTCGACCGACAACGGGGGCACTTGGCAGGCCGGCGCCGCCACTGACAGCGCGATTCAGTCGTTGACGCTGCCCGAGGGCGCCTTCGCTGCCGGCACCGTGCGAGCGCGGCAGACCGACGCCGCCGACTTCCTGCTGACTCTGGCCAGCACGTCGTCCTACACGATCGACCGGACTATCGGGTCTGCGACGATCGCGATGGTGAACGACACCGGCCTGAGCAGCACCGACCTGACGACGGCCGACGGCAGAGTCCGGGCCGACGTGTCGGGGATCGTGTCCGGTGACACCTGGGCGTACACCATCGACGGCGGTGCCAACTGGACGCAGGGCGTCGGCACAAGCGGCACCAACTTCGTGCTTGCGAACGGCTCCTACACCGCCCGCCAGGTGCGTGTGCGTGTCAGCGACGACGCTGGTAATCAGGCGGTCGCCGAGTTCGACAGGGCCTTCCGCATCGACAATACCGATACGGTCGGTCCCGTGTTCAGCAGCCCATCGACAGCCGTCGTGCTCGATCCCGATGGCGCCGCAGCGCAGACGATTCCGACCACACGCACGCTGTACACCCCGGTCGTAACGGACGCGAACCTGGTGGTCTTCAGCCTGTCGGGCGCCGAATCGGCCGCGTTCCGGATCGACCTGGTGACCGGCAAGCTGACCTTCGCCGCCGCGACCGGCTTCACGACGGCCGGGCCGAACACCCGGACCGTCACCCTCGTTGCCACCGACCTCTTTGGCAACGCGAGCTCGCTTGCTGTGTCCGTCAAGGTCGCAGCCGCGCCGCAGCTGGTCTCTTCCTCACCGGCAAACAACGGTTCGGTGGCTTCGAGAGGCACCCTGAGCTTTACCTTCGACCAGCCGATCCGGATCGGGACCGGCACCATCGAGTTGTTCAACCGCAGGACGTGGGGCACTTTTGAGGTTGGCGTGACCGACGCCAGCCAGGTCAGCGTGTCCGGCAACACACTGACGCTCCGTCCGACGACGCCCCTTCCAAACGAGACACCGATGTTCGCCAGCTTCTTTTCCGGTGCGGTGTTGAGCTTGGACGGCTTCAAGGCCCAAGGTGCCGTGGTCTTCTTTGACGTCACGAACGGCGTGCAGCTCGCGTCCAACGCCGTCGTCGGGCTAGGCGGTGAGGTCAAGATCGAGCTGGCTCCCGCGGACGACGGTCAGCCCGGCTACTCATCGGAGGTCTTCAACGCAGGCGACGTGAACGGCGACGGTCGTGATGACCTCCTCCTCGCGATCCCGACCTCTGATCCCTCGGGTCGCACCGACGCCGGCCGGGTGTATGTGATCTTCGGGACGGCCTCGAAGGCCGTGATCCGTCTAGCCGAGGTCGCTGCTGGTACCGGCGGGTTCGTCATCGACGGTATCGCGGCGGGCGATCGCCTCGGCACGGCCGCCGCCGGAATCGGGGACTTCAATGGCGACGGCAAGTCGGACCTGGCGGTGACGGCTCCCAGAGCCAATGGCAACATCGGCGAAGCCTATGTGGTCTACGGCAAGGCGACCACCACTCCAGTCTCGCTCACCTCAGTGAAGTCCGGCCAGGGCGGCTTCGCCATCCGGGGTGAAGACGCAGTGCAGAACTTCGACAAAGTGTCTGCTATCGGCGACTTCAACGGCGACGGCAGGGCGGATGTCGCCTTCGCGTCCACCGAGGCCGTCGTGACGGTCACGACCGTCAGCTCATCCCAGACCGTCAGAGAGTGGACGACGACCCGAACCTGGCAGACGGTGGACGTCAATACAGTCAACACGACGCAACCTGTCACGGTCGTGAACCCGGTCTCCGTCTACGAGGCGTTCGACGATCCCATCACCTTCGCGCTGGACAATACGTCGTCGCTCTTCAGCAGCAGCCCGCAGAGCGCCTTCACGGAGGAGGTCGCGCTGCAGGAGACGACCCGGACCACAACGACGACCACCACCTGGACGGAGACGACATTCTGGCGCGAGACGACCGCCCACACAACCACCTTGACGGTGACGTCGCCATCGGCCGGCATCGTCTATGTGCTGTTCGGTGGGCGACCGGCAGCTGACTACCAAAACCTGACCGTGAGCAAGTTGGCCAGGCCCTTGAGCACCCTCGGCTTCTCCATCTCTGGCATCAAGGCGAGCGAGAGCCTCGGCCACACGATGTCGCGAATCGGCGACGTCAATAACGACGGCCGCGACGACTTCTTCGTCGCCGGGTATGCGTGGTCAGGCGTGCCCAACCAAAGCTACGTCGTGCTCGGCACCCCCGCGAGCTCGCCGGGCAACAAGACCAGCGCCCTCCTCACGACCGGCGATGGCGGATATCGGTTGTTGGACTCGGGCAGCATCGGCGCGGGTCTGAGCGCGGCGCCCCTCGGTGACTGGAATGGTGACGGCTTCGCCGACTTCGCCGTCGCTTCGACGGCCGGGCCGGTCCTGGTGGTGAACGGACGCCAAGGATCGAACCAGATCGACCTCGCCGCCGTACGAGCCGGCACCGGCGGCTACGAGATCCGCCCGGCTGGCAACGTGAAGCCCACCGGCGCCTTGGGTCTGGGCGACATCAACGGCGACAACCTCGACGACCTGATGGTGAGTGACGAGTACCTGAAGGCCTGGGTTGTTTATGGCCGGGCCGGTGCGGCCCCCATCGAGCTGCGAGACGTCGCCAACGGGAGCGGCGGGTTCCAACTCGACTCGACCCAAGGCGAGATCTGGGGAATGGGCGTCGCCGGAGACTTCGACGGCGATGGGCTCAACGACCTCGCTTTCCTGCTCAACAACCTCCTCGGCGTGAAGCCGTACGTGTGGCTGGTGCCCGGAAGCACGGTAGGCGTGTCTCAGTGAGCTCGCCATGGGCGTTTCCAACGACAGAAGTTGGAAACGCCCATGGCGACGTCACCGTTTCGGGTGAAACTCCCACAATAAGGGATCTGCAGATGGAACGCGGATCCGCATGAAGACGTGAGCAGCGGCCCCATTACAGCCCGCCAAAAAATCGAAGTTCCCGCTGAGGCCGAATTTCTGGGGCGCTACTGACGGACCAGCGC
>Ga0105048_10011289_pt1 | contig 14100 bp, 9 predicted proteins | sample MAT05_FD_78382 | JGI IMG/M metagenome (GOLD analysis project Ga0105048, IMG submission 78382) | Freshwater microbial communities from Lake Fryxell liftoff mats and glacier meltwater in Antarctica - MAT-05 | ecosystem: Environmental > Aquatic > Freshwater > Ice > Liftoff microbial mat | place...
CAGACCTACCGCGCCCCACTCGAAGAGGCCCTGCGTCGGGCGGGAGTCCCGGCGCACTTCGCGACCGGCACCCGGCGCCCTGATGTCGCGGGCCGCGCGATGCTCGCGTTGTTGGCCTGCGCGCACGACGGCCTCTCTGCGCGACGCTTCGCCGAGTACCTCTCGCTGGCGCAGGTGCCCAAAGACGATCACGGCGCACCTCCACCGGCGTGGCTCTCAAGCGACCGCTTCGTCTCACTCGACGACGACGACGCGGGTCTGGTCGAAGACAAGTCACCTGCCGCGCGCGAGGTCACCGACGAGAGCGCCGAGGCCAGCAATGACGATGGCGAAGCGCCGGTGGTCGCAGGAGGTCTGCGCGCGCCCTGGCGGTGGGAGCGGCTGATGGTCGACGCCGCCGTCATCGGTGGCACCACGCGATGGCGAAAGCGCCTCGAGGGTCTGCGCCAGCAACGTCTGGCCGAGCAAGCGGCACCCGATGTCTCTGACGCGCGCCGCGACATGCTGGCGCGTGAGCTGGGCGATCTCGAAGCACTGCAGGCCTACGCGCTGCCGCTGCTCGATGCGCTCGTCGCGTTGCCCCCCGAGGGCACGTGGCAAGAATGGCTCGAGCACCTCGCGTCGCTGGCCACCCGTGCCCTCAAGCGACCTCAGCGCGTGCTCGCGGTGCTTCAAGAGCTCGCGCCGTTGAGCGAGGTGGGCCCGGTCACGCTCTCGGAGATTCGCAGCACCCTCACCCCGCGCCTGCTCGAGCTCACCGAGCCGGCCGAGAAGAGCACCGTCGGCCGGGTCTACGTGGCGCCAGTCGAAGCCGCGCGAGGCCTCGAACACGAGGTGGTGTTCGTGCCGGGCCTGGCCGAGCGGCTTTTTCCTCAGAGGGGGCGCGAAGACCCGTTGTTGCCCGATGCGGCACGTCTGGCGGTGCCCGCTCCACTCGAGCTGAACGAAGGCCGGGTCGCTTCGGAGCGCCTCGCGCTGAGCCTGGCGATCGGCTCAGCCTCAGGGGCGGTGGTGCTCAGCTGGCCACGCATCGAGGCCGAGCTGGCCCGACCGAGGGTGCCCTCGTTTTACGTGCTCGAGGTGCTGCAGGCGGTGCACGGGCGGTTGCCCAGCTTCGAAGACGCGCAGCGCAGGGCCGAGCTCTCGGGCGGCGCCCGTCTCGGGTGGCCAGCGCCGACCAACCCCACCGACGCCATCGACGAGACCGAGTACGACCTGGCGGTGCTCGATGGAGTGTTGCGCGGCCGTGAGACGCTTGAAGGCCGCGCGCACTATCTGATGGAGCTCAACCCCACCCTCGCCCGAGCCCTGCGCACCCGTTACATGCGGTGGACCCAGGCGAGGTGGACGAAGGCCGATGGCTTGGTGCTCAGCCCGCTCGAGGCCGTCGCGCTGCAGCAGCACTCGCTCGCGGCGCGGCCCTACGCTCCGACGGCGCTCGAGAAGTTCGCCGCCTGCCCGTATCGATTCGTGCTCTCGGCGGTGCATCGCCTGCAACCGATGCGAATGCCCGAGGCGATCGAGGCCATCGGGCCGATGGAGAAGGGCTCGCTGGTGCACGACGTGCTGTACCGCTTGCTCTCGCAGTTTCGCGACGAGCAGCTCGAGATCACCAACGAAAACCTGCCGCAGCTGACCCAACGGCTCGACCGCGTCGTCGACGAGGTGGCCGAAGAGGTTCACGAGAAATATGCGCCCGCCATCGAGCGGGTCTGGCGCGATGGGGTCGACACTGCCAAGGCCGATCTCCGCGAGCTGCTTCGCCGCGCGGCTGAAGACAAGACCTGGCGACCCTGGCGCTTCGAGCTCAGCTTCGGCTTGGCCCGACGCCCACACCAGGACCCCAACAGCCAGGCGGAGCCCGTGACGCTCGAGGCCGGCGTGACGCTGCGCGGGTCGATCGATCTCGTCGAGAGCACGGTCGCCGGAGCCTCGGTGCGCGCCACCGACTACAAGACCGGCAAAGCCCGAGCGAGCCCAGGCAACGTGGTGGGCGGCGGCCGTCAGCTGCAACCCGCCCTCTACGCGCTGGTGCTCGAGAAGCTGTTGCCCGACAAGACCATCGACTCGAGTCGTCTGTATTACTGCACGCAGGTGGGCGGGTTTCAGAGCGTGCCGACCGCGCTCAACCAGCGCACCCGAGACGCCGTGAGCGACGTGATGAAGGCGCTCACCAATTCCTTCGAGAAGGGCTTCTTCCCTGCAGCGCCAGAGAAGGGCGAGTGCCGGTGGTGCGACTACCAGCCGGTCTGCGGCCCAGATGAAGAGCGCCGGGTCGCCAGGAAGCTGAGCAACGCGTTCTCGAGGCAAGAGCTCGAGCCACTGCAGAAAATTCGCGGGTTGCCATGAGTGAGCCGATGATCCTCGCCGACGCCGACGCGCGAGCGCGCCTTCAGCACGATCTCGACTCGACCTTCGTGGTCGAAGCTGCCGCGGGCACTGGCAAGACCACTGTGCTGGTCGCGCGCATCGTGGCGGTGGTGCAAGAGGGCAAAGCCACGCTCGATCAGATCATCTCGGTCACCTTTACCGAGAAGGCCGCGGGTGAGATGAAGCTGCGGCTGCGCGAAGCGCTCGAGCGGGCCCGCGCCGAGGCTCAGGCGACCGAGCACGGCAGCGTTCAATCGGTGCGGCTGCGACAGGCCCTGCAGCACCTCGAGGTCGCTCGAATCGGCACCATTCACGGGCTCTGCGCCGACCTGTTGCGCGAGTACCCGGTCGAAGCGCAGGTCGACCCGTTGTTCGAGGTGGCCGCCGAAGAAGGGGCCGAGGGGCTGTTCGAGGCCGCGTTCTCGCGCTGGTTCGAGGCCACCTTGAGCGCTCCTCCCGAAGGTGTGCGCCGGCTGCTGCGGAGGGTGCCGCGCAGTGCGAACGAGAACCCTCCTCGGGTGAAGCTCCTGGCCGCCGCGCAGCAGCTTCAGGAGCATCGTGACTTTCGCACGCCTTGGCGTCGGCCTCCGTTCGAGCGCGAGACCGCCATCGACGAGCTGTTGTGCCGTCTCGAGGCCGTCGCGGTCGCGGTGCCCCGAATTCAGGAGCCAGACGACTCACAGTACTTCGTCAAGAACCTGCGGGAGATCGAGCGCTTCGTCGACGACGTGCACCATCGCGAACGGGTTCGCGAGCGCGACTACGACGGGCTCGAAGCCGCGCTGCGAGATCTCTCGTTCGATTGGAATTGGCAGAAGGCGCCGTACAAGATCTCCTTCAACGGCTTGACGGTGCAGGAGGTCACCGCGCAGCGAGATGAGGCCTACCAGGCGCTGCGCACGCTGCTGAGCCAAAGCGAAGGCGATCTGGCCGCCTGTCTCCAGCAGGAGCTGCAGCCCGTGCTCGACGCCTACGAGCTCGAGAAGGCGCGCTCGGGCTCGCTCGACTTCGTCGATCTGCTGCTCAAGACCCGCGCGTTGCTGCGTGAGAGCCCGGCGGTTCGCCAGTCATTGCAGACGCGCTTCACCAAGCTCTTCGTCGACGAGTTTCAAGACACCGACCCTCTGCAGACCGAGATTCTTTTGTTGTTGGCGGCGAGCGACGTGAGCACCGACGATGCGTTTCGCGCGACGCCAGTGCCAGGCAAGCTGTTCGTGGTCGGCGACCCCAAGCAGTCGATCTACCGATTTCGGCGCGCCGACATCACGCTGTACGAGCGCGTGAAGCAGCACCTCACCTCGCATGGAGCGCGGGTCGAGTATCTGCAGACCAGCTTTCGCAGCACGCCGGGCATTCAGCTCGCGGTGAACGAGGCGTTCTCGCGGGCTATGGCGCCCAACGTGGTCGGTCAGGCGAAGTACGTGCGGCTCGAGCCGTTTCGGCCGAAGCACGGCACGCAGCCGAGCGTGATCGCGCTCTCGGTGCCGAGGCCATTCAGCCCATGGGGCAAGGTGCAGAAGTCGGCCATCGAAGCCTCGACGCCGAACGCCGTCGGCGCGTTCATCGAGTTTCTGCTCACGCAGAGCGGGTGGACGGTGGAAGAGAACGGCCAGCGGGTGGCGGTGCAGGCGCGGCATGTCTGCATTCTGTTCAAACGCTTTCGCGGTTACGGCGACGAAGACGTGCCCCGCCCCTACGCGCGTGAGCTCGAGGCCCGCCACATCGCCCACGTGCTGGTGGGAGGTCGTTCGTTTCACTCACGTGAAGAGGTGCTGGCGCTGCGCACGGCGATGCGCGCGATCGAATGGCCCGAAGACGAGCTGTCGGTCTTCGCCACCTTGCGAGGCCCGTTTCTCGCCGTCGGTGATGAAGCGCTGCTGCTCTATAAGAACGAGTTCAAGAAGCTGCGACCTCCGCGCAAAGGGGTCGAGGTCAGCGAGACGCTCAAGCCGGTGGCCGAGGGGTTGCTGCTGTTGCGAGCGCTGCATGCGGCGCGCACCAGGCAGAGCGTCTCGCGCACCCTGCAACAATTTCTCGAGGCCACCCGGGCCGCCGCCGGGGTCGCCTTCTGGACGGCGGGCGACCAGGCCCTCGCCAACGTGTTGCAGTTCGTCGATCGCGCCAAGCGGCTCGAAGCGCGCGCGACCTCGTTTCGTCAGGTGATTGAGCTGTTCGAGGCCGAGGCCGAGACCGGCGGCTCGCGCGAGGCGCCCATCGTCGAAGAGGGCACTGACGGCGTGCGCATGATGACTGTGCACGGCGCGAAGGGTCTCGAATTTCCCGTGGTGATTCTGGCCGAGCCCACTGCCGGGTCGACGCGCAAGCGGCCCTCGCACTGGGTCGACCCCGAGGCCCGGGTGTGGGCCCAGACCCTCGCCGACTGCGAACCGTGGGATCTGAGAGATCACGAGGCCGAAGTGCTGGCGCTGGATCGCCACGAGAGTCTCCGCCTCACCTACGTCGCAGCGACGCGCGCGCGCGATCTGCTGGTGGTGCCGGCCGCGGGTGATCAAGGCCTGCACGACACGTGGACTGAGCCGCTCTACCCCGCGCTCTACCCCGCTCCTGGCACCGAGTCGTCGCCGCGGCCGGCTCCCGGGTGCCCAACGTTCGGTGATGACTGCGTAGTCGACCGCCAGGGCAACCGCCCCGAACAGGCACCGCGGCCGGGGCTGCACCTGGCCTCGACCCGCACCCACGGCGTCGTCTGGTGGGACCCGGCGACCTTGCGACTCTCGGTAGGCCATGCCGGGGGCCTGCAGTCAGAAGACGCGCTCAAGAACTCGGGTGCAGCGAGTGAATCACTCACCTCCTTCACCGCTTGGCGCGATGCGAAGAGCGAGCTGCAGGCGACGGCCTCGAAGCCTGCGCTTCAGGTGGTGACGGCTCGCGCGCTGGGAGCCGAGGCCTCCGGTGGTGCGCCCATCGCAGAAGCGAAGACTGAAGCGCCGCGCCCGGGGCGACCTCGCGGGCAGCGCTTTGGCGAGCTGGTGCACGGGGTGCTGGCGCGGGTGCCCTTCGAGGCGACCAAGGCCGTGGTGCAGCTCCAGGTCGAGCGACTGGGGCGGTTGCTGATGGCCTCGCGCGAAGAACAGAGGTGGGCCACCGAGGCCGCCTGGGCTGCGCTACATCACCCGCTGCTGCGAGCGGCCGCGACTGCCGATGAGGTGCGACGTGAAGCGGCGGTCACGCACTTGCGACCTGACGGGGTGCTGGTCGAGGGTGTGATCGACCTGGCGTTTCGCGTGGGGAAGCGCTGGCAGGTCATCGAGCTGAAGACCGATGACACGCTCGAGCGGCACCGCGAAGAATACGTGGCGCAGACCCGGGCCTACGTGGCAGCGATCGAAGCCGCGACAGGCCTGCACGCCGACGGCACCTTGCTGCTGGTGTGAGGTGCGACACAACGGTGTCGCTCGACGAGCCGCCGGGTGCCAGAGTGCGCGAATGAGAATCGCATACATTGCCGCCGTGACGATCATCGTGCTCGTGACCAGCGCTTGCGCCCACCAGACCGCCGCCGGGCCGACCTTCGAGGCGTTTCGTGGCCAACCGGTGAGCATCGAGATGGTCGATCGCGGCGGTCTCTTCACCGCGAGCCCCGACATCGTCGCGGCCGCCAAACAGGCTGTTGAGCGGCAGCTGATCGCGAGCGCGATCACCGTGGCCGACGGCAGCGACCGCACGATGCAGTTCGACATCGAGCAGGGCCAGGGCTCCGACTCGCCCAACAAGCCGTGCGTTCGCGTCACCGCGCGGTTGCCGCAGGCCAAGAAGATGAGCCTCTCGACCGGTGAGCTCGACTTTCAGCGGTGCGCGGGCGGGGGGTCGCTCAGTGAAATGGGTCAGACGCTGGCCAACGCGATCTACGCCACGATGCAAGGCAGCAATTCACTCGCCCGGGAGCCGAAGACCGAGCGCGTGGAGGCCCGGGTCTTCGCCGAGGCGTTGGGCGAAGTGCTGGCGAAGATCGACGCCGCATCTCAGAAGTAAGTGTTGAGGCTGGCGTCTCAGTTGTCGACGTCGCCCGCGCCGTAGCTACCGCGAACGGTCGAAGCCTGGGTGGTCGAGCGGGTGCTGAGGGTCTTGGTCTGCTTGGTGGTCGAGCGCATGGCGGCGGCAGAGAGCCGGCTCGGCGCGCTTTAGAAAGCTCAGAAGTTTTAGCTGCGGCGAACTTCAGCGGCGAGATCGGTGCCGTTGTTGACCTCGACCACATCGTAGCCCGCCTCCCGCAGCGAGGCGGCGACGAGCCCCCGCATCTCTCGATGGTCGTCGGCGAGCAGAATTTTCGGGCGTGGGCTCGCCGCACTCTGCGGCCCCGCGTCATTTCACCCCCGACGAGGCGAATCGCCTACTTCTGGCCGATGAACAGCACGTGCTGGCTGCCGGCGATCGCCCAGGTTCGGGTGCTGTCGAAGTGGGCGTTGTCGAGGCGACGCTTGAAGGCCGCATCATCTCCAGCCGACCAGATCACCGCGGTGCCCTTCGCGGCGAGCGACTGGTGAATGAGCTTGAGCCCCTTCTGTGAGTAGAGGCCGGCGTTGGCATCGTGGCTGATCGCGAAGGGGCCGTTGTCCACGTCCATCAAGATGGCGTTGAAGGTGGCGTCGTTGCGCTTGAGGGTGTCGCGCACGTCACCCACCTCGAGCGTGACCCGCGCGTCGGCCAAGGGGTCTTGCGCCAGATGCGAGAGCACCGTTCGATTCCATTCGACTAGGGGTGCCGACATTTCGGCCACGGTCACCCGCGCATCGGAGGGCAACAGGTCGAGCGCTTTTCGCAGGGTGTAGCCGAAGCCGAGGCCGCCGATCAGCACCTTGGGAGCGCGCATGCCCAGCGCTTCACACCCTTTGAGCGCCAGCTCGTCTTCGGAGCCGTGGCGCTTGCTGCCCATCAGCACCTTGCCCTCGGTCAGCACCAGAAATTCGCCACCGCGGGTCTTCAAGGTGAGGGGGCCGGCGGTCGCGAGCGTTTGCCAAGGTTTCACATTGCCCACGCTACCTGTACAACCGTGTGAATTCAGTCATCATTTGCGGCTATGAAACAGCATCCACCATCAGACGTAACTGAGATGAGCCGATGGTGACCCCAACGGACGAGCTCCTGATGGAGCGGTTTTGCCGCGGAGACGAAGCATCCTTCGATGCGCTGTACTTTCGTCTCGCGCCGCAGGTGAAGGGTTTTTTGACACACATGGTGCGAGACCGAGCGCTGGCGGAGGACTTGGTGCAGACGACGTTTCTGTCGCTGGTGCGTTCGCGAGATCGCTATCAAATCGGTTCGACGGTGGCCTCGTGGGTCTTCGCGATTGCCGCCAACGCCGCGCGAGATGCGCTGCGGCACCAGCGGTTGAAGGTGGAGGTGAGCGACGACAGCCAAGTCGATCATGGCATCGAGGTGCCGATGGGCGACCCCGGTCTGCGAACGGAGCTGGAAGCAGCGTTTGCCCAGCTGCCGCCTCCACAGCGCGAGGCTGTGTTGCTGCACAAGGTGCACGGCCTGACCTTCGAGCAGATTGCCACCGCGTTGGGTACCACCTCGGCGGCAGCGCGCATTCGGGCGCACCGCGGCTACGAGCGACTTCGCGCGCTGCTGTCTCACCTGGAGTCGTGATGATGTCTTCGCTCGACGATCTCCTTCGACAGCAAGCCCGCGACGAGGCGACCAGCGCCACGACTCTGGCCCGGGTCAAGGCCGAGCTCGCCCAGCCCCGTCACTCGTGGAGGCGCGATGCGCTGCGCCTGGTGGTCGCTTGGTGGGCGATGGCTTGCGGGCTCACGACCGTTTTGTTGCTGACCGGCAACACCTCCCCAGACCTGGTGCTCTCGCGATTGGCGAGCGTGGCGCCGTTGATGGTGCTCGGTGGGTTGGGCGGGTATTTCGCGATCGCTCCTGGCGGGCAGCGCTGGCGTGGTGCGCTGGTGGTCGCCTTTGCGCTGGCGATGCTCGCCATCGTCGTCACCCGAGGCGCAGGTCACCCCAGTGCTCAGCCGGAGTGGGTCTGCACCCTCAGTCACCTCTCATTGGGAGCGGGGCCGCTGGGGGTGGCGATGCTCGGCCTGCGTCGAACCGCGCCGAATGTGATGCGCTCGATGGTGGCGGGGCTGGCCATCGGCACCGTCGGAGCCATCGCCGGTGAGGTCGGCTGCGATCAAGGGTGGCAGCACGTGATGGTGTTTCACCTGGTGCCATGGGCTGCGTTGACTGCGGTCGCGGTGCTGGTCTCGCGGCGAATGAAGCGCTGGTCGTACGCGCCGTGACTTACGGCAGCGGCTGAATCACGAAGGTGATGTCGACCCACCAGGCTTCAGGCCCATCGTAGGCGTTGGTCAAAAACTGTGTGTCGACCAGCTTCATCACGAAGGTGCCCGCGTCTCGGAAGAGGTCGACTGACGCAGTGCTGGTCAGCTCATTTCGCAAAGGCTGGGTAAACTGAGCCTGGCCGCAGCCGGTGAAGTTCAGCGGTGCGCCGCGCGTGCCGATCGACACCGTGCCCCCGTCACTGAAGAGTCGGAAGAGGAAGTTGCCGCTGGTGCCCTCTCCTTCTCCGAGCGAGTCGCACGCCGAGTAGACCCGGCCGCCATCGGTGCGCACGGCGCCGCCGTCGTAGGTGTTGCGCACGTTCACTAGCGTCTTGGCGTCGGTGTCGTACCCGAACTCGACTCGCAGCGGCAGAGGCAGGCCGGCGTCGTTGGGCGACAGCGCAGCGGTGGCGCTGTTGGTCTCGATGTTGCCACCGAGCGTTCTGACGCTGGTCATGGCGTGAAACTGGCCGTTGATGGCCAGCACGGTGAAGTTCAGGTGCGGGCCCAGAGGGCGGCCGGCGTCGGCGAGGCCACCATCCCTTTCACCATCGCCACTCCCGCCATCGCGGCGATCTGCCGGACCTGGACACGCCAACAGCGCCACGCAGATCAACAGGGGAAGTGTTCGCATAGGGCTCACCTACTCGGCCCCCTTTGTTCACGCCAGATGGAATTCGACTGCTACTTTGGATCTGTGAACAGAAAGAGACTGAGGACTTTTCTCACCGGCACTGCGGTTGTGCTGATCGCGCTTTTGACCGCCACCATCGCCTCGACCTCTGGTTGCGCGTCATTCGGAGCGGTGTCGGTACCGCATCAAAAGTCGGCGCATTACGGCAACGGCAAGTTCGTTAACGAAGAGCAGACGGGTGTGATGCGCGATGGGGCGGGTGGCGCACTTCACGAATGGCTCTCGAGTACGACGATGCGCGCGCCGAGCTGCCCGCTGCCGTTGGTCACGCCGACCTTCACCTCGCCCCCGGCCTCAGGGCTGCGCATCACCTGGTTGGGTCACTCGACCACGCTGATTGAGCTCGACGGAGCGGTGATTCTCACCGACCCGATGTGGAGCGAGCGCGCCTCGCCCTCGACCTGGGTCGGCCCGAAGCGGTTTCACCCGCCGGTGTTGCCGCTGGATCAGCTGCCCAAGCTCGACGCGGTGATCATCTCTCACGACCACTACGATCACCTCGACATGAACACAGTGAAGGCGCTGGCTCAGACAGGCGTGCCCTTTCACGTGGGTCTCGGCGTCGGTCGCCATCTCGAAGGCTGGGGCGTACCCACCGCGCAGATCATCGAGCACGACTGGGAGAGCGTGACCAAGCTCCCCAACGGCATGGAGATCGTCTCGACGCCGGCGCGACACTTCTCGGGCCGTCGAGGCTTCGGCAACAACGGCACGCTGTGGACGTCGTGGTCACTGGTGGGGCCCGTACATCGGGTGTTCTTCAGCGGCGACACCGGCTTGACCCGGGCGTTCTCGAGCGTGGCCGAGAAGTGGGGCCCCTTCGACGTGGCGATGCTGGAGATCGGCCAGTGGCACCCGAGCTGGGGCGACATTCACCTCGGGCCTGACGGCGCGCTCAAGGCGTTCGCCCTGCTGCGCGCGAAGAAGCTGTTCCCGATTCACTGGAGCACCTTCGAGTTGGGGCTCCATGCCTGGTCGGAGCCCGCCGAGACGCTCACCCTCGAGGCCGAGAAGCGCGGCGTCGCCATCGTCACGCCGCGACTCGGCGAGTCGGTGGAGCCGCTGGAAGCGCAGACCCGGGCCTGGTGGCGGGCCTACCCACCGATGACCACCGAATGCCCGAAATGACCGACTTCACCTGGAGATCAGAGAGTGACGAGCCGGCCCCCGCGTCGCTGGCCGAGGTCGATGATCAGCTCAAGGCCGACGAGGCGCTGAAGCGCGTGCGCAAAGGCGAGTTTCTCAAGTACGGCGGCACGTTTCAGAACGCGAAGCAGCTGCTCTCGGCGATGTCGCGCCGGCTGCCCGAACCGCCGCCTTCCAAGACTCCGCTCGACGCCTTTCGGGCGGAGCGCCGAGCCCGCCACCTCGAGCATCAGACGCTCTCGCGCCTGGTGGTGGGCCTCGATGATCAGTACCGACTCCAGCTCCACAAAGCACCCGACGTGTCGTTGATCTGCCGGCAGCTGTGGGGCAAGGCCGAGTCGCCCCTCACGGTGGTGCCGCTCAAGACGCTGCTCGGCATGCAGGGCGCGTCAGAGTGGCGGCGCAAAGGCATGGTGGTGCCGGGCCTCGAGGGCAAGCTGATACCGCACTACGGGGTCTACGTGCCGACCCGCACCGAGTACGTCGAGCTGATCCGCACGCTCCCCGACGTCGAGGGTCGAAGCGTGATCGAGCTGGGCACGGGCACCGGCATTCTCTCGTTCATTCTCCTGCAGCGCGGAGCCCGCAGTGTGCTCGCGACCGATCTCGACCCGCGGGCGGTGATCTGTGCGCGCGAGAATTCGCAGCAACTCTCTCTGGCGGAGCGCTTCACCGTGATCGAGAGCGTCGCCTGGCCAGAGGCCACCGCCGACCTGATCGTCTGCAACCCGCCCTGGTTGCCCGAGCCCGCGAAGAATCGAATCGACCGCGCGGTGTTCGACGAGAACCATCAATTCCTGCTCGCGTTTCTCGAAGGGCTCGAAGCGCATCTCACGCCTGGCGGGCGCGGAGTGTTGATTCTGTCGAACTTGGCGGTGCTGCTCGGCCTGCGCCCCGAAGCCTGGCTTCAGAGTCAGCTCGATCGATTGTCGCTGGAGATCGAGAGCACGGCACAGGTGGCCGCCACCCACGGCAAAGCGCGCGATGTTGACGACCCGCTGCATGCGGCCCGATCGAAAGAGGTCACCACCCGCTTCGTGTTGAAGCGAAAGGCGTGAACCGCGCACCAGTCGAACCGGGCTGGGCTGTCGCACTTCGCACCACACCGCGCTGCACGAATTCTCGACCTAAGCTCGCCGCCCGATGCGTCGCGGCCACATGGTCTTTCGCCAGCTGTTCTTCCCCGTGATGATTGCGCTCTCGATGACCTCGTGGGTCTTTCACGAGGCGGGCGCGCTCGCCTTGCGCCAGTCACTCTTCCCCTTCGACTTCGCGACCGTGGTGCTGCTCGCGTCGGTCGTGATCATCTGGTGCGCCGAGCAGCTCTACCCGATGCACGCCGATTGGAACTACCGCTTGCTCCAGGCGCCGGTGACTCGCGCCGCCGAGGGCTGGCAGCGATTCGCACGAGATCTGTTCTATTTGTTCGTGGTCGCGAGCGTGGGCTCGGTGCTGATCACCTGGCTCGGCGCTCTCATCGAGACGCGCCTCAAGTCGCAGGGCTTCGGCTTCGGCATCGTGCATCTCTGGCCCGCTGAAGCGCCTTTCGCGGTGCGGGTGCTGCTGGCGTTTCTGCTGGTCGAGCTCTTCTCGTATTGGTTTCACCGCCTGGCTCACCGAGTTCGCTTCTTCTGGCGTTTTCACCAGACGCACCACGTGGTGCACCAGCTCACCGCGCTCAAGGCCCTGCGCACCCACCCCATCGACAACGCGTTGTTCTACGTCGCGCGCACCGTGCCGCTGATGTTGATCGGTGCCGGGTCGAGCGAGGTCATCGCGGTGCTCTCGTTCGGAGCGACGCTGAGCCTGCTCTCGCACGCCAACGTGGAGGTGAGCGAAGGCCCGCTGGGTTGGGTGGTCAATTTCCCCCGCTACCATGCGGTGCATCACTCGGCCGAGGTGGCTCGGAGCAACTCGAACTTCGGCTGCCACACCATTCTGTGGGATCGGGTGTTCGGTACGTTTCAGGCCCAAATAGAAGCAGGGCCGATGACGCTCGGAGTGCACCCGCTGACCAAAAGAACGCTCTGGCAGGAGCTGGTCGCACCTCCCTGAAACAGACATGTCGCACCTTCGCTTACCCATTGATGTGAAAGATGGAATTTCAAATCTGCAACGCGCTCGCATGCACCACCTGGTCACTGCTGTGCACAGCCGGCTCTCGCTCGGTGAGTGAAGGCAACTGATTACAAATGTTGAAGTTCGTGCTTGGCAAGGCACGTCGCTTGCGATGAGACAATGCACCCGCCGTATGCCCCCCTCCCAGTCGAATCAGCTGATGACCCTTGGTCTGTGCGTGAGCATGGTTCTGAGCGCGTGCGACGCCGAGATTTTCGGCGGTGGCGGCAGTGCTCCGTCAGGAACTCCGGGGGCCAAGCCGATCGCCAGCCTGGCGCCTCCCGCGAAGGTCGACCTGTCGATCAAAGTGAGGCCCAGCGCGAGCGCTTTGCGTGCCCTGTCGAACCGCGAGTACCTGACCTCGGTCTCTGATCTCATCGGCGTCGACTTGCCGCGTTCGCTGATTCAGCCCTGGGGCGCGACGACGCAGTACTCGGGCTTTGACTCCATCGGGTGGACCAACTTCGACACTAAGCTGGTGCGCGATCGCCTGGCCACGGTCGAGGTGATTCTCGACGCCGCCCTCGCCTCGCCCAAGGTGATGACCTGCAGCGCGACCAGCATGACCGACTTGATCTACGACGCCTGCGCCAAGGGCATCGTCGAGCGCCTGGCCGAGCGGGGTTTTCGCAGACCGCTGACCGCCGAAGAACTCGCTTTGCTTAGCGCGACGTACGCGGGCGGCGTGCAGTTGGCTCAGGGCAACGTGCCGGGCCCCAAAGAACTGCACCAGGAAGGCGTTCGCGCCGCGCTGGCGAGCGTGCTCCTGGCGCCTCAGTTTCAGATCAAGGCCGAGCTGACCCCGGTCGATGGCTTCATCGGTGAGCGCGCGTTGACCACCTACGAACTCGCCTCGCGGCTCTCGTACTTCATCACCAACTCGCTGCCTGACGACGAGCTGTGGGCGGCGGCCAAAGACGGCTCGTTGGCCTCGAGCGAGGTGCTGGCCGCCCAAGCCGATCGTCTGCTGAAGAAGCACACCGAGCGCTTCGTCGAGAATTTCATGGGTCAGTGGTTCGGCTTTCGCGAGCTCGACACGGCGACCGACCCGCTCGAGCAGGCGATGTTTCAAGAGACCCGACTGACCCTGCGCGAAATTCTCGTCAACGACTTGCCGGCGATCACCCTGGTGAAGCCGAAGTTCACCTACCTCAACAACACGCTGGCCGCGCACTACGGGGTGCCTGGCGAGTTCAACGAATTCTTCAAGCGGGTGACGCTCACCGAGCGCGGCGGCATCTTGTCGCAGGCCAGCGTGCTGCGGCTCACCTCGAATAGCCTGCACGAGACGTCGCCGATTCGGCGCGGTCGCTGGGTGCAGGGCCGATTGCTGTGCAAGACGATTCCACCTCCGCCGCCCGAGCTGGCCGCGGCGATCAGCGCCGCTAGCAACGCAGTGCCAGCCAACGCCACGGTGAAGCAACGACTGGCGATGCACGAGAAGGCAGCCCCGGCCTGCCACGGCTGCCA
>Ga0105048_10011290_pt1 | contig 14099 bp, 15 predicted proteins | sample MAT05_FD_78382 | JGI IMG/M metagenome (GOLD analysis project Ga0105048, IMG submission 78382) | Freshwater microbial communities from Lake Fryxell liftoff mats and glacier meltwater in Antarctica - MAT-05 | ecosystem: Environmental > Aquatic > Freshwater > Ice > Liftoff microbial mat | place...
ATGCGCTGCGTCATCAACTTTTCCCACGGCTGCCCGGCCCGGTGCGCCGCCGCCCGCCCCGCCGCCATGTACATGATGCTCGAATAATCGAACCCGCCGCGGAACGGGTAGGAGAGCGGGAGCTTCTCCACACGATTGAGCACGTCGTCCACGGATCGCGGGGAGTGGTACCAGAGCAGGTCGTGGCCGGTGACGCCGGTGCGGTGGGCGAGGAGGTCGCGGAGCGTGACCATCGCGTCGGCGTGGGGGTCGGACAGCTTGAACCCCGGCAGGTGGTCGCGGACGGGGTCGTCCCAGCCGAGTTTGCCGTCGTCGGCGAGCATGGCGAGCAGGGTCGAGGTGAACGCCTTGGTACACGACGCGATCGGGAAGAGGGTGTCGGGCGTGACCGCGTCGGGCCGGTCGGCGTGGCGGCGGCCGTACCCCTTCAAGACGACGACCTCGTCGCCGCGGACGACGACGAGGGCCGCCCCGGGCACCTCCCACGCCTTGAGGGCGTCGGCCATTACGCGATCCACGGCGGCCGCGTCCGGGTCGGCGGCCCGGACCGGCCCGACGGCCGCGATCACGACGAGAATCACCAGCCATTTCAGGACTGTCATCCGAACTCCTCCGCCATGCACCCGATGGTGTCGGCCTATGTCTTGTGGCACGGGTCTCTGACCCGTGCGGCCCACACGGGTCAGAGACCCGTGCCACAAGACATAGGCCGACACCCCCGACCGATATGGAACGTTCGTGCCGTCCGCCGCGTTGACCAGAATCCGCCACCCGCCTACCCCGCCGGGCCGGGTCGGACGCCGCCGATTCGCCGGTCGGCCGGGCGCTTCCCAGCTTCCCCAATCGCAGCGGAAATGCCTACCAAAATCCGCCCCGGGGCGCGAGTTCGGTCGCAATCTCGGCTTGACCGGGGTGGCCCACCCGTTATCGTTCGCCGCGTCTTTCCGCCACAGTGCGCGAAGTGACCCAGGGGAACGGCCGTCCGCCGCAAGCGGGGGCCGCGGCCCGGGGCCGGGTTGGGGAGCCCGCCGCGGGTCGGTCGTCCACGCAGCGAAGGGGGAAGTGGGTTATGCGCCAGCGGTACATCGGGAGAGCGTTGCTCGCGGCCGCGGCCGTTCTCGGCGGGGCCGTCACCGGGCGGGCACAGGCCCCGGCCAACATCGGGTTCGACGCGCCACTGAATTCCGACCCGACCAATCCGATCCCGACCGGGCGGGCGGGGGCGGCCGGGTTCTACACGTCGGCCGAGTTCGTCATCCTGACCCAGACCCGGACCCTCGGCGAGCAGACAGTCGCCTTCCGCGGGCTGGTGGACTCGACCGGGTCGATCACCGGGGTGCCCGGGACGTACATCGGGAGCGGGCGGGAAGCCCTGAACACCCGGGAACTGGGCCGGACGACGTACACCCCGGGGTTCCGGGCCGAACTCGGCTACCGGTTCGAGGACGGCACCCAGGTGTACGCCAACTACATGCAGCTGTTCGAGACCAGCTACTCGGCCGGGGCGAGCCTGGTGCCGCCGTTCTTCCGCAGCCGGGCCGACCTGGCGGACACCTTCCTGACCTCCGGGGTGTTCAACTTCACCCCCCAGTACGCCGGCCCGCAGGTGAAGACGGCGTTCGACCCGCCCGGGTCGCAGGCGTCGAACACCTACGGCATCTGGAACGGCTCGACCGTCCAGGACATCAAGTTCACCCAGCGGTTCCAGCAGTTCGAGCTGGGCGGCCGGGTGCCGCTGTTCCAGACCGATTATAGCCGGGTGTACGGGCTGGCGGGCGGGCGGTTCGACTGGTTCTTCGAGCGGTTCACCTGGCGGACGGTGGCCTACGACGCGAGCGGGAACACCGGCCCCCAGTTCCGGGCGAACTACACCAACACCCTGTCCCAGCGGCTGTACGGCCCGTTCGCCGGGTTCGGGCACGAGGTGTTCGTGGCCAACCAGTTCTCGCTCAGCCTCGACCTGACCGGGGCGCTGCTCCTCGGGATCGTCAAGGAGCGGGCGAAGTACGAACTCGGGGACGAATCGACCCAGGCCAAGCGCGGGGTGAACGAGTACTCGGTGGTGCCGAACGCGAACGCCGCCCTCAACCTGTGGTGGTACCCCATCGAGGGGGTGCAGGTCCGGATCGGGTATCAGGCGATGTCGTTCTTCAACACCAAGAACATGCTCGACCCGATCGGGTTCAACTACGGGGCGATCGACCCCGTGTACGAGACCCAGGTGTTCCGCCTCATCCACGGGATCAACGTCGGCGTCGGGCTGTTCTTCTAAGTGAACGGCGAACGACTTCCCAACTCCTCCTCCGGGGGCGGGGCGGGCGGCGGACACTTTGGTGTCCGCCGCCCGCCCCGCCCCCGGAGCGTTTCGGCACTGCACGAAGATCCTAACCCCCCCCTTCCCTAAAAGGGAAGGGGGAGCCGGATGCCGAGCCTGCGGCCCGGAGGTCTTTTCTTGCTCCCCCTTCCCTCTTAGGGAAGGGGGTTGGGGGGTTAGGTTGCCTTTCGCCCCCGCCCGGGCCGGGAATTGCCAACCCGGTTGGCACGGGTATAATCGCCCCGTCCCGCCGCGGCCGACCGGCCGTGTCGCGGTCCGGCTTCCTGTACCGACCGAGGAGTCAGCATGGCCGACGGGCGTGACCACACACCCGGGTTCAGCTTCCGGGCCGCCTTCCCGTGGATGGACATCTTCCGCTGCTTCACAGTCGCCCTCGACCCGCGGAAGCTCCTCGTGGCCGCCGCCGGCATCCTCGCGATGTCCGTCGGCTGGTACGTCCTGTCCGCGATCTTTTACTACAAGGCCCCGGACCGCAACGCCGCCGAGTACGGCAACGGGGTCGTCCTCAAGGAGTACGAGGGGCGGAAGAAGCCGGGGACGGACCTCGACTACACCCCGGACGACGCCGGCCGGATCGCCGACGAGCGGTACGCGACCGACCTCCGCCAGTGGTACGTCCTCGCCGACCTCGCCGGCCCCTACGGGCAGACGACGCCGGGCAGTACCGCCCAGCTCCCGCCCGGCCGGTTCCGGGCGCTGCCGTGGGACGAGTACCGCGGGCCGAACCCGTTCATCTTCGCCACCAACGTGCTGAGCGGGACGGCCTCCGAGCGCGGCGAGTCGGTCGGCCGCTTCCTCACCGGGTCGGTCCCGGTGTTGACCGAGCCGCTGGTCAAGCTCCTCGTCCCGGTCGCCAAGCTCGTGTCGCCCGGGGTGAGCACCCAGACCCGCTTCTACCTGTTCACCCTGATTTTGTGGAACGTGGCGGTGTGGGCGTTCTTCGGCGGGGTCATCACCCGGCTGGCCGCCGTGCAGCTGGCGAACAAGGGGCCGATCAGCCTGCGGCAGGCGGTCCGGTTCGTGTGCGTCCGCTACCTGAACTACCTGCTCTCGCCGCTCATCCCGCTGGCGATCATCGGGGCGGTCGTCGCCGGGCTGATCTTCTACGGCCTGCTCGCCCTGATCCCGTTCTTCGGCGACATCGTCCTCCTCGGCCTGCTGCTGCCCCTGGTGTTGATCGGCGGGGCGATCATGGCCGTCTTCCTGGTCGGGCTGGTCGGCTACCCGCTGATGTACCCGACGCTCAGCGTCGAGGGCGACAGCAGCGACACGTTCGACGCCCTGAGCCGGTCGATCAACTACGTCTACCAGTCGCCGTGGCACTACGTCTGGTACTGGCTGGTGGCGATCGTGTACGGGGCGGCCGTCACCTTCTTCGTGCTGTTCTTCACGTCGCTGAGCGTGTACATGGCGAAGTGGGCGGTCGGCATCCCGGCCGGGCTGGTGTACACCGAGCGGAAGCCGGAGTACCTGTTCGTGTACGCCCCCGAGTCGTTCGGGTGGAAGGAACTGCTGCTCGCCGATAGCCCCTACGCCGTTCGCCACGTCACGACGGACATGCCGGCGACCGGGCGGAAGGTGGACGTGTACCAGCGGGTGAACGAGGAGTCGTTCAAGCAGAGCCGGGGCGACTACTGGTGGTACAACAACTGGGGGGCGGGGATCGTCGGGTTCTGGCTCGCGCTCGTCTTCCTGATGATGCTCGGGTTCAGCTACAGCTTCTTCTGGACGGCCGCGACCGCCATCTACTTCCTGATGCGCAAGCGGGTGGACGAGGCCGACCCGGACGAGGTGTTCCTCGAAGAAGACGAGCCGGAAGCCCCGCTCGCCCCGCCGAAGCTCGCCGACGGCACCTCCCCGCCGCCCCCGCCGTCGGCGGGCGGCGCGACCCCTCTGACGGTCATCACGGCCCCGCCCGCGCCGCCGATCGTGGTGCCGCCCCCGCGGGCCGAACTGCCGCCGATCCCGCTGTCGCCGCCCCCACTCCCGCCGACACCGTCGGACACCGAGCCGAAGCGCGACGGCGACCCGCCGGCGTAACGGCCGGAAGAACCTAACCCCCCAACCCCCTTCCCTAGGAAGGAAGGGGGAGCCGGACAAAACCAGACGCCCTCTTGCTCCCCCTTCCTTCCTAGGGAAGGGGGTTGGGGGGTTAGGTTCTTCCGGCCGCCCGCCCCGGAATTCCACCCGAACACAGGAGCACGATGCCCCGCCCGGTCTTGCTGTTCAGCGGCCCGTGGGCCGACGTGCCGCTCGACGTGCTCGCGGCGAAGGCGGCGGCGTGGGGCTACCACGGGTTCGAGCTGTGCTGCTGGGGCGACCACCTGGAAGTCCAGCGCGGGCTGAGCGACGACGGGTACAGCCCGGCCCGCCTCGACCTCCTGGCCCGCTCCGACCTGCACGTTCCCGTCATCGCCAACCACAAGGTCGGGCAGGCGGTGTCGGACGTGATCGACCGCCGCCACCAGGGACTGCTCCCGGATTACGTCTGGGGCGACGGCGACCCGGCCGGCGTGCGGGAGCGGGCGGCCGAGGAGATGACCGCGACGTTCCGCCTCGCCGAGCGCCTCGGGGCGGGGGTGGTGAGCGGGTTCACCGGGTCGGCGGTGTGGGGGTACGTCGCCGGCTACCCGGCCCCGCGGCCGGACGTGATCGCCGACGCCCTCAAGGAGTTCGCCGCCCAGTGGCACCCGGTCCTCGACGCGGCCGGCGAGTGCGGGGTGCGGTTCGCGTGCGAGGTCCACCCGGGGCAGATGGCGTTCGACCTGTACTCGGCGGAAGTCGTCCTCGACGCCCTCGGCGGGCGGGAGGAGTTCGGGTTCACGTTCGACCCGAGCCACCTGCACTGGCAGGGGGTGGACCCGGTCGCCTTCCTCCGCCGGTTCCGCGACCGCATCTACCACGTCCACGTCAAGGACGCGCAGCTGACGCTCGACGGCCGGGCCGGGGTGCTGGCGGGGTACTGGCCGAGCGGCGACCCGCGGGCCGGGTGGCAGTTCCGCTCGCCGGGGCACGGCGGGATCGACTGGCCGGCGATCGTCCGGACGCTGAACGAGATCGGCTACGCCGGCCCGCTCGCGGTGGACTGGCACGACCCCGGGATGGACCGCGAGTACGGGGCGGCCGACGCCTGCCGGTTCGTCAAGGCGATCGACTTCGACCCCCCGGCCCGCGGCCCGTTCCGGGGGTGAGCAAGTTAACGCCCACCCGTTGCAACGGGTGGGCTTGGGGCGAACCATGCGCTTCCCGACATTCGACGAAGCCGAGCAGTTAAAGGCCTCTTGGACGGACCGGTACGTCCGGGTGCGGCCGGGCCACCCGCACTACGCCCGCTTCGCCGGCAAGGTCGGCCGGGTGGTGACGGTGAATTACGGCGGCAAGGCGGTGGTCGATTTCGCCGACGGCGGGTGGTACGACCTGCCGGCGTCCGACGAGTACCTCGAGGTCGTCCCCGCCGCCGACGCCCAGGACAAGTTCGACCCGACCGCGAACAGCGCTCAGAAGTACCCGACGCGGCAGGGGTAATGAAGGAACACTGCGATGGCGCGTAAGCGTCGCTTGTTCACGGTACAATCACCGCTCGGGTATCGTGTGTTTCTCGACCGCGATCGGTGGCGGCAGATCGTCCGGCACAAGCACCCGGCCGTGGCCGGCCGAGAACGTGACGTGCATGCCTGCCTGGAATCGCCGGCGGTCGTGCGCGAGAGTTTCCAGGAACCCGACGTACATTTGTACTATGCCGCCGCAGACGCCGGCCATCTCTGCGTGGTCGTCGCGCCTTCGAGCGAAGTCGAATACTTCGTGGTGACGGCCTACCTCACCACCAACATTAAGAAGGGGAACGAACGATGGAGAAGCTAAGGGTCTACTACGACCGGGAGGGCAACTCCCTCAGCGTGTGGTTCGACGACCCGAAGAAGGAACACGTTTGCGAGGAATCCGACGGCGACGTGGTCCTGGTGAAAGACCGCCAGGGCCGCGTCATCGGGTTCGAGCGGCTGAACTTCCTCACGGCCAAGCAGCATCGAGACGGTGTGAACATCCCGGTCGAAGTCCAGATGGGTTGAGCACGCCCGGTTCGGCCCGTCTGTCTAACCTGGCCAAAAACGCCTGACCCGCACCCCGCATTCCTTCCCATGATCCTCCTGATCGACAACTACGACTCGTTCACCTACAACCTCGTCCAGCGGTTCGGGGAGATCGACCCGGCGCTGCCGATGGAAGTCGTTCGGAACGACCGCATCACCCTCGACGAGATCGCCGACCGGAACCCGACCCACATCATCATCTCGCCCGGCCCGTGTACCCCGAAAGAGGCCGGCGTCTCGAACGACGTGCTGACCCGCTTCGCCGCCACCCGGCCGGTGTTCGGCGTCTGCCTCGGGCACCAGTGCATCGGCCACACCTTCGGCGGCGAGGTCGTCCGCAACTACCGCATCATGCACGGCAAGGTGTCGCCGATCTTCCACGACGGCCGGGGCGTCTTCGCCGGCCTGTCGAACCCGTTCGACGCCACCCGCTACCACTCGCTCGTCATCGAGAAGGAGACGTGGAACAACCCCGACTTCGAGGTGTCGGCGTGGACCGCGGAAGGGGAGATCATGGGGGTGCGGCACAAGACCTGGCCGCTGCACGGCGTCCAATTCCACCCGGAGAGCTTCCTGACCGTCGAGGGGCCGAAGCTGCTGCGGAACTTCCTGGAGCTGGCCCCGGTGCGGTGAGAATCGAAAAGCCCACCCGTCGCGACGGGTGGGCTTTCTCCATCACTTCCCCGCCAGCAGATTCTTCTCGAACAGAACCAAATTCTCGGCCCGGTCGGGATCCCAGCGCATGCCGACGATGTCGTACCCGAGGTCGATGGCGAGGTGCAACATCGGGCGGTGCTGGTTGTGGCACTCCAGCCGGATCGTCTCGTACTCGTGCTGGGCCGCCCACCCCTGGGCGGCCTCCATCAGCTGCGACCCGATCCCCGTCCGCCGGGCGTCCGACAGCACGCCGTAGAACCACGCGAAGAAGGTGTCCGGCTTCAGCTCGAACCCGAGGAAGAACCCGACCGGGCGGTCCTTCACCCGGGCGACCATTTGCAGCACGTTGTGCCGGCCGAGGTAACGGCGGCGGAACGTCTCGACCGTCTTGGTCGGGCGGAAAATCTGGTTGTACAATTCGACGATCTGTGGCACCTCGTCCACGCCGAGAACGTCGATGACGGCGTCCGCCATGCTCGTTGCCCTCTCCCGTCGTCGTGGCCGGTTCAGCGGTCGGGCCGGTACAGCCCGCCGATGACTTCGTCCCACGACGGCACGTTCCAGTTCGCGATCATCTCGCGGAGCACCTCGCCGCCGGTGTCCTCCTCGGCGGCCAGCGGCCCGCCGCCGGTCGTCTCTTCCTCCTGGGCGTCCTCGTCCATCTCGCTCTCTTCCACGACCGGCGGCGCTTGCCGGGCGAGGGCGTGGCGGACCGGGGCGACCGCCGGGCGCGGCGGCGCGGCCGGGCGCGGCGGGGCAACCCGCTGAAGCGGCGGCGCTTCTTCGACATCCTCGTCGGCCGCGGCCGCTTCCGGGGCGTCGCCGCCTTCGCCGGCCACGGGTGCCGCCCCTTTCTTCCGACGACGCCGACGGCGACGCCGCTTGCGGCCGGGGCCGGGTTGCTCCTCGTCGGGCTGCCCCTCCCCGCCCGCCTCGGCGTCGCCCTCGACCCCCTCGGCGTCGTCGCCGTCGTCGGCGTCCGCCTCGTCGCCGGCGGCCTCGGCGTCGTCGTAGGCGGCGTCCTCGGCGATCAATTCGGATTCGTCATCGGCCCCGTCGGGCGGCGGGGCCGACTTCGCCGACTTCTCGACCCCGAGTTCGCGGGCGAGTTCGTCCCAGCCGTCGTCTTGGGATGCGGGAGCACTCATGGAATGATCGGTCCGGGTGTGTTGGGACACGGGTGTGGGAACCGCCGAAGCGGGGGTTCGTGGCCCGTGATGGAGTTGTTTTATCGAGCCGCGGCCGCCGCGGACACGCCGGCGGGGACGGTCCACACCCGCGGCCCGGCCGACGCGCCGACCACTTCGACCACCCGGTCGCCGGGTTCGGCCCCGAACGCCGTCGCCAAGCCGTCGCCCGCGGGTTCGTCCGCCGGCAGGTCGTCGCGGGGGACGAGGTAGAGGTCGGCCGGCCACCCGGCGGCGGCGGCGAGGCGGTCGATCACCGCGTCCCAGGGGTCGAGCGGAACGGGCAGGCCGGGGAGGAAGCGGGCGAGGAGGTCGCCGAGGGCGGCGTCGAGGGTCGCCCGCGGGGGGAGCAGGTAGAACGTGGCCATTCGCGGCTCCCGGTGGGTGGGACCGCGAATCTATCGGCCGGCGGCGGGCGGACCGGCAAGCGCCGGATGGAGGCGGGGGGGGGCGTTGGCGTCGGGGCGGGGTGGAACCGGCGGGACCGGAACGACCGGCGCGCCGGTCACTTTTTCTGCGTACACGGCTTCGCCATCACGACGACGATCAGCGTCTCGCCGGCCTTCGTCTTATACGGGGTGACGACGGGGAAGAATTTGTCGCAGGTGCAGGTGTAGCTGATCTCGCCGAGGTCCGGCGGCTTGATCGTCAGCCCGATCCGGCCGTTGTCGTCCTTCGCCTTCTCGACCTTGACGCGCAGCTCCTTCTTGTCCACCAGTGTGAACGCGACCGCCTCGCCGACCGGGATCGACTTCCCCTCGGTCGTGGTGATGCGGAAGCCGGTCAACTTCGGGTCGCGCTTCTGGACTTCCTTGGCGAGGTCTTTCAACTTCGGATCGACGGTCGCGTTGTCGCCGGTGGCGAGGACGACGACCACCGTAACCCGGACCGGCCCCTCGTCGGCGCACTCCTCGCGCGGGACACAAGCCCCCAGGGTGAACGCCGCGAGTAGCCCGAGCATGGGTGCTCCCGTGGGTCGGATCATGGGACAGCCGGACGGAACCCAACCCCCCCAACCCCCTTCCCTAGGAAGGAAGGGGGAGCCGGACAAAACCCGACGAGCTGAAGGCTCGTCGTCTAACTCCCCCTTCCTAGGGAAGGGGGCGGGGGGTTAGGTTGCCTTTCGTCCTCACCGCCGGGTCGCGGCGAAGATCATCGGGGCGTCGCCTGGGGCGGTAGTGGTCTTCGGCCCGCCGGCGGGCCAGGCCGGGTGCGGCTCGGCTTCTTCCACGTCCACGTCGGCCTCGCCGGCCAGCACGAGCGCCCCGGGGAGCGGCCCGCCGACCGGCAGCCACCCGGCCCCGGTCCCCGCCGTGCGGTGAACGTCCACGTCGTCCTCGCCGGCCAGCGCCAGCACCGCGAGGCCGGCGAGCGGGTCGTTCTGCACGAACGGCGTCGGCACCGGCACCACGACCTGTTTCGGAGCCAGCAACGGCACAATGACGAACGCGGCGACGGCCGCCGCCACCCCGCCGGCGAAGTAGACCGCCGTTCGCCGCCGCCACGCGGGTTCGCGCCGCACCGCGGGCGTCGGCGGGGTGGTGAGGCCGGCGGCGATGTTGTCCCGGACGGCGGCCCAGGCGTCTTCGGACGGCAGCGGCGGTTCGGCCCGCTGCCACAGCCGCCAGTTCGCGGGCGAGAGTTCGACTTGCGCCCGCAGTTCGGCCCGTAGTACCGGGTCGGCCGCGAGGCGGCGCTCGACCGCCGCACGGGCGCGCGCGTCGAGTTCGCCGTCGGCGTGGGCGGCGAGAACGTCCGGCCACGGGCCGGGGGGGTCGGGCGGATTCCCGGGGGCGGTCATAAGGCCACGCGGTCGGCTAGCAGGGTTTTCAGCTTCTGTCGGGCGTAGAACAGCCGGCTCATCACCGTGCCGATGGAAATTCCCAGGGCGTCGGCCACTTCCCGATACGACATCTCCCCGTCCACGTGCAAGACGAACGTCTGCCGCTGGGCCTCGGGCAACCGGGCGAGGGCGCATTCGATCACCCGCCGCACGTCGGCCCATTCGAGGGCGGTGCCGGGGGGCGGGGCGGCGTCCGGGCCGGGCCGGTCGGGTGGAACGACCTCCCGCGGGCGGTCGTTCCACCCCTCGCGCTTGCGCCGCCGCCCGAGGTCGAGTGCGGCGTTGCCGACGATCCGCAGGAGCCACGTCTTGAACGAGCTGTTCCCGCGGAAGCGGTCGAGGTTCGTCAGCGCCTTGACGAACCCGTCCTGCACCGCGTCGAGGGCGTCGGCCTCGCGGCCGAGGAGCCGGTACGCCACCCGATAGGCGACCGCCCGGTAGCGGCGGAACAGCTCGTCGAGGGCGGCCCGGTCGCCCCCGGCGGAGCGGGCGAGGAGGGCCGCGTCGGACGGGGCGGCGGGGGCCGGGGCGGGGGGGGCCGTGACGGCAGGCATGGCGCGGGGTACACTCCGTTGGACGGCGCTTCCGAGTGCCCGACGCCGCGCATTCTACCCTCCCGCTTTCGTAGACGCGACCCGCCGGCCCGGAATTCGATCCGCGCCCCACCGCCTCACGGAATTCGCCACATGATGACCGTCTACCGGTGGGAGTGTGCGGCCGCCGGATGTTCGCGCGTCCCGTCCGACCGCCTGCCCGCCACTGCCGCCGACCTGCCGGCCGACGACGTGGTGTGGATCGACCTCGCCGACCCGACGCCGGACGAAGAACGGCTCGTCTTCGAGCGGTTCCTGAAGGTCCACCCGCTGACGCTCGCCGACGCCACCAAGGCCCGCCGCGAGCCGGAGCAGGGGGCACATTTCCCGAAGGTCGAGGAGTTCCCGGACTACCTGCTCGTGATCGTTAACCCGCTCCCCGCCGGCCTCGCCGAGTTCGTAGCGGGGAAGGCGAAGCCGCCCGCGGGCGGCGGGCCGACTCCGGCGACGGCGCTCGGCCGCCGCCACCGCCCGCAGCTCAGCGCGGTCCTCACGAAGAACGTCCTCGTCACCCACCACTACCAGGCCGTCGGGTGCGTCGGCGTAGTCGCCGGGCACCTCGACCGCCACGGCCAGGCCGCGGCCCGCGGGCCGGACTACCTGTTCCACCTCATCCTCGACGCGATGGTGGACGAGTACGCCCCGGTCGTCGATCACGTCTCGACCCGGCTCGACCGGCTCGAAGGCCGCATCTTCCGCGACCCGTCCCCGCGGGTACTGGCCCGGATGGTCGGGTTGAAGCGGCTCGTGACCGGGATGCGCAAAACGCTCGTCCTGGAGCGCGAGGTGCTCGCCCGGCTGATGCGGGGCGAGTTCGAGCTGGTGGAGGCCCGCGAGATCGCCTACTACCGGAACGTCTACGACCACCTCGTTCGGTACACCGAGCTGATCGAGTCGGCCCGCGAGATGGTGAGCGACCTGATGCAGATCCACCTGTCAGCGGCGTCGAACCGGCTCAACCAGGTGATGAAGTTGCTGGCGATGATCTCGACGGTGATCCTGCCGATGTCTCTCGTGTCGGGCATTTACGGGATGAACTTCGAGTTCATGCCCGAGTTGAAGTGGCAGTACGGCTATCCGCTCGCCCTCGGGCTGATGGCGGTGATCGGGGTCGGGGCGTACATCCTCTTTCGCTGGAAGCGGTGGGTGTGACCGCCGCCGGCCGCACCCGCCGCCGTGGCCGGCGTCAGTCGTTCGAGCCGACCTCGCCGCCGGACCGGGTGCCGAGCGCCCGGCGGGCGGCGTCCGTCGTGCCGTCCCGGACGAAGCGGATGCTCCCGTCCATGATGCCGAAGTTCGCCCCGCCGGGGTGCCGCGAGCCGAACCCGACCCATTTCATCTGGTCGTTGTTCTGGGTCGTGTTGATCGGCACCCCGAGCGACCCGGAGAACTGCGAGTGGGCGTTCTGGGCCGACGGCGAGCCGATCTGCCAGTAGCCGGGCACGCCGAGGCTGCCGCCCTGCGACGTGAACCCAGTCGAGAACGACCGGTACCGCTCGCCGACGCCGGCCGTGTTGCTCGTCCCGTCGGCGATGCCGGTCATCGTCGTCTCGCTCCCCTGGTTGAACGCGCCGTCGAACCGCGGGTGCGACAGGCGCGGGCCGGCCGCCCCCGACCCGCCGTTGCCGCCGTCGTCGGCGTGGTGGTTCACCTCCCCCGCCCCGCCGTAGGCCCCGGACACCGTGCCGGCGGTCGGGTTGCCGAGGCTCCCCGAAATGACGACGCCGTAGCTAGCCGCCCGCCGCGCCGGGAGCGACATCCCGCCCTCGCTGCCGTCGTAGCTCTCCTGGTCAGTGGACGACGGGCAGCGGTAGGTCGAGACGCCCGTTTGCAGCGCCGTCTGGAGGGCGGCGTTCGAGAAGTTCGGCGGGAACGTCTGCGGGATCGACTGGTATAGGGCCGTCTGCTCGATGTACGGCAGGAGGAAGTACGACCAGTGGGCGGCGGCGGCGTTGCTCGACGTGTCGTCCTGGATCATGAGCTTGGCGGCCGACGGCGGGAACTTGCTGTTCGCGTCGTGGTAGCCGTGCAGGGCGAGCATGAGTTGCTTCATGTTGTTCTGGCACTTGGTCCGGGCGGCGGCCTCGCGGACCTTCTGGACGGCGGGCAGCAGCAGCCCGATCAGCACGGCGATGATGGCGATGACGACGAGCAGTTCAATGAGCGTGAACGCGCGCCGGCGGAAACGGGAGGGACGAATCACGACGGAACCTCCGCGGGTCGAGCGACCCGGAAAATGTGGTGTAGGGATGCGGAAGAGGGGCGAGCGGGGCGACGTGTCGGGGAATTGTACCCCTCGATTCGGCCGCCCTAACTCGTTTTTCTCGTTCGGAGGCGGATTTATTTCGGAACTCGTTCATCTAAACGGCCGTCGCAATACCCCCGCCGCCGCCGGGCCGAACCTCCCCCGCCCCGGCCCACCCCGTAAAACGAGGAGACGCCGCGCCCCCAGGAGACGACCGTGACCGACCGCCGCTGGTTCCAGACGACCGCGATCGACTACCCGAACAGTCGCCCGCACATCGGCACGGCGTTCGAGAAGCTCGGGGCCGACGTGCAGGCCCGCTACCGGCGGATGGAGGGGTACGAGGTCTTCTTCCTGATGGGCAACGACGAGAACACGGTGAAGGTGAGCAAGCGGGCGGCCGAACTCGGGCAAGACCCGCAGGCCTACTGCGACGACATGGCCCGCCAGTTCCGCGAGGTGTGGGACGCCCTCGACATCAGCTACGACACCTTCGTGCAGACGAGCAGCGAGCGGCACCGCGCCTGCTGCCGCAAATTCATCCAGAAGGTGTACGACGCCGGCCACATCTACAAAGGGAACCACGACGGCTGGTACTGCCCGGACTGCGAGGAGTTCAAGTCGGACAAGGTGCATACCGAGAACGCCGGCAACTGCCCGGTCCACAAGCGCCCGCTCCAGCGCCGCAGCGAGCCGTGCTACCTGTTCAAGCTCTCGGCGTTCCAGGACCGCCTGCTGGCGCACTACCGCGACCACCCGGACTTCATCCAGCCGGAGAGCCGGCGGAACGAGATGATCTCGCTGATCGAGACGGAGGGGCTGCGCGACATCAACATCTCGCGGACCGGCGAGGCGTGGGGCATCCGCGTCCCGTTCGACCCAGACTTCACCATTTACGTTTGGTTCGACGCACTGCTCACCTACGTCACCGGCATCGGCTACGGCGACGACGAGGCGACGTTCCGCAAGTTCTGGCCGTGCGACACCCACTTCATCGGCAAGGACATCACGCGGTTCCACTGCGCCCTGTGGCCGGCGATGCTGTGGGCCGCCGGCGAGGAGCCGCCGAAGCGCGTGTTCGGCCACGGGTTCGTGAACATCAAGGGGGAGAAGATCGGCAAGGCGCTCGGCAACGTGGTCGAGCCGATGGA
>Ga0105048_10011291_pt1:0-10000 | contig 14099 bp, 9 predicted proteins | sample MAT05_FD_78382 | JGI IMG/M metagenome (GOLD analysis project Ga0105048, IMG submission 78382) | Freshwater microbial communities from Lake Fryxell liftoff mats and glacier meltwater in Antarctica - MAT-05 | ecosystem: Environmental > Aquatic > Freshwater > Ice > Liftoff microbial mat...
AGGTCCTCGGCCACCTGCGCAAGCCGTGCGCGGAGCGGCTCGGCCTCGTGGACCGGCAGCGGACCGCCGTGGCCTGGATCACGGACTTCCCGCTCGTGGAGTGGAACGAGGAGGAGGGGCGCTTCGACGCGTGCCACCACCCCTTCACCACCGCGCGCGACGCCGACTGGCCGACCCTCGAGCGGCTCTGCCGTCTCGCGCCGACCGACCCGGCGTACGACCGGGCGGCGATCGCGGGCCTGCGGGCCCGGGCCTACGACCTCGTGATCGACGGCTACGAGGCCGGCGGCGGGAGCATCCGCATCCACCGCAGCGAGCGTCAGGCGGCGCTGTTCGCGCTGCTCGGCATCGCCCAGGAGGACGTGGACCGCCGGTTCGGCTGGTTCGTGGACGCCCTGCGCTACGGGGCGCCGCCGCACGGCGGCATCGCGCTCGGGGTGGACCGCCTGGTCATGCTCATGCTCGGCGAGGACGCCATCCAGGAGGTCATCGCCTTCCCCAAGACCGCCCAGGCCCGGTGCCTCCTCACCCGCGCCCCCGCGGCGGTCGACGAGAAGCAGCTCCGCGACCTCCACATCCGCCACGCCCCCTCCTGATCGAGGGGCGGGCGCGTCCGCGGCGCGCGGTCACGCGCCGCGGCGGACGCCGTCGCGCGCGACGGCGGTGACGAGGTCCGCGAGGTCGGCGAGCCGACCCTGCAGGCGATGGTCGCCGTCGCCGTAGAGCACCAGGTCGAGCGGACGGTGGGGGCACGCGGAAACGAAGTCGGCGCTCACGCGCCACGGGACCCGTTCGTCGGCGAGTCCGTGCACGATCACGGTGTCGGTGGCGTAGGCTGCCGCGAGGGCCGTGTCGCCGCGCCGGCGCGCGTCGAGGACGAGCTCCCAGCGCAACGGGACGTTCATCCACTCGTTGCGGTACGCGCACCGCCCTGTCTGCGCCCACGCCGCCGCGGCGGCGGGGCCGAGGTCGGCCAGGAACCGGTCCACGAACCCGAAGGCGGGCGCCACCAGCACCGCGGCGCGCGCGCGCCCGGGCCGCACGGTCGTCCACCACGCGGTCGCCAGGCCCCCGAGGCTCGAGCCGACCACGAGCAGGTCCGCCGTCGCGGGCACCGTCGCCGCCACCGCCACGTCGAGGTCGTCGATGAGGTCGGAGAGCGTGAGGTCGGCGATCGACCCGGAGGAGCCCCCGTGGCCGCGCGCGTCGAACGCGAGGAAGGAGGCCCCTGCGGGTGCCGCCGCGGCGCGGAGCGCGCTCGCCTTCGCGCCCCCGCGCACGCTGCCGAAGCCGTGGAGTACGACCCACCAGCGTGCGGGGTCGCGACGGTCCACGTCGGCCTCGAGGTGACCGCCGGCGGGGTGGGGGAGACGCTCCATCGCCGGATCGTGCCATCCACGGCCCAGGGGGCGCCAGGGCGCTCCCAGAGCGGTCCGGGCCTCGCGTCCCGTTCCGGCGTCCCCCGGGTATCCTGACCCGGCCCCCGCACGGTGCGGAGGTCTTCCGTTGCGTCGTTCCCGTGTCCATGCCCGCCCCGGCGTCGCCGGGGGGGCGGAGATCCCCACCCATGTCCGCGCTCCTCGACCTCGTCCTCCCCGACGGCACCGTTCGCAAGGTCCCGGTCGGGACGACGACGGGCGACGTCGCGAAGGGCATCGGACCGGGTCTTGCGAAGGTCGCCGTCGCCGGCGTGCTCGACGGGGCGGTCTACGACCTGAACCGTCCGCTGCCCCGCGGGGGCAAGTTCCGCATCCTGCGCCGCCAGGACGCCGAGGCGCTCGAGGTGCTGCGCCACTCGGCCGCGCACCTTCTCGCCATGGCGGTCCTCGACCTCTTCCCCGGCACCGACCTCGGCTTCGGCCCCGCCACGGAAGACGGCTTCTACTACGACTTCAAGCCGCCCCAGCCGTTCCACGAGGCCGACCTCCCGCGGATCGAGGCGCGCATGCGCGAGATCGCCGCCCAGCAGCGGCCGTACGCCCGCAGCGAGTGCGACAAGGGCGCGGCGAAGGCCCGGCTCGTGCAGGTCGGGTACGCCCTCAAGCTCCCACACGTCGACGAGATCCCGGACGACGCGATCTCGTTCTACGACTCCGCCGGCTTCACCGACATGTGCGAGGGGCCCCACGTCCCCGACACGTCGTGGATCGGCGCGGTGAAACTCCTGTCGGTCAGCGGCACCCACTGGCGCGGCGACGTGAACGGCGTCCCCATGCAGCGGGTCCGCGGCACCGCGTTCTTCACGCAGGACGACCTCGACGCGCACGTGAAGCGTCTCGAGGAGGCGAAGCTGCGCGACCACCGCCGCATTGGCCGCGAGATGGATCTCTTCTCGTGGCACGAGGAGGCCCCGGGCGCCGTGTTCTGGCACCCGAAGGGCATGGTCCTGTGGAACACCCTGGTGGAGTTCGTGCGCGGCGAGCTCGCGCGCCGCGGCTACGGGGAGATCAGCACGCCCATGGTGCTGTCCGACGAGTTGTGGAAGAAGTCCGGCCACTGGGACCACTACAAGGACAACATGTACTTCATGGAGGTGGACGAGCGCTCCTACGCCGTCAAGCCCATGAACTGCCCCGGCTGCTGCCTGGTCTTCGGGACCACCCCGAAGTCGTACAAGGAGCTGCCGCTGCGCCTGGCCGAGTTCGGGCGGGTCTACCGCCACGAGCTTTCCGGCGTGCTCCACGGCGCCATGCGCGTCCGCACCTTCACCCAGGACGACGCGCACATCTTCTGCGACCCCGACCAGATGGCGTCGGAGATCGCCGACATGATCGATCTCGTGAAGGTCGTCTACCCGGCGGTCGGCTACGCCATGGCGGGCGTGAAGGTGAAGGTCGCGACGCGGCCGGCGCAGCGCATGGGGCTCGAGTCCAACTGGGACAAGGCCGAGCAGGCGCTCGTCGAGGGGCTCGTCGCGCAGGGGCTCGACTACGAGATCGCGGCCGGCGAGGGCGCGTTCTATGGCCCCAAGATCGAGTTCCACGTCACGGACTGCATCGGCCGCACTTGGCAGTGCGGCACGATCCAGGTCGACTTCTCCATGCCGGAGCGGTTCGGTCTCGAGTACACGGGCCGGGACGGCAACAAACACGTCCCGGTGATGCTGCACCGCGCGATCCTGGGCTCCATGGAGCGCCAGATCGCCGTGCTCGTCGAGCACCACGCGGGGAAGTTCCCGCTGTGGCTCGCGCCGGTGCAGGCCCGCGTCCTCCCCATCACGGAGGCGCTGAACGACTACGCCCGCGGCGTGGTCGCGACGCTCGCCGCGGCCGGGGTGCGCGTGGAACTCGACGCGTCGAGCGACAAGGTGGGGGCCAAGATCCGCCAGGCCACGATCGAGCGGATCCCCTACATGCTCGTCGTCGGGCAGCGCGAGGCCGCGGGCGGGCAGGTCGCCGTCCGCGAGCGCTCGGGCGACGACAAGGGCGCCATGACGGTCGAGGCGTTCCTCGACCTGTACCGGGCGAGGCTCGCCGCGCGCACGTGACCCTCGGGGGGAGGCGTCCGCCGCGCGGCGGACGCCTCCCTCGTCGGTGCCCCGGTGCCGCGTCGGTGCCCCGGTGCCGCGTCGGGCCCCCGTGCCGCGTCGGGCCCCCGTGCCGCGTCGGGCCCCCGTGCCGCGTCGGTGGCCCGGGCCCCGCCGGTCCGGGGGCTCCGCGACCTGCCGGTGACCCGCCGGCTCGCGGGGATCCCGGTCCCGGCCGCCGCAAGGTACCGGCCTCCGCAAGGTACCGGTCGCCGCAAGGTACCGGTCGCCGCAGGGAACGGGGGCCGGAGGCCGCTCGCCGGGCGCCGTTCTGCCGGAATCCGCGGGCGATCCGGGGCGCGGCGGGGGGAGGAGGTATACCCCTCCGCCTCCGGATGTGGCATCTTAGAGGGCTCGGTCGATGCGGCGGCGTCGTCCGACGGGCGGCTCGGGCCTCGGCGGTCCTGCCGCGCCGAACCGTCCCGCCGACTTGGAGGAATTCGACCATCCGACCCGACGATCGTTCGATGCCGGCGCCCGCGGCCGGTCCGCGGATCAACGAGAGGATCCGCATCCGTGAGGTCCGTCTCGTCGACGAAGAGGGGAAGCAGGTCGGCGTCGTGCCGACCGAGCAAGCGCTGCAGATGGCGCAGGAGAAGGGGCTCGACCTCGTCGAGGTTGCCCCGAACGTCCGCCCCCCCGTCTGCAAGATCATGGACTTCGGCAAGTACAAGTACGAGCAGAACAAGAAGGCGCACGACTCGACGAAGAAGCAGCACAAGACGAAGCTGAAGACCGTCCGGTTGCGTCCCAAGACCGACCCGCACATGACCGACATCCGCGTCGCCCAGGCGCGGGAGTTCCTCGAGCGCGGGGACAAGGTGCAGGTGATGATCATGTTCCGCGGGCGCGAGATGGCGCACCAGGACATCGGCGTCGCCCACTGCCACGAGGTCGCGAAGCGCCTCGAGGACATCGCCAAGGTCGAGCAGTCGCCCCGCACCGAGGGGCGTCGCATGAGCATGCTGCTCACGCACAAGTAGGGGCGCGGGTCCGGCGCGGGGGGGCCCTCCCCCGGTCGAGGCCCCGGTTTCCCGACGCGAGGCCCGGCCCCGGCCGGGCCTCGCGTCGTAAAGAGGGGGCGTGGTTCCTTGACGGATCCGCGGGAGTCGTTACCTTCGGACCCTTTCCCCCCGGGTTTCCGCGCCATGCCCAAGATGAAGTCGAACCGCTCGATCGCCAAGCGCTTCCGCGTGACCAAGAACGGCAAGGTCATGCGTTACCGTGCCGGGGGCAGTCACCTGAACTCCCACAAGCGCGCGAGCCGCAAGCGCAAGTTGCGCAAGTGCGGGACCGTGCAGGGCCGCCAGGCGGTGACCTACCGCCGGCTGCTCGGTGGGATCTAACGTCAGGACCGTCGTAGGGCCTCGCTGAGGCCCGCAGGGAGACTCGACCGATGGCGCGCGTCACGAACGGTCCGGCGAAGAACCGCAGGAAGAAGCGGCTCCGCAAGGCGGCGAAGGGCTACTGGGGCGGCCACAGCCGGCTGCACAAGGTTCTCAAGGAGAACCTCCAGAAGGCCCTGCAGTACGCCTACAAGGGCCGCAAGCTCAAGAAGCGCACGTTCCGCAGCACGTGGATCGTCCGCCTGACGGCCGCCGCGCAGGAGCGCGGGCTGTCGTACAGCCGGTTCATGAACGGCATCAAGAAGGCGGAGATCGCCCTCGACCGCAAGCAGCTCAGCGAGCTCGCCATCGCGGACCCGAAGGCCTTCGACGCCGTGTTCGCGAAGGCGCAGGCCGCCCTGGCGTAAGCCGGCGCGCGGCCCACGACGAGGGCCGCGGGTCGTCACTCCCCGGCCCCTCCGAGGGCACGAGGAGCCACGACCATGACCGACCGCACCGCAGACCCCCGGATCGCCGCGCTCCGGGCCGAGGCCGAGCAGGCGATTCGCGCCGCCGCGAGCCTCGAGGCCTTGGAGGCGCTCCGCCTCGCGTGGTTGGGCAAGAGCGGCCGCCTGCAGGACGTCCTGCGCGGCATCGGCGCCCTGCCGCCGGCCGAGCGCGGACCCGCCGGCAAGGCGGCGAACGAGGCCAAGGGCGAACTCGAGGCGCTGCTCGCCGCCCGGATCGACGCGCTGCGCGCCGTGCGCGAGGCCTCGCTTTCCGACGCCGAGTGGGTGGACGCCACGCAGGCCGCCGTCACGACGCGGGTCGCGCGCGGCCTCGTGCACCCGCTCGCCGCCCTGCGCCGCGAACTCGAGGACCTCTGCCTCGCCATGGGCTTCGAGGTGCTCGACGGGCCGTGGGTGGAAGACGAGCGCCACAACTTCGAGGCGCTGAACATCCCCGCCGACCACCCCGCGCGCGACAACCAGGACACGACCTGGCTCGAGGGCGGGCACCTGCTGCGCACCCACACGTCACCCGTGCAGATCCGCGCCATGGAGACGCGCAAGCCGCCGATCCGCGCGGTGGCCATCGGGCGCGTGTTCCGCCACGAGGCCCTCGACGCGTCGCACGAGAACACGTTCCACCAGATCGAGGGTCTGCTCGTGGACCGCGACGTCCACGTCGGCCACCTCGTGTGGACGCTGCGCACGCTGCTGTCCGAGGTCTTCGGCCGGACGGTCGAGGTGCGGCTGCGCCCGTCGTTCTTCCCGTTCACCGAGCCGAGCTTCGAGATGGACGTGCGCTGCCTCGTCTGCGGCGGCGCCGGCTGCCCCGTCTGCAAGCGCACGGGCTGGGTGGAGCTGCTGGGGTGCGGGCTCGTGCATCCCAACGTCCTGCGCGCCGGCGGCATCGACCCGTCGGTCTGGTCCGGCTTCGCGTTCGGCCTCGGGGTCGACCGTCTCTGCATGATGCGTCACGCCATCGAGGACATCCGCCACTTCGCCGCGGGCGACGTGCGGTTCCTCGGTCAGTTCGCGGGAGGGCTGCACGGATGAAGGTCTCCTGGCGCTGGCTCGCGGAGCTCGCCGACCTCGAGGGCGTCGCGCCCGACGAGGCGGCGCGCCTCCTCCCGCTCCGGACCGCCGACGTCGAGGGCGTCGAGCGGCTCGGCGCGCTCGACGGCGTCGTGACGGCGCGCGTGCTCGAGGTCGCGCCCCACCCGAACGCCGACCGGCTGCGCGTCTGCACCGTGGACCCCGGCGCGGACGCGCCGCTGCAGGTGGTCTGCGGCGCGCCCAACGTGGCGAAGGGCCAGACGGTCTGCTTCGCGCGCGTGGGCACCACGCTGCCCAACGGCCTCACGCTCAAGCGGGCCAAGATCCGCGGCGTCGAGAGCGAGGGCATGATCTGCGCCGAGGACGAGCTCGGCCTGGGCACGGCGCACGACGGCATCCTCGTGCTGCCCGACGGGCCCGCGGGCCGGCCGGCCGCCGAGGCCCTCGGCGTCGCCGACGTCGTCCTCGACCTGAACAACACCGGGATCACGAACCGTCCCGACCTCTGGGGCCACGCCGGCGTCGCGCGGGAGCTCGCCGCCGTCTTCGGCCGGGCCTCGCGTCCCGCGCCCACGGCCCGCGCCGAGGCGCTCGTGGCCGCCGCGACGGGCCCCGCGTTCCCGGTGACGGTCGAGGACCCGGCGTCATGCCGGCGCTACGTGGGCCTCGTCCTGGAGGGCGTCGCCGACGGTCCGTCGCCGACCGCGCTGCGCCGCCGGCTCGAGGCGGTGGGCCTGCGCAGCGTCGGCCTGCTCGCGGACCTGACGAACCTCGTCATGCTCGAGACGGGGCAGCCCCTCCACGCGTTCGATCTCCGCGAGGTGCGCGGCGGGCGCATCGCGGTGCGCCGTGCGCGCCCGGGCGAGACGATGCGGACCCTCGACGGCAAGGAACTCGCGCTCGACCCCGAGGACCTCGTGATCGCCGACGGCGAGCGCGTCCTCGCGCTCGCGGGCGTGATGGGCGGGGAGGCCTCGGGCGTCCGCGCCGACACGACCGCGATCCTGCTCGAGTCCGCGTGTTTCGATGCGGCCCGCGTCCGCCGGGCGGCCCTCCGCCACGGCCTGCGGACGGACGCTTCGGCCCGGTTCGAGAAGTCGCTCGACCCCGAGGGGGCGTGGACCGCCGCGCTCCGCTTCGTCGAGGTGCTCCTCGCGCACGTCCCGGCGGCGCGCGTGACGCGCGCGCCCGCCGACGCGTACCCGCGGCCGTACCCGGCCGTCGACATCGCCCTCGCCCCCGATCTCGTGCGCCGGCGGCTGGGGCTCCCCATCGACGACGCCACGATCGCGGCGCGCCTCGCGTCCGTGGGCTTCGTCGTCGATCGCGGGACGACCCCCTGGCGCGTGCGCGTGCCGTCGTGGCGCGCGACGAAGGACGTGGCGCTGCCCGAGGACCTCGTCGAGGAGGTCGGGCGGCTCCATGGCTACGAACACGTGCGGCCGGAGGCGCCCGTGGCGCCCATGCGCCCGCTGCGGCCGACGCCGGCCCGCGCTCTCGAGCGCGACGGCCGCGCGGCCCTCTCCCTGGCGCTCGGCTACGTCGAGATCGCGACCTATGCGTTCCATGGCGCCGCGGAGTGCCAGCGGCTCGGGACCGACCCCGCGGCCTGCGTGCGCCTCGTCCACCCGCTCTCGGCAGAGCAGGACCGGCTCCAGACCACCTGCGTGCAGAACCTCCTCGCGACCGCGGCGCGGAACCAGCCCCGCGAGGCGGTGCTCGCGCTCGCCGAGTGGACCCGCGTGTTCGTCCGTCAGGACGCGGCGGGGGCCGCGCGTCCCGAAGAGGTGCCCGTCGTCGGCCTCCTGCGGGCGGAGCGGGACCGCACGGACGACCCGAAGGGCGCCACGTTCCTCGGCGTCGTCGGTGACCTCCTGGCGCTCCTCGGGCGTTGGAACGTCCCCGGCGTCACCGTGGCCGACGCGAGCGACGCCTGCCTGGCCGACGGTCTCCCGCCGCCCCCGTGGCTCCACCCGGGCCGTCGGGCCGTCGTCCGCAGCGAGGGCGTGACCGTCGCCTTGGTGGGGGAGGTGCTCCCGAAGGTCGTCGCGGCGTTCGGCCTCGCAGGCCGGGCCGCCGTCGCCGAGGTGAACCTCGCCCGGGTGCTGGCCACCGACCGGAGCGGCGCGCGTTACCACGGCGTCCCCCGGTTCCCGTGGTCGCCGTTCGACGTCGCCGTGATCGTCCCGCGCCGGACGCCGGCGGGTGACGTCGCGAAGGTGCTCGCCGGGGTCGCCCCGGGCACGGTCCGGTCCGTGACCCTGTTCGACGTGTACGAGGGCGCGGGCATCCCCGACGGGCACCGCAGCCTGGCGTTCACGGTCACCTTCGGCGACGACGAGGGGACGCTGAAGCCGGCGACCCTCGAAAAGTTGCAGGGACGGACGCTCGAGGCGCTCCGCCGGGCCGGCTTCACGGTCCGGACCGCCGACGCGCCGCCGGCCTGACCGACGCGACCCCGCGGCGCGGGGACGCGAGGCCCGCCCGACGGCGGGCCTCGCGTCGCCGTGGTCCTCGTGGTCCTCGTGGGGCCCGTGGGGCCCGTGGGGCCCGTGGGGCCCGTGGGGGTCCGTCGGGAGGTTCCGTTCGGACGGCGCACCGGACCCGTTCCCGGGCCGCCGAATCGTGCTTGCGTCCACCCCAACCTGTCGTAGCGTATGCCGCGACGTGCCCCTGTCGCTTGGGCGGCGCGGACTTCCGGGACGTCCCGGGTCGCGCGCGCGCCAAGTTCCCACGGCGGGCGGGTCGCGTCTGCGCGGAGGCGCCATGCGTCCGACTTGGATCGTGCTGGGGCTGGTGGTGGGCATCGGCGCGGTGGCGTACGTCCGCCTGCGCGAGCGGGCCCGTGAGGCCACGGGCGGGGCACCGCTCGTGCGGACCGCGACGAGCCCGGCGGCCCCGCCGCCCGCGAACGACGCGAACCGGGAGGGCGACCCGGCCATGGGAGCTGCGCGCGCGACGGAGCCCGGGTCGGACCGCGACGCAGGCGCGCCGCCGCGCTCGAAGCCCGCCGGACCGACGGACACCGCGGTGGAGCCTGTGGACCGCGAAGAGGCCGCCGCGGCCGACGCGCGGACGAAACTCGAAGCGCGGCGCCGGGCCGGCGACGTCGCGGGCGCCGCGGCCCTCGAGAAGCAGCTCGACACGGAGCTCGCCGACACGGTCGCCGCGCGTCGGTTCGCCCTGGAGCGCGGGCTCGGGCTGGTGAAGGACGCGCTGCGCGACGACCGTCCGCTCGACGGTCGCGTGCCGATCGCGGATCGCGCGCGGCGCGACCTGTCGCGCAGCCTGATGCTGCCGGAGCTCTTCGACGAGGCGGGCAAGCCGCTCGAGGCGCGCCGGACGCTGATCGCGACGATCGCGTCGCTGAACGCCCTCGTGATGACGCACCGCGTCGCGGTCTCCGGCGTGACGACGACGTACGACGTGAAGCCCGGGGACAGCCCGGTCCGCATCGTCTCGCGGCAGAAACTCCCGTACGGCCCCAACGTGCTGCTGTTCTGGAACCACGGCGGCAACCTCGATCCCGCGCGGCTGCGCGCCGGCGAGGTGCTGGTGGTGCCGACGGAGGTGCTCGAGGTGCGCGT
>Ga0105048_10011292_pt1 | contig 14099 bp, 10 predicted proteins | sample MAT05_FD_78382 | JGI IMG/M metagenome (GOLD analysis project Ga0105048, IMG submission 78382) | Freshwater microbial communities from Lake Fryxell liftoff mats and glacier meltwater in Antarctica - MAT-05 | ecosystem: Environmental > Aquatic > Freshwater > Ice > Liftoff microbial mat | place...
CAAACGTACTGTACGGACAGGATTTTGGTGCCGGCACCGGCCTGGCTATTATACTGCCCACACCTGTTACAGGCCTGGGGGTAACCCTCCCCACGGCCGTCACAAATTATGCGGGCAGCCTTTCCCAACCACTCACCACCGAGGCATTTACTCTCACCAACAATGCCCAACTTGCGCATACTGCCGACTTTATCAGTTTACCGGATCATACAGGCAATGCTAACGGTCGAATGCTGGTTGTAAATGCGGATGCTAATAATGAAGTGATGTACCGGGGAAGTTTCCAGGCCAACCTTTGTGCTAACCAGCAATATTCCCTATCATTTTATGCAACCTTTACGGGTAACGCTGCCTATCAAACAATTTGTAATGCCTTTGGCGGTTTTCAATATCCCAGGATAAAAATAAGGGTGAGGGATGGCGTTTCTGGTCTTATTATTACGGAAGTATCCACTACTTCAATTGTGGCAACCACCTGGCAACATTTAGGTTTAAAATTCATAAGCCCGGCCTCTTACACCAACATCATTTTTGAACTGGTGAATGATGCACCAGGTGGCTGTGGTAATGATATCGCCATCGATGATATCCAGTTTGGTAGTTGTGATGCGTTGCCAGTAGTAAGCGTAAATTCAGTGGCCGCAGGTTGTGTAGGCGGTACCACTACCTTTACCGCCACTCTAAACGATCCTGCTGCATTACCCGGCGCTAAGGATTACCAATGGGAAGTAGCCTCGCTGTTGGCAGGCCCCTATACTGTTATACCCGGGGCAACCGCTGCCACTTATTCCATACCTGTGATAGCAGGTATCGATACCGGTAAATTTTACAGGGTGGTAATTGCCGCCGCCGGTAACATCGGAAGCATTAGCTGTCGATATACTTCTCCCGGAATGTTGCTCTCCGGCAAAGCACCTTCCCTGGCTGCTGCGGGTGCCACAAAAAATAAAAACAATATTTGTCCTGGCATCGCCGTAACCCTGGGTATTACCGGTGGTTCACTGGGCAACAATGCAGTTTGGCGCTGGTATACCGCAAGCTGCGGTGGTACGCCTGCCGGAACAGGCGCCACTATTATAGTAAACCCCGCTATTACCACTACCTATTATGTTCGTGCAGAAGGTGATTGTAATATTACCGCCTGCCAGTGGGTAACGGTATTTATAGCATGTGATATCGATAAAGACAAGGACGGACTTCCCGACTATGTGGAGAGCAATATGCCCCTTGCTTTTCAGGATGCCAACAGCAATGGTATCAACAATGCGTTTGACCCCACTTATCCCGGTTTTGTGGATGTAAACAACGATTACATCAACGATAATTTCCAGGCAGATGGCGATGCTGATGCCGATGGTATACCCAACTACCTTGATACCAGTTTCCCGGGCAGGGTAGACACCAACAGTGATGGTGTGGATGACCGATTTGACAATGACCTGGATGGCATCATCAATATGCTCGACCTTGATAGTGACAACGATGGTATCCCTGATACAGTAGAAGCCTATGGTGTCGATGAAAATGGCGACGGTAAAATTGACAATTATACAGATACCGATAACGATGGCCTGTCGCAAAACGTTGACGGCAATAATACGGGTGTTACCGGTTCGGGTTTGGGATTAGGTATAGCTGACCTGGATGGCGATGGAGTGCCAAATTGCTTCGACCTCGACAGCGACAATGACGGAATACCGGATGTGGTGGAAGCAGGTGGCACCGATGCAAATAACAATGGTTTACTGGATGGGTATACAGATACAGATGCTGATGGTTTGTCGGATCTGGTGGATGGCGATGTAGGGAATGACCTGGTGGCAGAAAATACCGCCAGTGCTTTATTACGCACGGGCGCCGACACGAACGGCGATGGCCGTGCAAACACATATCCTTTTAAGAACCTTGACCAGGATGGCCGTGCAAATCCATACGACTGCGACAGTGATGGGGATGGTATCGTAGATGTGATAGAATCGGGTTTGCCGGATACCAATTTTGACGGGTGGATTGATGGTACCATCGGTACGGATGGCTGGAGCATTAATGTAAAAGCCCTCGTATCACTCGGATTGCGTAATACAGATGGCCGTGGCAATCCCGATTACCTTGATATTGATGCCGATGACGATGGTATACCGGACAATATAGAAGGCATGGCCACCACGGCTTACCAATTACCCACCTATACGGATACCGACAATGATGGTTTGGATAACCGGTACGATACTCGTGTAGGGTATGGCGGTGCAGGTATTTTTGTATTTGATAAGGATGGTGATGGTATACCCGACTACCGCGACCTGGATACAGATGCGGATGGTTTTCCCGACATTATCGAAGGAAATGACTTTAACCTGAATGGCATCGCCGATGATGATGTATCACTTACCTTGCTCGACACAGACGGTGATGGCTTAGATAATCGGTTTGATTCACTCAACTCCGTTTTAAATATTAAGGGAACTTCCTACAGGATGGGAAATGGCGGAGTGCTATCAGGAGATGCTTCACCGGGTAGCCGCACGCCGGTGCAACAAACGCTGGCAGGCGCACCAGACCGCGACTGGAGATCGGTAGGGTCGGTTCTTTATGTAAACTTCCTGCAACTAACCGGCAGCCTGCAAAAAAGTAATGCCCGGCTTGAATGGAAAATCAACTCATCTGCACCGGTGGATCATTTCGAATTGGAACGAAGCATTAACGGTGGGCCATTTGTTACCGTTGCCGCTATTCATGAAACGCTGTTGCTGAACCAACTGCAAAGCTTTAATTACATCGATAACATGTTCAAAGTTGGTTCGGGCCAAATCAGTTACCGCGTAAAGGTAATTTCGCGGAGCGGACATATTGCCTGCAGCAATGGGTACCTGGTAAACATCAAACAACCGGCCACGGTGATAACGATATCACCTAACCCTGCAAAGGAGTTTATCAACATTAGCTTTGCTTCCGGCAAAAAGGCAAGTGTTACTATTCAACTGCTGGACAATAACGGTAAAATCCTATTGGTACAAAAGCGGCTGGTAAGCCGGGGAAACAATGTAATAAAACTTTTCAATCTTCAACACTTTCCCGAAGGCATGTATGCAATACAAATGTTGATGGACGGTGAAGTGTTTACAGAAAAACTGATGTTACTAACCCGGGAATAACCTGCACTAACAATAAAACCAAAAAGCCTTCCCTTAGCCGGGAAGGCTTTTTGCGTACTTTTGTTGCTATGTTTAGAATAAAAAAATCTTTGGGGCAACACTTCCTGAAAGATGAATTGGTGATCAGGCAGATTTTAGATGCCTTGATGGAAAATAAATTTAATAACCTGTTGGAGGTAGGTCCGGGTGGTGGAGCACTCACAAAACACCTGGTGAAAATCCCCGGTATAAATTTTAAAGCGGTAGAATTGGATGATGAAAAAATTGTTTACCTGGAAGCTACCTATCCTGCATTAAAAAATAACATCATTGGAAAAAGTTTTCTTGACATGGAGGAACCCTTTACCGATCCCTTCACTGTAATCGGAAATTTTCCGTACAATATATCTACGCAAATTTTATTCAAAGTGTTGGACTGGAAAGACCAGGTGCCGGTAGTGATTGGTATGTTTCAAAAAGAAGTAGCTGAGCGGGCGGCTTCCAAAGAAGGCAGTAAAGTATACGGCGTTTTGAGTGTATTGATCCAGGCATTTTACGAGGTGGAATACCTGTTTGATGTAAGTAACCAATCCTTTAATCCACCGCCAAAGGTGCAAAGTGGTGTTATCAGGCTCAGGAGGAAAACAACCAACCTAACCGTGAGAAGTGAGCGGGCTTTTAAAGTGCTGGTAAAAACTGCGTTTAACCAACGACGTAAGACACTGCGCAACGCGGTGAAAAGCCTTTTTGACCCGGTTACTTTACAGGAAGAGCTTTTTAACAGAAGGGCTGAAACCCTCAGTGTAGAAGAATTTGCCGCACTTACTTTTAAGATGAGTTAAATGAATAAGCTGTTAATGCTGTTGCGGATGGTAGTTACCATCGCTTTATGCTCCTCCTGCTACACACCCCGCTACATGTATAGCCCGTCTGCACTCAATGTTCCTATCCTGGTGAAACAGGGGGATTCTAAACTGGCCGCTAATTATTCTACGGCTATTACAGGGTCTTCAACACTTGGAACTTCTTCCGATTACCAAAGAAAACAAAGCAATGGTTTCGACCTGCAGGGTGCAGTGGCGGTAACCAATCATTTTGCCCTTATGGCAAATTATTATCAACGGTCCGAGCGAAACAGGGGCACTGAAAATGCGGCGGATGTTTCCGTTATCAAGTATAAGCGGCGCCTTACAGAAGTTGGCCTCGGTTACTTTACACCCCTCCATCAAAGTGAAAAGGTAATGTTCCAGGTTTTTGCCGGAATGGGAAAGGGCCGGTTTAGTTTTATTGATGATGGAATAGATTTGAATAGTAACAGCGTACAGCGCCAACATGCCGCATCCGTAATAAAAGTTTTTCTTCAGCCTGGCTTCCAGTTTCGTATAAAAGAAAATTTTGCCCTGGCAGTGGCTTCCAGGCTCAGTATTATTAATTACAAAGATATTAATACCAATTACAGTACACCCCAGTTGGAAACCTACCTCCTTAATGATATCGACCAGGGGGCCTTTGTATTTTGGGAGCCAAGCTTTACCAATACCATCGGCTTTAACGGCTTACCCGGGGTAAAGTTGGAATACCAGTTGGGAGCCTCTATTAAAGTAACAGAAAGGGCATTGGACTATCGCACCCTTAATTTTTCATTAGGCGTGCAGTTCGATGTCCGGCGGTTATTTAGTCAACCCCCTTCGGGATTACCGTTGTCTGCTTTGTTATACCACCAGCGATAAAAAACTAACAAGGGTTAACATTTACATAGCATAGCTGTATTTTTGCCATACGGTTGCCAGCTATATGCTCCCCTTGCCGATCTCTTATCAAACGGGAGGGCAGCAACAGGTAATATCGTAGAATGTCAGGTAGGTCGGTGCCTGTTGAAATCTACTTCCCGTAAAATTTTTAACTAAAAAGTTACCAGCCGATAACTGTAACTTATCAACCGGTGATAAGTGATCAATCACCCACCTGGTAGTGTACAAATTAAAATACATATGAATTCAATTATTGCCCCAAAAATAAGAATCGTAACGGCAGCTGCATTATTTGATGGCCATGATGCAGCGATCAATATCATGCGACGTATCCTCCAGTCGAAAGGGGCGGAAATTATACACCTTGGTCATAACAGGAGCGTACATGAAATTGTGGAGTGTGCTATCGAGGAAGATGCCGCCGCGATTGCGATTACAAGCTACCAGGGTGGGCATGTTGAATTTTTCAAATACATGAAGGACCTGTTAATGGAGAATGGTTGCGGACACATTAAAATTTTTGGAGGCGGTGGAGGGACTATTTTACCCTCAGAAATAGCGTTGTTACAAAAATACGGCATCAACCGTATCTATTCGCCCGATGATGGAAGGGAAATGGGGTTGGAAGGCATGATTGACGATTTACTAAAAAGAGCAACGCCTGCGCCAGCCACCACAGTCGGAAACCCTTCTTTAGAAAATTCCACTAACGGCATATCCTCCTTTGCTTTGGGCGAAGCAAAAGATATACGACGCATTGCAAAGGCAATTTCCCTTGCTGAAAATGGGGAAGATTATGCTGATCTAATGGATCAAATAAGTAAGCAGTTACCATTCCCTGCTAACGATGAGCTACCTGGCCCGCTTTCCGTGGTACTAGGAATTACGGGTACCGGCGGTGCAGGAAAATCCTCTGTTACAGATGAAATTGTACGACGGTTTCTGCATCACTATACTGATAAAACCATCGCAGTTATTTCTGTTGATCCTTCCAGGAAGAAAACCGGCGGTGCATTGCTGGGCGATCGCATCAGGATGAATGCCATCTCCTCGCCGCGTGCCTACATGCGCAGCCTTGCCACCCGGGAAAGTGATAAGGCCCTCAGCAATTATGTGTCGGATGCTATCCGGATTTGTACAACAGCCGCCTTTGATTTTATTATTTTAGAAAGCGCGGGCGTTGGCCAAAGTGATGCTGCTATTTTAGACTTTGTAGATGTAAGCATGTATGTGATGACCCCTGAATTTGGGGCTGCCTCCCAATTGGAGAAAATCAATATGCTGGATTATGCGGACGTGGTGTGTGTAAACAAATTCGACAAGTCGGGCGCACTGGATGCCTTGCATGATGTTAGAAAACAATATAAACGCAACCATGGTGTGTGGGATGCCGCTGATAGTGAATTGCCTGTGGTAGGTACCATTGCGGCCCAGTTTAATGATGCCGGCATCAATGAATTATTTGAAAGGTTAATGGAAAAATTGGCGCAAAAAACCGGAGTAGTTTTTGGCAACGAAATAAAACACCCGGTGCATTTGAAAGATACTGCCAGTAAATCCGCCATCATCCTGCCGCGACGGGTGCGCTACCTTGCCGAAATAGCAGAGGAGATAGAAAAATACAACCGGTTGGGTGATGAGCAGGCAGCGATAGCGACTAAATTGTACCAGTTAAAGGGGGCAATAAAAATATTGGAGGAAAATAATTCCCCGGCTGCAGCAACAGGTGCCCACCCTTCTTTGGAGGCCGCGGTGGAGCGATTGGAAAAGCAACTCATGCCGGTTTGTAAAAAACTGGTGGACGAATGGGACCAAACGAGGGCACGGTATAAAAGCGAATTTTTTGAGTATGAAGTGCGGGGAAAATTAATCAGGCAACCACTTTATTTTGAATCATTGTCGCATACCCGTATACCAAAAATCGCGGTGCCCCGGCTCACCGATTGGGGGGATATTTTACGTTGGCGCATACAGGAAAATTTCCCTGGAAAATTCCCTTACACCGCCGGGGTGTTTCCACTGAAACGAGCAGAGGAAGATCCCACCCGTATGTTTGCCGGTGAAGGCGGCCCTGAAAGAACCAACCGGCGTTTTCATTATCTGAGTTTTGCGCAACCGGCAAAACGCCTTTCCACTGCCTTCGATAGCGTAACCTTATATGGCGAGGATCCGGCCATTCGACCAGATATATATGGTAAGGTTGGCAATAGCGGAGTAAGTGTAGCCACGGTGGATGATGCCAAAAAGCTTTATAGCGGTTTTGATCTTTGTGATCCAAAAACCTCTGTGAGCATGACGATCAACGGGCCGGCACCGATACTACTGGCGTTTTTTTTGAATACGGCCATCGACCAGCAATGTGAAAAATATATCATCGAACATCAATTGGGCGATTCTGTCAACAACATTATTGAAGCCAGGCATCGACTGGAAGATTTGCCAAAATATGTTGGCATTGATGGCCAGCCCATTCATCACTCCCTTTTAAAACAAGATGGCGCCACTGCTAACAGGTCAAAAGACAAGGGTCCGTTACTTGCCGGTGGTAGTGGCACTTTACCGCAGGGTAACAAAGGCCTCGGTCTTCGCCTGCTGGGCTTAAGCGGAAGCGATGTATTGCCCGCTGAGGTGTACGAAAAGATAAAAGCGGCTACCCTGGCCAGCGTGAGGGGTACGGTGCAGGCAGATATTTTAAAAGAAGACCAGGCGCAAAATACCTGTATATTCTCCACTGAGTTCGCCCTTAAATTGATGGGCGATGTACAGGCCTATTTCATTGAAAACAACGTACAATATTTTTACAGTGTTAGTATCAGTGGCTATCATATAGCAGAGGCAGGTGCCAATCCCATCAGCCAACTGGCGTTTACGCTGGCCAATGGGTTTACCTATGTTGAGTACTACCTGAGCAGGGGAATGCACATTGATGATTTTGCACCCAATTTATCTTTTTTCTTTAGCAACGGCATGGATCCGGAATACAGCGTAATTGGCAGGGTGGCCAGGAGGATATGGGCAAAGGCAATGAAATATAAATACAATGCTGGCAGTAAGAGCCAGAAACTAAAATACCATATTCAAACCAGTGGCAGAAGCCTGCATGCGCAGGAAATTGATTTCAATGATATCCGAACTACTTTACAGGCCTTGTATGCTATCTATGATAATTGTAATTCACTTCATACCAATGCCTATGATGAAGCCATCACTACGCCTACGGAAGAAAGCGTAAGACGGGCGATGGCAATACAACTGATCATCAACCGGGAACTGGGAACAGTAAAAAATGAAAACCCAAACCAAGGCTCCTTTTTGCTGGAAGAATTAACCGACCTGGTAGAAGAGGCCGTGATGCAGGAGTTTCATCGTTTATCCGACCGGGGGGGTGTACTCGGCGCAATGGAGCGCATGTACCAGCGAAATAAAATCCAGGAAGAGAGCTTGTATTATGAAACGCTGAAACACAAAGGGGATTTTCCCATTATTGGTGTTAATACATTTCTCAATAAAAATGGCAGTCCAACCATATTGCCTACCGAGGTAATTCGTAGTACGCCGGAAGAAAAAGCTTTGCAGGTAAAAAACCTGCGGGCATTCCAGGAGCGGCACGCCAACCAAAGTGCGGATATGCTTAATCGTTTACAACAGGTGGCCATTAATAATGGCAATCTATTTAGCGAATTAATGCAAACAGTAAAATATTGCTCCCTGGGGCAAATTACCAATGCCTTGTATAGCGTAGGCGGACAATACCGGCGCAATATGTAAAAGTATTTGGGTTGATTATTGCAAAGCAACGGCCTCACCAAATTGGAAGGCCGTTGTTATTTAAAACCTGAACAATAAAAAAGCAATTGAACCAACAACTATTAAATGCCTGCTTGCAATCGGCGGTTACTTACAGTGGTTAGCGGTACTATCTTAGTTCCTCACAATAATAACCTGCATTGAGTAAAATATTTTCTACTTCGTGAGGGGTAATACTATTCGACATAATCCTCAATACATTATCGCCATCCTGCAGGTCAACATTCCATTTAAATATATTTGGATGTACATCGAGCGAAGATTCAATATCTATAATGTTTTTAGAATCCTTCAGATTGGTTTTGAAAACGAGTATTTCCATAATTGGGTTATTTAAATAAATCTTGTAGTTGTTTTTTATTGGGGATCGCTTTCGCCAGGTTGCGCTACTTTTTGTACAGTGGGTGTTGAGTCCCACCTGCCACTACACCTTGTTTTCCATTCCGATTTAAAACGTTCCTGTTGTTCAGGCGTCATTGCAGCACATTTATCTTTCATTTTTTGTTTCCATTCGTTTCGTTTGTTTTGCCAGCCTCCACCAAATCCGCCAAATAATATTTTGCAAAGTACCAACAAGCCCAGTGCCTGTGCAAAACCGATGGATTGTACACCAACTACCCCAGGTAAAATGGCGTTCCATAACAGCATCACTACCAGGGCGAAAAGCAATAAGGCAGTAATAAAAAATGAGATCTTCAGTATGACTTTTATTATTCGGGATTTGTTCATCGTTGTTAAATTTTTCTGCAATGGTGTTAGCCAGTTAGCAGTTTCCCCGGCAGCTGAGGTTGCCCCTGGCGCCAAAGTGGTTAATAATTTAGTATCTCTTGTTTTAGTACGCCCAGCCGGTTTCTTAAATGTAACACCGCATAACGTTTTCGGCTGATAAGTGTGGCCACACTAACCCCTGTTTGTACCTCAATAACCTTAAATGCGATTCCTTCAATTTCATTTTTAATAAAAACGCTGCTTTGTTCAGCCGGCAATTCATCCAGTGCCTGTTGTAATACTTCCCAAAAGAGATTTCTCAGGTAAATGGTTTCAGGAGTGGTGTCAGAAGGCATCAGTATGTCCTTCCAGTCCATCATAATTTCATCAGCCTCCCTGCTGCCAAGAACGTCATCAGCCAGGGGCAGTTTATGTTTACGGTAACTATCGGTAATTTTATTACGGGCCACCTGGTACAACCAACTGCCTGCTTTTTCGATGGGTTCCGCATTGCCGGCAAACTGGTAAAATACTTCCTGCAATATATCTTCTGCATCTTCTGTAGTAGCTACCCTTTGCTTGATAAAGGCGAACAGGCGCTTGCTAATGCCATTAATGGTAGCAGTAATATTGCGGTTGCGTTCAGCGCTCATTGCAGTTGGTATGGGTAGTACATATGCCATGTATAATGAGGTAGACGAACAAGGGCATATCATATTTTACAAAGCAGCCTTTTTTTTTATTTAGGTGTATCATCCTTTTTATAAAGCGTGTTATGTAACCGTATTGCAGCCATCACCCTTTGTATGAAAATGAATCCTCAAAAAGTTATAGCAGTTTGGTACCGGTATTATGAGCTGGTATGGTTTTGGTGAATAGTCAATTTATAGTTAATAAACATAAAATTAAATGTTATGAGTACACTAAAAAATAAAACCATTGCTATCCTTACAGACAATGGATTTGAAGAAGAAGAATTAACAAGTCCGAAATCAGCCCTGGAAGCTGCAGGTGCTACCGTTCATATTGTTTCAATGCAAAAAGGGCAGGTAAAAGCATGGAACCACGATCATTGGTCAATTGAGGTAGCGGTAGATGTACCGCTCGAACAGGCTAACAGTGATAATTATGACGGTTTATTAATTCCGGGCGGTGTGTTAAATCCTGATACAATGCGGGGAAAAAATGAGTATGTTTCATTTGCGCAGGAATTCCTCGAAACAGGAAAGCCGGTGGCATCAATTTGTCATGGGCCGCAGCTGTTGATTGAAACCGGCATGCTTTCCGGACGGGATATGACCTCTTACCCCTCTATCCGGACTGATATTGAAAACGCAGGTGCAAATTGGTACGATAAGGAAGTGGTGGTAGATAATGGCCTGGTAACCAGCCGCAGCCCCAAGGACCTTCCGGCTTTTAACAAGAAAATTATTGAAGAGTTTGCCGAGGGCATTCATACCCCACACTCGCTGGCCCAGTAATTTGTACGTTGGCTACAATAACTCTGTATAAACAAAAATGGCTCCATTATGGGAGCCATTTTATTTCATTGTATTTAATAGGAATTCTATTAACCACGCAAATTCGTGGGATCGGGGGCTGCCGCTTTTTTCTTATTTAATTTACCCGGCTTTTTAGCAGCATTGCCCTGTTTAGGTACCACTTCATTTAAGCCGGAGTGGCTCAATTCAGGGTCAACAGCGCCGGCCGCAGCATATAACTTTTCTTTTTCTACCGCATTCAAGGTTTTACTATTGGCTGCAGTTGTTATGTCACCCGTTTTTTTCATAGCTGGTTCATTTGATATGTCCCCAAATATAAATGGCATTTAAAAATTAAATAATCTTTCGAAGTTGTAGTACGAGGCCTGTTAGTGGTAGCCTGTATTAAGCCGTATCTCTCGTTTTTTGAATAAGCCCGATGCCTGCTGCAAAAAATATTGCACCAAGAATGCCAAAGGTCAAAATGCTTTTAATGTTGCGGGTACCAGCCCCACCATTCATAAAATAAACTGCCGCTGCTATCAAACCGCCGATGCCTAATAAAGTGAGGATGATCCCTAATACTCTTTTTTCCATTTTAATTGTTTAATGGGCATGTACAAATTGGATGCCTTATTTAAACGACGCAATGCTGTTGGTGAAACGTTTCTTTACTACCATTAATTACAAGTTTCACGCACTGGCTGTAATTTCACTCCGCAACATGTGGCAAAAATTACCCACCCATCAACCTTTTTACCAGTCAGAAAAAATTTCTGCAAGGAAAATTGATGCTAGATTAATAGTTGGATGCTTCTTTTTTTCGTTTCAGAATTTCAACCCGGAGTATACTATTGATAGAGGTGGTGGCGTCCTTCAGCAGGTAGAGGTTGGTACCCCGCTCCCGCGCAAAGGGATTTGTAATACTGTCGATAAGGGTTACCTCGTTAAAAAATTTCCTTTCCCTTGTTCTTTGCTTATCACCGTCGTAAATATCTTTCACCAGAATTACATGTCGAATTTCCTTTGTATCAAGTTCAAACCAATCCAGGTAGTCTGCGTTCATTGAGAAGGCACTTATGCCTTGAATTTCTGAGTAATAATTGATCGCCCCAGCCTGCCCATAATTATCACATAACAACAAAGTAGCTTCCTGGTCGTTCAACAGTAACACAATGCTGTCTGTTTTGTGGGCCAACTCTTTCCAGCCTAGCATATCAGCGAAGTCTTGTGGAAGCGGATGGTCTTTGCCATCTTCCCAGCGTAACAGGCCTAATCGCTGTAATGCGCTGGCATCTTTTTGAATGACTGCAGCACTGTTAACAGGAAAGGCAATTTTAATCAGGGGGATAAATAGTAATACGATGGTTATAACTGCTACTGGGCGAAGGTACCTCAGCCACCCCGTTGAAATGAGGTATTCAATATACACTGCTCCGAAGGCAAGATAAATTGGGTAGAGGCCAATGGCGTAATAGCCCTTGGCTTTAAGAAATAATAATATGCACAATGTAAAAACCAGCGACATACCAAACAAGCGGTATTTAAAAAACGGGGGGTATCGTACAAAGGCAACCAGTGCAGCAATTATAACAAATAGCGACCCAATAAAATAAAGTAATTGTTCCTTTAAAAACCCTGTACGGTCAACATTAACCAACTGGGTTTCAGCGAGTATTTTTAAATGATGAAACACCGGAAAGCCTTGCTGGTACTGCCAGGTGAGGTTAGGAGATAACATTAATAAGGCAAGGGCCATCGCAACATAAAAAAATCGGTTAAGAAATATCACCCGGTGCCTGGTTAAGACGATTGCGGGCAACAACCCCATTACCAGGAAAACAATATTGTACTTATTTAAGAAACCAAGCGCCAACGTCGCCGCACCAATCAACAACCATTTATTATTACCTGTTTGAATGTGCCTGACCAGGATATAGTAGCAACAGGTCCAGCTAAGGATATCGAAAGAATTTGGCTGGTAAAGTAAATTGATTCTTAGTATCACGGAAAACGTTACTGCAGTGGCACCTAAAACAAGTGCAAAGCGTTTACCGTTCAACGACTCAATGGTCTTCCATACCAATATCAACGTAAGAGCGCCAAATAACGATGGAAAAAACTTAACCCAAAAAACGGTATTTCCCAACTGCAATATTATCCACGATACCCAGGAGGTAAATGGTGGCACAGATACGTAGCCCCAGGCAAGGTGTTTACCCTGGTCGAGATGAAGAAACTCGTCGCGATGCAACTCATAGGAAGGGTTTACCAGTAAATAGCCAAGCAATAGCTTAACCAATACAAACATTCCGAGCACCAGGTACCTGTTAAAGACAAAGGCTTTTTTTGGGAACGTCATATCCTCTATTATACCCCGAATGTACAATATACTTTGTTAGTTGGTGTATCACAGCAAACTTTGGGCACTATCAAAAAGGAGGGTGTAGTATAAAGTAAAAATGGTCATTTTGTTGATGGGCAATACAATACCAATGCTTTACCTCCGGTATAGCATCAGGCTGATCATGGAAATGGAGGAGGCAGGGGTATGTTTTAAAGTTTACTAACAGTAAAGAATACACGTAGTTAGTTTATTAACGCTACGGACTAATTTGATGCCGTTATGGTAATGGCTATTGTTGCAATTGTAATTTGATGTAGTCATTTTATTTCAATTTATATTCCCTTGTACGCTGAAAACTGCCCTGCAATTATAAACCGCCACCTGCAACTGGTTAGGCATTCAAGACGGCGAAAGTTGTTAACCAGGTGTTAGACATTTTTAAAAAAAAATGGTAATCTGTAAGCCTTTTGGTATGCTGCCCATGTTTTAGTATTAATAAGGCGAATTGGCCGCTGGATAAACATCAATAGTCGCCGGTAGATCTACTTTATCGATGGTAAAATTACCAGCAGCAAAAGAAAAATGATAGGTATTTCAGACACATTTGAAGGTAAATAGTACGTTGGGCGTCATAATCTGCAGTTCCTGTAATGCAGTGCCAGCAAGGGTTATAATATTTTTTTAACTTTTTTAGAGTAAAGAAAGGGAACAAATCTTAGTGCGTACCCCATAAAAGTTCGTTCTACCTTTACATCATCAACAGCATTAAACTGGTTGTTGAGATTCGTACTTGTAATGATTTTAAAATGGTAACCTTAATCATTTTTTACCAGTTACTGAAGTCAAAACTTCCAAAAGAAGTATAACGCCG
>Ga0105048_10011294_pt1 | contig 14097 bp, 9 predicted proteins | sample MAT05_FD_78382 | JGI IMG/M metagenome (GOLD analysis project Ga0105048, IMG submission 78382) | Freshwater microbial communities from Lake Fryxell liftoff mats and glacier meltwater in Antarctica - MAT-05 | ecosystem: Environmental > Aquatic > Freshwater > Ice > Liftoff microbial mat | place...
GACAAAGCCAGGCCTCGTTTCGTGTAATTGGTCATAATTAGTTGTGTTTGAAAAAATGAAAAGATTGGCTTTTAGAAAGTGCCAACATCAACTACGTAGTGATTCGACTTTTGGATTTCCTAAGTACCGATAAAATAACTAACTCACGATTTGGAGGGTCTGATCAAAAAAATCCTGCTGATATTTGCAGATTCTGTAAACCAACACAACATGTCCATTTTAAAAGATTCCACCCTGCTACACCGCCAAGCTTTCATTCAAAACGAATGGCTATCTGCTGATTCTGGCAAAACATTCCCGGTCACCAACCCTGCTACTGGCGAAGAACTTGCCCGAGTAGCAGATTGTGGCGCAGATGAAACCCGCCGTGCCATTGCAGCAGCAGAGCAAGCCTTGCCCGAATGGCGCGCCAAAACAGCCACCGCTCGTGCAGCGATTTTGCGCAAATGGCATGATCTGATCCTGGAAAATGCCGACGACCTTGGGCTACTTTTAACCCTGGAGCAGGGTAAGCCCGTTCCTGAAGCTAAAGGAGAGGTAATCTATGGGGCATCATTCATCGAGTGGTTTGCGGAAGAAGGCAAGCGGGCGTATGGCGATGTCATTCCACCGCATTTGCCTGGATTAAGATTGCTCGTGGTTAAGCAACCCGTCGGGGTGGTGGCTGCGATTACCCCCTGGAATTTCCCCAACGCTATGATTACCCGAAAAGTAGCACCAGCCCTTGCCGCCGGGTGCACCGTGGTACTCAAACCCTCGGAAGAAACCCCTTTGTCTGCCTTAGCGTTGGCTGAGCTTGCCGTACGCGCCGGATTTCCAGCCGGGGTACTGAACATCGTAACTGGAATGGATGCCCCAAGCATCGGTAAAGTGCTGACGGATAGCCCGATAGTGCGCAAAGTCTCTTTCACAGGCAGCACCGAAGTAGGCAAACTCCTGATGCGCCAAAGTGCCGATACAGTGAAAAAAATCTCCCTTGAATTGGGTGGAAATGCCCCCTTCATCGTGTTCGACGACGCTGACCTCGACGCGGCAGTGAGCGGCGCCATTATCGCCAAATACCGCAATGCCGGGCAGACCTGTGTTTGCGCCAATCGAATTTTTATACAAGACGGGGTGTACGAGGCTTTTCTGGAAAAATTCACGGTTGCCGTGTTGAAACAAAAAATTGGCCCTGGTACGGAGCAAGGCGTGAATATCGGCCCACTCATCAATGTCGAAGCACTTGAAAAAGTACAGCGGCTCGTAACTAATGCCACTCAAAAAGGCGCACGAATCGTGACGGGCGGCCATGCATTGCAGGGGACTTTTTATGAAGCAACCGTATTAGCCGATGTGAGTACTGACATGGATATTATGCACGAGGAAATTTTTGGTCCTGTGGCTCCGATTATCCGTTTTGCTGAAGAAAAAGAAGTGATAAAAATGGCAAACGATACGCCCTATGGCCTGGCTGCTTACTTCTACGGACGCGATATCGGTCGGGTTTTCCGTGTAGCTGAAGCCCTTGAATACGGTATGGTGGGTGTGAATACGGGTATGGTTGCCACAACGCTTGCTCCCTTTGGCGGGGTAAAAGAAAGCGGTATCGGGCGTGAAGGCTCGAAGTATGGTTTGGAGGACTTTATGGAGGTGAAGTATATTTGTTTGGGAGGGATTTGAGTTTCTAAGGAAAGCGGCATCAATTAAATGGTTTCACCTAAGCACCAAAACCTTCTTCAACTCCGACTTCAAATTCCATTCTACATCATCAGCCACTCGATAGATCATTCCCCAAAAAGTAGGTGCTGAAGGCGGACTTGATTCCGAGGTCTCCTCAAAACTGTAGGTGCATTGTATAGATCGTGAAGTAAGCACTTGCCCGGCATGTTCGTCGCGCAATTCAAGCAATACCGTTCCATGGGCTCTGCGGCTGGAATTGTAGGTAGTGATCGTCTTCGTTTCGGTCTTGTATTTTACCGTTCGTGAAACCACGTGGCCGGAGGAATCCAATTTTTCATCATAGCCATCTTCTACTTGTTTGGTCTCCGTGCGCTCGGTGTTGGAGGTGTGTTCAGTGCCAACGTATAGAGCGACCAAACGGCATTTTGCCCGATAGTCAAACGCTTCACGGGCCGCCGAATCCGAGTAGAAAACAAGCCATTCATTTTTTAAAAAGCCTGGTTTCAGGCTAGTATTTTCCCAAAAAATAGCTCCATCCTGCACCCCGTTTTCTACGCTGGTTTCAAAAAGAATGTGGGCTTTGCCAGCTTGGTGAGCACTATCAATCAAGGCATTTGTATTTTCCCAGTATAGAAAATAATTGGTTTTCAAATCTCGAAGCGCGGAATAGGCATCGCGAGCGGGTTGTCGTTGGCCAGTTGAGGCCGTGATAGCCAGCAAATTTTGAGCATGCGCATAGAGATAAGCAGCAGATTGGCTGCGACTATCTTCTTGAAGCAAGTCGATATCTTCAATTAGGATGAATTGGGGCGAATAGCCTTTTCGACTTCGGAGCGGTTTAAGGGCGGTTACCTTCCGTTGGCGGGTTTGGATTTGGCGATGTAATGCATTGATGCGCGGCCAATCTTCAGCCTTCGTGGCGGTTTGCAGCTGCGTTAATTCAGTAGCATCACGATTTTGTGCCAGCGCAAAAGTGGATTCTAGACCAGCTAAATCTTTTCTGTTTTTCTTGTGCTTCTTTTGAGCACGAAGATTGGAGCTGTAGCCATCTATGGCTTTGTCATAGTTGCCCTTTTGAGCAAAATATTGTGGCGTATGGCAGGCAGCCAAAAATACCAGCGCGAAAACAAAGATGGAAGGTGGTTTCATATTGTTATCCATTGAAAGTTTCAAGTTGAAGGTGCCAAGTGGGGAGCTTTCGACTTGAAACTAGCCCCCTTTCAAATCTTGTGTCCAAAGGTTTACGCAAACCCAGTGACTTCGCACTTGTCGGCTAGTTAAATGGGTGTCCAGATTGCGTTAAATATTTCAAAAGCAGCTATTTCATCTTAACACTTCACCTTTTTTGCCACCGTTTGCCAAACCTTAATAATCTTTCGCTTTCAAAAGCCAGAGCTAGCTACTTTCGCCTCTTGTTTTAATCCGACGAATACTACTCCCAGATCGAGTTTATTCATTTCTCTACTAGTTTGCTAAATCCAAAATTTTCCTTCTTTCTAATGTTCAAAAAATCCTTCACCCTACTGTGTGCGCTGATGTTGGTTGGCGCTTCCTTTGCCCAATCCATCTGGACGGATACTCCAGAGAGCGGCATCCCTGCGGCAGGCGAACGTCGCATCCAACCGTCCAAGTTTCGTTCTGTTCGAATGAATGTGTCGGCTTTGCAGGCTGTATTGGTTACTGCGCCTGAGCGATTTACTCCAGCGGCAGAGTCTGGGAATTTGCCCATTCTATCCCTGCCCTTGCCCAACGGCGGTGTAGGTCGTTTCCAATTGGAAGAAACGCCTATGTTTCACCCGGATCTGCAAGCCAAATACCCTCAAATCCGAAGCTATACCGGACGGGGTTTGGATGATCAAACAGCTGTTTTGAAGTGCGATCTTACGCCACTGGGCTTCCACGGTATGATCCGCTCCGGAACAGAAAACACCGTCTTCATTGACCCGGCAATACATGGAAATTCGGAGTATTACGTCGTTTACAACAAAAAGGATTACCTCCAGAAAAAGGAGGATGCGCTATGGACTTGCGGTACTCCCGACCCTGATGGCGCCACAGTATTGGATCCGGTTAAAATTTTGACTCCGACTCAATTGGCTGAATTTCAGGGCGATACGAAGCTCCGCCGTTACCGCCTGGCGCTGGCTTGCACAGGAGAGTATGCGGCCTTCTTCGGTGGCACAAAGCCGCTCGTTCTGGCGGCAATGAATACATCTATGAACCGCGTGAACGGTGTGTACGAAACCGACTTTGCGGTCACGATGCAGATTGTTCCCAATAATGACCTGATCATTTACCTCAATGCGAATTCCGACCCTTACACCAATAATGACGGTGGAACCATGTTGGGTCAAAACCAGACGATCTGCAACAACATTATCGGCGTAGCCAACTACGACATTGGCCACGTGTTTAGTACAGGTGGTGGTGGCATTGCAGGACTAAACGTAGTGTGCGGCACAAGCAAAGCTAATGGAGTAACCGGAGGAGGATCCCCTGTAGGCGACCCATTCGATATTGATTATGTAGCGCACGAGATAGGCCACCAGTTTGGTGGAAACCACACCTTCAACCACTGCGGTAGTTTTAATAATTCTCCTGCAGGTTTAGAACCCGGTAGCGGCACCACTATTATGGCCTACGCTGGCATCTGCGGCGCTGATGATGTGGCTCCGAATAGTGAAGATATTTTCCATGGATACAACATTCGGGAAATGGGGGCTTTCATTTACACAGGTTCAGGAAACAATTGCCCCGTAAAAATAACGACGACCAACCGCAACCCCGACGTAAATGCGGGTATCGACCGCACCATTCCTAAATCTACACCATTTGCGCTCACCGCAGTGGGTACAGATGTAGATAGCGACACACTCACCTACACTTGGGAGCAAATTGATCCAGGTGATGCCGCGTCTCCGCCTACGCCAACTTCTGCAGTTGGCCCCCTTTTCAGGTCTTATAAAGGCGGCACTTCGCCTACCCGCGTTTTTCCACGCTTACAGGACTTAGTTGCCAACATCAACCCGCCTTGGGAAGAGCTGCCTGGGGTGGCTCGCACCATGAATTTCCGGGTAACCGCCCGGGATAACGACTGGCAAGCAGGTTGCACCGATGAAGATGATGTATTGATCACAGTATCCGCAGCATCTGGTCCGTTCGTCGTTACAGCACCTAATACCAATGTCCTGTGGCTCGTTGGGAGTCCGGAAATAATCACTTGGAACGTAGCAAATACAACTGCGGCACCCGTTTCTTGTAGCAATGTACGGATCACGCTCTCTACCGATGGTGGTTTTACCTATCCTGTTGAATTGGCGGCCAGCGTACCCAATAATGGTTCCGCCACGATCACCGTTCCAAACAATGCATCCAGCAATTGCCGGGTACGTGTGGAGTCCGTGGGCAATATCTTTTTCGACATTTCGAATGTCAATTTTAGAATTCAACTTCCAGTCGCTCCGACTTTCTTGCTTAACAGTTCAGTTAGTAGACTGACTGTTTGTGCGGGTGCAAATGGATCTTTCACAACCGGCCTGACTTCTATTTTGGGTTTTGCAAATGATGTGACCATGACTGTGACTGGTGCACCATTAGGCGCAACCGTAAATGTTTCCCCCAATCCTGTTACACCAAGTGGCACTGCAACGGTCACGATTTCTGATCTGGCTCCTGCCATGGCAGGCAACTATACGCTCACGGTAACAGGTGTCGGAGGTGTCGTAACACAGACCGCAATCGTGGCACTTACGGTATTGCCTGGCACACCAGCAATCACCCTTACGAATAGCCCTGCAAATGGTGCAACAGGGCTTGCATCAGTGACCACACTTGACTGGGCGGCAACGGCTTTTGCTGCTTCGTACTTGGTAGAAGTGGCTACAAATCCTTCGTTTTCAGCGGGATCAATCGTTTCAACTCAAACCGTGAATGCCAATAGTGCAACGGTGGGTGATCTATTAATTGAAACCGTGTACTATTGGCGTGTATTGGCCAGCAATGATTGTGGCGAAGGTGTGTATTCCGCCACAGCAGCTTTCCAGACGGGTAAAAATCTGTGTGAACAGAATTTCAGCAGTACCGACGTGCCGAAAATTATTAGTCCAATTACTGTAGCAACAGTTACCTCCACATTAAGTATTCCTACCAACAGGCCTGTCAGCGATGTAAACGTGAGCATGAATATTTTGCACACTTATACAGGCGACTTGCTTGCATATCTTGTCTCCCCAACGGGGGATTCAACGTTGCTTTTTGACCAACCCTTGGAGCCAGCTGTTGATTTTGGTTGCACTGGCGATAATGCAAACCTTGTTTTCGACAGTCAGTCAGCACAAACTGCTGCTCAGCTTGAAGCACAATGTAATCCTGTTCCACCATCCTTGAGCGGTACATTCCAATCTATTGAGTCCCTTAATATTTATAATGGGCAAAGTGCTGCTGGAATTTGGAAACTATTGGTGTCTGACACCTACGACGATGACGGTGGATCAATTACCGCCTGGAGCCTTTCCTTTTGTTTCCCTGAGGTAATTACTGCGGGGAATATTCTAGTCAATAGCCCGCTGAGCGTTCTTATCGGTCAGAGCGAGGCCATTTTGCAAAGTGATTTGGCCGTAGAAATTAGTGGCATTCCAGGCTTGGGCGTGTTCACTCTTCTCAGTCTTCCACAACATGGAATCTTGGCCTTAAATGGCACTCCGCTGGCTATAGGCGATAGCTTTACCCAGGAAGATATCAACAACAACGTACTGGTGTATACCAACAACGGCGACGGTATCCTTACTGATAACTTCCACTTCGATGCCCTTGACCAGAACAACTACGCTTGGGTACATGATGCAATTTTCAACATCAATATTGTTGAAAGCAATCTAGCTGGAGCAGCGGCTGAAACAAGTGGCATCCTTTGTGCCAACGGAACTAGTGGCGAAATTACGGTAACCGCGACCGGACTCGATGGGGTTTACAGTTACAGCCTCAATGGCGGTGCGAGCCAGAACAGCAATGTGTTCGATGGCCTATCAGCAGGGTCTTATACGGTGGTTGTGACCGGCCAGTTCGGATTCACGGTTTCTACCAACCCCATCAAGCTCAATGATCCAGCGGCTATTATAGTAAGCGCTTCTGTCGTAAGTGATGACATAACGGCAGCTGCTTCTGGCGGCACAGGTGCTTTAGAATACAGCATCAACGGGGTAGCATTCCAATCCAGCAACGAGTTTCTTGACCTTGCTAATGGTATTTACACCGTAACCGTTCGGGATGCAAATGGCTGTACAGCTACCTCTGAAGCTATTGTAGCCGTAAATTCATTGCTGCTAACCACCAGTATCCAACAACAAGTAGCTTGTGCTGGAGGAAATAATGGTGAAATTAGTGTGCTGGTCGGTGGCGGTGAACCACCCTTGTCTTACAGCCTTAACGGCGGCACAGGACAAGCTTCCAATGTATTTAGCAATCTTACAGCAGGTACATACACCGTAGTCGTCACAGACAATGCAGGTTTAAGTGCTACTTCAACAGGCCTTGTACTGAACGATCCAGCAGCCCTGCTCATCTCTGTCAGCGCGGTGCTTAATGCGATCAATATCACCGCTTCTGGTGGTACTGGAGTATTGAATTACAGTATTGACGGCATCAATTTCCAAGCTGGCACCCTGTTCTCCAATCTCGCTAATGGTACTTATACCTTGACGGTAAAAGATCAAAACGGATGCACCCAAACCGTAGAGGCTTCTGTAAATGTAACGCCTTTATCAGGAAGCATCCAGGCACCGCCAATCCTTTGTTTTGGAGGCACTACGACCATTTTTATAAACGCTGCAAACGGCATCCAGCCTTATGAATATAAGCTGAATAATGGTTCATTCCAAAGTGGAAACAGCTTCAGCGGAGTAGGCATTGGCTCTTACACCGCCAGTGTTCGGGATGCAAGCGGCACCACGATCCTCCTGGGGCCAATCATGATTAGCCAACCATCTCAATTGAATATTGCGGTGACGGTATCTGGTAACGATGGAACGCCTGTTTTTTCTGGCGGCACACCTGCGTATACCTTTACCAGTAATGCGCCCAGCCCGAATCTACAGAATTTGCCCAATGGCACTTACAATGTGACCGCTACGGATGGCAATGGCTGTACCGCCACAACCAGCTTTACCGTGAATGTGGCTCCGCTCGCCGCTTCGTTTTCGATTACTCAGGTTCAATGCAATGGCGGAAACGACGGTACTATTCAAGTGGCGGGAACTGGCGGCATTTCACCCTACGAGTATAGTCTGAACGGTTCGCCTTTCCAAACGAACAACCTGTTTTCAAATCTTTCAGCTGGCTCCTATAGTTTGGTGGTAAAAGACGCCGATGGAACGCTATTCACCACGAGCCTCACAGTGGCTGAGCCTGCGGTTCTTACCCTTACTGCAACTGTGACTGCCAGCAGTATCACGGCGGTCGCAGCTGGTGGTACTTTTCCTTACCAGTACAGCTTGAATGGCGGCGCGTTCCAAAACAGCGGCACATTCAACAACCTCGTACCAGGTACGTACACCATAGTATCTACGGACGCGCAAGGCTGTACGGCTACTGTAACCAACCTGTTGATTACAAGCGGAACGATAGAACCAACCGAAACCTGGGGCCTGGAAGTATCGCCAAACCCGAGCACAGGTTTGTTTGTACTGAAACTGCAAAACGCGCCTGACGCACTTCGCGCAGAAGTATTTGATGCGGTGGGTCGTTTGCTCCAAACACTTGACTTGCAGCCAGTTGGTGGTCAATTGACGACTACTATAGACCTTCAGGATTTGCCCCAAGGCACTTATTTCCTGCGGCTGAGTGATGGTCAAAATTGGGGTGGAGTACGTTTGAGCAAAATAGGTGGACGGTAAATAGTACTCAAACTTAGGAATGTGTGAAATAATAACACCTTCCTTACCCTTTTCGAGCGGTTAAAAAAATGCCCGGACAGCGATTGCTGCACCGGGCATTTTTTCTTTCAAAATTTCATCTGCTTGGCATGCGGGCAATCGGTACTTTTGTCGCTTGAAACTTTGTGCCCATTGGGTAATTTTACCTTAGCGCTTATTCGGGATTTTGGTTCGAGGCGAAAACGAACCAAAATCCCGAACAAGCGCTTATAAACATTTGATTTTAAAACAATAACACAAAATGGCTAAAGACAACATTCCACAGCAACCCGCCATCAATATTGAAATTTCGGAAGAGGTAGCCGAAGGTATCTACTCAAACCTCGCCATCATCTCGCATTCTAATGCAGAATTTGTCGTGGATTTTATCCGACTCATGCCAAACCTGCCGAAAGCCAAAGTGAAGGCCCGTATCGTGCTCACCCCACAACACGCCAAACGCCTGCTCTATGCCCTGCGCGATAACGTTCAAAAATTTGAAATGCAATTCGGCAAAATTGAAGAGCCAGACCAGCCCTTGCCGCCGATGAACTTTGGGGCACCAGTGGCGCAAGCCTGAATCGGGAGGATTTGGGGATTTGGTTTGTTGGTTAGTTGAGGAATTGGTTATTTGTTTAGTTGAGGATTTGGTTATTTGGGGTGCCGGAGCTTGGTATTAAAACTGTCTTAACTGAAAAAATTGATGCCAAGCTCCGGCACCCCAAATAACCAAATCCCCTAAAAAACCTATTCCTTAAAAAACCGCTCGGCATGCTCAGCATTGAATTTTACAGGCCTTGCATCAGAAGAGGTACCCGCTTCAGCATCGAAGCGGAACACCGAATCATTGGCCCACTCAATAATGCCAAAAAGGGTTTTACCTGTTAAGGGGCCTGCTTTAAATTCCGTCAGATCGAGCGTTGCGATCTTTTGCTTACAATCGTAGTTGTAGCGGATCGGAAAAGAATCAAACTGACTTCCGAATTTGACAAGCCACAGGGCTTTTCCATCAGGATCAAAGGAAAATACCTGGCCTTCCTGATTGGTCCAACGGCCAGTCAGTTCACGACAGTTATTTTCAGATTTACAAAAAAGGAACAGGGTGGCAAATCCTGAAAAAAGGGCCAAATGAGTAAAGAGTTGGTTCATAAGCACTGCTGTTTTAATTTCGGGTGAATACGAAGAGACAGTTATTCTTCAAATAAGTGACTTTTTGGGGTAAAGTTTTTCAAATTAATCCCTCATCAGCAAAACTGTAGTACCCTCTTTCAGAAACGATTAGATGGTCGAGCAATGGAAGATCGAGAATTTTGCCCGCTTCTTTCATTTTTCTCGTCAACTCCATATCGGCGTCGCTCGGCTTCAAATTTCCGGAAGGATGGTTGTGAACTGCAATTATGGCCGAGGCATGCGCATCGAGGGCCATTTTGAAAGCCAATTTTACATCTGCAACCGTACCAGCAGTACCGCCTGTACTCAGTTTTTCTCGGGCCATCACCTCGCAGGCTTTGTTTAGAAAAAGCAGCCAAAACTCTTCATGGTAAAGATCCGTAAGAAATGGGGCAATGACGTTGAAAGCGTCACGACTGGTGCCAATGCGCGGGCGGTCGCGTAGATCTGAAATTTGACGGCGGCGGCCTAATTCAAGCGCGGCAGCAATTGTGATGGCTTTGGCCTCGCCAACGCCCTTGAACCGTTGAAGTTCTTTGATGGAGCGTTTGCCAAGTTCGTGTAGGTTGTTTTCTACGGACGACAGGATTTCCTGTGCAAGGCTCACAGCACTTACGCCAATACTGCCGGAGCCTAACAAAATGGCAATTAATTCAGCATCAGAAAGTGATTGATAACCCTTTAGCAACATTTTTTCACGAGGGCGGTCTGCTTCAGCCCAAGCGTTGATGGACCGGTAAATAGTTTCATTTGGCATGGTAGCGTATTGGTTTCTAACAAAGTTAGCGTTTTAATACGTTGAAACCGCTTTTGTTTCTGAAAATTTTAAATCTGTATCCAATTAAACTTCTATTTCTTCACCCGATCACAGACCGTTCGCTCACATTTTAAACTAATTTTAAAGCATGAAAATCAAATTGTTTTTGACCGCCATGGTAGCCCTCCTTGCAATGGCGTTCACCACCTTGCAAAACCGCCCCTGGGAATTGCTTGGTACACGAAGCGTCAACTACAAGCTCGATCATGACGAAATCCTCGTCACCCGTGCTGAAGGAGTATTCACTGCCGTACAACTCCGCATTAAGCACAGTCCGATCAATATGCACAAGATGGTCATTCACTATGGTAATGGCGAAACAGATGAAATTGATATCCGAACGGCCTTTCGCGCAGGCAGCAAAAGCGGCATTCTTGATCTGCCCGGAAATAAACGGGTGATCAGAAAAGTAGTGCTCTGGTACGACACGAAGAATCTTGCGAATAATAAGGGCGTGGTAGAGCTTTGGGGTAAGCATTAGTGCCGCGTTCCTAATTCTACTTTGTCAGATTAGCCGCAGCGCAGCGAAACGTCCGTGGAACTAAGGGCATTCCTTGCTTTGAATACAAACAAGGAATGCCCTTTTTTTTGAAAAAATGGCTTGACCTCTTTTCCTAAAATAGGTATTATTCTCGTTTTGGGACATTTTTTAGGCCAATCGCAGGGGACGGCGTATCATTACGTCCATAATTTCTCTGTTTGTATCGTTTCAGGTTCTATTTTTGCCTGATAGTTCATCGGTACTTAGTTCTACTTTGTCAGATTAGCCGCAGCGCGGCGAAACGTCGGTAACAGATATAAAAAACGTAACTGGTTAGGCCGTTTGACTTTTGCCACTAATTGCACAAATTAATGCAAGCTTGTTATCTAAATTAGTGTAAATTAGTACAATTAGTGGCAAAAAATACTTGGAGGCTAAGCGATTACTACCGACGTTTCGACGCGTTGCGGCTGATATGACAAAGTAGAATTAGAAGGGGGTTTAATAATCCGAAAACAATCATGGCAAGAGATCATTCCATCCGTATTTTCATAGTTGAGGACGATCCCGTTTACCAACGGTTGGTAAAGTATGTGGTAAAAATGGACTCAGACCATGAAGTGTATGTTTTTTCCACCGGGAAAGACTGCCTGTCAAATCTGAGTCTAAAACCCGACATTGTATCGCTTGATTATACCTTACCCGATATGACGGGAGAAGAGGTATTACGGAATATCAAGGCCTTTGATCCAGAAATCGGCGTCATCATATTGTCTGGCCAACAGGATATTAACACTGCTGTAAAATTGCTCCGGGAAGGTGCTTTCGACTATCTTATTAAGGATTCAGAAACAAAAGAGCGCCTCCAAAATGCACTTACTAATATAAAAAAGCAGATTCGGCTAAAAAGAGAAGTAGATACCCTTAAAGCCGAATTGGTAGAAAAATATGATTTCCGCAAGCATCTAATTGGGCAGAGTCAGCCTATGCTTCAGGTCCATCAACTTATTGAAAAAGCGGCCAAATCGAATATCAATGTATCGATTCAGGGGGAGTCTGGCACTGGCAAAGAGGTCGTTGCAAAGAATATCCACCATAATTCCCCTCGTCAGAAAGGGCCATTCATAGCACTGAATATGAGTGCTATCCCCAGAGAACTCCTTGAAAGTGAATTGTTTGGTTATGAAAAAGGAGCTTTTACAGGAGCTCTGGCCCGCAAAAAAGGGCAATTTGAATTATCCAACGGCGGCACCTTATTCCTCGATGAAATCGCAGACCTTGATATCAGTATGCAGGCAAAATTGCTTCGCGCTTGCAAGAGCGAGAATTCATCCGGGTGGGCGGTGAAAGTCCTATCCCCTTTGATGCACGTTTGATTGTAGCCACCCATAAAAACCTTGCTGAAGAAGTTCAAAATGGCCATCTTAGGGAAGACCTCTATTACCGCTTGCTTGGTTTGAGCATCAAGCTACCTCCTTTACGTGAGCGCAGCAACGACATACTCTTATTGGCCAAAACATTTCTATCTAATTTCGCCAAGCAGCATGGGATAAAACCCTTGGAATTATCCAAAGAAGCCAAAAGCAAGTTATTAGAGTACCCCTTTCCAGGTAATGTTAGGGAGCTTATGGCAGTAATTGAATTGGCATCCGTGATGGCTGAAGGCAAATTTATTGTCGCTGAAGACATTCAATTTAATAGCATTTCTAAACCCGCCGAATTTCTCCAACAAGAACGCACGCTAGAGGAGTATAAAGACCAGATTATCCATTTCTATCTCAAGAAATACAATGATAACATACAATTAGTGGCCGATAAATTGAATATAGGGAAGTCTACAATTTATCGGCTTTTACAGGATAAAAAATAAGAGCCCGCGTTTATGTTTATTAGTTTTTGCACTGTACCGCTGATTCTGCAACACGTTAAGTTGCTCCAACCCTCATCGGGAGAGGTAATTATGGTACTCTTTGCCGAAGAGGATGTGCCAGATATTCCTTCGCTTATAGAAGCCTTGAACAGTCATGATATCACGTTTTTGGGAGGTATTTTTCCTGGCCTTATCTATGGAAATCAAAGCGTCAAAAAAGGCTGTATTCTAAAGAAATTCAGCACATTGATTCCTCCTTTCTTTGTGGTTGGTATAGCAGGAACAACGTTTAAAATGCCTTCTCCGGCAGCAATAGCTTCAATTGAAAAAGGAACTGCAATCGTTTTACTCGACGGCCTTGCACCGATCATCTATCATTTTCTCTAAAAACTAAACGATTTGCTCGGTGAAAAATGCAATTTTATTGGTGGAGGTGCGGGTTCCATTAGTCTCGAACAATAACCCTGTGTTTTTAGTAATCAGGGCTTTGATGTCAATGCTGCGGTTGTGTGTATCGTCGATAAGCAGATTGCATTACCCGTACGCTTTTTCTTGACGATCAATTTCCTGAAGAACTGAATATCATTCGCCAAAATTTGGTAATTACCAAGATAAATCAAGAGCCTTTTGGCATACTCAGCCTGGGCGAAATATCTTCTTATGGAAAAGGATTGCTAGAGCTTTTCAATAAAACCATTGTAATTGGCACATTCTATTGAATTTAATTCCCCATGACAGACAACATAAAGATAATTCAGGATATTTCATTGCTTTATGAGCTATCGCTTTCGGTAGGTAATTCACTTGACCCACATGAAACCTGCCATCAATTTCTGCGCACCCTGATAAGCCGAAAAAGCCTAAATTTTGGGTCAATTTGGATAAAACAAAACGATCTAAATGCGGCTCCTGTTTATAATCTATTTTTTATTTACCCTCAATTACGGGAGGAGCAAACTTCAGTTGACGATAAACATTTTATCATAGCATCACTTTCCTCCAAACCTTATTTTAGTATATCCAGTCAGGACGCAAATTTTTCCAACGTTTTACAGGAGAAAAAAATTAGAAAGGGTGCTTTTGCTATTTTTAGGCTAGGCAATCTGGGCTTTTTAAAACTGTTTGCTGCTAACCGACTAGAGGGATTTTCCGAAATGGAAATGGCGCAGTTGAAACAGGTGGTAGATAA
>Ga0105048_10011300_pt1 | contig 14094 bp, 8 predicted proteins | sample MAT05_FD_78382 | JGI IMG/M metagenome (GOLD analysis project Ga0105048, IMG submission 78382) | Freshwater microbial communities from Lake Fryxell liftoff mats and glacier meltwater in Antarctica - MAT-05 | ecosystem: Environmental > Aquatic > Freshwater > Ice > Liftoff microbial mat | place...
TCGGGTCTCGACCTGGCCTTGAGCAAGCTCGAGCCTTTTCTGCCGCAGCCCGGCGTCGAGCGAAACGCGGTGCTCGCCGCGCTCAACGGCGTGATGGGTGACGTGCTCGCCGCCACCCACAACCCGCTGGCCACCGCGATGGTGCTGGTCGCTGATGGCTCGCCGCTCGAGGAGCTGACCGCCGACGTGCTGGCCGCGAGGCTGCCACGCGCGACGGGGCGGCTGGTGGTGCTGGTGCACGGCTCGTCGATGAACGATGCCCAGTGGCTGCGCGACGGGCACAACCACGGCCTGGCTCTCGCCAAAGACCTGGGCGTGAGCCCGCTCTTCCTCCGCTACAACAGCGGGCTGCACATCTCGACCAACGGCCGACTCTTCGCCGAGCGCCTCGAGCAGGTTTGCTCGGTCTGGCCCGTGCCGCTCACTGAGCTGGTGCTGCTAGGCCACAGCATGGGCGGGTTGGTGGCTCGCAGCGCCTTCGTTCACGCCGACCTCGCCGAACATCGCTGGAGAGCGCTCTCGACCACCCTGGTGACCTTCGGCTCGCCCCATCACGGCTCACCGCTCGAGCGAATGGGGCACTGGGCCGACCTGCTGCTGGGCGTCAGTCGCTACAGCGCGCCCTTGGCGAAGCTGGGTCAGCTTCGCAGCGCTGGGGTGACCGACCTCCGCTACGGCAATGTGGTCGACGCGCATTGGGAGGGCCTCGACCGGTTCGCTCCAGGAGCCGACCGCCGCACGCCGGTGCCCCTGCCGAAGAACGTGCGATGCTTCGCCATCGCGGCCACCACCGCGCCCGACGCGAGCGGCTCGTTGCCGGGCGATGGGCTCGTGCCGATCGACAGCGCGTTGGGCCGCCACCCCAGCGCCGAACACACGCTGGGTTTCCCTGAGAAAAACCAGTGGGTCGCCTACGGCACCAGCCACCTCGAGCTGCTCAGCAGCCGGGCCGTCTACGAGCAGCTGCTGACGTTACTGACACCCGCCGTCAGCACTGACCAGTGAGGCGTAGATGCCGAGGTGCTGGTACTGCGACGAGCCCGAAATCTGCCCGACGCCGCGCGCGCGAAGCAACTTGAGCTGCAACGGCAGGCTGCCACCCAACGACGGCAGCTGAAAGTCGGGCAGGCCCTTGGCCAGTGAAGGCTCGGCGAGGCCCAACAGCGTGGGCACCAGCGTGGAGATGATGCCCAGGTCTTCGGTCAGCAGCTCGGAGTTCTTCACTTCGACTTTCTTCACCGCGTTCTTCAAGTCGCCAATCACCGGCCTCACCGTGCTGCAGGTGCCGAGGTCGAGGCCCATTGGCAGCTCGAGGTCGGCAGCGATGGTGAACAGGCGCACCAGGCGCTCTTCGAGCTGCGCGTAGATGTCGATCTCCACGCCCGGCCAGTTGAGGCGAATCAGCGGGTCGAGCGGCTTGCCCATCGCATCCAACGTGCCTTGGCCGAACACCGCGGTCGGCGGGTTCACCGGCCGAATCACCACTCGCAGCGGCACGTTCGCGCCGTGGGTGAAGGCCTTGAGCGAGGGCAAGAACGTCTCGAGCGCCGCCGACTCGAGCGCAGCGACGGTGGCAGTGCCCAACTCAAGGCAGAGCGCGCCTGATTGCTGCGCGTGAAACATCGCCTCTGAGACCAGCTGCTCTGAGAGCGAGAACGCCACGTCGTACGGGCCGGGAGCGTCGAGCTCGAAGTTCGGCAAGGGCAGGTTGGCCCGGGTGATCGGGTCGAGCGCCTTCACGCACGGTGCGATGGCGACCTCTTTCAGGCCTCCGCGCATGCCGATGCTGGCCCCGGTGGGCCCGCTCACCGCCGACCCGCCGAGCGCTAGGCTCATCTCCAGGCCTCCGCCGGTGACGCCGAAGCTGCCCAACGCTCCGCTGAGGTCGGCTCGGCCCTCGAGGCCCAGAAAGCGGGGGCTGCACAGGCCGCCGGCAGTCTCGATGCAGCGACCGGCATCTGCCGCGGCGTCGATGACTTTGCAGGCGGCGTTGGTCGGGCAGACCGCGGCGTTGGGGTCGCAGGGCTGGCACGTGGTCGAGTCGAGCGACTTGGTGAGGTTTGCCTTCATCGACTTGCTCAGCTCGTCGATCAACAGCTGCTTGATCACCGCGCTGTTCAAGGTGCCGCATACGTTGCAGCCTCCCGTTACCTGCGCGATGACCATGTCGCTGGGGTCGATGCACGCCGGCGGTGATGAGGCTCCTGAGGTTCCGCAGGCCTTCAGGCCCTTGAGGTCAGCAAGCTCGAGCGAGAGCAAGCCATTGCGAATGGCCAGCTTCAATTGCACCGTCATCAGGTTGGTCGCCGGTGTCTTGCGAGTCGAATCGAAGTCGAGACTGCACCTCACTTGGCCCGAGAAAGCGCACAAAACCGAGTTCTTGCTCTCTGAAGCGATGATGATCAGGCCACTTTGAATGGTGGCGGTCAGCTGCGCTTCGATCAGGTCGGGGCTGACCGAAGTGAGGCGAAGCCCGCTCACCGCGATGCTGATCGGCTGCGGCACGTCGACAGAGGTGCACACGCCATCGCCTCGGCCACAGCTGCTGTCGGCGCAGGCCGCGCTGCCCTGGTCGCCGACCGCGAAGTCAGCGCCGAGCACACTCTGTGTCTTGCACGAAACGCTGCTGTTGAGGGTGCCACCGGGCGCAAGCAGCTCGAGCAGATCGGTGCTCGCGCTCAAGGTCTCGAAGCCGTGCGCGCTGACTCGCAGCGCACCAGCCGAGTCGAGTTTGGGGCCCTGATAAGTGCCCGGCGGGAGCGATTGAAACCCTCCGCAGCCGGTGGGTGAGTTGCAGGCGAGCGCCGTCGTTACGGCGAAGACGGCTGCCAGCCAGCGATGTTGCACGAGCATGGAGGTCGACTTACCAGAAGACGCCTCCCCTCCGAAACCTCGGCTACCGACTCTTCTTCTTGGCCGCGACCTTCTTCGACGCGGTCTTCTTGGGGGCGACCTTCTTGGCCGGGCCCTTCTTCATCGGAGCCGCCTTCTTCTTTGGCGCCAGTGACTTCTTCACCGCCTTGGCCGCTTTCTTCAGCGTCTTCGCCGCTTTGGCCGCCTTGGCCGCCACCTTCTTCTTCGGGGCCGCCGTGCTCTTGGCGACCTTGGCCGTGGGCTTGAGCGCCGCGCGAACCTTGGTGCCGAGCGACTTGGCCGCCTTCTTCACCGACTTCACCGCCTTGGCCGCCTGCTTCTGCGCGCCCTTCTTGGCGTTGTTGACCACTTTGGCCACCTGCGCCGAGGCCTGCTCGACCGCGGTCTCGACGGCCGACTCGATCGCGTCGCTGGCCTCTTTGAACTTGGCGCCGGGCGTGCCGAAGTACTCGGTCATCGGCGTGAAGTAGAAGTCTCTCCACCCGGCCTCGTAGCCCTCGCGCTGCCCGTCGGGAATGTTGGTCTGCTCGAGGGTGACCTCGGTGCCCCCATCGGCCGGCTTGAAGCTGATCACCAGGTCAGAGTCGCCCGCACCATCGGGAAACTCGTTGGTGCGCCAGGTCTGCACGATGCGCTCGAAGGGCCGGGTCTCGAGCGTCTTGCCCGCGATGTACCCATCCCACGCAGTGAACTGATCACCTTGGATGCTGGCGACTGCGCCAGTCATCTTGGAGTGCTCATCGGAAGACAGCCAGGCCTCGAAGATGCGCTGAGGCGTCGTAGGAATGACGTGCGAAAGCGAGAGGTTTTCGGACATGGCGCGCAATGTAGACACAAGGCGAGCGGGGTCGAACAACGAAAATTGCAACTTCGTTTTTTGCCTCGACCCAGCCAGCCTCGACCGTTCTCTCAGGGCACCCGCCGAACCGCCGCGGCCCTCTGTACCCGGCGGTGAACATATATTCAGTAGCCGCACCCCGAAACTCGCTTCCTGACCGGGCTTCACCCTTTAATGCGCCTCGTGCTCCGCCCCATGTTTTTGACCGTATTGGTGTCTCTGGCCGTCGCTGCCCAACCGAAAACGGCTCCCTCTTCGGCTCGAGAACGCGAGGCGCTGGTCAAGGCCCTGCAGTCGGTCATCGACACCACGCCGCTGAAGACCGCGCGGGTCTCGGTGCAGGTTCGCAGCCTCGACGATGGCACCATCATCTACTCGCGCGATGGCGAAGAGTTGCTCAACCCCGCCAGCAACGTGAAGCTGTTTACCGCTGCCAGCGCACTGGCCCGGCTCGGGCCTGACTTTCGCTTCGACACCGACTTCCTGACCGACCCCGAGTTCAAGGCCGGGCGCGATGGCAAGGCCAAGACGCTCTTCGTGCGCGGCAAGGGCGACCCGACCCTCACCACCGAGCGGCTCACCGGCGTGGTGAGCGACCTGCTGCACGCGGGGCTCAAAGAAGTGACCGGAGATCTCGTTCTTGACGAGTCGTACTTCGATCTCGATCGCGTGCCGCCCGGCTACGACCAGGAGTGGGGCGACAAGGCCTACCTCGCTCCCACCGGAGCGATCTCGCTCAACTGGAATACGGTCGGTGTGTTTCTGCGACCCGGCGAAAACGTGGGCGAGCGGGGCACCGCCGAGATCGAGCCGATGAGCGAGTACTTCACCCTCGACAGCGAGCTGGTCACCGGCACCAAGATGCAGCGCCGCTACACCGTCAGCATCGGCCCCGACAAAGACAAGGTGCGCCAGAAGATCGAAGTGCGCGGCGTGGTGCCCGTTGAGAAGGGCAACTGGTCGCAGTGGAAGAAGGTCGACGCGCCGGCGATGTACTTCGGCTTCACCCTCAAGTCGCTGCTCGCTCAGCGGGGGGTGAAGGTCAAAGGTCGCATTCGCACCGGCTCGGTGACCCCGGGCTCGCGCATGTTGACGGTGGCGCAGAGCGAGACGCTCGATGTGGTGCTCAAGAAGCTGAGCAAGCACTCCTCGAACTTCGTGGCCGAGCAGCTGATCAAGACGCTCGGCGCCGAGCTCAAGGGCGTGCCGGGCACCACCGAGAAGGGCATCAACGCGGTCGAAGATTTTCTGGCCACCGATGTGGGCCTGAGCCGCGGCAGCTTCGTGATGAAGAACGGTTCGGGCCTCAACGACACCAACCGCTTCTCGGCCGCTCAGACCAACCGGTTGCTGGCCTACATGATGTCGAAGTTCTCGCTGATGCCCGAGTTTCTCTCGGCGCTGCCCATCGCCGGCAAAGACGGCACCCTCAAGTACCGCTTCGAAGGCTCTGACGCGGTGTGGCGGCTGCGGGCCAAGACCGGCACCCTCGAGAACGTCTCGGCGCTCTCGGGCTACGTGCAGTCGACCGGTGGCGAGCGGTTCGTCTTCTCTATCATGGTCAACGACTTCCCCGGGCGGGCGGGCATGGTGGTGCAGCACATCGACGCCCTCGGAGCCGCCATCGCCGCCTCGGGCACCCCCGGTGGCCCTGGCCTCGCGGTCGCCTCGATGACCCAGACCCCGTCGGTGGTGGGGCCCTTCGAAGCGCTCAAGAGCAGCCTCAAGCTGTACGTCGATTTCACCCAGAAGGCCGACAAGCGAAACACCAGCTTCCTGCGCACCGCGTGGAGAAACGAGAAAGACCCCGCGGTTCGCGCGCTGATCGCCGAGGCTCTGGTGCAGTCAGACCCCAAAGAGCCCGCGCACGTGCGCATCTTTCTCGACTCGGCCTCCGCCACCGACGACGTGTACGGCCGGTTGCGCAAGGCCTCGGTCGAGTCAGGCTTCAACCTGCCGATGGTGCCCACCGTGGTCGAGCTCGCCGCCGCAGGTCAAAGCGAAGCCCAGGGCCGCCTGCTGGAGCTGGTTCGCGCGTCACAGGGCGATGAGAAGGCCTGGCCGCTGCTGTGCGAGCAGCTGGCGGTGGTGGCGAACGATGCTCCGGCCGAGCTGCTCAGCGCGCTCAAGACCGCGCCCGAGGCCGAGCGGAGCGCCGGCGTCGATGCCCTGGTTCAGGGGTTCGTCAAAGCCGCCCAACCCGACGCGCCCTTCTGGCAGTCGCTGAAGCTGGCCCAGGGTGCGCAAGATCTGGCGATGGCGTCGTTCGCGAAGTCGCTCGAGACCACCATGTCGCAGCGCATCGCGGAGGCCAAAGCCGTCGCCGTGCCGAACGTCGAGATGCCTCAGGCCGTGCCGCCGACCGGGGCAGCGCCGTCAATCGTGCCCGGCGGGTAACTCAGGCCGGCTCGAAGCGGGCCAGTACGGCAGTGACATTGTCATTGCCGCCGTTGGCATTCGCCGAGTCGATCAACTGAGCGCAGGCCTTGTCGAGGTCTTTGGTGTTCTGCAGCACGGTTTGAATCTGCTCGTCGGTGACCATGCCTGACAACCCATCGGAGCAGAGCAGGAAGATGTCGCCTGGCCTGGGCTCGACCCGGTTCACGTCGACCACCACGTTGTCTTTCATGCCCAGGGCACGAACGATCACGTTCTTGTGGGGGAAGTTCTCGATCTCCTCGGGCGTGAGCTTCTTCGCCTTGAGGTAGTCGTTGAGCAGCGAGTGGTCTTCGGTGATCTGCCGCAGCTGACCATCGCGAAAGAAGTACACCCGGCTGTCGCCCACGTGGCCGATCACCACTTCGTTGTCTTTGGCGAAGTAGACCGTGACGATGGTCGTGCCCATGCCCTTGAACTTGGTCTCGGCACTGGCCTTCTCGAAGATGCGCTGGTTGGCCAGCTTCACCGCCACGGCGAGTCGGTTCTCGTCGTAGTTCTTCTGCTTGTCCATCTTGTAGGGCCAGGTGATGTCCTGGTCCTGGCTGGTCATGCGAAAGAACTCGCCGACCTCATCGACGGCAATCTTGGAGGCGATCTCGCCAGACGAGTGCCCGCCCATGCCGTCGGCCACCACGAAAACGCGCTCCTCGGGCAACAAGAGAAGGTTGTCTTCGTTGTGGTTCCGCTTCATCCCAACATGGGTTTGACCTGATACCTCGAGTCTCATGGGGAGCGCAGGCACGTGAAGAGCGGAGTGAACCAATTCAGACACGCCAGGTCAAAGCGGATCGACCCCGTGTTGCGCAAGAACTTTTGAATCGCGGTGAACGATTTCACGAGCCGACCTCGGTGATCTGAAGTTGGTCACCTGGCTCGGTCTGGCTGCCGGCGGCAACACCCATCGGCAGCTCGAGCACTGACCCTGCACCAAAGTAGATTCGACTCATTCTCCACGCCTTCATCGCATGGCTCACGTCGAGCACCTTCAAATTCGCGTCGAGAAAGAGCACGTCGATCACGATTTTCATGAAGAACGTGTGCACCGAGGTGCAGGGCACGATGTGCAGCCCCTCGCCCATCGGCAGGCGCGTGACCCCCATCAGCCCCATGAACCGGGTCGAAAAGGTGCTCGCAACACGCACATCGGTACCCAGCAACGTGTTGCGTGTGACGTTCATCACGCGGTAGCGCATGCGCCGTGCAGCCTACCGCTTCGATGACTCCGCTGGCGCGCCCATTGAATCTGGTGCTCGTCTCGCCGCAGATACCCCCCAACACCGGCAACATCGCCCGGCTCTGCGCCTGCACCGGCTGCAAGCTGATTCTGGTCGAGCCGCTGGGCTTCTCCATCGATGACAAGCAGCTCAAGCGCGCCGGCCTCGACTACTGGGACAAGGTCTTTCTGAAGCTGTACCCGAGCTGGCAGGCCTACGTCGACGCCACGCCCGGGGCGCGCCGGTTTCTCTTCACCGCCCTCACCGGCAACGGCCTGTGGAGCGTGAAGTTCGAGCAAGGCGACCACCTGGTCTTCGGCGCCGAGACCACCGGGCTCCCGCACGAGGTGCTCGAAGGCCCTGACGGCACCCCCCTCACCATTCCCATGCTCGCTGAAAGGCGCGGGTTGAACTTGTCAACTTCTGTGGGAATCGCCGCTTACGAGGCGTTGCGGCAACTCTGGGGGTAAGGTTGCCGCCGCATGGCCAACGCGCAGGTCGCAGAAGCCCTTTTCAAAGCCCACACCGAGCGCGCCACCGGCTGGGTGACGTGCGTGGCCCACGGCCGCGAGTCGCGCCTGGCGTTTCAAGACGGTGACCTGGTCGACCTGGAGCTGCAGTTCGGGTTTCAGGCGCCGCTCCAAGCGCTGCTCGCTTCGAACCAGGTCAGCGCTTCGCAGCTCGATGCGCTCTGGGCCCGCGGTGAAGCAGGGTCGAGCGACGCCGAGACCCTCGGCGAGCTGGGCATCACCAGCGCTCAAGAGTGGAGAGAGCGCGCGCTGGCAAGCGTTCGCACCGTGCTCAAGCAGGCCGACTCGGTTCGCTTCGAGCAGGGTGACGTCGATGCCCGAGATCGCCTCTCGGGCGCGCAGGTGGTGCGGGTCGCGTTCGAAGCCCTCGGCCCCGGCGCTGCCGAGGCGCCGTACTTTCGGCTTCAGGCTCTCGAAGGGGTCGAGGCCTGGGGCCTCAGCCACGATGAACGCGAATTTCTCAACGGCTTCGAGGCATTTCGCTCAGCCGCCGAGCTGCCTCCCGAGCGACGCATGCTGCTTGAGCTGCTCACCCGAACCGGCGCCGTCGAGTCGGTGCCCGCCACCACCTGGCGAGCCCGCGAGGCCGAGCGCGTTCGGCAAGAAGAGGCCGCCGAGCAGGCCCGCCGAGAAGAAGAAGCGCGGGTGCTGCGCGAAGAAGCGGCGCGGCGTCGTCGCGAAGAAGAAGAGCGGCTGCGTCTCGAAGAAGAAGAACGACTGCGGCTCGAGGCCGAAGAGCGCGCCCGCCGCGAAGAAGAAGCGCGATTGCAGCGCGAAGAAGAAGAGCGGGTGCGGCTCGAAGAAGCGCGTGTTCGCCGCGAAGAAGAAGAGCGGGCACGGGTCGAAGAAGCGGCCCGACTGCAGGCAGAAGAAGCAGCGCGGCTCGCGCGAGAAGAAGCCGAACGGCTGAGGCTCGCTGAAGAAGAGCGGGCACGGGTCGAAGAAGCGGCCCGGCTGCAGGCAGAAGAAGCAGCGCGGCTCGAGCGAGAAGAGGCCGAGCGGCTGAGGCTCGTTGAAGAAGAGCGGGTGCGGCTCGAAGAAGAGGCCCGGCTGCAGCGAGAAGAAGAAGCGCGGCTCCGACGTGAAGAAGAAGCGCGACTCGAGCGAGAAGAAGCAGAACGAGCGCGGCTCGAAGCAGAGGCCCGCGCGCGCCGCGAAGAAGAAGAGCGTGCTCGAGTCGAGGCCGAGGCCAGGGCTCAACGCGAAGACGAAGAGCGGCTGCGGCTCGAGGCTGAAGAGGCCGCGCGACAGGCAGAGGCCGAGCGACTGCGGCTCGAAGAAGAAGCGCGCCTGGCCGAGGTCGAGCGGCTGCGCCTTGAAGAAGAGGCCCGCCTGGCCGAGGCAGAGCGCGCCCGGGTCGCTCAAGAAACCCGACTCCGCCTCGAGGAAGAAGAGCGCGAGCGCCTGGCCGAAGCAGAACGCGTTCGACTCGAGGCTGAAGCCCAGGCCGCCGAGCAGGCTCGCCTCGAACGGCTCGAGGAGGCGCGGCTGGCTGAAGCGGCCCGGCTCCAGGCCGAAGAAGAAGAGCGGGTGCGTCTGGCCGAAGCAGAGCGGGTCAAGCGCGAGGCCGAAGAGAAAGAACGAGCGCGCCTCGCCGAGCTCGAGCGGCTGTGGCTCGAAGAAGAGGCCCGCCAGGCAGAGTTCGCCCGGCTCCAACGGCTCGAGGAGGCCCGGCTGGCCGAAGAGGCTCGGGTGCGCGCCGAAGAAGAAGAGCGTCTGCGCCGAGAAGAAGAAGCACGAGCAGCTGAAGAACGGGCTCAAGCCGAAGCGGCGGAGCGTGCGCGGCTGGCTGAAGAGGCCGAGCAGGCGAGGGTGGCCGAAGAAGAGCGCGCTCGAGCCGAGGCTGAAGCGAAGCTGCGCGCCGAAGAAGAGGCGCGAGTGGCCGAAGAGGCCCGCCTGGCCGAAGAAGAGCGAGCACGCCTCGAAGAAGAGCAACGCGCCCGAGAGGCTGAAGAAGAACGACAACGCGCCGCCCTCGAAGAGAAGGCCCGCCTGGCCGAAGAAGAGCGGGGTCGCCTCGAGGAGGAGGCCGAGGCTCAGGCGCGTGAGGCTGAAGCGGCTCGCCTGGCCGAAGAGGCTCAACGCGGCGAAGCGATGCGCGTTGCGCAGGAGCGCGCGCGCGAAGAAGTGCAGCGGGCTGAAGAAGAGCGCCACCGCCGCTGGGCCGAAGAGAGCAAGCGCGCCGAAGAAGATCGCCAACAGCTCGAAGCAGAAGAGGCCGCCCAGCAAGAGGCTGAGAACGAGCGCCAGCGGGCCCGCCGTGAGACCGACGAACGTCGCGCACGCCTGGTCGCCGAGCAGACCCGCATCGTCGACGAAGTGCCCGCGGCACCCGAGGGCCAAGACGTCGACCCGCTGCTCGCCGAAACGTGGATCGAAGCGACCGTGGAGCCCGAAGACACCTCGCGCGAAGGTGAAGAGGCGCGCCTGGCCAACTCCCGCCGCCAGACCGAAGAGAGCGTGCAGCGCAGCCTCGAAGAGCGCACCCGGCGCGAAGAAGAGTCGACCCGGCTCGAAGCCGAAGAGGCCTCGTGGAAGCGGCAGGAAGACGAGCTGCTGCGGCGGGCCCAACAGGCCAGAGACCGCGCCGGCACTCCCGCTCCGGTTCCGATGAATCAGGCGCTCGGCAACAACAACCCCAAGGACGCCGAGCTCGCCGCGCGACACCGCCAGCAGCAAGACCTGCTGCGCCAGATGAACGAAGCCCTCAAGCAGTCGGTCGCGCCTCCCGCGCCCGCGCCGTCGCCGATGTCGCCCGTGCGAATGCCCCAGAAGCCGATGGTGTTCGGCGGCAAGGGCCAGGCGCAGGCCAACGAAGAGGGCGACTTGTGGCGGTTGGTCGAGCCCGCCAGCACCAGTGAGGCCGCTCCGGGCGTCAACTCGTTCGAAGAGGCGCTGCGCCGCGTCGACTCCAGCCTCGAAGAGCTGATCGGTCAGCCGGTCAAGCAGGGCGACGAGCCGATCATCGAGGCCGAGCTGGTCTCGTCAGACTCACAACAGATCGAGATCTCCGCCAGCAGCCCCTCGGCCGCCGACCTCGCCAACCCCACTGACCCCGCCGATGACGCCAAGCTGCGCCGACAACGGCTGCTCAAGCGCGCGATGGAGAACCTCAACACCATGGGGGCCAGCCCCTCCGGCTTCGGCAGCTCGCCCTCCAGTCACGGCAGCTCGCCCTCGGGCGTGCAGAGCGCCCTCGCCGGAGTGGTCAGCAGCTCGCTGACTCCCGCGCCGGCCACCGCAGCCGAGCTCCAGCTGGCGGTGCAGATCGACCTGCGCTTCGAGCAGCTTCGAAAGCGCGACCACTTCGCCACCCTCGGCGTCACCCGCCAGAACACCAAGGAGCAGATCAAGGCCGTCTTTCTGGGCCTGGCCAAGACCTTCCACCCCGACCGGCTGCCGCCCTCGCTGCCGCACTTCGCCAGCAAGATGAGCGCGGTCTTCGAGAGCATTCGCGAGGCCTACGAGACGCTCCACGATGACGCCAAGCGCACCGCCTACCTGGCGACCCAGGCGCAGGCCAGCCCCCAGGGGCAGAACGCCGCCGCCCTCTCTCAGGCCAGCGACCTGATGAAGATGGCCGAGGTCTATTTCAAGAAGCGCGACTACAAGCAGGCCGAAGAGACGTTCGCCAAGGCGCATGCGCTCGACAAGGGCGCCTCCTCGCTCGCCGCTCAAGCCTGGTGCGTCTACATGGATCCGTTGCGCAAGGCCGAGGCGCCCAATGCCAAGGCGCTGATGCAGAAAGCGCTCGGCATCGACCAGAGCTGCGACCGTGCCCACTACCAGTTGGGGGTCATCGCCCGCGTCGAAGGCGACATGGAGCGCGCCGAGCGCCACTTCCGCGAAGCGGTTCGGGTCAACCCCCGCCACCTCGAGGCCAACCAGGAGCTCCGCCTCATCGACATGCGCAAGAAAAAGGCAGGCGAAGGGGCGAGCAAGAAGGGCGGCGGCTTCTTCCGCTAAAGACCGCCGTCAGTCACTGCGAACGTGCGCGGTCAAAACCGCCCGATCGACTTCCTCCATCGACACGAACTCGACGCCCATGCCCGCCGCCTCGCCATTCTGGGGAAACCGACGCACCCAAGCGACCCGGGCCTGGGTTCGAACCACCTTCGGGCCGGTCGCCGAAGGCACGGTGAATTCCAGCGACAATGCTTCACCCTGCTCCAGAAGCAGGTCAGACTTGAGAAAGGTGCCTCCCGCAGACAGGTCGGCGCTCTGAAACATCAGTTGCCCCGCTCCGTGGGCGTCACGGGCATGAAAGTCGACCAATACTGCTTTACGTTCGAAGCGCCGTTGATTCGCACTCATGGGTGCATTCGAAACGTTGACACCCCTCGTTGCAAGACGAAACATCGGCCCCCTTTAAAGGCTGGTCAGTTCGAAAGGGCATTCTCGTGGCAAAGCAGCACCTGCTTCTGGTCGATGGCGACGCGAAAAGTCTGCGCGTCATGGAGGTCAGCCTGAAGAAGGCTGGCTTTCAGGTCACTACCGCCATTCATGGCCACGACGCCGTCGACAAGGTGCAAATCAGCCCGCCCGACCTGGTGCTCTCTGAAACCCGAATGCCGGAGATGGACGGCTTCGAGCTGTGCAAGGTCATCAAGAGCGACGAGCGGTTTCGTCACATTCCCTTCGTTTTTCTGACCAGCCAGAAGGCGGTCGAATCGAAGGTGAAGGGCCTCGAGCAGGGCGCCGAGGACTACCTGACCAAGCCCATCTACATCAAAGAAGTCGTCACCCGGGTGAGAATGATTCTCACCAAGGTCGAGAAGGAGCGCGTCGAGAAGAAGGAGCAGAAGTCGGGTTTCAGCGGAAACCTGGCTGACATGGGCGTGGTCGACCTGGTGCAGACCTTCGAGATCGGTCGCAAGACCGGCATCATCAAGCTCGATGGCGACCGCATGGGCGCGATCTACTTTCGCGAAGGCCGGGTCATCGACTCAGAGCTCGGCCGGTTGCGAGGCGAGAACGCCTTCTACCGGATGCTCAACACCTTCGAGGGCAAGTTCGAGGTGTCGTTCGCCGCGCTCGATCGCGCCGACCGCATCGAGGTCTCGACTCAGGGCCTGCTGATGGAGGGCATGCGCCGCCTCGATGAGTGGGGCCGCATGCTCGAGCAGCTGCCTCCGCTCGAGACGGTGTTCGAACTCGACTACGACCAGCTCGCCGACCGCCTGGCCGAGATCCCCGACGAGGTGAACGGGTTGCTGCGGCTCTTTGACGGGCGGCGCACGCTCTCCAAGGTGGTCGACGACTCTGACTTCGAAGATCTGGCCGCGCTGGGCATCATCTCGAAGCTGTATTTCGAGGGGCTGATCAAAGAGGTCGGCGCTTCGGGCATGCCGAGCGACAAGCCCAAGAAGCCCGGCATCGAAGAGTGGCTCAACACCGGCGCCGCGCCGCCCATCGCCGAGGAGCCCACCCACCCCGGGCCGCCGGGGCCCGCGATCATCTCCGCCACCATTCCCGTACCGGTCGTGCCGCCGGCCTCGCCCAGCGGTATCGCCGCCGCCAGCGCGCACTTTCCCCAGCCCGCTTCGCCCGACCTGCCGGCGATGGGCGTCGAGGAGCCGCTCGACCCGCCGCTGCACCCGGTCAAGCCTGCACCTCCGCCTTCGATGGCGCCGCTGGTCACGCCAGTCACGCCAGTCGCACCCAGCATCGCGCCGGCGCCTCCTGCCGTAGCGACGCCGCCGGTAAGTGTGCCCTCGGTGGTGGTCTCACCCACTGCGGTGACGCTCACCCCGACGCCGAAGGTGAAGGTCATCGAGTTCGAGGCCAGGCCCAAGATCCCGGGCGCGGCGCGGCCCAATGCTCCGCTGAGCGCGCCTGAGCCAACGCCGGCCACGGCCCCCACGGCGAGCTCTCAGTTTCTGGTCGACCAGGCGCCCCGTGAGTTGCAGCGCGCCCGCCAACAGTTGATCGACGACTGGGCCAAGTTCGAGACAGAAGAAGGCCTCGAGTCGACCTCCACCTGGGCCCCGGTCAAAGGGTGGTCGAAGCTCGAGACCCGTTCGACGACGGCGGGTTCGGCTCCGGTCAGCGAGCCGCCCTCGAGAGCGCCGGTGTTCGGCGGAGCGGCCATCGACCGCATTCCGCTCCCCAAGCCCGCGCCGACCCCTTCGTCACCCGTACCGCACGAGGCCCTGCCCGTCGAGGCCACCGAAGAGCCGTCGCGATCGCTGCCGCCGCA